>Ga0316209_1002943_pt1 | contig 12464 bp, 11 predicted proteins | sample 6monopyrite_MG_FD_204945 | JGI IMG/M metagenome (GOLD analysis project Ga0316209, IMG submission 204945) | Microbial mat bacterial communities from mineral coupon in-situ incubated in ocean water Damariscotta River, Maine, United States -... | ecosystem: Environmental > Aquatic > Marine >...
TTACGGTCCCCACCGGTTTGCAGCCGGATGCTTCGCGCGATCCAGAATCAGCGGAGCTGCGAATCGGGGCGGAGCAGTTTGATGGAACCGTCAATCTGAACAACGCCTTCGGCAGCATGATCGGTAACGGCGATGGAGAACTATAGTGGACTCCAATCGTTGGACAGATTTCAGGTTACTTTAAGCTCATTTTGATTTGTTCATTTTCATCATATCGGTTGCGGAGGCATCGAACACCTTTCGAACTTTTGACGGACTGCGCGGGGTGTAAATATTCTGTACAAGAATGATTCGGCGGTAATAGATCCAAATCCGTTTTGAGCCTTTTCACTTTGGCCAAATCGAGAGCACGATCAGCAAGTTGCTAGTCGTCAGAAAAACTGACTTTTCCAAGTTCATCGCGTAATGACGGCACCAGAAATTGTTACGCGACTGCGATTGAGGAATCGTACTACGCAGCGCGGCGAGAATACGCCTTCAGCAATCCGCCCAGTTTGGTCGTGCAGACGATATCGCCTGTAGAGTTGCGTTTGCTCAATACCAGTATGCTTTGATCTGCAGGGGGCAAGGTCACCGGAATGGATTCTCTGATATCGACTGGTACTATTCACGGGGGTAAGGTCAGAACTAATTTTTGGACTTCCCTGCTTTAATCCAGTCTACTTCCAGTTTGAATGGCCCTGCTTTCTTGTCTCCAATTAGAAAACCGATCCCTCGAATTTCATTTGGATCCAATTTCTGGTTTGGAAATGCCAGGCCTCGCCATGTGGCAGCGAAGTTGTCAACAGGAAATTCTACTTCAATCCATTCATCTTTCTTTGTCATGAAGGATTGACGATACGAGTATCCCCCAAGATTGCTTTGAGTATACAGATTGAGATTATATTTACGCCCGTCACCTCGTACTCGCACAGAAATTAAATCTCCCTTTTCTAGCCCAAATCCGGTTTTTCTTGCTCTGACAGATGCAAAGCCACCGTTGTTTTTAAGTGACAAGTTGCCAAAGAATTCCAAGTCTTGACTACCGTTGATTTTGAAATTACCTGATGAGCGACCACCCATGACTCCATCGTTCACAGTTCGCCACGGTGAGCCAGCATTGGGGCTGTCGAATTCAAAGAGGAGTTTAGAATCTGCATTAGCAACTGATGCAGAAGCAGCAATGAAAAATAGTGGCATCAAGAATTTTGATCGGTTCATGTGTCTTCCTTCGCAATGGGTTTTGTTACATTATAGTCATAGACACTGACCGCCAGTTCGGCAAGGATTTGTTGCTCTTTTTCTGTGAGAATTCTTTCATCGGATGCCCGTATCCATTGCGATAGAAAAATCGTCTTTGCCGCCTGACTGATACGCTTGTTGGACGCCTACCAGGTTGACGGTGGAATTGTGATCGGCGGTGGCGATTGATTAATTCAGTGTCGTTTTGGCGGTCGACTGGGCAATTGCTTGCTGAGAATCGGCGTTGGCTTGAGCGAGTGCATAAACTTCCCAGGCCACTAAGGTGATGTTGAAGTGAGCTTTTTCAGCGGTGGCGAGGTTGTTCGTGCCCGCGGGATCGTACATCGCAATGTAGGTGGCTTTGACTGTGTCCGGCTTACATCAGCCGAGAGTTTCAATACTAGTGCCCTTTCAGGGCTTAGATTTGGGGTGTTTGTTTCCATAACCCGCTCCGTTGTCGCTCCTTAAATCTTTTGCAACCCCTTCTTTTAGGATTGAAGCTGCACTAGTACAATTTCAGTAGACCACATTCCTCAGTGAATAGCTTGCCACCCGCCGATTAAGCAATGCCGATTCTGAACAAACGCGATTCCACGCAGGATATCTTTTGCACGACAATGCTGGGTGGTTTACTTAAGACGTATTCCCGCCGCGCTGCGTGAGACGATTTCTCAAACGCAGTCGAGTAATAATTTCTGGTGGACTTATCATAAAGAAATCGAAGCCCAATGGGGGGCGGGTGGGGGTCGTGACAGGCATTATTTTTCACACCAGGTTGATAGTCCACCTAGCCTGCATCAAACAGAGATACATTACGACTCCCGACAGGGCAACCCAGCCTTGTCCTTTTGATATTCACAAGAGCCAATCTCGTAGAACGGTTTCGTTATTTCCGGGAACTGAGCCATCCATTGCACACATACGAGTGAAACTAAGTCATTTTATTGTTCTGAATAAAATGTTTAAAACCAGGGTAGAATGCCAATAGACTCTGTAAAACAAGGTGTTTCCGCGTTGTGGAAGTGGCAAAAGAGAAATCAACTTACGTCACTTGGCCGGAATGCTTGCGGCATTCTTTAGAACGCGGTCGCAACGTGGTAGAATTACACAATTTGCTGAAGAGAAGACTGTAAGCTTTGATTCAGTCTTCAGCCAATTGTTTCATCAGTTTTAATACTGCGACTTCTTTTGCCTTGGCTTCAACTTCAACCGTTACATTGAGTCCTTTCCAGCATGTTGGAAAGTCTTGCATGTTAATGAAATCGTGATGGCGTTTGGGGTTGTGTCCCTTCCAGCCTTCTCTCGGACTGGAAATATGGAACATCGGTTCGCGATTCCAAGTGGAAATTGCTTGCTTGGTTGCTTCTTCTGCGGATAGATGATCTCTATTACAACGGTGATGATGGACGTCGTAGATTAATGGGAGTTTCTCTGACAGACAAAGAGGCAGTAAATCCAATGGCGTGTAAGTCGTGTCGTCATTTTCCAAGGTGAGTCGACATTTGACACGATCTGACAACCGGCTAAGATTCTTCGCAAATCGGGCAAGTGCATCTGGCTTATCGCCGTATGCTCCGCCTCCATGAATATTGATGACGTCAGCTCCGATCCATTCAGCAACTTCAGCTTGGTATTCAAGTTCCTTAATCGATCGTTCAACGACTTCAAGTCGAGGTGAATTTATCACAACGAATTGGTCGGGATGAAAACTCAATCTGATGTCGTGTTCTTTGGCGTATGTACCACACGATATGAATTGCTGAAGGATCTGTTCAGAAGCAGGAAGCTCGGACAATTCGTATCCACAAGTTTCATGAGTTTTCAATGGGAGAATTCGGCTGTTGATTCGGAAACAACCAATTCCATTTTTAGCACAAAACTGCAACGAATCTTGCAAAGCCTCTGTATTTGTCAAGCAGAGTTCTGACAGCTTGCTCAGGGCTGCGTTGCGATCCATCTTACTATTGGCTTTTACTGTTGTATTGCGGAATTTGATCGGTTGCTCTAGAAACACACAGCAGAGGCCCAAGCGAATTGAAGATTGTGCTAGATCATTCTTCAGCAACTGGATGGCTCCTTAAAATCATACGTAGGGGATATTGAAAGTTGAAGTCGTTAACAGGATTTGATTAATTCCACAGGACCTGATTGCCACACGTTGCATCTCCCAATCCAGTTAATCTTTCCATCGAAATGCCATTTGCGATTTGAGTGAGCGAATAAAGATTTCGTTATTGCAGACTGCTAAATGAGCCCAGGCTGGATCGTCGGTAATGTGTTGAGTGCTTAGAAGTTCGAACTTTTTCGGATTGGCATGAATGAGCATCAAATCTCCCCTTTCATCCAAAGCCAATATGCGGTCCCCTTGAATAACCATACTCCAATACTTTCCATAGGGACTTGAAATCCAGCATTCTTTTCCAGTGGCGATATCAATACAGGCGAACCTTTGGTTTTTTAGGTGAAGGTAGACATGGCCTTCAAACACGACAGGGGAAGACATGTAGCCTTGAACTTTATTTTTCCACTGAAGCTCAGGAGTTTGATTTTCGTTTGCGTTCTTAACGTTATACAAAAAAGATGCTCCGCCATAGCTACTGGTAAAAACATAACCCTTGATCATTGTGGGCGTGAGAATGTTCATTCCTCGAAACGCGGGTATTTCTTGCGACCACAGTTTCTTTCCCGATCTCAAGTCTGCTCCAGCAATTTCCTTTCTGGTTTGCACAACAAGTTGTCTTTTTCCATTGATCGTTGCAATTGTTGGAGACGAGAAAGCAGAGCCGTACATGCCACCAGCATCAACGAAGCTTCTCCAAATTGTTTTGCCAGTGTATTTGTCAAGTTTAACGACACCGCTACCGGCTTGGATGATGACATGGTCATTATCAATCAAAGGTGATGAAACACATCCAAAAGAGGGGATACGCGAATTAAAGCGTTCTGCAAAATCGACTTGCCAAATGATGTCACCATTTTCAGCGTTTAAGCATGTGAGTACATCACGCATCCCTGCAACATAAAGTCGATTCCCATCCAGGGCAGGGGTGGAGCGAATCCAGCTTCCATTTGAACTAGCGAAGAATGGAACAGTCATTGATCCGGCCCATTTTTTCTGCCAAATCTCGCGTCCAGTTGACCTATCTAATGCTCGAACAACTTCATCCTGTTTGTCACGAGTCTCTGTCACGTAAACCCGATTGCCTGAAACAATGGGGCCTGAGTAACTTGGATCAAGATCAACCTGCCAGGATTTTTTGAAATTATCCTCAGTTAAAGAATCAGGCCATTGGGGACCAGACACTTTGCAGTCTCGATCAGGACCACGCCACTGAGGCCAAGTGGTGGTGGTTTCTTGAGCCCGAAGACTTGTTGCTACTGATAAATAGGTAAGGACTATTACAGTAAGGAATTGACTCCGAGTGAAGAACTTCATAGCACCAGTTCCCATTTATTTTCTGAACAATCTTTTATCCTCTATCACAAAGTGATTGAGTTATAGACAGCGTCAAAAAGGTGGCAACACAAATGTGAAAGAAAGTAAGAATTATCAGATCTTTAATCAAGCATTGTGATGAATGGTTGCAGCAAACGATTCCAAGTGCTGCAGGGTGTCACAAAAAGAGTTGTAATTCATTTTCTTGCGAAGCTGATCCGTCAAAGCTTGTCCACCGACAACAAAAGCAGTGTTGTTTTCTGTTGCTGTTCTGAAAAGCTTTTTGGTCTCTTCCAGGAATGCTTCCTGGTTTCGAACGAATGAAACGGAGAGCCACAATAATTGAGGTTTCATTTTCTTGATGGCAACTTCAAGGGTCGAAAACGGTAGGGAATTCCCTAGGGACGTTGCATTCCAGCGGTTGTCCCTTAAGACAAGTTCGACCATTGTGGTTTGTAGTTCATAGGGGTCTCCGTCGAGTGTCCCCCCGATAGCGATCGGTCCTTTGGGAGGGACAGTAGGGATTGAATTTCTCAGTTCATTCAAAATTCTCAAGCAGATCCCACAAGATAACCGTTCCTCATAGACTTCGACTTCGCCACAATCCCAAAGGTCGCCAATTTCGTGAAATACACTCGCAATGACATTGTCACAGATTTCACTGATGCGATTTTTTGATAAATACAGATCAAATATAATCTGTCGAGCAATCGTTTCATCACCTTGGATTAGAGCTTCTTTGAGTCGTTCTTTGGCTCGGCGTACAGTTCCAGCTCCCTGTCCAACAGTTGCTGGCAAGCCCAGTAATTCGGGTTCGACTAGAGTGTGACCGCTTTCTCTCAAAAACTCCAATACTCCCTTGATGGGCAATTTACGGTGTCCGCCAGCTGTTCGAATCATTTTGAGAATCCCTCGATCGCACCATCGCTTCAATGTCGATTCACTGACACCGATCGCACGTGCAACTTGTTTGGGGGAGATTAATTCTTGCATGCTTCTTCACTAGGGATGTTCTGGTTTTTTAATTGATTATAGACCGTCTTGAAATAATGTCGAACGATATGAACGATTTTACGTGGTCGGATTGAGGTTCCTGTCTATAAAGGTTATGAAATTTAGTCAGACAAGCACGAATTATTTTTCTGCCCCTAGAACGTAATAAGGGTCAATTTATGAAGATTGCCATCATCGGCTCTGGAATATCCGGCTTGGTTTCTGCCTACCGATTGAATGAATCTCACGAGATTACTGTATTTGAAGCCAATGATTACATCGGTGGGCATACCAATACAGTTCAAGTTGATTTGGGTCGTGAGAAGCTTAGTATCGACACTGGTTTCATCGTTTTTAACGACCGCACTTACCCTAACTTCATCTCCCTGATGGACGAATTAGGAGTTGCCTCGGACCCCACGTCCATGAGTTTCAGTGTTTCCTGTGACCAAAGTGGCTGGGAATATAACGGGACTTCGGTTAACGGACTATTTTCACAACGACGTAATTTGGTAAGGCCAAAATTTCACCGCATGCTTCTTGATATCCTGCGTTTTAACCGCGAAGCTTCTCAGCTTCTTGATTCTGATCAGGATGAAGAAATTACGGTCTCGCAGTTTTTGGAAGAACACCGATACTCCCAGGAGTTTGCAAACCAATATCTTTTACCCATGGGAGCTGCCATCTGGTCATGTCCCCCGCAAACTTTTGAGCAATTCCCAATTCGCTTTATTGCAGAGTTCTACCATAACCATGGTCTGTTAAGCATTCGAAATCGTCCCACTTGGCGTGTGATTCGCGGTGGGGCTCATCAGTATGTCAAAGCGATAACCAGTCAACTCACAAATCGTTTTAGGCTCAATTCCCCCGTCTCTTTGGTGCAGCGATACGGTGATCACATCGAAGTTGTCTCCAATGGGGTTTCAGAATCATTTGACGAAGTCGTCTTCGCATGTCATAGCGATCAGGCATCAAGAATTCTGGTCGATGCTTCTGCTACCGAAAGAGAACTCTTAGGGTCTTTCCCCTATGGAAAAAATACAGCAGTCTTGCATACCGATATTTCGGTATTACCAAAACGAAAGCGAGCTTGGGCCAGTTGGAACTATCACATTCCGAATGACAATCGAGAACATGTCACAGTAACCTACAATATGAATATTTTACAGAACATTGAATCTCAACACGTTTATTGTGTAACACTAAATGAGTCGGAAAATATTGATCCTAAAAAAGTTATTCGAAAATTCAATTACAGCCATCCGATATTCTCAACACGCCGGTCTACTGTGCAGTTGCGGCACTCTGAAGTGATTCGTACAAATCGCACATCGTTCTGCGGTGCCTATTGGGGAAACGGCTTTCACGAAGACGGAGTGAATAGCGCAATCGCCGTCTCTCAAGCTTTTGAACCCGAGTCAATCCAATTGGGTACAACTTCAAGTAAATCACCTAATCGCTTGGAGGGGATGGAATAATGAAAAGTTGTATTTATGCAGGCACGGTTCTGCACCAGCGATTCTTTCCGATTCAACATCGCTTTCGATATTCACTCCACATGATGTATCTTGATTTGTCTGAACTTGAAACAGTATTTCAAGATCGTTGGTTCTGGTCGACAACGCGTTTGGCCATTGCTCGTTTTCGGCGTGAAGATCACTTTGGCGACCCACAGATACCTTTGGATTGTGCCGTGCGAGACTTGATTGAATCAGAGGGGAACCCGCGTCCCAATGGTCCAATTCGTCTCATGACTCATCTGCGATATTTTGGTTTTGTAATCAATCCAGTTAGCTTTTATTACTGTTTTGATAAAGAGGATAACCGAGTAGTAACAATCGTTGCCGAGGTCACCAACACTCCTTGGGGGGAACAGCATTGCTACATATTAAGACCCCAAAGTAATGGAACGCACCTGATTGCTGAGAACAGGAAAACGTTTCACGTTTCACCATTTATGGGCATGGACCAAAGTTACAGTTGGGTTTTGTCGCAGCCAGGTGAGCGGAATTCACTGGTTATCAAAAGTTATGAGCAAAGCCGTCAACTGTTTGAGGCTTCGTTGCTGCTGGAGCTTCGTCCGATCAATACAAGCCAGTTAGCCCGTGTACTTGTCTGGCATCCTTTAATGACACTCAAAGTTTTATTTGCAATTTATTGGCAGGCAGTTCGCCTTTGGTGGAAACGTTGCCCGTACTATCCACACCCTAAGCAGACTGAAAATAGAAAGTAGTGCAGCTTCAATCCTAAAAGAAGGGGTTGCAAAAGATTTAAGGAGCGACAACGGAGCGGGTTATGGAAACAAACACTCCAAATCTAAGCCCTGAAAGGGCAGTAGAATTGACATGATACAAACCTCAGTAACGCCAGCTGGCAAAGAAGAGTTTCGTACGATCTCTGATAAAGATACTCGGCCAATCCGAAACTTTTCAGAGTCGATTTCTCGGGCTGCTTTAATAAAAGGGTTAAAGAATCTTCGTCAAGGACAATTGTCTCTTGTTGATGGCTCAGAACCACAATTGTTTGGTCAATATTCCCCAGGTGGCCTTCAAGCCGAAGTGAAAGTACACAAATCTGAGTTGTACAAGAATATTCTTTTTGGCGGGAGTCTCGGAGCTGCAGAGTCTTACCTGCAAGGTGATTGGTCGACTAATAATCTCACCGATGTACTAAGGCTCTTTGCTCGCAATGTAGAAACGTCGGAGCAACTTGACCGGGGAATGGGGCGAATCAAAAAGCTATTCGCTCGAATGTACCATACTTTAAGGAGCAATTCGATTGCTGGTTCGAAGCGGAATATTCATGAACATTACGATCTGGGAAACAGTTTCTTTTCGCTGTTTCTTGATGATACGATGATGTATTCGTCAGCTTTCTTCAAGCGAAATGATATGACACTGCATGAAGCATCAACAGCAAAACTTGACCGGATATGTAGAAAGCTAGACATTAAACCCAGTGACCATGTCTTGGAAATTGGCACCGGCTGGGGAGGGTTTGCTGAGTACGCTGCCCAGAACTACGGTTGTCAGGTTACTACGACAACCATCTCTCAAGAACAGTACGATTATTCTCAAGAAAGAATTCAAAGCTCTGGCCTAAGTGACCAGGTGACGCTGTTGTTGCAGGATTACCGAGAATTAACAGGTCAGTACGATAAACTGGTTTCTATCGAAATGATCGAGGCCGTTGGGTATCGATATTATGATACGTTTTTCAGAAAATGTGGAGAACTTCTTAGACCTGATGGGATGATGTTGCTGCAGGGGATTACGATGGCCGAGCAGCGATATGCAGACTATTTGAAATCGGCTGATTTCATTCAGCGTTATATTTTTCCAGGCGGCTGCTTGCCGACTGTCCTTGCAATGGGACAATCAGTAGCCTCTCAATCAGATATGCGAGTGCTGCATTTGGAAGATTTTGCAGAACATTATGCTCGTACGTTGCAACTCTGGAAAAAGAACTTTTTTGATCAGATTGACAAAGTGAGACAGCTCGGGTTTACAGAGCGTTTTATCCGTATGTGGGAATACTACTTCTGTTACTGTGAAGCCGCATTCCTGGAACGGCTGACCGGAGTTGTGCAAGTTGTCTACGCGAAGCCGGCTTGTCGAAGCGACAATATCAACATTCAAAAGGGGCAGATATGATCTATCAAATTATGAATCCTGCCTTGAAATTTGTTGAAAGAGGCTTAGTCCCAGATTGGGCAATTCGGTATGGGATCCGCGCACTCCATAAGAAACGATTGCAGGAGGAAAGTGTGGGGACTTGCGAAGATTGGCAATCCCGAATGGAGGACTTTGTCTGTGAAGCCCAAAAGTCGCCTATCGCGATTGTTCCCGAAAAGGCTAACTCACAACATTATGAAGTTCCTTCCTCCTTTTTTCAAAAAGCATTGGGAGCTCGGTTGAAATACAGTAGTTGTTATTGGTCCAAAGGAATTACGACTCTCGATCAGGCTGAAATCGCAGCTTTAGAGACCACTGCCAAGAGAGCGGGGATTGAAGACGGAATGAAAATTCTAGATCTCGGCTGTGGCTGGGGATCATTCTCGCTTTGGGTGGCTGAAAATTACCCCAACTGCCAAATTACAGCCGTTTCAAATTCTTCAGTGCAAAAATCATACATCGAACAGATTACTGTTGAAAAAGGATTTAACAACCTGAATGTTATTACTGCTGATATGAATTCATTTCATCCTGAAGGGCAATTTGACCGAGCCGTCTCAATAGAGATGTTCGAACACATGAGAAATCATAAGGAGTTGCTCAGGAGAGTTTCGACGTGGCTCAAACCAGCAGGAAAACTCTTCGTTCATATCTTTTGCCATCGGCAGTTTGTTTATCCCTATGAAACAGAAGGCGATTACAACTGGATGGGCCGTCATTTTTTTTCGGGGGGCATTATGCCAAGTGATAAACTGTTGCTCTTCTATCAAAATGATCTTCGCTTATCACACCAATGGCGTTGGAATGGAATTCACTACGAGAAAACCTGTAACGCATGGCTAAAAAATATAGATCGTAACAAGCAATTGATCATGCCCAGCTTTGAGGAAACATACGGGAGTACCCAGGCGGAAAAATGGTTTGTAAGATGGCGATTATTTTTCATGGCTTGTGCCGAATTGTTTGCATTCAACAGCGGCAATGAATGGTGGGTCTCTCATTATCTATTCGAAAAGCAGGTCTAAATGTCACTTTCGCAACTCTTATTGACTAATGCCTGCGTGATTGCCGGACTGATGCTTGTCTTGTGGATGATCAGCTTTCCGTTACGTAACGTGAGCATTGTAGACCTATTCTGGGGACTCGGCTTTGTACTTGTCGCCTGGACCTCTTTTTTCTCGATAGATGCCTCTACACCTCGATCAATTACTTTGGTGGCATGCACAACAATCTGGGGAGTTCGACTCAGTGGGTATCTCGCATGGAGGAATCTTGGGAAGCCCGAAGACTTTCGGTATGCAGAGATGAGATCTCGAAACGGTGCTTTTTTCGCGTGGACCAGTCTGCTCTTTGTCTTTGGCCTACAAGGTGTTGTGATGTGGGTAGTCGCGTTGCCAATTCAGACTGGACAACTCTTGGAGCTCTCGGTCCCGCCTGGCAACCTGTATTTTCTTGGATTGCTAATTTGGTTAATTGGTCTCAGCTGTGAATCCATTGCAGATTTCCAGCTGGCTCAATTCAAAAGTGATGTTGAAAATGCGGGGAAAATCATGGATCAGGGGCTTTGGAAATACACACGACACCCTAATTATTTCGGTGATTTTCTAGTTTGGTGGGGGCTCTATCTCATCTCTTTTGGAAATGGCCAAATGAGTTGGTCAATTATCGGACCCTGTGTCATGTCTCTATTTTTGATGCGAATCTCTGGTGTGACCCTGCTTGAAAAATCATTGGTCATAAACAAGCCAGGCTACGAGACCTATATGAAGCGGACGAGCTCTTTTTTCCCGTTTCCTCCTAGGCACAGCAACTGACGCTGCCATTGCCTTCAGAGCTTCTTGCTTTTTGTTTTGAGAATTCATTCCCCCCTGAGCCAATCATCTTTCATGATGTCTCTTCCTACGTAACGCTTTGGCAGATAAGGGGTTAAATTCTCTGTCTCTTTTTACATGAAGATTCCCGATTTGAATAATTTTCAATAAATGGACGTTATGGACGAAATAAACGGTTGAAAAAGATTATTAGTTGCATATAATCTAGCTCATTGAACGAAATGAACGATATATACCTTAGTGAATAAAAGGAGGATACAAGAGATGAGCGATTTGACCGTATCAGCTAAGGGAGGTGTCTCCAAAGCATCAGATTTTAGATCAGCCACAGAACATTCTGGGAAAGAGTTATCTGAGCTTGCTTTTAAACTCATCAAAAATGAGGTCGGTTTTATCTTCAACAAGGAATTCGATTCGCTTTCTTATGAGGAGCTAGAATTAGAGTTGGATTCATGTGAACTTTTCAAATTCCAGGAAACTGAGCAAATCAGACTTACTGAGGTCCCTCCTTATTTCACTGATCTTTTCTCGAAGCCTTTGCTAACTGCAATGGGAGAACGGGCTTTGTTCCGGAAATTTAATTATCTAAAATACTGGTCCAACGTTTTCCGGTCTGAGTTAGATCCTGAATCTCCTTCTTCTGAGTTGATCGCTGAAATTCAGGGATGCCTTAGCCAGGCTGGTAAAGTCAGGAATCAGATTGCAGAATCAAATTTACGCTTGGTTGTCTCGATTGCTCGTAAGTTTTCCTCAAATCAGAAGCAATTCGAGGAATTGGTCAGCGAAGGAAACCTAATTCTCATCAAAGCGATCGACAGCTTTGATTACGCTCGAGGATACCGATTCAGTACGTATCTCACTCACGCAGTTCAAAGACATTACTATCGATACCTTCAGCGTACACAACGTAGAGCCACACTTGTGAGAACGGTCGACTCTGTCTTCATTGAAGAAACTCAGAATGAAGCTTCAGGCAATCATTTAGAACAGGCTGAATTACAGGCCACAGCTCTGCTTGAGAAAATGCATTATTGCCTCAACGAACGTGAGCAATATATTGTTCGAGAGAAGTTTGGTTTTTGTAACGACCAGAAGGGAAGAACAAATCAAAGCCTTTCTGATGAGTTGGGTGTTTGCAGGGAAAGAGTGAGGCAGATCTTAGAGGTAGCTCTTAAAAAACTTCATAGCTTAGCCATAGAGATGAAGCTGGATTCAGCATTCTAGTGCAGCTTCAATCCTAAAAGAAGGGGTTGCAAAAGATTTAAGGAGCGACAACGGAGCGGGTTATGGAAACAAACACCCCAAATC
>Ga0316209_1002944_pt1 | contig 12462 bp, 6 predicted proteins | sample 6monopyrite_MG_FD_204945 | JGI IMG/M metagenome (GOLD analysis project Ga0316209, IMG submission 204945) | Microbial mat bacterial communities from mineral coupon in-situ incubated in ocean water Damariscotta River, Maine, United States -... | ecosystem: Environmental > Aquatic > Marine > Coastal...
TATTTGGTTATCAGGAAAATATAAGAACGAACTTAGGCTTATTTCCACAGTGGTTGTCTGTTCTTGAGCGAAATATCACGCAAAATGCACCGGCGGGTAATTGTGAGAGCAATCGAATGGATCAATGTCATGTTAAGGCGTGGCAAAATTTCTTAACTCGTATTCAAACATTGCCGAAGCTGGAACAGCTGGATGCAGTGAATCAATTCGCTAATGAGCATGAATATATATTAGACATTGAGAATTATGGTATCGATGATTACTGGGCAACGCCAAAAGAATTTTTATACAACAATGGTGATTGTGAAGATTATGCAATCATTAAAATGTTGTCGTTAAAGAAGCTGGGTTTTGATATGGGGAAAATACGCCTGGTTGTGCTGCAGGATACGAATTTGCGTACTCCACATGCAGTGTTAGCTGTTGAGTCACCAGGTGATACATTAATAATGGACAACCAGGTAGATGAAGTGGTTTCCCATAGATATATTATGCACTATGTACCAGTGTATGCCGTCAATGAAAAGAAGTGGTGGATGTTTTTGCCGCAGTAATAAATGGTTTTATAATCTAAAATGACAATTTCAAACGTAAATAAAAGTAAAACGTCAACCTCTAGAGTAACACCTTTTATTGCGAGTGTTTTCATGCTCGTATTTTTAGCTGTTAGTTTGTGGCTTATCATTCAATACGTAGATAACGAACGTGATCGTGATTTGGCAAATTGGCAATCAAGATTAGCATTGCTGGCTGAAATACGCGCAAAAAATATTGAAAGTTGGGTTGAAGGCAGGATTGAAGAGTTGAACTATCTTGCGAATAATTCAAGTCTAAGATTGTTTCTTTCACAACAGGAAAATAAAAAATCTATTGATGGTTCTATCATGTCTGCACAGCAAGGACATATTAGAAACTTAATTAGTATGAGTGCTGTTCAGTTCGGCTTAAGTGATTTTTCTAAAAATAAAAAACAATTAAATTTAAATAAACAAAGTGAATATGGCTTAGCTGTGTTGGGTGTTGATCAGAAATTACTTATGTCGACAAAAGGGTTTTCTGTAGATTTACTTAGGCATGAGAAGGTTTTAAAAAAAGTATATGAATCAGCAAGAACACAAATCATAGATTTATATAGTGCGAAACATCATATGCCTGTTTATGGATATGTTGCACCGATTTTTAAAATTCAAGACATAAGTAAAAAGGCGCCAGTCGGTGCGGTTATGGTTTTGCTTGATCCACGAGAAAAGTTATATGAATTATTATTGAATAAGCAAAGTGCAACTAAAACAGATGAATCTATTCTAGTGAAGCAGTCTGGGCCTAGTATTGTTTATGTTAGCCCTATTAATAATGAAATTAAGTTATTTCACCAATTGCCAGATAATAATAATTTATTGGCATCATCCAATGCTTATCATAATGTTGGTAGTTTTTTAGAAATGAAAGATTACAGTGGAGATAGTGTTTTAATTACGGCAAGAAAAGTAAATGGTACGCCATGGAGATTGATTCAAAAAATATCTTCAGGTGAAGCGCTAGAAGAATCAAATAAGCATCAAAAGTTTTTGCTTACAACATTTACAGTGTTTGTGCTGTTTGTCTCGGCACTATTTATAGCTATCTGGAAGCATTCTACAAGCGTTCGATTGAAAGAGCTTAGTGGGGTGCTTGAGGAAAGAACGATTTTGCTTGATGCAGTAACGGATAATATACAAGAAAATATCGTTTTAACGGATAAAGAATCAAAAATCATTTTTGTAAATCCAGCGTTTGCTAAAATGTTTTCATTAGAACAGGATGAGTTAAAAGAAAAGCATTTATCAAGTGTAGTAGGTGTAGATACGGCTCGCGAATTAGAAAAAACTGCATGTGACGAAAACGGTACGTGTGTATTGCCACTCAAGGTAAACGAGAATACATATACCTATCATATTTCATCTACGAAATTGGCATTTGGTAAACATGAAAATACTCGCTTATTCGTACTGCACGATATTAGTGAGTTAAAACGTGAGCAAGAAAAACGCGATAAATTAGGTCGCGGGATAATAGATACCCTGATTAAAACTGTAGATTTGCATGACCCATATTGTGCAAACCATTCAGAGCGCACACGTGAAGTTGCACTAGAAATTGCTAAAGCGCTAAGCTTGTCTGAAGATAGCCTTGAGTCACTGGGTATGGCTGCGTTGCTTGCCAATATTGGTAAGTTATTTATTCCAAAATCAGTACTGACAAAGATGCAGCCATTGTCCGCAGAAGAATCTAAGCAAATGCGTATGCATACCGATTATGCGGTAGATATATTGTCAGGGCTCGATTTTAACGGTCCTGTTGTTGAAATTATTGCACAGAAAAATGAGAGAATGGATGGCAGCGGTTACCCTAAAGGCTTAGCTGGTGAGCAAATTTTAATAGAGTCGAGAATTTTGGCAGTGGCCAATGCGTTTGTTGCTATGGCTAGCTCGCGTGCTTATCGTGAAGGTCGAGAGGTATCTGAGGTGGTTAATGTCTTGCTAGAGCAATCAGAGTCAGAATATGATCGCCATATTGTTGCTGCTTTGTTTCATATTGCAGAAAACAAATCTAATTGGAATGCCTGGAAGAGTGTGACCTAGGTGGATACGTGTCTATATAAGTATATTAGAGTTTCATGTTTGTATTTTTGTGTAATGAAAGACATTATGCGCCCTAGTAATAATGGCTAAGGCCATTAAATAAATGTTAGAAGTCGGAGTTTGTGACAAATATGTATGAATCGTTTTACGGGCTCAAGGAAAAGCCATTTACTTTATTGCCTGATCCAGAGTATCTGTATCTAAGCCCTAAGCACCAGCGCGCCTTAACTTTACTTGAATATGGCATGATGAATCAGGCTGGATTCAGCGTTATTTGTGGAGATACAGGCGCGGGTAAAACGACGTTAATTCGTCGCTTATTGTCTGAATTAGAAGACAATACGACAGTAGGCCTGATTACAAATACACATGAATCGTTTGGTGAGCTATTGAGTTGGGTGCTGATGGCATTTGGCCTGGATGGTGAAGGTAAAAGTAAAGCGCAAATGCATCAGATGTTTATTGCCTTTTTAATAGAGCAATATGCACAAAATAAGCACAGTGTGCTGATCGTCGATGAAGCACAAAATATGAAAGCGGATACTCTAGAAGAGTTACGCATGTTATCGAATATTAATTCCGATAAAGATCAGGTATTACAGGTTATATTGGCTGGACAGCCAGCCTTGCGAGAAACCCTGCGTAAGCCTGAATTAATGCAATTTGCGCAGCGCATCGCGGTTGATTACTATTTAGAAGCGCTAAGCGAAGAAGAGACAAAGGCCTATATTCACCATCGCCTTCACATAGCGGGTTCCGATGCAGAAATTTTTACAGATGATGCCTGTAAGGCAATTTATAAATACAGTGGTGGAACACCAAGATTAATTAATTTGCTAAGTGATACATCACTGGTATATGGCTTTGCAGAGCAAAGTAAGTTAATTGAAGCGCAACTCGTGCATGATGTAGTTCGTGAGCAACACAGTAACAGTATTATCCCAACTTTTAACACGACGCAGCCACATGTGACAGATACTATGCCGCCTGCACAAGTTGAAGTAGCTAAACCGATTGCCCCGCCGCCAGTAGTAGAAGGCGCACAGACAGCAAAGCCAGAAGCTCCAGTTGTGCCTGCACGCGCAGCACCATCTATAGAGAATAATCCACCTCAAAACGAAGACCGTATAATGGCTGGTCTGGCACAACGAGCAGTGGACGCAGTACATAGCGCGGATGAAAATACTACAGCTGAAAGTTCAGCCTATAGTAAGGCGCCAGTTGATGTAAGCCCAGAAGAGAAAATTGCTGCGCCAGTGAATGAAACGCCTGAAGCTGAAGCAAATAATGATGTAAAAAATGAAGCGCCGCTGCATGAAAAAAATGCAGATGTAGAGAATCTAGATGATGTGGCACCTTATATGACAGGTCGCCAACAACGAGATGAAGACCTATATCATCCAATCGTACATATTGAAGAGCCCGCCAAAAAAGGCATGAGTGGGCTTCTGATTGGTGTTGTTAGTGGGATGTTTATTGCTTCTCTAATGATGATGATTTTTGCCTGGATTATTATTAGTGATAAAAAAGATCCCGCTTCACAAGTGTCTAATACAGCTGTAGAGCAAACCTCAAAAACACAGGCAGATCGCTTGATTCTTGAAGCCATGCAAAAAGAGCGCGATGCAGCTCTGGCAGCATCCCGTGCGCTTGAGCATGAGCGCGATGCAGCGTTAGTTGCGGCTAAAGCACAAGAGCAGATGCGCGCCGCTGAGTTGCGTGCCGCTGAAATTCTTGCCCAGCAAGAGAGAAAGGCCGAAGCGAAGTTACGTGAGGCACAAGCAAAAATGAGACAGGCTGAAAGTGCCGAAGCTAAAGCGCGAGAGCGAGAACGGGTTTTGAAATTAAAAGCTCAGCAATTAGCAGCGAAGCAAGAAGCTCAGCGCCTGGAGGCTTTAAAGATCCAGCGCAAGAAAATTGAAGCACAAAAACAGGCGGAAGCGTTAAGAGAAAAACAATTACTAGTTGTTGCAGAACCCAAAGAAGTACCTGCTACAGTTAAAGAAAAAGTGGTCAAAAAGGTTGAGGCACAAGAAAGTAAAAGCTTTTCCTCTAATCCTTGTAATAGTCCATCGGCAAAGTTTTTGTCCACCTGTAAACGTTAACGATTAATTACCAAATATTGGATGATTTGGTGAAAGAAAAGTGAGGCTGAGAAATCGATCACAGTCCTAAGCTAGAAAAATTCACTGCGCTTCGTTATCAGTTAGTATAAATATGTAATTAAACAAAGGAATGTTAAATGAGTGCCAGGTATAGTGTTATTGTTATTCTCGTCGTTGCATTATTATTAACGATAAATAGTCTCTGGCTTTCACGGTCAGTTGATTCTGACTGCATTAACTGCGAAGAATCCCAATAGTCGATTTCTTGAGCTATTCATAAGCATACTTCGAAAAACTAAATTAAAGTCTTATTCTCACAATTGATCTACACTTAGTCATAGTTGTCGATCAATTGTGAATGGGACTTATATATGCTGTCATATCAAACACATGAAAATATCCATCTACATTGGCGTAGAACAAAAATAATCGCAACACTTGGGCCTACAAGTAAAAGTGAAGCTAAGGTTTCACAGCTTATCGACGCCGGTGTTAATGTATTTCGATTAAATATGTCACATGGAACACATGATGAGCACCGCGAAATGGCGATGCGAATTCGAAAAATATCAGAGCGAAAAAAGCAACATGTAGCGATATTGATGGATCTGTGTGGGCCAAAAATTAGAGTAGGAAATTTTGAAAATGGATTTATTGATATAGTTGCAGATGAAGATGTTGTAGTAAGTTGCACTGCAGTCACAGGAAGGCCGGGCCTAATACCATCGCAATATAAAAGCTTATATAAAGACGTAAAACGCGGAGATAGAATCCTGTTGGACGATGGTAAGTTAGAACTAATTGTAAAGTCTATTAAGGATAAAGATGTAAAGTGTAAAGTTGTTTATGGCGGTGTATTAAAAAACAAGAAAGGTTTGAATCTGCCAGATTCAAAAATATCAACAACCAGTTTTACAGCCAAAGATAAAAAGGATGCAAAATTGGCAATCGAACTAGATGCCGATTTTTTGGCCTTAAGTTTTGTGCGTGATGAAAAATGCCTTAAAACACTAAAGCGATTTGTGCTTGGTGCCGGTGGGAATATACCTGTTATAGCCAAGATAGAAAAACCAGAAGCGATAAAATGGATCGATAATATTTTAAGGGAAGCGGATGGCATTATGGTGGCGCGCGGCGATTTAGGAATAGAAATGCCAGCGCAACAAGTGCCATTAATTCAAAAAGATTTAATTAATAAAGCGCGCTTACATGGCAAGCCAGTTATTGTGGCCACGCAAATGCTTGAGTCCATGATTACCAGCTCAAAAGCGACAAGAGCAGAAGTGGGTGATGTTGCGACGGCAGCATTATCAAGTGCAGATGCAGTTATGTTGTCGGCAGAAACAGCTAGTGGAGAATATCCCATACTTGCTGTGAATATGATGAATGATATTTTAAGAGAAATGGAAGCCTATCAGTATCATCATGGTAAGTTTGGTGAGACAGAGTTTGATGAATGTTCTGATGCCGTAGTGCTGGATAGAACGGCCGTTGCAAAAGCGGTTAAGTCATTAGCAGACGAGTTAAAGCTACAGGGTATTCTTGTACCAACTAGAAGTGGCTCGACGGCACGCGTATTATCTGCGGATAGGCCGAGTGCCCCGTTAATTGGTATCAGTAGTAATAAATCAGTCTGTCGGCAGCTTGCATTGAACTGGGGTGTCGTGCCGCTTCACATTGAAGAGGAGGTTGCCCATGATTGGCAAGACTTGTGCGACAAAGTGTGTACAATGTGTAATGTTGCAAAAAAAGGAAATCGAGTTTTATTGGTTTCAGGATTTAGTAATGATCCAGCACAGAATGAACCAGTTATGAAATTAATGCGCAGCAAAAAATAATCTTTAGTAGCGTTATCCACATAAGATTGTCATGCTTTCTAAGGAATAGATGCATGATGGTTGATGAGAGCTGGTGAAGTAAAAATTAGATTTGTGAGCCAGGATAAAACCGGCCCACAAGCTGCCCTAAATTAAAGACTGTTATTCTAAAAATTCAAGGCCCACACCGTCGCCTTCATGGCGAACAACCTTGGCGCGATTAGTCGGTGGTTCTTCACCATCACCGAGTTGGTTTTTGAGACGAACCGTTACTTCAGTGCCTAATGGTGGTAGCTCTTCTACTTCGTCTAGAAACAGATAGAGCCCCCCGTCACTTATGTTGCGTGTACGTACATTTACTAATCCCTTGCCGGGAAGGGTAAGCTCAATTTCTACGATGAGCCCGATGCGTAGGTGTTTTCTATTTTCAGTCGACATATTTCTTTAGTTGTTTTTATACAGACTTATTTATAATAGCTGTCAATTTGCATTTTGCACAGCATTAAGTATTTCGGTAATGTCTTTTAACCACAGTTCAAAAGTGGGCTTTAGTTCGGGTGTCCTGAACATATCCAGAAAAACAGCCGGATTTGCACTGGTAAGAATCGTATTATCCCCCTCGGCATAAATAGCAATTTTTAGAGGAAGGTAAGGAGTCATTTGCGGATATTGCTTGGCTAAGTGCTGAATTTGCTCTCCTTTACCAAAAAATACCACTCGGTACTTGTCTGTTTTGTAACCCTTGGCATTAAGCCCAACGTCAACGCGTTGCACACGACTTAGAGTGTAGCCTTTACTACGAATTGCGCTCTGCAATGTCGCCATTGTTTCAGGGAATGCCTCGTTTGACCTAACCATAATCATCTCGCCCGTAACAACGGAGTGCGAGCTCATAGAGAAAAACAGGCACAGAAAAGGTAGTAGCTGCTTCATTTTCACAGGCTAGCATCCTCAAGAATATTGGTATAAACCTCATGCATTTTATCGCAGGACTCATCCAGTTCATTGTTGTTAAATAACTGGCTAAGGTGCTTAGGGTTAATGCTCATCATCTGCACCATGCCATTTTCCTCAGTCACGGTAATGCGACAGGGTAAAAACATGCCTACCCTGGGGTCAATTTTTAAGGCTTCATAAAGAAAATTAAAGTTGCAGAAGTAAATAATAGTTTGTCGACTACCTTTCACTTGTTCAACATTAAAGCCCTCAGTTAATGCCTGGTCACGAATATGAATAAAGTTAGAGCCGGTAATTGAGCGTTTGATGTTGCTTATCGTTTCCTCAAAGGAATAGGGTGATTCCACTATAAGGCTGGGAGGTTCTTCATCATAGAGAGGCTTGTATTTTAAATCACTCTGCTGAAAGCTGCGAATATAGCTAACAATATTATCAACCTGTTGAGCGCTAAGGCCGAGTTGATCAGCTGAAGGCATTATTGAGTTCACGCGTTTTTGTACAATCATATGGCGCAGCATATGATCTGGCATGGCATTGAGTAAGCCCTGGTTGTTTAGGGCGGGAGCGGTGACAGGCAAGTTAGTTGGGCGAGAAAAGTGCATACCAGTGCCAACACCTCCGCGGCCCTGTTCGCCATGGCAGCTGGCACAGTGGCTTGAAAATAGCTTATTGCCAGCAATAGCGTCTCCATTAATGGTGGTATTAGGCCAGATGCGAGCAGGTGTTTTTCGCCACTGGCCTATAAATGAAATAATGGCATCTATATCGCTTTCCGGCATCCAGTAAAAAGAGGGCATGATACGGCCCGGGCGACCCAAACGGATCGTTTGTTTTAGATATTGGCTGGAAGCTGCTTCAAGAAAAGTTTGTGAGGCGAGTTGTGCGCCCATGCCGCCTGTTCCTTCAGGGCCATGGCAAATGGCACAGTTTTGCTCATATAAGGCCTCTCCCCGATTATTAGCGAAGGACGAAAGAGAGTAAGAACTGCAGGTGAGCAGAACAGCGCTTAATAGAATTTTATGTAGTGAGCTTAATGGCATGGCAGATATCATACCTGTAAATGGAGCTATTTCATTGAATCAGATCAATCGAGATAGTATTGATAATACGCCTGGTATCAGCTCAGGTAAATTAAAGACAGTGAGTTTAAGCGTCGGAAATTTCACTCCAGGCTTTTTTCAGGCGTTTCGCAGAAATCGGCGAGAGGGTTTTTATTTCTTGTGCAAATAAAGAAATACGATATTCCTCTAGCATCCAACGATATGCCTCTAACTGGCTTGAGTGTCGATGCTGTTTATCAAGTGCTTCGGCACGCTTCTTATAGTCTGCCCATAGAGTGGATATTTCAAGACGTGCCTTACGGTCGCGTGCAGGATTATCCTGTATTTTATCCAGACGTTTTTCTATGGCTTTTAAATATCGGCCAAGGTGAATGTAATTTTCTTGTTTGGTGGTGGCGATAAAGTTTTTATGTAACAAATGATTTAGCTGGTCTTGTACATCAGACATTGCATCTAGCCAATGCAATGGTGGTCGCTTTAATTGTTTTTGTAATCGCTGATAAATATCCAGAATATCAGACAGTTGCTTACGCATAAGCTGTAATGTATCAAGCATAATTGCGCGATTTTCATCAAGTATTGATTTAAAGTCTGCGGATGTGCCTGGTTTATGTTGTGTAAATAATTGATCTATAAGGCGCTGTATCAATTGTGACTTAAGTTGTTCGCAGGTGCCAATGTTTGTATATTTCAGGCATTGGTTTTGAATGTCTTTTAAACTAGATTTTAAGTTTCTAATTTGTGGGGTTAGTGCATTAATGAAAAGTTGTCGCAAACCATCGTAATGACTAGATTGGGCAAGGTCAGCTGAATTTATAATGCGCACGTTAACTTGTGAGCCATCAGCAACTAGAACAGGAAATGCTTTAATAACAATACCATGATTGTTAATTTCAATTTCATCCGGTAGTTTGTCTAAGATGTCGGCGTTTACATCATCCTGTTCTAAAGCATGTTTTGATTGTTTTACTGAATGGGTATCAGTGAAATCAGAAAATTCATGTTGAAGTGATGCTAAGTCACGGCTCTCTTTTAATATTTTTCCATTAGAGGAAATAACGCGGTAATTAAAAAATAAATAATCAGGTAAGCTGTTTTCATTCCATGCATCATATGGAATCTCAGTCCCCGTCATTTTTCTTAAGTGAGTAGACATGGCGTTGACTAATGTATTCTCACCAAGGTTTAAAGCCTCACCGCACGCCTCGGCAAAATTAGGTGCAGGTACAAAGTTTTTACGTATCTGCTTAGGTAAAGAACGAATTAATTCAGTCATCTTCTCTTCTAGCATTCCCGGCACTAACCAGTCACATATTTTACTGTCTAACGAGGCAAGGCCTGCTGCGGGAACAATTAAAGTGATGCCGTCACAGTGATTGCTAGGGTCAAAATGATATTCTAAAGGAAATTGGATAGAGTTGATAAGTAGTGAGTCTGGGAACAGATGTTCTGAGATATATTCAGTGGATTTTTTCATCAAATCATCAGCTGTAAGCTTAAGAATTGATGTGTCGTTGTTTTTTACCCAACGATTTAATTGTGCGCCACTATAAATATCATCTGGTAGTCTGGCATCGTAAAAGTCATAAATATCATTTTCATCAACCAGAATATCTTGCCGCCTGGATTTTGCTTCCAGGCTTTCTATGTCTTTAACTAAATTTTGATTGTGTTTATAAAAGTCATGCGAGCATATAAAGTCACCTTGGGCTAAAGCGCTACGTATAAATATTTCACGGGATTCTTTAGGATCAATAGGGCCATAATTCACTTTGGTGCCAGGATTAATGAGGAGTCCAAACAGCGTCGTCTTTCGAATGGCAGCTACTTGAGAAGTTTTCTTTTCCCAGTGAGTTTGTACATAGCTATGCTTAATTAAATGCGCGGCTTTATCGGCAATCCATTCAGGTTCAATTTTTGCTAAATTACGCGCATATACTTTTTGTGTTTCGACAATTTCAGAAGTAACAACCCATTTAGGGCCTTTGTTGAATAAAGCAGATCCTGGGAATATGTGAAACTTTCGTTGCCGACAAGCCTGATATTCGTGGCCTTCGTCTTTGAAGCCTATCTGGCTTAAAAATCCAGTTAGTAATGAGCGATGTATTGCGGTGTAGTTGGCCTCAGTTGAATTGAAGTTGAATTTTAATTCATCGAGCATTTTTTTAATTTGGCGATGTGTATCTATCCATTCGCGCATACGCATCCATGAAATGAAATTGGTTTTACACCATTTTCGAAGTTTGTTTGCGCTGAGCTCGGCTTTGTTTTCGTGATATGTATTCCAGATATTCAGCCAGCCCATAAAGTCGGAACGCTTATCTATGAATTTTTTATGTGCTTCATCTGCAGCTTGTTTCTTTTCTAGTGGACGCTCTTTAGGGTCTTGTACTGCTAGAGCAGACACAATAACAAGTGCTTCACTTAAGCATTTTTCATTATTTGCTTCAATTAAAATTCGACCCAGTTTAGGGTCAACGGGTAAGCGCGCGAGCTGTTTACCTATTTTAGTTACTTTGTTTTTTGAGTCTATGGCGCCCAGTTCATGCAATAGTTTATAGCCATCATTTACCAGTCGACTATCGGGTGGCTCAACAAAAGGGAAATCTTCAACATGGCCGAGTTGCATGTTTTCCATTTGTAAAATTACTGCGGCTAAATTTGTGCGCTGTATTTCTGGTGCAGTAAATTCTTCGCGCAGATTAAAATCATCTTCTGCATAAAGTCGATAACATATGCCTGCGCTCACACGCCCGCAACGCCCCTTGCGTTGATTGGCGGAAGCCTGTGATATTGCTTCTATGGGGAGTCTTTGAATTTTACTACGCCACGAGTATCTTGAAATTCGCGCTAGCCCACTATCAATTACATATTTAATGCCAGGAACTGTAAGTGATGTTTCAGCAACATTGGTAGAAAGAATAATACGCCGCTTGCTAGATCGACCAAATATTTTATTTTGTTCACTGGCAGATAAGCGTGCAAGTAAAGGCAATATCTCCGTGTGTTGTAAATTTTGTTTTGCTAAGTAGTCAGCTGTTTCTCTAATGTCTCTTTCACCACTTAAAAAAACTAATATATCACCACGGTCAATGCGCGAAATTTCATCTACGCAATGACCAATGGCAATTGGCATATCAATAGATTGTTGCTTGTCGTTATGTGGGTCGCGATATTCAACTTCGACGGGGTAGGTGCGGCCTGATACTTCAATAATTGGAGCATTGTCAAAATGTTTAGCAAAGCGTTGCGGGTCAATTGTAGCGGAGGTGATAATGATTTTAAGATCGCGACGCTTAAGTGTTAACTGTTTTAAGTAGCCGAGTAAGAAATCAATATTTAAACTACGCTCATGAGCCTCGTCGACAATGATACAGTCATACTTATTAAGAAATGGATCGTGGTGAATTTCGGATAGCAAAATTCCATCGGTCATTAGTTTAATCAGGCTGTTATCACCCAGGGTGTCTGTGAAGCGAACTTTGTAACCAATGGCAGCGCCCATCGGTGTCTTTAATTCTTCGGCAATACGTGTGGCAACCGAACGCGCTGCCAATCGCCTGGGCTGAGTGTGGCCGATCATTCCATAAATGCCGAGACCTGCCTCGAGACACATTTTAGGTAGCTGTGTAGTTTTCCCAGAACCGGTTTCACCGCAAATAACTATTACCTGATTATCATGAATGGCCTGAATAATGTCTTCACGTTTTTGACTAACCGGTAGTTCTTCGGGATAGCTGATAACTGGTTTGTTTCGTTCACGTAATTTACAGATGTTTAGTGACTTTTCTACGCTAATGCTTAGATTCTCAATAGCCTTGTCAACAGGCTTTTTATTTTTTATATTACTGCGAATTGTTTGCAGCTTCCGTTTAAAAGGAAAGCGATCCTTGAGTAAGCA
>Ga0316209_1002947_pt1 | contig 12441 bp, 5 predicted proteins | sample 6monopyrite_MG_FD_204945 | JGI IMG/M metagenome (GOLD analysis project Ga0316209, IMG submission 204945) | Microbial mat bacterial communities from mineral coupon in-situ incubated in ocean water Damariscotta River, Maine, United States -... | ecosystem: Environmental > Aquatic > Marine > Coastal...
TGGGTGTTCTTCGATTCTTCAGAGATATCCATCAAATGAGGAATTGATGTTTGCATCCGATAAGCAAGTTCGTAATTGGAGATCGATGCTTCAATCGCATCGTGTGCCCCGGTTGATTGAATCACTTCCCGATCAAGTTTTCGAAGCAGATCCATTTTACGGTTTTGAAGTTGGACAGTTGGTTCCTGTCGTTTCAAATCAGCAACTGGTTCGCCCCCATTTTTGAAGATCGATCCCTGATAACTGGCGGGTAAAAAACCGTTGTGGAAACAGTCGATGCCGCCCGGAGGGATCAAGCCGCCATTCAAAACGATAAAGCCGGGCAGATCTCTGCATTCGGTCCCCAATCCGTACCCGGTCCACGCGCCCATGCTGGGGCGTCCCTGCAAACCAAAACCGGTGTGCAGAAAATAATTAGCGTTTGTATGTTCCGGAAAAGTCGCGGTCATCGAACGGATGATGCACATATCATCGACATGCTTTGCTGTATGCGGAAACAGGTCGCTGACCGGAATTCCCGATTCGCCATATTGCTGAAACTTCCAGGGTGATTTCAGCACTTTGCCGATGTTATCGAATTGTGTCGCCTGAATTTTTGCTTTGATCGGCTGACCATGTTCTTTAATCAACTGTGGCTTGGGGTCGAATGTATCGACCTGAGACGGTCCGCCATCCATGTACAGAAAAATCACACTTTTTGCACGCGGCTGATGATGCGGCTTTTTGGGTGCCATCGCATCAATCACGGTTCCAGGAGAAAAACCGGCAGCAGCGTAAGCAGGGTCGTTGATTAATGATGCCAACGCGACGGCTCCAAAACCGTTGGCAGATTGTGTAAGGAATTCACGGCGGGAAGCAGAACGTGGCAAAGTATGATGAACAGACACAGCTTTTCCGTTCTATTGAAAACAAGGCAGGGGATCTTAAAAAAGAAAGCGATCTCTCAATTAACAATAGTATAGACAGAAAACGGCCTGCAATCAATCATTATTTATACGGAGCATGTTGAGCCACTTTGTTCCTTTTGTTTTTTCTTCCACGGGAGCATCGGATTGATTCGCATGCAAATCGATCCCAGAAATGATCCGGGGATCGATTCCCTGTTTGCGAAGTTCTTTTTGAATCTGTATTTTTGCCATGCTCAACTGAGTTTCTTCCCGGCTAAGTCGGGCGCGTTCCAGTGAGAGACTCACTTCGCTTAACCGAAGTTGATCTTCGAGTTGTTGTTCAAGTTGCTGAACTTTTTCAATAAGTTCCTGCGGACAACCTTGCAGTTCCTCCCAGTTTTCAGGAGATTGAATGCCAAATTGTTTTCGTGCAGCGGATAAATGATCGACTATCGTTTTGATGTAATCATCCCGCGAAATGACGGCCTGACGAAGTTCATCCTTAGTCGCCGAATCGAAATCAACAAGTTCTGGTTGGTCAGGCAGTTCACCTTGACCAGACGATGGTTCTGCTTTAGGGAAATTACTCGCAGAAATTTCTTCCGGAGTTTCTTCGAGGATTGTTTCTGGAATTTCTTCGGATGAATGCAAAAAAGCGGCTTGCAGCGAACCGAGCAGGTCAGCATGAGAGGCTTCTGCATCTAGTTCAGAAATTGGTTCTGCAACGGCTTGCTCTTGAGATAACGCTACGGCTTGAACAGGTCTGCTGGCTAACTGTGTAACCAGGTCGCGCAACTCATCAAGTTGCATTTCAACACGACCAATCGAGCCGGCTACCTGGGTCGTGTCCCACTGTTCGACCAGGTACTCGACATTTTGTGCCACCGTTTCCTGTTGCTGGGCAAACTCCGCAGGAAGTGAACCACCTGCACTGCCATGAGAGACGCGAGCCCCCGTGCGTTGCAAGCGATCAAGCTGCTCGGCAGCCTGCTCAAGTTGCAACGTCAATGCCTGGACAAGCTCATTCTTGCCCTCAAGCTCACTTTTTAATGCTTTGTTATTCACCAGTCAGAAAATCCATACTAACGCATCGTCAACTCTAAAAGTTGGGATTGCATGAGATATAAGTAGCGACATCGGAGCGGGTTATAATAACAAGCCCCCAAAACCAAGCCTTGAAAAGGCACTAGCTTAAAGCTGAGTTCTCAACCAGGTCCGCAAAGCGAATCCTGCCCGCAGTTCGTCTATTCAAGCGTAGCTCACCAAGAGTAATGATGCAGAAACAGTTCATCAGAGCAGCTCGTTCTACAGATTCATTTTCAGGAATAGATCGATTTTACCGGTTTGACCGATTCCATGAATAATACTGAAAATGACGCTCGCTTGAATTACCGCAGGCAAGCACGGCATAATGAAAGTGACCAGCTATTTTGTCATTGTCATTCACACGAATCTGCTTAACAGAAAGAACATCATGAACTTCCAGGTATGCAGTAGGCAGGCTTTTATTCTACAAGCAGTCTTGAGCCTCTTTTTTATCACGACAACTCTCACGTTTGCTGCAGAGCCTCTTTCTGAATTTACCATTCAAACGATTGACTTGAACAACGACCTTGCCCGGCAAGTAATTATTGATCGCGAGAAGGGGCAATACCTGGGGCATCCCATGACATGCTTACTGGAAGATGGGAAAACAATTCTTTGCGTTTATCCGAAAGGACATGGACGCGGTCCGATCATTTACAAACGAAGTAACGATGGCGGTTTAACCTGGAGTGATCGGTTGCCAACTCCCGCCAGTTGGGCCACTTCAAAAGAAGTCCCGACGCTGCATCGCGTGATTGATGCTCAAGGAAAAAAACGAATCATCATGTGGTCGGGACTTTACCCGGCTCGTCTGGCTGTGACCGAAGATGATGGAGCAAACTGGAGCGAATTAAAAAAGGCCGGAAACTGGGGAGGGATTGTCGTGATGGGCTTTGTCGAAAAGCTTAAAACACCAGGGAAATACTTGGCAATGTTTCACGATGATGGTCGCTATTTCACCGCCAACGGTAAGAATAAAAAAGGAGCCGGCTTTACACTTTATAAAACGTTTTCAACCGATGGCGGATTGACATGGTCTTTCCCGGAAACGGTTTATCATTCGAGTGAAGTCAATCTTTGTGAACCGGGCTGCATTCGATCCCCCGATGGAAAAACACTGGCGGTTTTGTTGAGAGAAAATGCAAGAAGAAAAAACTCGCACATTATCTTTTCGGAAGATGAAGGAGCAACATGGTCAAAACCGAAACAACTCCCACTCACTTTGACAGGGGATCGACATACAGGAAAATACGCCCCAGACGGGCGTCTTTTTATTAGTTTTCGCTGTATCGCTCCCAGGCAATCTCGAAAAGTCAGAGAATATGAAACCGACTGGGTCGCCTGGGTTGGGACTTGGGATGCTCTGGTTTCAGGCAAACAGGGGGAATACTTTGTCCGCCTGAAAGATAACAAAAAGGGATACGACACCTCGTACCCTGGTGTCGAAGTTCTGCCTGATGGAACCATCGTTGCAACCACATACGGTCACTGGGAAGCAGAAGAACAACCATATATCCTCAGCGTGCGGCTCAAACTCGATGAACTGGATAAGCTGAAAAAGAAGTGATGTAGTGATGTAGCGGCGTGCCCTACGTCCTGTGTTACGCCGGTTGATTATAGCGATTTCAAATAGGCGATCAGGTCGGCGATTTCCTGGTCGGTGCAGTTTTTGAGTAGATTTTCCGGCATCAGGGATGTTTTTAGAACGCTTCGTTCTTCAATGTCGCTGGCGTTGATGCGGATAGTCTGGTGAGTGCTGTCTCGTAGCAACAGACCGTCGATTGATTCGTAAATGATGATGCCTGTATAAGTTTTTCCGGATGCGGTTGCAATCGCCGTCGCCCGGTATCGTTCAGAAACGTTACGGTGCGGATCGACAATCGCAATCATTAAATCTCGCAAGGCAAATCGATTGGAAACGCCCTGTAAATCGGGACCGATGGCGGTGCGCCCGCCATGGCATTGACTGCACTGCTGCCTTTTATAAATGCTCGCCCCGCGTGTTGCCTGCCCTTTGTCCCAATCGATACGGGTAATCATCTTTTCCCAATCGACCGGCAACGAATGAGAGACGAGTTTCGATTTCAACGCGGGGAATTGTGTCGATGCCCATCTGATCCATTGATCAGCAATCGCCTGTTTCTCTTGTTTCGATGGCTTCGCCTTGACGAGGCTTTCCGGGGGCATAGTTTCAAGCCCGGTTCCAATTTGCAGGGCTGTTTTACGGATCAGTTTGAGTGTTTCTCCCCAAATCGGATGAGCCGCCTGGTCGCCAGCGGCTCGGCTTAACAGATTTAATTCCGCTGCCAAAATTTCGGGGGACGTTTCATTCCATTGAGAAATTGCAAACAGGCAGGAAGAAGCAATATCCCACTGAACTGCATTGAGTCCACTTATAATAACCGCGTGGTCCTGAGGTAGATTTTTTCGAGCGAGTAAAAGCAGAGCCAGCGGACGCAAAGAATTATCTTCCAGCGATTGATGAACCAGCGGGCTGATCGTTTCAAAAGGCAACTCTGTCAGCAGCGAAAGTAGATCGGGGGTCAACTCGGCTTCTCCGTTTTTGACAAGTTCCAGATATCGCTTCAACGCGGCGATTCGTGTTTCCCCAGCCATTTTTTTGATGAATAGAACATGATTCCCGCTTCCAAATTTTGGATGGCCAAGTAATGAAGCAGATAACGCTGGATCAAGTAAAAGAAGTTGTTCGTGCAACTCGCTTAATCGTGGATTCCAGTTGCTGTCAACGACGAGTTTTCGAGATTCAATTTTTTCATCAAGACTGAGCAGCGTCTGGGCTATTTGCTCCGTTTGTGATTGCGTTCTCACACTCGGCAGGCAGGCTGCAATAATGAGATGATGCAAATCGGAGGTTGGAGGTGAGTCCGGCGTGATTCGCTTCAATATTTTATTAAGTAGTTGGACATCAGCACTGTTTAGCATCGCTGCCAGCCGCCCTAGTTCCCAATCGAGTCGTTCATTGCCACTCGGGTACATTCCAGAAACTTGCGTGCGAAGTTCATTCAGAAATTCCTGCTGACCAGGCAGAGGAACGCGAGATAAATAACCATCGAAAACGGCTGGATGTCGGGTGCTTTGTCCGAATCCGCCTAGTGCATGTTGAATCATTAACACCGTTGAAAGTTGTAACTGTTGGTCTTTCGTTTTTTGCAATGCGCCCAAACCGATATCGTGCCAGGCGTAGGGATGCCCGATGTAACCACGATCGACAAATGACCGCGATAATTGTATTGCAGAAGACCAACCTGATTGCCGGGCGAGTTCTCCCACGGCCTGGAATCCCTCGTCAGGCATTCTTGCTGTCACCTGTGTTGCAAGATAGCGAACAACCCGGTCTTCGTGATTTAAGCAAGCTGCAATTTCTGGTGTGAATTTTGAGAGAAGTTCATCAGGAGAATTGAGTAACATTTCCAAACCGCAGCGAACAACAACCGGGCTGCTTTGATGAAAAAAAGGTTGGAGCGCTGTCTTGTTCAAAACCGTCTTGGCAGACCTCCCATAAGCCCACAGAGCGCGTGCCCGCAACTCTCGACTTTCTTCCAATTGCATCGACCGCATGAAATCGACATCGGGGCCTTGAAATTTCTCGGTGAGAATTTCAATCGCACGAAGTCGCTGAGCCTCACTGCGATGTTGATTCAACGCAGCGATAATGAATGCTTCTTCCCCCAGTTTTTCAGCTTCTGGTTCCCAATTGGCTCGCGACCAGGCAGCAAGTGGTTGCGGGGCATTCAACACCGCCTCCAACGGCAACTCGTTTTTCTTTGCTGCAGAAGAATCAACAGCGGAAGCATCAACCGCGGAAATGCGAAAAATACTCCCTTGCGTTCCACGACCACCTACCGAAATATAAAGCGATCCCTTCGGCCCCACAACAATATCTGTCGGGGCAAAACCGTAATTTCCTTTTGCGGTCGCAAAGTTTTTCGATTGTGCAATCCAGGAGGCTCCCTGCCTTTTCTTTTTGACGACAACCACACGGCCGTATGTCCAATCGAGAACAAATAAAGTTCCGCGAAACTCTTTCGAAAACTGATCGTGCTGATAACAGACAACTCCCGTGGGCGAACCGCGTCCCAATTCTGAAAGAACGGGACTGATCTCCGCGAAATAATTCGGCTTCTTCCAGGATCGTGAAACCCAACCATGATTCATCCCCGGCACCGTATGAAAAACCCGTGTTGGGCGATACCAGGGGAGAGTAATATCGCGCTCTCCATCGCTGTCGTAAGTAAATAGATCTCCAACGGCATCGAAATCGAAATCGTAGGCATTACGCAATCCATCTGCCAGAATTTCTGTTTGAGAAAAATCGGGAGAAAGCCGAAACAGTACACCCGCTTGCGGATTGCGAACAGGTGAGCTGGGGGAAATACCAGGCGTTTTATTGACTTCCGCCATGTTGCCCGCAATTAAATACCACCAACCGTCCGGCCCTTTGCGGATTGCATGCGTGTGATGCTCGCCGCCTGTTTTGAACGGACGGATCACTTCAGGCGGACCATCGGCAACACTGTCGCGATTGGCGTCACGAAAAACAAGCAGCCCGGCACCACCCATGCAGTACAGTTTGTCTCCATCGACGAATAACCCTTGCGTTCCGGATTTTGGCCCGGGATAAAATTCACGAAATTGATCGGCTCGCCCATCCTGATTGGTATCAAAAAGAACGCGAATGTATCCCGGCCCCGAAGCAACCAGATTCCCGCGTGCATCGGTTGTCAGGCATTGGATATCGGGACACATTTCGTGATCACAAAACAGCGTTGCCTGAAAACCTTCAGGAACATCAAGCGGCACCGGCTGCGGTTGTGCCTGTATTCCACCAGGTAATAATGTGATCGAAAATAGAAACGCAGACCATCTGAAGAAAAGCTTAATCATCCTGATTATCTTATTCTGTTAGGTAAGTTGTGTACTGTTTGAGAGACTGTTTTATTATATGAGAAGCACCGAAAGTATGCCATCCTACATTTCGAGGTGAGGTTCCACAAAGAAAGTTCGTGCTTCTTTGTTTCCATTTGTGGTTCAAAAAGAATTTCTGAATTTTTCTACTCGATTATTTCCAGATCAATTTCCCTAGAAACAGCCGGGCATCCATTAACAAACTGAACAGGATCGGAACCAGAAGCAGCGTGAAGCCGGTCGAGATAATCAAGCCGCCCAGCACAACGCTGCCCAAGCCGCGATAGAGTTCGCTGCCCGCTCCTGGGAAAAGCACCAGCGGTAACAAGCCAAGTACCGTTGTGGTGGTTGTCATAAAAATGGGGCGAATTCGGGTGCGGATTGAAGCGAGAATCGCATCTTGAGGCGGCAGGTTCTCTTCACGGATCAGCACCAGCGATTGATGGATAATTAAAATCGGATTGTTGACGACCGTTCCAATGAGGATGACAAAACCGAGCATCGTTAAGACATCGAGTGACTGAAACAGAAACAGGTTCAACACGGTTAGGCCAAGAATTCCGCCAATCGCACCAAGCGGGACACTTAAAATAATCACCAGCGGATACAACCACGATTCAAACAACGCCGCCATCAGCAGATAGGTGATCAACAGCGCGAGCGCGACATTAAAACTGAGCGCGGCCCAAGTTTTGCTTAATCGATCAGCCGTGCCTGTCAGGTTGATGCGGTACGCTCCGCCGAGTTGTCCCGATTTGTACATCGGTTGCACAATTTTTGCTTGAATCGTTTGCATCGCATCTTCGAGAGCCATTTCCGGCGGCGGCGATACTTCAATCGTGATTGCTCGTTGACGTTCGCGATGATTGATCTGTTCCGGTCCGCTACTCATGATGACATCTGCTAACGTACCAAGCGGAACCAGTTGCCCGGAAGGTGTCGCGACCGGTAGCGCTGCGACATCCTGCGTCGATTGCATCGTCTGTTCGAGACCGAGAATCGTCAGGTCAATTTTATCGCCGCCCACATAATAGTCCCCCGCAAAAGCACCATCGACCAACGCATCGGTAATGTAGCCTAAATCGGCAGAACTAATTTGAAGCTCGGCTGACTGCAATAACTTGGGGATCAAGTGAATTTCCGGGCTTGATAAATCGAGACTTGGTTTCGGGATCGCCTGAGCTTCGGGAATCGTCTGCATCACCTGACCGAACACCTGACCGCCCATTTGTGTGAGGCGTTTCAAGTCGGGACCAATAATTTCGATATCAATTGTTCGACCGGCAGTCAGCCCCTGTTCAAACAGACTCGATTGTTTCGCGATGGCAAACGTGCCGGGGAGTTTCATGCCGGTCCGTTGAATTAACGGGATCATCTCGCTGGCTCGTAACGGATCGTACGAACGGATTCCGATAAAAACCATTTTCCCGCGAGCGACAAAAAAGAAATCACCGATGACGGGGAAATCGAGTTTTTCTGCATCAGAGCTGCCGGGATCAACATCCCAATATGGTCGCAGTGCGTTCTCGACCGTTTCGCCCATGTGCATCAATTCGTCCTGATTATAACCGGGCGGCGGCAACAAAATTCCGAAGACGAGATTCCGATTCCCGGTCGGCAAATACTCCACCTTCGGCCACAAGAGCCAACTCATTCCGATTGATGCACCGACAAGAACAACAACAGTCAACAACCGCAACCAGACCGATCCCAGAATGAAACGGTTCACGTTCACGATCAATTCGACAAATTGTTGACCAGCCGCATTGATGGTCGATTCTAAAAAACCGGGAGTTTTTGATGCTGACTGGTTCTCTTTTTCTGATGGCAATAATCGAGCCGCGGAAGTTGAAATTAAGGTAACAGAAACAATCAGCGACAAGCCAACCGCAGAACTGATTGCCAACGCGATATCCTGAAATAACTGACCCGCTTCTTCCTGCACGAATACCACAGGCAGAAAGACAGCGATTGTCGTCAATGTCGATGCAACAACCGCTCCCCAGACTTCGTGCGTCCCTTTAATCGCCGCCTCAAACCGCCCTTCCCCCATTTGTGAATGTCGATAAATATTTTCCAGTACGACAACTGCATTATCAACCAGCATCCCGACTGCAAAAGCAAGCCCCGCCAGGCTGATCACATTTAATGATCGCCCCAGCAGTCCCAGAATTAAAAAAGTACCGACGATACTGATCGGAATTGCCACCCCAACAATGAGCGCCCCGCGTGCATACCAGAAGCCTGCGAAGAAGATTAAGCCGAGTGAAATCGCAAAGAACCACGCATTGAAATAAGCCGCCGCCAGGGCGGAAAGCAGGATAAATGGGATCAATAAAATTGTTCGCCCATTCAAATGCAGAAACAGCATGAGCACGATCATCGTTAACGCACCGCCAACGAAAATGTTTTGCCGCACCAGGTTTACCGATGAATAAATGTAATCGGTTTCATCATAAACCTGAATCAACTGCAAACCGCGATCTTTGAGGATATCTTCATCAATCAAATCCCGCGCTGCCCGCAGTCCCTTCATAATTTCCAGCACGTTGGTACCGGTTTCGCGAATGCAATTGATCGCGATACTCGATTCGCCAAATCGCCTGACCAGTCCATCCGGCTTTTTATAACCAAGGCGAACTTCCGCCACATCGCGCACATAAACCGGGGCGCCATCCCGCACGGCAAGAAGTTGCTTTTCGACATCTTCAATATTTTCAAACTGCCCGAGTGTCCGTACGACCCATTTTCGTTTTCCTTCCCAGAAGTTTCCTGCTGAAGTATCTGCGTTTTGACCACGAAGCACTCGCCGCACATCGAGAATGGTCAACTGCCGCGCCGCCAGTTCTTCGGGATCGACAACAACCTGAAGTTCATCTTCCAATCCACCAATCACATTCGATTGCGAAACGCCGGGGACGCGTTCAAAGCGAGCCTCAATTTCATCTTCAGCAAACCGACGAAGTTTGGTGACATCCAGATCTTTGGAAGGAAGCAACTCTTCCACCTCTGGATGCACCTCGGCCAGTTTCCTCAACCGCAACATCGCCAGGCCAACATTGTGCGACCGGCGAACATGCTCCAACTCTTTTTTTAATTCAGGATGCTTTTCCTCAAACGCGACCAACTCTTCTTCATCGGGATGCCGGGCGCTGAAAATGAACCACGCAATCGGGGAATCATTCGCATTTGATGTACTGATGACCGGCTGGTCTGCGTTTTCCGGGTAATCGGGAACCTGCTGTAATCGCGAATTAACTTTCAGTAGCGCCTGATCCAGATTGGTTCCGACTTGAAATTCGAGCGTGATCGAACCTTTGGAATCGCCACTTTCAGAAATAAGCCGCACGAGTCCCTCAACAGATTTGAGGTACTCTTCCTGCTCCAGAACAATTTCGCGTTCCACTTCCTGCGGACTTGCCCCGGGCCAGCGTGTGGAAACCGTGATGGAAGGTCGCTGCACTTCAGGCGTCAACTGCATCGGCATTCGCAAAAAGAAGACCATGCCGAACAACGCAACAAGCAGAATCCCCACGATCACTTTGATGGGATTGCGTACAAACGCTTCAATTAAAGCCATATTTACTGTTTATTCATCGCGAGCCGGTCAGCTCGAAAGCCTCTCATTATTTGACAAAGAACTATCCTGCGTGTATCGGGGCAGTATTCATACAAAACGACTCCAAGTTTTCAATACAACCTTGTCCAGAGTCAAACGTTTTTGCGGACAATATCGATTTGATTGCAACAGAACTCGCTAGTCGTTTGACGTCACCAGTTATTTACCTCAATATCATACAGTAAGTTTCAGCTTAACAGCTTCGCCTCTTTTTTTGAATTAACTATATTTTCTTACGGGAAAAGAATTCATGAAACGTTTTTCGTATTTCGTCCTGTTTCTACTCTCGTTCTACATTCCTGCACAATTTGCCAGTCAGCAGGCAAACGCAGCCCAAAAACCGAACATTTTGTTTTTGTTTGCGGACGATCAAAGAACAGATTCCATCAATGCACACGGGAATCGATCTATACAAACCCCTTATATCGACCAGCTCGCCAGGCGGGGTTTCAGCTTTCGTAACAATTACTGCTTCGGCTCCAACAGCGGTGCCGTCTGTCTGCCCAGCCGGGCGATGGTGCATTCCGGAAAAATCTGGATGCACTCGAATAACCAGATGACCGGAGAAGTGACGCTGGGAGAAACACTTCGCCGCAATGGTTACCAAACTTTCGCCACCGGAAAATGGCACAACGGGGCAGCTTCCATACTGCGCAGCTTTGAACAGGGAACGAATGTTTTCATGGGAGGCATGTGTAATCATACACAAGTCCCCATTTCCGAAATCAAAAATGGCAAGCTGATGAGAAAAGGAACGGGAAAGAAATATTCGAGCGTTCTGTTTGCCGATGCCGCGATTGAATTTCTGAATCATCAAAACCCAGAGAAACCGTTCTTTGCTTACGTTGCCTTTACTGCTCCTCACGATCCGCGTAACCCGCCGATTAAATATCGGGAAATGTATTACAACAAACGTCCTCCGCTGCCAGAAAACTTTTTGCCTTTGCATCCATTTAATAATGGCTCTTTGATCATCCGAGACGAAGTGCTGGCTGCCTGGCCTCGCCAGCGAGATGTGGTTAACGATCAGTTGTGTGAATATTACGGCTTGATTACGCATATGGATGAACAGATCGGGCGAATTCTTCAGGCTCTTGAGCAAAGTGGCGAAGCAGAAAATACGATTATCGTTTATTCAGCCGATCATGGCTTGGCTATCGGAAGCCACGGTTTACTTGGCAAGCAGTCTCTTTATGAACACAGCATGAAATCGCCTTTGATATTCTGCGGACCGGGAATCCCGCAAGGAAAACAATCCGAGGCTTTTTCGTATCTGTACGATATCTATCCGACACTTTGCGCATTAACGCAAACCAAAGGGCCAAAAAGCCTGGAAGGATATGATCTCTCTCCCATCTGGTCAGGAAAGAAAGCTCAAGTAAGAGATTCCGTTTTTCTTCCGTACACAAATACGCAACGCTCGGTTCGTGATCAGCGTTGGAAGCTGATCGTTTATCCCCAGATCAATCACTCCCAGTTGTTCGACCTGGAAAAAGATCCTCTTGAGCGAAAAAACCTGGCAGAGAATCCGCAGTACGCGATTCAAAAGCAGAAGATGCAGAAATTGATGAAACGCTGGCAGGAAAATGTTGGGGACATTCAACCCTTGCAAGTAAAAAACCCGAAGCCGAAACAGATCGATCTGACAAAAGTAAAACGCAAACCAGATCGATTCCAACCGCAGTGGATTATCGATAAATATTTTGACTGAGCCTAACCCGGCATAGCTGGAATCAAACAGGGAAATAGGCGTTAGGTATTAGGTATTAGGTATTAGGTATTAGGTATTAGGTATTAGGTATTAGGTATTAGGTATTAGGTATTAGGTATTAGGTATTAGGTAGTAGGTGTTAGAGAAAAGTAGGTTAGGCTTTCTAGCCTGACAAATGTGACCTCCATGAGATTGACTCTCTGATTTACCAG
>Ga0316209_1002948_pt1 | contig 12439 bp, 8 predicted proteins | sample 6monopyrite_MG_FD_204945 | JGI IMG/M metagenome (GOLD analysis project Ga0316209, IMG submission 204945) | Microbial mat bacterial communities from mineral coupon in-situ incubated in ocean water Damariscotta River, Maine, United States -... | ecosystem: Environmental > Aquatic > Marine > Coastal...
TCCCTTACTCAATTTCATCACTTGACCCATAAAAAGGCCGAGTACACCTTTTTTTCCTCCTCGGTATTCTTCAACTTTATCAGGGTAAGCCGCCAATGCAGCATCCACCCATTCTTCCATTTGCCCACTGTCGCTTTCTTGAATGAGATCCAAGCTCTTTGCAATTTCCAACGGAGCCTTTTCTGGTGTTTTACACAACTCAGGAAACAGTTTTTGTGAAACTGCTGAATGACTAACCTTACCATCATCGATTAACGCAATGAGGTCGGCCATTGTTTTGGGTTTCACAGGGAAATCCTCCATGTGAATTGCAAACTCGTTCAGGTAGGATTTGATATCGCCTGTTACCCAGTTGGATGCTGCTTTGTAATTCTTGGTATATGAAGTCAACTCGTTGAAATACAATGCAACGGGCTTGCTTTCTGTCAGAACACCTGCATCGTATTCATTCAGGCCAAAATCTTTCGTGAATTTCTTGTGAAGTTCGTTCGGCAAGGCGGGCATGGTTGCTTTGATGTCTGCGATCCATTTTTCATCCACAATAATGGGAGGGAGGTCTGGCTCTGGGAAATAGCGGTAATCGTTTGCCATTTCTTTACTACGCATGACGAAAGTTGTTCCTTTCCCTGCATCAAAGCTTCGTGTATCCTGACTGATTTCTCCACCCGCTTCAACTTCTGCAATTTGACGCTCAATTTCAAACTCAATGGCGCGTTGCACATTTCGGATGGAGTTCATGTTCTTTACCTCAACTCGCCTTCCAAATTTCTCGGCTCCTTTCAGCATTACTGAAATGTTGGCATCGCACCGGAGACTTCCTTCCTCCATATTTCCATCACAAATCTCCAAGTAACGAACCAATTTTCTTACTTCCGAAATGTACGCGTACGCTTCTTCACCACTTCTTAGTTCTGGCTCAGAAACGATTTCCAAAAGCGGAACACCAGCTCGGTTAAGGTCAACTAGTGTATCGAACGGATCTTGATCGTGCATGCTCTTTCCCGCATCCTCCTCCATGTGGATACGGGTGAGGTTGATGGCTTTCTCTTCGCCATTTCCTAGCTTGATAGTAATCGTACCTCCAGTGCAAATAGGAGTAGTGTCCTGCGTAATTTGGTAGCCTTTCGGTAAATCTGCGTAGAAGTAATTCTTACGAGCGTATTCGTTTCGTTCTCGAATGGTACAGCCGCACGCCAATCCCAGTTTAATGGCACTATCAACTACTGCGTGGTTCACTTTCGGAAGCGTACCGGGATGCCCGAGTGTAATAACGCTCACATTGCTGTTTGGCAATGCGCCAAACTCGGTGCTATCGCTGCTGTAGGCTTTCGATTTGGTCAAAAGCTGCATGTGCACTTCAAGCCCAATTACGGGCTGATACTTGTCTCTTATTTCACTCATTTAACTGAAAACACGAACAGGTCTAATTTGAAGTGCGCAAAGATATTAACTAAGAAGTCCCCGAAGCTAATGCAACGAGGACTTCTGGTATAGATTTTTAACCGCTTGTTAATTCTTCACAAATCGGATGGTCTGAGTTCCTTCATTCGTGCGTACTTGTACGAGATAAATACCTGAATTGAGAGCTGTATTCTCTTCAGCAAGAGAAATTTTGTTGAGTCCTATCTGCAATTGGCGATTACTTGTTGATAGTGTTTGCCCAACCATGTTGAGCAGTACAATTTGTACGTCAATTACTTCCTTAACAGAAATATTTAGCTGGCTATTGGAATTAATTGGGTTTGGGAAAACACGCATGTTTGAAATGGCTCCTATTTCTTCAACCCCAACATTGGTTACGTTTGGCGTAATATTAATATCGTCAATGTATAGGTAACTCTGTCTGTCGCTTTCCGCTTCAAACTTTATCAATACGTGCTCCTTTCCGGCCATTACACCGAGTGACACAGATTCTTCTTCCCAATCTGAAGCATCGGGAGTAAAAATTCCTGACACGGTAGCTCCAGCGGTATTTAGACCATCTCCAACTTTGTTAAAGCGTAGCTTCCACGTTTCACCACAATCAGAGGAAGCGTAAATTTTTAATCGCTCACTATTGGTGGTGGAATTTCTATTTGCATGTGCGTATCTAAAAGTCATTCGCGCATCGGTAGATGAAACGTTAGTCATATCCAAAGGCGGACTGATTAAGCTATTAATTACACCAGATGTTATATTTCTTAGGTTAATGCGAACACACGCATCTCCTGTATAGGAAGAGGTAGTTGTGCGCTGCCATGTAAGTCCTCCGGGAGTTTCTATTTCCCAGTCAGTAGCAGACCCGGCATTGTTTGGGAAACCTGTGTCTTCTGCGCCTTCAGTGTAAGCGCCAATGAGCCCTCCTCCAAGTTGATTTACGACCACGGCCCCTTGAATGGTTTCAGAGTCTGAACCTGCATTATTGCTGATGGTCAAAGTCACATTGTATGTTCCAGCATCGTTATAGGTAACGGTTGGGTTTTCGTCATTACTCGAAGATGGCGTTCCTCCAGGAAAGTTCCAGGTCCAATCCCAACTAGGATCCAAATCTGCACCAAAAGAACCATCCTCAAATTCAACTGAAAACCCCTCACATCCCAATGCATTTGCAGGAGAAAACGCAATGGTTGGAACGCAACTGTTTGTAAAGCCATCATTGGTGCCGGTGGCAGCACGGTTGGCACTTGCCCAATACGTGCTTCTTTCGCCAATGGAGGAGTTGGCGGCAGACTGCATTCTTGATGCCTGCCCCAATGTGAACATCTTAGCGCAGTTCGAATAATCCATAAAGTTTTCTGTGTTATCCAGACTTCCACACGTGGTAGAGCCACTACAGCTGCCTCCTCCTTCTGTGTTGGGCGTGTCTGCTACGTCATCATCGTAGTTACAATTAATGGGAACCCCAGCTTCGTTTGTTGGCCCCCAAGTGTGGGCTAGGTTCACCCAATGTCCAAACTCGTGCGAAAGCGCTATTTGAAATTGATTGGCTAGTATGACAATTCCATTATTGGCTGCCCCAACCGTTCCCGGGTAATAGGTGTACCCTGCAGAACCGCTTTCCAGCGAATTTACCAACCACACCTGCAAATACCTTCTACTACCGCTATTCCAATTAACGAGACTTTTAATGCTTTCATCTGCATTTTGAGTCTGGCTAGAAACGGTTCTGGTAATTCCATCCGTGCAATTGCCGTTATCATCAATCTTGGCAAGTCTGAGTTCAAATCCTGCATCGGCTATGAGCCCCTGGAAAGCGGAATTAACAGAATTCGTGTTATTCTGGCCACGAAGTTCTTGGTTTACAGCTTCCATCACGTTCAAAATAGCTGCTTTAGATAGATTCTCAGAGCCGTATTCGTGTATAACATGAATAACCGTAGGAATAACCTTTACGTCTCCTGCACGCTCGCCATAGTGCTCTGCTGTGTATTCCAACGCTTCCCGATTTAACTGCTCCATTAATGCCCTTTTCTCGGGAGACTGCTCAAGTATGGCGTTGGTTCTGCTGTGTGTTTCGCAGGTTAGTTTTTGTGCAGATGTCCAAAATGGAGCAGAAAGAAGCAAGAGAGTAAATAAGTTCTTCATTTTCATATTAATCATTTGGTTTCCAAATACAAACGCAGTTGTTTGGTTCTGCAAATATAACCCGAGGTTCTCGGATTTTTAGGCGTGCGTTTGACAAAACAGGATAAATGGGGTTGCCGTGCATAATCTTTCTTGATTATTATCAGTTTTTGGTGTGACAGCACTCAATTATGCCAGTCTAATCTGCATTTAGCTTTACCCATTAGCAAAGTATTTAATGTAAAATGAAGAACATTCTACTACCCACAGATTTTTCTGTCAACGCCAATAGAGCTATTCGATATGCCTTTATCATGTTTGGGAAAAGTGTAAAGTACACGTTGCTAAATACGTACGAGATGCCCCATTCTGGAACCACGATGCTTATTTCAATCGCAGACATTCTTCGAAGCGAATCGCAAAACAAGTTACACTCTGAACTGCAAACTCTGGTTGCAGAATTTCCTCATTTAGATGGGCAAATTGATACACTTTCTGAAATGGGAGTTCCAGAAACAGTGGTTAAGCATTTAACAGAGGAAAAAGGTTTCGATATGGTGGTTATGGGTACTACTGGTGCCAGCGGAATAAAAGAAGTTCTTGTGGGAAGCGTTGCATCCAACGTTATGCAGCATGTGGTTTGTCCAGTGTTGGCCATACCAGAATCGGCAGAGCTTTCTGTGCCCGCTAAGATTCTTTTTGCCATAGATGATGAATTGCTTATTCGAGGTGTTTTTCCAACCGAATTGGCCAACTTGGTACAAAGGTTTGATGCTCATCTTCTCATTCTTAACGTTGTGCCTGATGGCGAGTTGGACGCGGTTGGAAGTGATGCAAACAACCAACGTAAACCAACCAGTGTCTTTGATGGAGTTAAACACTCATTTCATTTCATCGAAGGCAATGATTTAAACGCAGCAATTACCACATTTGCAAAAGAAAATAAGGTAGATCTGCTAGCAATGGTTACCAAGAAAACTGATTTTTTTAGCAAGCTTTTTGGGCGCAGTACAACCAAGAAAATGATGCAGCACATTGATGTGCCCATCATTGCATTTCATTAACCAACATTATTTTTACTACCCCATGTATAAAGTTCTGATTCCTACAGATGGAAGCGACAATGCGAAACATGCGCTTAAATATGCACTGAATTTGCTTGAGGGTCGCGAAGTAGAGTTTGTTCTTTTTCAATCTTTTGATGTACCAGTTTCCACGACTGACATGCCTGTTTCCTTCGATAGTTTGGGACATGAAGAGCTGAATAAGTTATTGGAAAAGGATGCAGAAGGGTTAAGAAAGTCATATGTAAACAGCAATTTTTCGTTTTCCACCCGTGTTGAGATTGGTTCATTCTCGTTTAATGTGAACGCATTGGTAGATGAATTGGCGATTGATTTGATAGTGATGGGGACAAAAGGCGCTTCAGGGTTGGCAGCGGTGGTTATTGGCAGCAATACAGCCGATGTCATTCAGATTGTATCTTGTACGGTAATTGCCGTTCCCTATGAAGCAGAAATAGCTGTTCCCAAGCACATTCTATTTGCTTCTGATAACAAGGGGTTTAGCACGGTCGATGTAATCCAGCCTATGATAGATATTGCCAAGCAATTTGGGTCTCATATTCATCTCATGAATGTGCTTGATGAGGGGAAATCAACTTCTATAGACGAGGCTATTGCAGGTTTGAAACTAGATCAGTTATTAGAAGAGATTGACCACACATTTCATTTTGAAGATGGAAAAGACAAGTCTCAAGCAATTGAGAATTACTTGAATTCTCACGAAATTGACCTGTTGGCGGTGGTTCCTCGAAAGAATAATTTCTTTGATGCGATTTTCCATAAAAGTGTGACCAGAAAATTGGCGTTGCACACAAAAGTTCCATTGCTTGCCATGCATGATTTGGGTTAACCAACCATACATCATTTTGCTACATAGGCAATTGCTATTTTAGCAGCCTTTCAAAAGGACGAGATGAACAAAATTTTAGTGGCCAACCGAGGTGAAATCGCATTGCGTATCATGCGCTCGGCACGCGAAATGGGAATCAAAACTGTTGCCGTTTATTCGGAAGCGGATAGAAATGCGCTACATGTTCGCTACGCGGATGAAGCCGTTTGTCTTGGTCCACCACCCTCGAATCAAAGCTATCTTCTTGGAGAAAAAATCATTGAAGTCTGCAAAGAGTTGAATGTAGATGGCGTGCATCCCGGCTACGGTTTTCTTTCTGAAAATGCTGATTTTGCTAATGCTTTAGAAAAGGCGGGTATCACGCTTATTGGTCCATCTGCCCACTCTATGCAAATTATGGGAGATAAGTTATCGGCCAAAGCAGCTGTAAAAAGTTACAACATTCCGCTGGTTCCTGGAACAGAAGGAGCCGTGGCAGACCTTAAGGAGGCCATTACTACCGCAAAGGAAATTGGGTTTCCGGTTATGATAAAAGCATCTGCTGGAGGCGGAGGGAAGGGAATGCGAATTGTTTTTGCTGAAGAAGATTTGGAAGAACAAATGAACCTAGCCATTTCTGAGGCTACATCATCGTTTGGAAATGGCGCGGTTTTCATCGAGCGTTTCGTAAGCTCTCCTCGTCATATAGAAATTCAGGTGCTTGCCGATAAACATGGTAACGTGGTTCACTTGTTTGAGCGTGAATGCTCTATTCAGAGAAGACATCAAAAGGTGATAGAGGAAGCACCTTCATCTACTGTTTCTGCAGAAATGCGCCAAAAAATGGGAGCGTGCGCCAAAGATGTGGCGCGTGCTTGTAATTATGTAGGTGCAGGCACAGTCGAGTTTCTAGTTGATGAGAAGTTGGATTTTTATTTCCTTGAAATGAACACACGGTTGCAGGTAGAACATCCAGTTTCAGAATTCATTTCTGGAATTGATTTGGTAAAAGAGCAAATTCGTGTAGCAAGAGGGGAGAAACTCTTGTTTTCGCAGGATGATTTAAAGATTAACGGGCATGCCATTGAGTGCCGGGTTTATGCAGAAGACCCGCAAAATAATTTTCTGCCTGATATTGGAAAGCTAGAAAGATACGTTCGGCCAGAAGGACCAGGTGTTCGGGTTGATGATGGTTTTGAGCAAGGAATGGATATTCCAATCTATTATGATCCGATGATTGCAAAGTTGGTGGTTCATGCCCAAAATAGGGATGAAGCAAGAACCAAAATGGTTCGCGCGATAGAAGAATACCATATTACAGGAGTGAAAACCACTTTGCCTTTTTGCAAATTCGTAATGGAACATCCCGCATTTGTTTCAGGCAAGTTTGATACAGGTTTTGTTGCCGACCATTTCAATCCTGAAGAGTTGAATGAGGTGGATAAAGACGAGCTGGAAATTGCCGCTTTAATGACTGCTTTTGCTGAAAAATCGGTTGAAGTTTCGGTTCCGTCATCAGCAAATGAGACAACTGTTTCAAGATGGAAAACCAACAGAAAGTGGTTGAGTTGATAACCAGATAACTCTGTTGGCGCGAAAATTGCCTTATCTTTTGCTTATGCGATTTGCCACCAGTATTTTGATGTTTCTCATGCCTGTTGTGCTGTTTGCCCAGGAGCATTCTGTTGAGCCACATTTACAAAAGGAACGTCCTGGTGCAATACCTACGAATGGACACTTGGCAGATGGCGATAGTAATCATGCTGCTAGTGTGGCAACCAAGGGCGGAAGAAGAGTGAGTTCTTTAAAACAGCGAGTGGTTCGAGACTCAACTGCATCTGTCTTTATCGATGGAACGTTATACGATGCAATAATTGTTGACGGAGATACCATTCCGGTTATTGCTTTACCACCAGCCATAGCAACCGCCAAGCGTGTTTTTAAAAGCAAAAAAGCACGAAAGAAATATTATCGATTGGCGTATCACATTAAGAAGGTGCTGCCCTATGCGCAGTTAGCAGGAAAGCGAATGAAGGAGGTAGAAACCGAAGTGGCAGAAATGTCGAAGCGCGAGCGGAAGAGAAGAATGAAGCAGTTGGAAAAAGAGATAAAGAGAGATTACGAAGGAGAGCTGACCAAGCTTTCGTTTACACAGGGTCGAATTCTCATTAAACTACTTGACAGGGAAACTGGAAACATTTCGTACGATATAGTTAAGGAATTTAGAGGCGGGTTTACTGCTTGGTTTTTTCAGGGAATAGCAAAAATGTTCAATTACGACCTGAAATCTGAATACGACCCCAAAGGTGATGATAAACTAATCGAAGAAATTGTGCTAAAGATTGAAAACGGAGAACTTTAGCTTTTGCCCACAATCTGCTGCTCAATCGTTTTCATCTCATCTCGCAATCGAGCGGCTTCAAGAAAGTCCAGCTCTTTGGCTGCCTGTTCCATAAACACTCGCGTTTGTCCCAATCTCTTTTTCAATTCGTCTTTACTTAAGTATTCAATTCCTGCTTCTGCTGCCTGGTTCATATCTCCTTGAACATCGTATTTGGCTCTTCGCTTCATGCTTCCCGCAACCGAAGTTTGGCTCATAATCGCTTCGCGAGATTTGTTGAGTGCGGTTGGAACCAGCCCATTATCAGTATTGAATTTTATTTGTTTTTCGCGTCTGCGTTCGGTTTCGTCAATGGTTTGTTTCATTGATTTTGTAATCTTATCAGCATACATAATTACCAATCCATTAACGTTTCTCGCAGCTCGTCCAGCGGTTTGAGTAAGCGATCTTGCAGACCGCAGAAACCCTTCTTTATCAGCATCCAGAATGGCAACTAGGCTCACTTCTGGAAGGTCCAATCCTTCTCTCAGAAGATTGATTCCTATCAACACGTCAAAATTTCCCAAACGCAGATCGCGGAGTATTTCCACGCGTTCAACCGTGTCCACTTCTGAGTGGATGTAGCGGCAATTCACGTCCAGCCGCGCCATGTATTTGGCCAATTCTTCGGCCATCCGTTTGGTGAGGGTTGTGACCAGCACACGTTCATTCTTCTTCACCGTTTTATCGACCATGTCAAGCAGATCATCCACCTGATTGACACTCGGTCGCACTTCAATAATGGGGTCTAAAAGTCCCGTTGGGCGGATGATCTGCTCGGCCACGATGCCACCGCTTTTCTCCAGTTCGTAATCGGCAGGGGTTGCGGAAACGTAGATGGTCTGATGGACCATGCTTTCAAATTCACTGAACTTGAGCGGACGGTTGTCCATGGCAGAAGGCAATCGGAACCCATAACCGACCAAATTCTCTTTTCGGCTTCTGTCACCGCCATACATCGCACCAATTTGCGAAACCGAAACATGGCTTTCGTCAATGAACATCAGAAAATCATCAGGGAAATAATCCAGCAGACAGAACGGACGGATTCCAGCTTTCCTACCATCAAAATATCGAGAGTAATTTTCGATACCTGAGCAGTAGCCGAGCTCACGCATCATTTCAATGTCATATTCAACTCGTTCTTGTAAACGCTTGGCTTCTAGTGGCTTTCCTGTTTCATTGAAATAGTCAACCTGCTTAACCATATCTTCTTGAATCTCCCAGATTTTTTGGAGTAAGGTGTCTTTTGATGTGACGAAATTGTTGGCTGGGTAGATAACTGCACGTTGCAAAGTTTCTAGTGTTGAACCATTCTTGGGGTCGATCTTCTCAATTTCTTCAATCTCATCGCCAAAGAAGAAAACACGGTATGCGTAATCCGCATAAGCCACATACACATCAACCGTATCGCCCTTTACACGGAACTGACCCCGTTCGAGCGTAACGTTGGCACGTGCATACAGGCTAGAGACCAGGCTGTGCAGGAATTTCTCGCGGCTTATCAGCTGCCCCACCTTTATTTCAACCGTATTGTTGGAGAAATCTGTTGGGTTTCCAATACCATAAATGCACGAAACGGAGGCGACCACCACCACATCGCGCCTGCCCGAAAGCAGGGTGGAGGCGGCACTCAAACGGTGCTTCTCAATCTCATCATTTATCTGCAGGTCCTTCTCAATGTAGGTGTCCGTAACGGGCAGATACGCCTCAGGCTGATAGTAATCGTAATACGAAACATAATATTCGACCGCATTATGAGGAAAGAACTGCTTAAACTCGCCATAAAGCTGCGCGGCCAGTGTTTTATTATGACTGAGAATGAGCGTGGGGCGGCCTGTTTGCGCAATCACATTTGCCATGGTGAAGGTCTTGCCAGAACCCGTTACGCCAAGCAGCACCTGATCGGTATCGCCCGCTTCAACCCCTTCCACCAATTGCCTGATGGCCGTGGGCTGATCGCCCATGGGTTTGAAATCTGCTATGAGTTCGAATTCGTTCATGTTCTTGTAGGGGCGTGCCGCGACATACCCTTATAGCGTTTTAAAATATTCCACCAAAGTAGTTCGTTCAGCACCCGTCAGTTTCGCATCCCAATGAATCAACCAATAAAATAGCATTGGCATTTCCTTCTTCTCCACCATTTCAACAATTTCCTCCGAGGCATGTTCGCGGTCTTTTGCGGGCATGGCGTTCCATTCAGAGAAATTCAAATGTTCATTACCTTCTTCTACATGGCGCTCTAAACAAAAATTAATTGGAGTAATGCTTCCATACCACGGATAAGTTGTTTCGTTAGAATGGCAATCCATACATGCTTTATCGATAATGTTCTGAACTTCTATATTGTCTGTTGTGAATTTGGCGGATGGGTCAGTTTCAACTATTGCTCTATCGCGCGGAATGAATTGAATCAACCCTAAAATCAGAATTACGGGAACAAGAATTTTTCTGGTTTTTGACATTTTAAATTGGTTCGAAGCCTCAAAGGTAATGATGCAGGTAAGCCATCGTTTCCATTAGCATAGCCACGCCTAAATGCACTATCAATCCACCCAAGACACTTCTGCTGTGTATAGCAAGAACTCCTAAGGCATAACCACCAAAGAACGCACCAACCGCTTCTCCTGCAGGCTTGCCAAAATGGAATACAAAGTAGAAAGAAGCCATTGCAAGAACAGCTCGTGACCCCATAATCTTAACCATGGTAATGGCCAATGCTCCACGAAAAATGGCTTCCACAGCTACAAAACCTGTTGAATAACACATTTCAAAAATGGCTGCTCGCTGGCCTATAGAAAGGTCGAATACTCCCTTAAAATTCCATGGTTTGTACTGCGGATATGCTTGTTGAAAATCGGGAAAGAAGGATGCGCCAATTACCAAAGGAGCAACAATTGCTAGCACAAAGAAATATGGCTTCAGCGTTTTCCAATCGGCTCGAAAACCGTAATCAATGTTGACCCATTTATGAAATAGCAGTTTTACAATCCCTAACCCAGCCAGTGAAATCACCATTTGGTGGAAAAAGAAATGCCCTTTAGAAACGAATATCATTTCGTGCAAACTCCAGTCTTGTTCCCTTACGTTTATCAGCTTCAGAATATGAAGCTTTGGAATGGTGGCTATGAAAACGAATGCTGTTGCTAAAACCCAAAAACGCCAGTCTTTCAGGAATGGCTTTTCAGCACCTTTTGCAGCAATAAGAGCTGTGGCAAAATAAGTTCCTCCAAAGAGTAATCCGTAGTAACCAAGTCTAGCAAAGAAACCACTTCGAATTTCAAACAGATTTAAGTCAATAACCGAGCTGTAATTGATAAACATGGCCACAACCAGCAACAGCATGGTAATACCGTAGATTCTCCAACTGAAATCTGCTTTTACAAAATCAACAACCGCAACTTTCAGTTCCTTCATCTGCCCAATATCGGAAACCGAATGGCAATGCCGCTAGTGCAGGTTTGGTTGGATTGGCCAATCGCTTACTAATTTGATTAGCGAAAAACGATTAGCGAACTGCGATTGACGATTTATGCTACTTCAGCAACTGGAAGAAAGTCCATTGATTGTGCCCTTTGCAGATTCCGCGGATCAAATTGACTGAAAGATGAGGACTGTTGACCGCAACAATCGCAGTTCGCTGATCGATAATCGTTATTCGCAAATATTTGAACGTAAAATTCAATGAGTTATGGCATCACAATTTTAGTAAGCGTTTGCATTGGCCTGATGGGGCGGATGTTTCAGTCACATCCTCGGAACGCGCCCGTGCAATTGTTGAAAACATGTGAGGAAATTATTGAAAAGTAAAGGATGAATTTGCTTGCAAACGCAGGCCCTATCGTGCTGAAACTGTTTCTTTGTGCTGATTATCGGACTACTATGCTTTACACCAATTCAGTATGCTGAAAAACATCACCAAGAAAATCTACATTAAAGACTGGCTGCGGCTGAAACCTTATGAGCGCCAGACCAGCACCGACCTTTATTATCTGCGGCTGAGCAATGAAGTGAAGGAGGCGCTCATGTTCTATGAGGAAGAACTGCTGCAGAAAATAGACCTCAGCAACGTAGAGATAAATGAGCTGGCGTGCCTGATCACTTCCTATTTTGAAGACCTCGTATCGGGCACCAACATCTGGAACTCCTTTGTGCGGATGCACCACGGCATGTACGGGAAACCGCTTCCGTTCTACTGGTCTGACGATTATTTTGAGGAGGAGATAAACTTGGAGGATGTGCGGTTCCTGATGTGGTACTATCTCAATACCATTCAGGACGAAATTGTTCTGCCGCCCCAGACCGAGTTCATTATGGGCGCATCCGCAGAAGTGATGGATGTTTTTGAGGAGGCATGGGAGAATGCGCCCGAGAACACGCAACTGCTCCCGTACTATCAGATAGACCCGGAAGAGAAGGATTTCTATCAGGTGCGCGAATTGATCGGCACGGTGCTTTTCAACAGCTATCTGTTCCATCCCGATACGGGATTCCGTTTGGCCGAAGAGGTGTTTGACATTCTAGAGGAGCACGGTAATCTCGATAGGCTGGGGGCGTATCTGACCCAAGTGCAGGACACGACACTTCATGCCGCTCACACACAGCTGCTGAGCAAGAAGGGGA
>Ga0316209_1002949_pt1 | contig 12438 bp, 4 predicted proteins | sample 6monopyrite_MG_FD_204945 | JGI IMG/M metagenome (GOLD analysis project Ga0316209, IMG submission 204945) | Microbial mat bacterial communities from mineral coupon in-situ incubated in ocean water Damariscotta River, Maine, United States -... | ecosystem: Environmental > Aquatic > Marine > Coastal...
GGCCTTTTGTTGTGACATTCACAATTGCCATGCTGTTTTTAATTATGCAGTTTTTTTGGAAATATGTTGATGACATTATGGGTAAAGGGGTCGATATTTTAGTGTTATTTAAACTTCTTTTTTATTTATCGGCAGACGTTATCCCTTTAGCCTTGCCCATAGCAGTTTTGTTTTCGTCAATTATGACTATGGGTAACTTAGCCGAAAGCAATGAACTTACAGCCATGAAATCTTCTGGGATGTCATTATTTAAGGTTATGAAACCATTATTGTCTATCATGGTTGTGTTAAGCTTGAGTACATTCTATTTTTCAAATTACATTTTACCTATCGCTAATTTAAAGTTACGGACTATAATTTATGACTTGCAAGAAAAAAAAGCGTCTTTTGCTTTAACGGATGGTGTTTTTTATAATGGAATTGAGGGATATTCGATTAAGGTTGATAAAAAAGATGCTAAAACGGGTGAATTGTATGGTGTTTTGATTTATGAAACAAAAGGAAAAACGATTAGAGCAAAAAAAGGAGAACTTTTAACATCAGAAAATGGGCAGTTTTTAATGCTAAAACTGTCTGACGGCGCAATGTATGAAGAAGCTAAATTAGATTTCAGTAAAAAATCAAATTATCCTTTTAGAAAATCATTTTTTAAAGAATCAATCGTAAAGTTTGATATGACCGGATTTGACATGAAAAAATCAGATGAAGAATTGTTTAAAAGAGAATATGAAATGATGAACTACGCTCAACTAGCTGTAGCTATTGATTCACTGAAAAATCAAAAAGATTCACTTAATAAAATATTTCAAAATAGCTTAATTTCTCAAAACACAATTTTTAATAAAGAAGCTTTACTTCCTATACCAATTGATAGTGTTATGGATAAATCAATTGAATTACCAAAAAAAACTAATGTTATATTACGTTTGGATAAAGTAAATACAAGTGCAATGAATAGTGCGTTAGCAAATGCACAAGGTAAATTAAGGGCAAAAAAAGATTACATTCAAATGAGTAAACAAATGAATGAACTAAGAGAAAATTCTTATAATGACTATGTTACTGAATGGCATGGTAAATTTACATTGTCTTTTGCAATTATAGTATTGTTTTTTATTGGTGCACCTTTGGGGGCTATTATAAAAAAAGGAGGACTTGGAGCGCCTCTAATTTTCGCAACTTTATTCTTTTTATTGTATTACATTCTAACAATTACCGGTCAAAATATGATCGAATCAAAAATGATCACACCATTATATGGCATGTGGATGAGTTCTATTGTACTTGTGCCAATTGGATTATTTTTAACCTATAAAGCGGCAAATGATTCAGGATTATTTGACTTTGAGGCTTATAAAAAAGTATGGACTAAATTAGTGAAAAAATGAAAATTTTACAACTATGTAATAAGCCCCCGTTCCCAGCAGTTGATGGTGGATGTATTGCCATGAAAAATATTTCATTAGGATTGTTACAGAATAAAGTGAAATTAAAAATAATATCCATTTCAACCGAAAAACATCCGTTTGAAATCGATAAAATTCCTAAAAATTTTGTAAAAAAAACTAATATTGAAGGGGTATTTATTGACACCAGAGTGAATATCATAGATGCTTTTTCAGCACTTGTTACTTCAGATTCTTACAATGTAAGCAGATTTTTTTCAGCAGATTTTGACCGTAAATTAAAAGAAACGTTACTTAATAATAAATACGATTTTGTACACTTAGAAAGTCTTTTTTTAACACCATATATAGGGACAATTAGCCGTTATTCTAAAGCTAAAATTGTTTTAAGAAGTCATAATTTAGAACATTTAATATGGGAAAGATTAGCGAATTTAGAAGGCAATAAAGCAAAGCGAATTTATTTAAAACATCTCTCAAAAAAGCTTAAAAATTATGAGCACAAAGTGCTAAATGATGTTCATGGTATAGCAGCAATTAGTTTTGAAGACACTAAAAGGTATCAGAGTTTAAATTGTGAAGTGCCACTTATTACAATCCCTTTTGGAATAGATCTTGAAAATTATGTTCCTCAGATTAAATTACCAAAAGAAAAATTGAATTTGTTTCATATTGGCTCTATGGACTGGAACCCTAACATTGAAGCGATAAACTGGTTTTTAGATGACATTTTTCCAGAGCTTGATTCAAATAAAATTGAGTTACATTTGGCTGGTAAAAATATGCCTGATTACATAAAAAATGTTAATCATAAAAATGTAAAAATACACGGAGTGGTGTCTTATGCTTTAGATTTTATGTCAAAATATGACGTAATGATTGTTCCATTGCTATCTGGCAGTGGTATGCGTATAAAAATAATTGAAGGAATGGCACTTGGTAAAACCATAATCACTACAAAAATAGGCCTTGAAGGAATTGATGCAACTCATAAAAAGAATGTTTTAATTGCCGACACTACTGAGGAGTTTAAATCATTAATTAATTGGCTAATCTTAAACCCAAACGAATGTTTAAAAATTGGAGAAAATGCCCGAAAATTTATTGAAGCACATCATGACAATAAAGTCATAATGAAAAGCTTAATGTCATTCTATAATTCTATTTCGTAAAATGGAAAATAAGAAAACTATTCTTTTTTTAACCTCTCGTTTCCCTTTCCCACTCGAAAAAGGCGATAAATTAAGAGCATATCACCAAATTAAAGAATTGTCTTCATCCTATCATATTATTTTATGCAGTTTAACACTCACTAAGATTAAACAAGAATGGTTAAATGAACTTACACCTTTTTGCCAAAACATACATACCTTTAAATTAAATAAATTTTTCATATTTATTAATATTATTAAATCTTTTTTTTCTGGTAAACCCTTTCAAATTGGGTATTTTTTTCAACGTAAAATCAAAAAACAAATTCAAGCTGTAATTAAAAACCAACAACCTGATTTTATATACTGTCAATTGATTAGAACTACTGAATATGTTAAAAATATTCATTCCATTCCAAAGGTATTAGATTACATGGACGCTTTAAGCATGGGAATGGAAAAGAGAGCTGAAATAGCCAATTTGATAAAAAAAGCCATATTTAAGTTTGAAGGGGCAAGGCTCAAAAATTATGAAAATAAAATATTTGACTATTTTGACCATCACACAATCATTTCACAACAAGATCAAAAATTAATCGCTCATCCTTCAAATCAAAAAATTACTATTGTTCCTAATGGTGTGGGATCTTATTTTACAGAGTTTGATTCTTCTAAAATAGAAAAAGAGTATGATGTTGTATTTGTAGGGAATTTAAATTACCCTCCAAATGTTGAATGTTGTTTATTTATCATCAATGACATTTTACCTATTTTCAATGCAAACGAAATAGAGTTAAATGTATTGTTATCTGGCGCAAATCCCTCATCAAAAATATTAAAACACGGAAATCATAATAACATAACCATTACAGGCTGGGTTGACGATATTAGGCTAAGTTATGTGAAAGGTAAAATATTTATTGCACCTCTTTTTATTGGAACAGGGTTGCAAAACAAATTATTGGAAGCTATGTCGTTAAATACTCCATGTATTACAACTTCATTAGCTAACAACGCTTTAGGTGCTCAACCTAATTCCGAAATTCTTATTGCAAATAATCCAAATGAATTTTACAACGCCATAAACCAACTACTTAATAATGCTAATCTGGCTAAAGAAATAACTTTAAAAGCAAACGATTTTGTAAACAAAAAATATAATTGGCATAGAGCAACCTATAAAATTCCTTTTATACCCACAAAAGTCTCATGATGTGTTCTGTAAAAAGTTTTACTGTCTAATTTAACACACACTATTAAAAATCATGTTTTTAAAACATAAATTCGATTTAATGTTTAAAAAGTATTATATTAGCCATTCTTAACCTAAGTAAAAAACTATTAATCATGAAAAAACTTGCTCTGGCACTTCTAGTGTCAATGGGTTTTGTAATTATTTCAATTGCACAAAACAAACAATTACCTCAAACCAATATTTCATTTAAAACTACAAAGCATAATGGTGTGACACGTTGTTATACCATGGAGGCGGATTCTATTCGTAGAGCCAATAATTCAGAATTAGGTACTTTAGCTGAAAATGAAATTTGGTTACAAAAAAAAATTGTTGAGCATAAAAATAAATATAAAAACGACAACGGTCAAAAATTGCCAATCTTAACAATACCAGTAGTCGTTCATGTTATTCATAATGGTGATGCAATTGGTGCAGGAGAAAATATTGGTGACGCACAAGTAAATTCACAAATCCAAGTACTAAATGAAGATTTCCAAAGGTTATTAGGTACTCCCGGTTATAATACTGACCCTGTTGGTGCAGATGTGCAAATTGTATTTTGTATGGCTGTGGTTGACCCTGCTGGAAACCCAACAAACGGTATTGATAGAGTTAATATGGGGCAAGCTACATGGGATTCGCAAACATCAATTGATGGAACCCTAAAACCAGCAACAATATGGGATCCTACTCTTTATATGAATATGTGGACTGTTCGGTTTGGTGGAGGAATGGCAGGTACGTTAGGCTATGCTCAATTTCCTGACAATTCAGGACTGGCAGGGTTATCGGCTTCTGGAGGTGCGGCAAATTCAGATGGCGTGGTTGCTGCTTTCAATACATTTGGATCTTCTGCTTATGCACCAGGAACCTATAACCCCCCTTATGATTTGGGAAGAACAATGACGCATGAAGTAGGTCATTGGTTAGGGTTAAGACATACATGGGGAGATGCAAATTGTGGAAATGACTTTTGTGCAGATACGCCTCAATCACAAACTTCCAATTTTGGATGTCCAAATTTAACTACTTGTGATGGAAATCAAGATATGGTGGAAAATTATATGGACTATACTGATGATGCTTGTATGAATATTTTTACTCAAGATCAAAAAACAAGAATAAGAACAGTATTGTTAAATTCCCCTAGAAGAATGGAATTACCTTCTTCAACAGTATGTACACCTCCAAATCCAGATGATGGAGGTATTTCTGCTGTTGTTAACCCAACCGGAACAATTTGTGGAACAACAACTTTCACTCCAATTGTAACACTAACTAATTATGGAAATAATAACCTTACTTCAATCGATATTATTTACGATTTAGATGGTGGTGCATCAACAACCTTTAATTGGACAGGGACCTTAGCTCCAGGTTCAACTGTAAATGTTACTTTAACGAGTATTACTACTACTGTTGGGGCTCATACTTTTAATGTTGCCACAAATTTGCCAAATGGAAATGCAGATGCAAATACAGGTAATGACGCTAATTCGTCTAGTTTTACAATTCAAACCGGAAATCCTGCAACTTTATCACTCACAACAGATTGTTGGGGTTATGAAACGTTTTGGGAAATTGTTGATGCCTCTTCTGTGGTGGTAACTTCAGGTGGAAATACAGGGACAACAATTCCACCCGGTGGTGGACAAACTGCAGCTGCGGGTGATGCTAATGCCTACCCAGACCAAGCTACTATTTCCGAGAATGTATGTTTAGCAAGTGGTTGTTATGATTTTATTATTTATGATGACTTTGGTGACGGGATGTCTGGAGGAGGGTCTTGTGCAGCTGGTGTAGTAGGAGATTATACTTTAACTGATGATGCAACAACTAATGTATTGGCAACAACCATTGCTGTTAATGCTGATTTTGGTAATTCTGAAACTCAGAATTTTTGTATTGGCTCAACATGTACATCTGATGCGGGAACAATGAATACAACAACTCTTTCAACTTGTGGAACCTCCAATACAATTACTGCAACTCATAATGGAGACGAAACTCTAGATGCTAATGATGTGATTGAATATGTTTTACATGATGGTAATGGCACCTCTCTTGGTACAGTCACTTCTACATCTGCCACACCTACATTTTCATTTGTGGGAGGTATGACAACTGGAACAACATACTATATTTCTACAATTGTTGGTAATGATGATGGTTCTGGATCGGTCGATATTACTGACGCTTGTTTGTCGGTTGCTGTGGGGACACCTGTTGTATGGAATGCACTTCCAACAGTTGTAGCTAATGCTACATCTACAACTATTTGTATTGGTAGCCCAGTGACTTTAACAGGTAGTGGCGCAGCTTCTTACACATGGACAAATAGTGTTGTTGATGGCGTTGCTTTTAATCCGACTGCAACTCAAAATTATACTGTAACGGGAACAGATGGAAACGGATGTCAAAACACCGATAATATTACGGTTACTGTTAATGCACTACCTACTGTAACTGCTAATGCATCTGCTTCAACAGTTTGTTCAGGCTCGCCTGTAACACTAACGGGGGGTGGAGCAAATACTTACAGTTGGGATAATAGTGTAACAGATGGTGTTGCTTTTAATCCAACAACTACACAAACTTATACTGTTACAGGAACAGACGCTAATAATTGCCAAAATACAGCAAGTGTAACCGTAAATGTTAATGCATTGCCTACGGTAACAGCTAATACAACATCAACTTCAATTTGTCCAACAGACCCAGTCACTTTAACAGGTGGTGGTGCAAATACTTATAGTTGGGACAATAGTGTAACAGATGGAGTTGCTTTTAATCCTGTATCAACTCAAACTTACACTGTAACGGGAACTGATGCTAACAATTGTCAAAACACTGCAAGTGTAACAGTGACTATAAATGCACTTCCAACAGTTGTAGCTAATGCTACAACTACTACTATTTGTATTGGTAGCCCAGTGACTTTAACAGGTAGTGGCGCAGCTTCTTACACATGGACAAATAGTGTTGTTGATGGCGTTGCTTTTAATCCGACTGCAACTCAAAATTATACTGTAACGGGAACAGATGGAAACGGATGTCAAAACACCGATAATATTACGGTTAGTACGAATAGCTTGCCAGTTATTTCTAATTTAACAGAAACATGTAATGGAACAAATACATCTTATACAGTTAGTTTTGACGTGTCTGGAGGTGGTGGTGGATATGTTGTAACTGGTCAAACTGGTTCATTTTCTGGTTCTACATGGACTAGCACAAATATTTCATCTGGAACTGCTTATTCCATAACAGTAACAGATGCTAACGGATGTTCATCCACTGCTATTTCGGGAAGCAATAATTGTAATTGTACCTCAAATGCAGGAACAATGAACACGACCACACTTTCTGTTTGTGGTACAACTTCTTCTCAAACAGCTATTCACAACGGAGACGAAACTTTAGACGGAAATGATGTCATAGAATATGTTTTACATGATGAATCTAGTGCAACTTTAGGAAATGTAATTTCAACTTCACCTACACCTACATTTTCATTTACTGTGGGCATGACAACAGGTACAACATACTATATTTCAGCCATTGTAGGTAACGATAATGGAAGTGGATCTGTAGATGTAACGGATGCATGTTTAAGCGTTGCAGTCGGGACGCCTGTAGTTTGGTATGCATTACCAGCTGTAATAGCGAATGCTTCTTCTTCAACTGTTTGTTCGGGTGACCCTGTAACTTTAACAGGAAGTGGAGCAGCTTCTTACACTTGGACAAATGGTGTTGTAGATGGTACAGCTTTTAATCCAACATCAACTCAAAATTATATTGTAACAGGTACGGACGCGAATAATTGCCAGAATACAGATAATATAACTATCAATGTTAATAGCTTACCAACTGTTGTTGCCAATTCAACTGCAACTTCTGTTTGTATGGGGTCTGCTGTAACTCTAACAGGTAGTGGTGCAAACACTTATAGTTGGGATAATGGAGTCACTGATGGTGTTGCTTTTAACCCTACATCAACTCAAACTTATACAGTGACAGGAACTGATGCAAATAACTGCTCAAATACAGATAACATAACCGTTACAGTAAATAGTTTACCTAATGTTGTTGCTAATTCATCTACAACTTCAATTTGTGATGGTGACCCAGTAACATTAAACGGAAGCGGTGCCGCGTCATATACGTGGACAAATGGAGCAATTGAAGGGATTGCATTTAACCCAAGTGGGACACAAAATTATGTAGTAACCGGAACTGATGCAAATAACTGCTCAAATACAGACAATATAATCGTTACAGTAAATAGTTTACCTAATGTTGTTGCTAATTCATCTTCAACTTCAATTTGTGATGGTGATCCAGTAACATTAAACGGGAGTGGAGCAGCATCATATACGTGGACAAATGGAGTGGTTGATGGTGTTACTTTCAACCCAACTTCAACTCAAAATTATGTAGTAACCGGAACTGATGCAAATAATTGCTCAAACACAGATAACATAACTATTATAGTAAATAGTTCACCAACAGTTATAGCCAATTCATCATCAAATGCTGTTTGTGATGGCTCGACTGTAACTTTAACAGGAAGTGGTGCTAATACTTATACTTGGACAAATAGTGTAGTTGACGGTTTACCATTTACACCAACGGGGACACAATCTTATACGGTAACAGGTACTGATGTTAATAATTGCACAAATACTGATAATATTACGATTACTGTCAATGGTTTACCAACTGTAACGGCTAATGCAACTTTTGCGACAATTTGTGCTGGAGACCCAGTGACATTAAATGCAAATGGAGCCACATCATACACATGGACGAATGGCGTTATGGATGGTGTGTCATTTAACCCAACGGGAACTCAATCTTACACTGTAATAGGAACAGACGGAAATGGATGTCAAGCAACCGATAATATAACTGTAAATGTAAATCCAACCCCAACATTTACAATAACATCCAATAATCCAACAACTTGTGGAGGTTCGGAAGGTGAAATCATTTTAAGTGGTTTATTAAACACAACGGCATACCAATTAACATATACATCAACTAACAATGTAGGGCCAAATACTGTAAATTCGAATGGAAATGGAGAGGTAATAATTACAGGATTAAATGCAGGAAATTACACCAATTTTTCAATCGACTTAAATGGATGTTCTATAACTGATAATTCAACAGTTTCTTTAACAGATCCTAATGGATTTAATATAACAACTAATGTTGTAAACGAAACCTGTAGTGCAAATAATGGTCAAATAGAAATTATTACCAATGGCGCTGTTGCAACCATACAATATTCAATAGACAATGGAACTACGAATGTAACAACTAATATTTTTAATAATTTAACAGCCGGAACTTATGATGTTGCAGTAATAGATGGTATAAATTGTCAAGATCAAATACAGGTGACAATAATCGATATTGCAGGGCCAGTTATAAATAGTTTAACTGTAACCGATATTTCTTGTTTTGGTGCTGGAGATGGAAGCATTTCTGTTGATGCTTCTGGTAATTCAACTCTTGACTACAGTAATAATGGTGGAACCAATCAAACGTCAAATGTTTTTAATAATTTGATTTTAGGTAATTATAATATCACTGTAACCGATACAAATGGATGTACAACTACACAAATGGGTGTTGTTAATGAACCGGCATTGATTACTGATACTTTTAATTTAATTCAGCCGATATGTGGAAATGATAATGGTAGTATTTTTCTTGATATCCAAGGTGGAATTACACCTTATACCTTAAGTTGGCAACATGATGCAACCGCTACTAATGACACATTAATAAGCTTAAACAATGGTGAATACATTGTAACAATTACTGATACAAATAATTGTGTTTTGATTGATACCATACAGTTGAATGGATCAACTGCGGTTGAAATTATAGTCAATTCAGGAAATGAAAGTTGTGAAGGCGAAAATGATGGATTTGCTGAAGTGTTAAATGTAACAGGCGGGACTCCAGTCTATTCTTATTTATGGGATAATGGTAACACAACAGCACTTATCAATAATTTAGGTGCAAATATCTATCAAGTTACAGTAACAGATATAAACGGGTGCTTTGTAATTGAAACGTTTGTTATTTCAACCGAAACTAACGAATGCTTAAATATACACAATGCCATTTCACCTAATAATGATGGCGATAATGATACTTGGGTGATTACCGGTATTAAAGGAAAACCAAATGCGACTGTTCAAATATTTAACCGTTGGGGTTCTTTAATTTATGAATCGACTGATTACCAAAACGATTGGCGTGGAACATATAAAGGAAAGGATTTACCAGCAGGCGTTTATTATTATATCGTTACCATTTCAGAGGATGAAGCTTATGAAGGTGCAATAACAATATTAAGATAATGAGTAATTCAAAATTTAAGATATTAAGTATGAAAACAATTTTTTTAATAGCGATATTATTTTTAATAAATATTAAAGTAAATGGTCAACAATTAACTTTTTCCAGTCAATATATGATTGACAACTATATTACAAATCCAGCAGCGGCAGGATCTTACGACTACTCTCCTATTGCTATGTCTTTTAGGCAACAATGGGTCGGTTTTAATGAAGCTCCAAAAACACAAATGATTACCGGTCACATGAAAATACAAGATCATCATGGTGTTGGGATTAAAATATATAATGATGTGGTTGGACCATTGAGTAGAATAAGTATACAAGGAACTTATGCATACCATGTAGAGATTGATAGAAAGCAAAGATTGAGTTTTGGACTTTCTTTTATGGCTAATCAGCATAAGTTAGATGCTACATCATTTAATTTAGAATCTGTAACAGACCAAACATTAAACAACGCCATTTTAAAGTCAACTAATATTGATGCTGATTTTGGTATGTATTACTATACAGAAGATTATTATGCTGGGATATCAATTCCACAATTATTTCAAAATAAATATACTTTTGGAGATAATATAGATAAACTAAATAAACAAATACGACACTATTATTTATCAGGAGGTTATAAATTTGAAATTAATAGAGATTATAAAATAGAACCTTCTTTTTTAATGAAAGCAGCTAAAAATGCCCCGACTCAATTTGAGCTCACAACAAGATTGCATTATAATGATATGCTGTGGGGTGGAATTACATGGAGAGTTAAAGATGCAGTAAGTATTATGGCTGGACTGGTTTATGAAGATTTTGTATTTGGTTATGCCTTTGACTTTAACACAACCAATATTCGAAATTATTCGTCAGGAACTCATGAGGTTTATATTGCTTATCGTATTAATGAACGAAATAAGCCAAGTTTTGCAAGGTAAATAAACATAATATTGGGCTAGGTAGGAATTAAATTTTAAATCCTAAAAGACAAACATCATCAATTTGCTCAAATTGACCTTTCCATTTTTCAAATGTTGATTCAACAATTTTGTTTTGTTTTTCCATTGACTCACTTTGAAAATCTAAAAGTAATTTTTTTAAATTAAGCGACATGAATTTTTTACCCAACTTCCCTCCAAATTGATCGGCATAGCCATCTGAAAACAAGTAAATACAATCATTTGGTTCTAACTTTATGGTGTGATTTGTAAAGGGTACCATTTTTTCACCAATCGAAACAGGCTGTTTGTCTCCTTTAATTTCTAATAACTGATGACTTTTATTTGTTAACATTCTATGTTTTGAATCCAAGGTAAAATCAGGACTAGAAAAACTTCTGACCAAAATTAATGGATTATAAGCACCTGCCCATTCAGCGGTTAAATTTGATTTGTCAACCTTAATTAAGGTGATGTCCATGCCGTCTTTATTAGCTGTGTTTGATTGTTGAGAAAGCGAATAAATTAATCTAGATCGTAAACGGTCTAAAATGTGAGCCGGTGAAATAGAATCATTTATCGTGACAATAATATTTAAAAAAGTTGTACCTAACATGGTTAAAAAAGCACCAGGAACTCCATGACCTGTACAATCAGCAACACAAGTATAAAAAATATTGTCTTTTTCGTAATACCAATAAAAATCACCACTAACTATGTCTTTAGGTTTGTAAAACACAAAAAAGTTAGTTAATAATTTTTGATTTTGATCTGTAGTTAATACTGCATTTTGGATTTGCTCAGCATATTTAATACTATCTACCAATTCATTTTTTTGTTCTTCAATTTTATCAAAAGCGACTTTTAGTTGAGTTGTTTTTAAATGTTCAATTTCTGTATCTCTACTAATTTCAATTTCTTTGGTATGAAAACGTTTGTGATATTTTAAAGATTTTTCAAATAAGCCTTGTGACTCATATATTTTAGATAAGTAATAAAGCGCTTTTTTTTCTCCTTCTTTTGCGCCAATTCGCCTTGACACATTTAATGATTTTTCTGCATTTTCAGTCGCAAGGTCAAAATTATTTTGGTGTAAATAAGTATCTGTTATTTCAAGATACGAATCTACAATTAATACATTATATTGAGCAGATAGGCTTACATTCAATCCTTTAAAATAAAAGTCAATTGCTTTGTCCCATTCATTTTGGATAGAAAATATACGTCCAATATTATGGTAAGCCCATGCAATACCTTGTGGAGACGAATTTTCATCATTCAAAACCGAATTAAATCTTTTTTGGGCATTTTCAAAATCACCCATTTCTAAAT
>Ga0316209_1002951_pt1 | contig 12426 bp, 9 predicted proteins | sample 6monopyrite_MG_FD_204945 | JGI IMG/M metagenome (GOLD analysis project Ga0316209, IMG submission 204945) | Microbial mat bacterial communities from mineral coupon in-situ incubated in ocean water Damariscotta River, Maine, United States -... | ecosystem: Environmental > Aquatic > Marine > Coastal...
CAACTGCTGATACTGCCAGTACCTCTATCTTTGCAGCAGGGACTTCAGCTTCGCAGCTTACTGGTGGAAACGATGGAGTGAACAACGACATCATCTTCAACGATTCGCGTGCTTACGGGACCGATGGGGTTGTGAATGTGCAGTTCCTCTCCACAACGGCCGCAAACGCAACTCTTTCTGTTTCTGTTGCCCAGACAGGTACTGCTGACAACACAATTACCGTCAATCTTGCAACAGATGCCTTCGGTAATATCACAACAACTGCCACTGATATCCGAACCTTCATTCAAACCGATACCAGTGATGGAGCCGCTTCTGCTCGTAACCTGGTCAGTATCGATGTCGAAGGAAGTGGAGGAGAGGTTGTTTCTGCACAGTCACAGCAAACTGTTGATGTGGCCAGTCGAATTCTGAAATTGAACAGTACCGATTATGGTACCTCCCAATTTGTTGCAGTGAACGTACTGAGTGGATCGTTTGCCACAACAGCCGATGACAATATCACCAATACTGCGCGTGACCAGGGTGTTGATCTGGAAGCTTCGATCAACGGTCAGGTTGCTCAGACTTCAGGCTTGAAAGCACGAATTAAAACGTTCTCTCTCGATGCTGAATTGACCTTCAACGAAGGCAACAATGTGCAAGGTCGTCGGGCTGTTGTTACCATTACTGGTGGTGGTTCACTGTTCCAGATTGGTCAGGAAGTATCTGCTGCCGGCCAAATTGGTATCGGAATTGATGCCGTCAACACCGCCCGCTTGGGTGGAGTCGCTGGTAAACTGTACGAACTCGGTACCGGTGCAGGAAAAAGTTTGCTCGATATCGGACCAGACGTTCCTGGCTCTCAGTTGGTCGACATTGTCGAACAATCGATCAACGAAGTTTCAACTCTTCGTGGTCGACTCGGTGCGATTCAGAAAAACGTGATCGATACCAACATCAATACGCTCGGTATTGCGTTGGAAAACATTTCTGAAGCTCGTTCAGCCATCGTCGATACCGACTTTGCAGAAACGACTGCTCAATTGACTAAATCTCAGATTCTGTCCCAGGCAGGTATCTCCGTATTGTCAATCGCTAACCAGAACCCGTCACAGGTTTTATCTCTCCTCGGATAATTTAACCCTGTCGACAAAAAATAACTCTCCTGTCTTTTCAAGGCAGGAGAGTTTTTTCGTTAGCAGCTTTAAAGCTCAAGAGACTCTATTCAATCGGAATCGTATAGCTTAACGCACCGATGGGCTGCCCTTTAGGAACATCCCGATAATTTTCATGGCACATAATACACTTATCCATGACCACAGGAACCGGAGTGGCGTATTGCAGATAACGCTTGCCATCTTTGTTGATCACTTTTTCATACGTCTTTGCACCACCAAGTAATGCCTTCACGGCTGCCTGCTCAAACCCTTTGCGTGGAATGTTATCATCATCATACGCTTCGCCGGAAGCATCGATCAATCGAACCTCGTGATACCCCTTTTCTTTCATCACTTTGAATAACGCCTGAAAAGCATCGCCTGCAGCCAGATCCGAATCTTCTTTCACATAATGTGTCGTAATGAGAACGATGGCGTTCTTGTAAAGAGTATCCAGCATTTCGCCCATTTTTCTGGCGCGATCTACAGCCGGCCTTTTCTTTTTTTCCTCTGCAGCGCCAATTTGCAAAGAACTGAGAATCAGTAATCCCATTAGTGACAGAATCATCATACGCTTCATGAAAGTCTCTCTCTATAAAAAACAGATGAACCATTAATTTGCCGCAGCGCTTTTCAATTCAACAAGTTTGGTCCCGGAAGGAATCAAATCGCTCAGGCTGTGCTGCCCCAAATACTCTCGCTGAATACGTTCGGCCTCTGAAAAAACATCTTTCAACTTGCAGTTCGGCTGAATCCGACAAACCCCATCCACAGCCACACAATCGAGAAGATGCAGCGACCCTTCGAATCGATCAATCAATTCGCCCAGGTTAATATCTTCCGAATTCTGAGCCAGTTCAATCCCGCCACCCACTCCGCGTACCGTTCGAATGTAGCCTTCCTGAGAAAGACGACGAACAACTTTCGCCAGGTGATCGCGCGAAATCTCGAAGAAACTCGCAATCTCCTGAATTGAACTTCGCTTACGCTCAGCCGCCAGGTACATCAGAGTTCGTAACGCATAATCTGTGTGAAGTGATAACCGCATAGGACTATTCCAGTAATTAAGGTACTCGTTATGCCTCTTTAGGTCAACCGGGTTTATGATTAAAAAAATAACCATTCATTTTGACGTTGATAGACAAGTTCGCATCTTGTAGGGTGCGTCGTGACAACGCATTCTACATCAATAACATAAAATTGAAAGAAAACATGCTGACTGTTGAACAAGCTCTTGTTGCGATCAAAAACACAATTTCCCCAATTCCTGCCAGCCGACTGCCATTAAATGAGGTGGCAGGCTTGCCGCTGGCTGAGCCGATTATTGCAACCCTCGATTCCCCGCCGTTTGATAAATCGCTGATGGATGGCTTTGCGGTTCGCAGTTGCGATATTGATCGCGCGGGAGTTGAACTCGATCTGTTGGAACGGCTGACCGCAGGCGAAGTCCCGACCGTTTCACTCACTGCAGGCAAAACCGTGCAGGTGATGACCGGCACACAACTTCCCGCAGGGACAGACGCCGTCGTTAAAATCGAAGATGTCAGCGGCGCAGAATCAGATCGTATTCGCATCGAAATATCGGGCATTGCTCCGAGCCGCAATATGCTGCATCAGGGGGAATCGCTGCAAGCAGGCGAAACCGTTCTGGAAGCAGGAGCACGACTGAAGTTTCCACAAATAAGCTTGCTGGCAGAACTTGGCTTTGCCCAGGTGCAAATTTTTCGGCGGCCCACGGTTTCGATTCTGGCGACAGGAAACGAATTAGTTCCTGTTGATCAATCACCCGGTCCCGGACAAATTCGCAATTCCAACGAATCGATGCTGATCGCGCAAATTGAAAACGGACAAGCCACGCCGGTTCCGTTGGGGATCGCCCGAGATGAAGTCGATGAACTGCGAACCAAAATCTTGCAGGGATTGGATTCCGATTTTCTCATTCTCTCAGGAGGCGTTTCAGCAGGTGTGCTCGATCTGGTTCCAAAAATACTTCAGGAAGTCGGCGTGAAGCAGGTTTTTCATAAGGTCCAACTCAAGCCGGGCAAACCGATCTGGTTCGGCCAGTACTGCCGCGAAGATGGCAAACGAAGTTACGTTTTTGGCCTGCCGGGCAATCCGGTCAGTGCGCTGGTTTGCTTTGAATTGTTTGTCCGCGAAGCCTTACGATGCTTTCAGAGAAGTGAAAAAACAGCTAATTCCTTGCATACCGCTTACTTACAGCAAGCTCATCTAGTCAAATCTGACCGTCCTGTTTATTATCCCGCACAGATTTCCTTTTCCGACGGAAAAATCATGGCGAAACCGGTCCGCTGGGTCGGGTCTGCAGATATCCGGGGAACTTCCCAGGCTAATGGCATGATCTGTTTTCCACCGGGCGAGAAATCATACCAACCAGGCGATCAGGTACAAATTCAGTTCTGGCATTCAGAACCGTAGGTTAGCCTTTCCAGCCTGACAAATGCGGTTTCATGGTGAAGAAAATTTCGTTTAACGGCAAGCCAAAGACGACTGCGTAAAGAGGTTTGCTTGATACAAATACGGAAAAAGATTTGACTTCTATTAAGCTCTTATTCAATGATATGCTGCGTAAAAATGGCAGGATATCATTGGCACAAAAAATAAAAATGTGAACCACGGAGACACGGAGAACACCGAGGTAAAGCAAAAAGAGGTGTCTGATTTTTGAAAAAGAGTTTCACGCAAGGAAAAAGAAAAATATTTCAAAATGGTTTCATTCGTTCATTCGAATCTCATTTGTTTTAGAACGCAATGTGGGAAACTCTTTGCGTCGCCGCGTCTTTGCGTGAATATTTTTCTCCGTGCTCTCTGAGACTCCGTGGTTATTTTTATTTTTCCTGTTTGGTTCCGGCTTTGCCGGGTTAGTATCTTATCAATGAAATGCTGCACAAAAGTGGCAGGATATTTTGAAGAACCGTAGGTTAGGCTTTCCAGCCTGACAAATGCGGAAAACAGATTTGAGTGAGCGGCAAGGCGCTGATGGAAAGTACGAAGCTTTTTTGTCAGGCTGGAAAGCCTAACCTACGAATTAACAAGGCATGAATTTCATGGATGATGTTTCAACACAACTTCAACCGGTTGAACAACAGCAGCAATCGAAGACAAAGAAAAAACAAGGTCGCGTGGAACTGAGCGTGCATCAAATTATTGACCGGGCAAAAAACCGACCAGCCGGCGTGCGCGGTGCGTTACTGCTTTCAATCATCGCAGGCTTTGCGATGTGGGCCAGTTTTCCGCCGCTTGATTTTGCACCACTCGCCTGGCTGGCGCCCATTCCTTGGCTACTGCTTATTCGTTTGAAACGACCGACGCGCTGGATGTATACCGCCAGTTATCTGGGGACATTATGTTTTACCGTTCCCGCACTGCAATGGATGCGCTATGGCGATCCGCTGATGTATATCGCCTGGATTCTTCTTGCCGTTTATGTCGCTGCCTATGTGCCGGTGTTTATCGGGATTTCACGAATTGCGGTGCATCGCTGGAACATGCCGTTACTTTTTACCGCACCTGTTGTCTGGACCGGTTTAGAATATCTTCGCGGCTTCCTCTTCACCGGGTTCGGCTGGTATTATCTGGGACATACACAATATCGCTGGCCCGAACTGATTCAAATCAGCGATCTGTTCGGAGCTTACAGTGTCAGCTATTTTGTGATGTTATTCGCAGCGGCAATCGCGTTACAAATACCATCGCGTTTTCTGAAAAAATTCCGCCTGGTTCCTGAATTACAAAAAGAGAGTGAACCAGCAACTGCACCGGTACTGCGACCATTCAGGCAGCTCGTTGTTGCCTCGCTTCTTCTTGCCACGGTCATCGGTTACGGATACTTCAGACGCTCCCAAGCCGACTTCCAACCGGGTCCGCGCGTCGCTTTAGTGCAGGGAAATTTCAAGGCGGCGTTACACATTCCGCGTGAACAATACGAAGATTCCTACCTTGTTCATAACGAATTAACCAGCTACGCGGTCAAGCAGCAGCCTGATATTATCGTTTGGCCCGAGGGAATGTTTCGATACGCCTTGCAGCAGGCAGACCCTTCCCTGACGCCGGCAGAGCTTGCCGATATCGCCCCCTTCTTCCCGCCCGAATCGTGGAAAGAGACTCGCGTGGCAGACACATTAGCTGAGCTAAGCGAAAAGGCAGGGGCAGCGATGGTCATTGGTCTGGGATGTTACGAAGCAACACCGAATCGGCTCGGTCAATATAATTCTGCCCAACTGATCACTCCCGAAAAAGGCCTTGGCCCGCGTTACGACAAACTGCATCGCGTTCCCTTCGGCGAATACATTCCCGGAAAAAACCTGCCGATTCTCTCCTCTTATATCCCTGAGAACTTCGGCCTGACAGCGGGAAAATCTGCAACACTGTTTGAATACAAAAACTGGCGGTTTACTCCGATTATTTGTTTTGAAGATACCGTGCCGCACGTTGTCCGAAAAATTGTTCGGTCGGTCGAAAAGAATTCGTCAGCGAAAAAACCGGTTGATTTCCTGGTGAATCTTTCCAACGATGGCTGGTTTGCCGGCTCCAGCGAGCACGATCAACATTTAATCACGGCTCAATTTCGAGCAGTTGAATGCAGAAAACCGTTGGTGCGAGCTGCTAACATGGGAATCTCCTCCTTCATCGATGGCGATGGCGTCGTGATCAACCCCGAAGTCTTTCTCGAACGAGACCCCGTCAGCGGCGATCCCCGAAAATCGAGCTTTATCGATCCGAAAACAGGAACGTATCGGCGAAAGATCGATGCCGTTCTCGTGCAGACAATCCCGCTCGATAACCGCCGTTCCCTGTATCTACTTGGGGGAGACTGGTTCGCACAAGGTTGCTTACTTGTCTGCTTCGGCTTGTTTTTTTCCCGCTGGATTCCAGTTAAGAAAAAGCGGGAGAATGTTTCCAATGACTGAAGAAGTGAATCAAGCAAACAGCCTGGGAGTCTTGGCGTGTAACGATTTCTTTTTCGAAACACGCATCTGCGACACCGCAAAAGAATTGAATCGCGAAGTGCGTTCTTTTTCCGATCTGGAGCAACTTGCCCAGCTACTTTCAACGGAAAAAGTATCGCTGTTATTGATTGATCTTTCTTCGATGAGCAACTGCCTGAACGAACTGCCCCGGCTTCGTGAACTGGCACCAAAGCTGACAGTGATCGCGTTCGGTTCGCACGTTCAAACAGACCTGCTAAAACAAGCCCGCAAAGCCGGCTGCAATACCGTCATGCCCCGCAGTCGTTTCACGAATGAACTGGCAAAGCTTCTGCAAGAATATCTGCACGCGCCCTGAAAACATTAAATACGGCAAGGTGCTTAAAACTGTGAGCGAAGTAGTTCTGAGTAGTGCTTGGCTTCTTCGGAATATTCACTCCAGAGATACTTCAAAGGATAGTTGGTGGGAATCCCTTTGCCATCAATTGAATCCACTCTAATTGCTTGCCAAAGAGTGACCGCTTTGAGGCATTCTTCTCGGAAGTCATCATTAATTTCCAGTTCAGAAAATTCTGCAAGAAGCTTTTCCATTCCTTCCATTCCTGCAAACAGTTTCTTCTCGACAGCACTTCGGTCTTCGCCTGAAAAATAATCACGTTTTCCTTCATAAAGATTTCTATGGGCAGCGATTGTTTCAGGTTTCTTTTCAATCAAACATCGCATCCGCCAACTGCGGTATCCGCACATATTCTGGCGACGCTCAACCCAATTCTTTTTTTGCTCCAGCGTATATTTGTTATTATCTTCTTTGACAAGTTGTTGAAGGACATCGTCAGTCGCTTCAAGAACAATTTTCCCTGCTGGCGAAGCAAATCGTTCTGCTCCCCAGACCGTTGTTACCTCTTTATACGCCAGATCCCAGGCTCCACGTGTCACTTCATCAAACTTACCTTCGTCTTGCCGGGCTTCTGCGAAGTCCATTTGTGAACGAACCGGATAACTACGAAACAGAACCGGAGCCAAACGGGTTTGTGTAATTCCCGGCTGCGCTTCAACATCGTTGGCGATCACAAACCAATCTTTTGCCACAAGGAAATTATCCCTGGCATTCGGGTTTAAGTCTAAATCGGGGCCGCCTCCTTCAATTTCCGGATCGTTCAGGAAAAACTTTCTAAAGGTTTTCTTTTCATCGGCTGCACCAATTTTATGTCCGATAATACGCCCGGAATCCCAATAGAGTTCCGGATATTTTTTGTTTCGGTTGGAACCTTTAATAATGAACTTGCCCCCCTCTTTCACCCAGTGATAGCGGTCGACAACACCATCCCACTCTGCAGAAACATTGTACGCCAGGTTCCAGGCCTGAAATTGCCAAACCTGCTTAAAGTGAGGTTGCAGCAACACAATCGAATCGACCGTTGCCTTCAATCCCGCCCAGTCTTTGTGATCTTTCTGCTCAACAGCTTGTTGCCAAAGCACATTCGAAGCAATGCCCCGCAGACCCAGTAAAACCAGGTTCATCGTTGCCCCGGTCGGATCGACATCGCCCAGGCTTGTTTCGCCCAGATCGTACTGGCTCCGTTTTTGAGCCAACAGCCCCCCCGAATTCTCGGTCCCGTCTCCCGGTGCCCCCAGATAAACAATCGGGGCCAGCAGCAGAATGATAAGAACAAGAGAGACCAATTTTTTTTGTTGTGACGAAATGCGGTTCATTTTGCTTCCATTTCGCGAAGTTGCAGCGAGAAATAACCAAGAAGTAAACAAGGAATAACAAAGGCAAGCGTAACAGCGATACTGGGGAGCAAAGTCGCTTGCCAGGGAACATCGATACCGTTAGCGACATACTGATTCATATTGAAAAAATCGAAACGCGGGAACAGATGTTGAATCGTCCAAAGAAATACGAGCATCACCTGATCGACAATTGTCATCACACTGGTTAACGGACCTGCATCAATTTCTGTCGATGGATTCAAATGGAACAGCATGCGGTACGAGGCTTCAAATGGTCCCCCACCTTCCTGCGTACCGGCTGCAAGTTCTCGCATCAGTTCATTAAATGTTGTTCCCACCATCACAATCCCGAACGTGAGCAGCGTCGCGACTGGCCCTTTAACAAAACAACTGGCGGTCACACCAATCACAATAATCACCAGCATTTGCAGCCAGACACCAAAAATTGCCTTGAAGTAACTGGAGGCAAAAGAGTGGTCCGGCATTTTGATGAATAAATCGGGGCGAGCCATTCCCAGAAATTGCCCGCTATCCAATGAGAACACTTCGACGGTAATCGAGTTGCCCGCCAGGATTTCATCATATAAATTAGCCGTTCTTTTGACCCGTTGTTTACTCTCGCCATCTTTCTGTACTTTATCTTCAAGATAGCTAACGGTTTCCTCTAAAGTGATTGTCTTTTCAGAGACGCGGTTGCTGAATTCCTGAATTTGAATCGGTCGATCCAGAAGATATCTCGTTCCCGTTTTGTTATTGACGATGACCAGATTGCATAGCAGTCGCTGATTGACGTCTCCCTTATGAGTTCGGAACGCTTCGAAGTTGTATTCGAGCCGCAATTTCCCAGCACGTTTGATCGCATCAATATCGAGGTTGTCGTATTTGAACGCCGCATGTTCCTTGCTGGCTCCTTCGATATAACTTCGAAACATCCAGACATCACCCACATTTTTCCCTTTATCCGATTCATTCCCCGCGTTATCAAAAAACGACAGGTTATCACAATAAACGGGAACACGGGCGATCAGTTCTTTCCGGGCATCTTCAGGGACTTGCCCCACGATCCAGAAATAGCCGGTCACTCCCATCACCAGCAGCACAACAGTACCAACAAGGGTAAAGCCGAAGAAACGCCCCAACACAACTTCTTGCCTGCGGACAGGTTTTGTCACCACTGTATGCAGCGAACGATTTTTAATATCGCTCGGCAATCCCCAGCAGGAAAGAAGCAGAATCACCGGCAGTGTCAGCCAGGTAATTGCTTTGAGAATAAAACTGATGTAGTTTTTTACCTGCAAGTCTGCACGATCAACCGAACCGCCCAGGAACCAGCCTGCAAACATCAGCAGCAGGGCAAAAATCACAAACACGAACAAGGCTTTTTTTCGCGTCGCCTCTCTCCATGTCAGCACCGTCAACGCCCAGACTCTTTTGGGAGAGGTATGAACGAAATCGCTGCACCCTCGACCAATTCCCTGAAAAAACAGCCCCGCACCGCGGCCGCCAAATTTTAACAGTGAAATCAGAAATGCGAATAATAGCGCGGCACCAAGTACACCACCAAACACTTTGAGAAAGTGTACTACGCCTTCGGCCAGATTAAATCCGACAACGTCAAATGACATTGCTCGTTGTACTCCAATTAAATAAGACGCAGGAAAAGAAAGAAACAAACCATCAAACGATGGATAAATATGAATGAATCAGCAACGCAGGCAACTTAGCTGGAAGATTTCGATTCTGGATTTTCTTTTTGATCCAGCGGAGATTTGGTCCCCTCTTCAGAGACGAATCGCTGACCAGGGTTGTCCTGGCTGATTTGCACTGTTTTCAGGAACAGTTCTTCCAGCGTCGCGGTCGGGCGATCCGACGAAATGAGTCTCGCGTTATGTTTCTTCAAGACAGATTCAATTTCCGCACGCGCTTCGGCATCCAGCGTGGTCGTAAGAAATTGTTCTTGCTCTTTCGATTTGAGCAGGTCTTCCACCTTGCCGACAACTTTCAACTCACCGGCGTAAAGAATCGCGATACGATCACAAACATCTTGCACGTCAGCCAGAAGATGCGAACACATTACCACCGTCTTGCCTTCATCCCGCAATTTGAGAATCATATCTTTCATGTCGCGCGTACCAATCGGATCCAACCCACTGGTCGGTTCATCAAGCAGAACCAGATCGGGATTATTAATCAACGCCTGAGCCAAACCAATTCGCCGCGTCATCCCCTTGGAATACTCTTTCAATTGACGCTTGCGGGCATGCTTAATGCCGACCTGCTCAATTAATTCATCGCAGCGCTGTTTGCGTTCTGCTTTGCTCATATTGAACAAACGACCATAAAAATCGAGTGTTTCATCTGCATTCAAAAAGCGATACAGATAAGACTCTTCAGGCAGATACCCGATTCGCTCGTTCTTTTCAACATTGGAAGAAGGCTGACCAAATATTTTCACTTCCCCGGCTGTCGGAAACAGAAGCCCGAGCAGCAGCTTCATCGTGGTCGTTTTACCGGAACCATTCGGCCCGAGCAGACCATAAATCTCTCCTTTTTTCACGTCCAGGCTTAACGATTTCAACGCCTGGACTTTTCGGCGACCCCAGAAATCTCGATAATCTTTCGATAAATTACGAATTTCAATGACGTTTTCTGGCTCACTCATGCCCGATCGTCCTTACTTCTTTAGATGGTTCAAAACTGATATCAATAATTAATAAAAAGGAAACGTCTACGGAATAATTCGAAAGAGAAAAAATGAATGAATAAACTCCAAAGACCGCAACCTACTGCCAAAAGTACCCACCTGCAACCTGATGTAATCAAAGAAAAAAAAACGACGAGAGTCGAGTTGCAAGGTACACTTTCGGCTTTCTCCACACCCACTCAGCCCAGTGGGAAACACCCATTCAGCCCAGCAGGAAACTCCCACTCAGTATACGGAGACCTCAATCGTCTTACGAGTAACTCATCGAAAGTGTTGGATATTTCAGCCTTTTTTTACAAAACAGCCCTTTTAATCGGATTGCCTGTCTCATCCTGACTATTCCGCAATCTCAGAACCTACTCTCATCCCTGTTAACCGTAGGATGGCCTGCTTGCACCCATCAAATGTGGGCTCCATTTCATCAATCTAATACCGGTGGAACGATTGCTGAATCAGAGCCGTCCCAACTCTTTTCTGTCATCAAATCGGGTACCTCAGCAGACCCTACGGCTTTTTGCTCAATGCCCGGGTGCCTGACGCCACTTCCGTTCTGAGTTTGAAAGGCGTACAATGCAGTAACGTTTATTTATTCAAATACCTCCACTTGAACGGAGGGTAGGCATTCTTGTCTGCCTTTAATCCAGGCTGCTTAAACGAGACAGACGCCGAATGTCTGTGCTCCTTTTGAATAAATAGAGATTCCCGGTACGTCTCGATTATTATAAATATTATAAAGTTAGTTCCAATATGCTCAATGCTTTTGTGAAAAATATCCTGTTTATTGCTACCTGCGTTTTTTGCACGGTTGAAAACGGGCAAGCTGCTGATTGGCCGATGTGGCGGGGAGATGCCGGGCGGACCGCGGCAACAGCAGAGCAATTGCCGGACGAATTGAATTTGAGTTGGACAATCCAACTTCCACAATTGGAGCCGGCGTGGCCGAATCAGCCGCTGCTGCAGTTTGATGTCGGTTATCAACCGGTGGTCGCAGGCGGGATTATGTTTGTTGCTTCGTGTGCGAATGATTCCGTCACGGCCTACGAATTGAAAACAGGCAAACAGCAGTGGCAGTTTTTTGCGGAAGGACCAATTCGATTTGCACCCGCTGCCAGTGACGGCAAAGTTTACTTCAATTGTGATGACGGGCATCTGTACTGCTTGCAGGCATCAAACGGAAAACTACTCTGGAAGTTTCGTGGAGCGCCGACAGATCGAAAAATCATCGGCAATAAACGATTGATTTCCGCCTGGCCGGCGCGTGGCGCTGCGGTCGTGAAAGAGGGAAAGGTTTATTTTGCAGCAAGCATCTGGCCTTTTATGGGGACTTTCGTTTACGCGATTGAGGCCGATACGGGAAAGCTCATCTGGAAAAACAGCGGGACCGGATCACTTTATCTGATGCAGCCGCATGACAGTTCCGCCTTCGGAGGTGTGACGCCGCAAGGGTACCTGGCGATCTCGGGAGAGTCGCTGATCGTACCGAACGGGCGGTCTGCTCCCGCCTGCTTTGACGCCGTTAGCGGTCAGTTCAAATACTTTCATCTGGGGGAAAACAAACGCAGAGGCAGCTACGCGGTCGCTGCGAATCAGAACTATTTCTTCAACACAAGAACCGTTTACGATACCGCAACGGGCAACAGTTCGTTCAGTTTACCGACTTCCAATTTACCGATTCTCACCGAACAGACTCTTTACTGCGGCGGCTCCAGCTTGAACGCTTACGATTTGAAATCGCCAGCTACTAAAACAGAAAAAGACCGAAAAGGACGCAAGACCAGCCGGTTATCGTTAAATCGAAAATGGGAAAAGGATGCAGCCTTTCGATTATGGCTCAAAGCAGGGAATCGTCTCTATGGATCACAGAAGGGAAAAATCGCTGCGTTTGAGCTGGATGCGCAAACAG
>Ga0316209_1002952_pt1 | contig 12426 bp, 6 predicted proteins | sample 6monopyrite_MG_FD_204945 | JGI IMG/M metagenome (GOLD analysis project Ga0316209, IMG submission 204945) | Microbial mat bacterial communities from mineral coupon in-situ incubated in ocean water Damariscotta River, Maine, United States -... | ecosystem: Environmental > Aquatic > Marine > Coastal...
GATGAAGGCGTTGCAGGTGGCGTTGAGCGCGGTGGTGGTGGCGTATAATCATCATCGTCAGATCCGAACTTGCTCATGATGATGCCAAATATCATTTTAGTGATATTAATCAGCATCGACACAATGACTGCTATCCAGGTAAATATCCCGATAACCAGACTATATATACGCATCCATAATGGCGTTTTATATTCTTCTACCTCGGCTTCTGGCGCTTTTACACCTTCAATTTCTTCATACTTATCACTGATGATACGCTCACACGATTCATTGGTTTCATAGTAGAAATTTTCAACGCAACTAATACAACCCAGCGGAATAATTAAAACCGCACCGATAGTACCGACGGCCGCACCCCACAACAGACTGATCGCCATACCGTTAAAGATAGGATCAGAAAGAATGGCAAACGCACCCGCCATCAATGTTAACGATGTAATAAGGATCGGGCGCATACGAATTTCAGCGCCGTTTACCGCAGCCTCTTTTACCGGGTTACCTTTTTCGACTTCAATCTTCACGAACTCTACAATCAGAATGGATTGCCGCACGATGATACCGCCTAGTGCAATCATGCCAATCATTGATGTCGCTGTAAATTCAGCACCATGGAACCAGTGACCACCAGCGATACCGATCATAGTAATCGGAATCGGTGACATGATAAGACCAGCCAGTGCGAAATCGCGGAATTCCCAAACAATTAAGCCATAAATCAGGATCATCGCTGCCATAAAGGCCAGACCCATATCACGGAATGTTTCAAAGGTAACCGTCCACTCACCTGTCCATTCGAAACCGGATTGAATATCACTATCAGGTGGGCCAATCAAATTCATTGGCATACCTTCCATGATCACACCATCAGGTGTGGTGTAGTAATCAGTAAATTCTTCAACACCGAACATGCCGTAGATGGGTGCGCCGAGACGTCCTTCCATTTCGCCAACAACAAATTCCACAGCACGTAAGTCTTTATGCCAGATAATTGGCTCATTGGTCTCAAGCTCAAAACGACCTAACTCACCTAATGGCACAATCGTGCCGTCGGCAGTAACCAACGGTAAATTGCTCAACTGGTTAACCTGTGAACGCGTCGCCATTGGTACCTGAATAACAATAAAGGTTGGTTCGATGACTGATGCCGTTTTTACGTCGCCTAGTTTGAAACCACCCATGGCCATGGCCAAAGTCCCATTGATACTGTCAACCGTCACACCATGACGAATAGCTTTATCTTTATTTACTTCAAAGCGCCAGTGTTGTGACGTCTCAGTCATGTAGTTATCAACATCAACGACACCTTCAGTTTTCTCGAAGAACTCGGTCATATTTCTGGCGACTTCACGACGAGTTTCTGGATTCGGACCATGAATTTCTGCCACAACCGTTTGCAATACAGGTGGGCCCGGTGGCATCTCAACAATTGCAATACGTGCACCCGCCGCCCTGGCAATAGGTGTTAACAATGCACGTGCTTCTTCAGCGAGTTGGTGACTGCTTTTTTCTCGGTCATTTTTATCAAGCAATCTTACGAGTAAGTCACCCTGCCACGGTTGTTGCCTTAAATAATAATGCCTGACCATACCGTTGAAATTAAATGGCTGAGCTGTACCCGCATAAGTTTGTACCGCTTCAACTTCAGGTACCTGATTAATCGCTGTCGCTAACTCATGTGCCAGGTTAGCAGTAACAGGCATTGCAGTGCCTTCCGGCATATTGATAATAACGCTGTACTCGGGCTTGTTATCAAACGGCAACATTTTTACAGCGACCCATTGCGTTGGGTAGAACAATAAAACAGACAATGCTGTAATACCGATGATACTAACTAAAAATAATACGCCCACCTTACGGCTATTAACCAACGGCATGATGAGAGGGCGATAAAATTTGGAAATAATCTTGAGTGTTTTAGCTTCACGTTTTTCCGCTTTTTCCAGTGCTTCCAGTTTTGGACGGACACGAACGGCAAACCAGGGTGTAAAGATAAAGGCAGCTATTAACGAGAAGAACATGGCAGAAGCGCCCATCACTGGAATAGGACGCATGTAAGGTCCCATCATACCGCTTACCCACCCCATCGGTAACAACGCAGCAATAATGGTAAAGGTCGCCAGAATGGTGGGGTTACCCACCTCACGTACAGCATCGACCGCATCAGCAAGCGTCGTTCTACCTTTCTTTAACCAGTGCCGAAATATATTTTCGACGACCACTGTGGCGTCATCCACCATGATACCGATGGCAAAAATCAGAGCAAACATACTCACACGGTCGATGGTGTAATCCACTATCCACGCCCACCAGATAGTAATCAGAATAACCACAGGAATAACGGTTACAACAACAAATGCTGCGCGGAACCCCAGACCAATAATACACAACAGTGCTACCGCAGCCGTTGCTTCAAACATAGCGCCGAGTAATTCGTTTACCTTATCGTTTGCCGATTTTCCGTAATCACGCGTAATTTCGACATAGACGTTATCGGGGATGATCTCACCCTTCAACTCTTCCAGTTTTTCCAGGATTGAAGCCGATACAGATACCCCGTTAGCGCCTTCTTTCTTGGCAATGGCGATAGTGACAGCCGGGTCCCCATCGGGACGTTCGATACCCTCATAAGACGGGCCGGCGTAATAGGATGAAATATTTCTGGCATCTTCTGGGCCATGCTCAACCACGGCAACATCGCGCATATATATCGGCGAGCCGCCACTCATACCGACAACAAGACGTTCTATATCAGATGCGGAACGTAAAAATGAACCGGAATAAACCGTAAATGAAGTATTACCAGCCTCTACCGCACCCACATTTTTCTGCGTGTTTGCTGTTGTAATGGCAGCTGCTACCTGTTGTAGACTAAGCCCATACCCCGCCAGTCGCTCAGGTAAAACTTCGACACGAATTTGATCGGCGCGTCCAGCTATAACAAAGCCTTTACCCGTATTCTTTACCTGCCCTAGTTCCTGCAGAACATCATTGGCAATAATACGTAATATACTGTCACCTACCTCTTTAGACCAAAGCGTTATCGCAACAGTTGGTACATCATCAATAGCGACCGGTTTAACCAGCGGAGGCAATACATCGGGCGGCATAAGATTCATATTCGAACTGATCTTATCGGTGACTTTTACAATCGATTCACCCAGATCTTCACCAACAAGAAACTGAACGGTTACGATTGAATGACCACGTTGTGTAGCAGAGAAGGTATGACGAACACCAGGAATTTCATCAAGTAAACGTTCCAGTGGATCCGTTACCAGACTTTCTACCTGAGAAGCTGAAGTACCCGGGTAAGACACAAAAATGTCTATCATCGGCACTGAAATTTGTGGATCTTCCTGTCGAGGTGTGAAAATCAAACCCATGATACCGATTAGCAGGGTAGCAACCAGTAACATAGGCGTGACAGGTGAATTGATAAAAGTGTGCGCTATGCCACCTGCCAGACCCAGATCACGACCACCAATACTCGCCGCAGCAGGTGTCTCACACTTCAGATCTTCGCTTTCGTTTTTGTTTGATTCGTCAGTCATTTTTCAGCAATCACTCTATTGTTCTTGTCTTCATTTATCACTTAGCTCTCTCCTTCCAACGCCCTTGAGGAAAGTAAAGTAACGACTACTCTGCAGCCCCATCTCGCTGGCTACTTAATTGTTTGATTATTACTTCAGGACCCCTAAACAGAATAGATTTCAACCTGTGATATCCAACGCATCATCGGATCCAATCATGCGCGCCCTGCTAACCATTGGCATCATTTATCCCACGACACAGAAGGTTTTTCACCTGTAACAGGCGTGTTGGTTAATATTCTTTCACCTGCTTTAAGTCCGGAAAGAACAATGACTGTTTTATCATCAATCGCTTTGCCAGTACGAATCAAACGCATTTTCGGCACATTATTTGCGTCAAGCACTTTAACCGACGGCAAACTTCCGCGTTTATTAATCGCAGATTTTGGAATAACGGGTAATGCCTGTGTTGGTGAACTCACATCTGGAATCATCACTTCAGCATACATACCTGGACCACCTGGCACGCCTTCTGGCAAATCAAACTTAACCGTCACCGTATGTTGCTTGGCATCAGCTATAGGTGATATCTGAGCAACGCGTGCACTAACCTGTGTATTGCCAACATCCAGACGCGCCGGAACAACCATGCCTTTTTTTAGACCCGGCATCAATCGTGCTGGAACCTCTGCCTGGATACGTAAGAATTTAGAATAGGAGAAAACAATTAATGGCTGACCGGGTTGAACGGTATCACCGATCTCAACCATCTTACTCATAATGACACCATCAAAAGGCGCAATCGCTTTGGTATCACGCAGTTTTGCATTGATTGTACGCAATCCGGACTCTGCTTCAGTAATGCGCGAGCGAGCACTCGCAACCTGCGTTCCTTGCGTTACTAAGTCCGCATGTCTTTCGATACTCTTATTACCGCCACTGTTGCCTGGCATAAAGTCATTATTCTCAAAAAAACCATCAAACATGGATGGCATTCCCATACCTGCCATAGGACGCGGGTTGTAAACACGTGGATTCCACAACTCACGGTTGTATTGAACCTGCGCATTTTGCATAGCATTTTGTGATGAAACCAGTTGTGCTTCAGCTGCTGACTTCTTCGCTAACAAGTCATCATCATTGATTTTAACCAGCTCGGTACCGGCCTGAAATTCGGCACCTTCTTCACCTGCAATATTAACAACACGCCCTGGGATCTGAGCTGCAAGTGTGACTTCTTTAAGAGGGATGACACTACCGCCCAGGATAATGTAGCCACCATGCGGTGCAACACCAACTGTATAAATGTTTCCTGCTTGCTGATTTAGCTGTGAATTTGCCAGTGTGACGGTCGACCATCCGGTGAGAAGTGTTAGTGAGAGAGTTAATGGAAATTTAATTCGACTTATTATTGACATGCCAAAAGCTACCTTCATGTTCATTTACACAAGTATAAGGATAGACGTACCTATTTTGGAGTAAAAAAAGCCGCCCGAATGGGAGAGATTGCCTTGCAACAACAAAAAAATCAAGGTTTTTCTATTACTTAACGCAACGCATTTTTAAAACGTAAAAAAAAACTGATTAACTGCCAGAATGTCGCAAAACTCTCTTGATTTTCAAGTTTGCTTTCTCCTGATAAAAATGACTCTTGTATTTTTTTTACATTTTAGGCATTACGCCATGAGAAGGTTAATACTTGCTCAATATCATCGACACCCGCCAAAATCATTAAGACTCTATCTAAGCCAAGCGCCAACCCTGAACATTCAGGCAATCCCGATTCAAGAGCAGCAATAATATGATTATCAATACGGGCAACATCAAAACCCTTACGTTTTCTTGCACTATTTTCTAGTTTAAAACGCTGCAACTGTTCAACAGGGTCAGTTAATTCATGAAAACCGTTAGCCAGCTCAATTTCACCGAAAAACAGCTCAAATCGCTTCGAAACACGACAGTTTTTCTGATCTAGCCCAATTTTCGCCAAAGCGCATTGTGATGCAGGGTAATCATAAAGAAAAGTAAAACTATCATTTTTGAACGCAGGCAGTACTTGTTGAATAAGCAACCAGTCCAGCCAGTCATCCACATCATCGTTTTCATTTAGCCCTTGCGGTATTTCAACATCATGTTCTTTGGCATAGTGATAACATTCAAGCGATGTGATTTGATGAGGATTAAATCCTACGGTATTTTCAAATGCCTGTTGATAACTTAATCGCGTAAACAATATTTTTTCTTGCCTGTATAAATTCGAATGCTGGCATAAGTCCTCAATCAACGATTGCAATTCGTCCATCAATTGCTCGCAGTCATAATCCAGTCGATACCATTCAAGCAGTGTAAATTCCGGATTATGAAACGATCCTAACTCGTCATCTCGAAACGCTTTACAAATTTGATAAATGGATACTGGCGCATTTGCCAGTAACCGTTTCATGCCATACTCCGGCGAAGTGTTTAAATAACAGGGTTGATCACGAAACCGTGACTGCAAACTTTCCAGATGTGGGTCGGTCGTAGATGCATGAGAGAGCAAAGGCGTTTCAACTTCAATAACATTTCTGGCATCAAAAAAAGCCCTGATGTTTTTCAACATCAGAGCTCTTTCAAGAATAACTTCATTAGTAGCGCCAGGTTGCCAGTTATTATTCGACATAGATGCTCAGGATTTTGAGGATAGTGGCGTAAACATAATTATCTTGACGTTATCTGCCTGTCGACTTTCGTCTTACCAAGATCTTAAAAACTTTAAATGAATATTCACCACAGAGACACAGAGTTCACAGAGAAAAAATTATTGTGGGCGTGAAAACCAGGTAGGTGCGAATTTATTCGCACCTACATTGAAAAATCCTGCAACCATCAATGTTTTCCTCTGTGAACTCTGTGTCTCTGTGGTTAAATTAAATCATTACATGAATGACGGTTTATGTGCGATCCACCATAAACCTACTTTTGATGTATCCGGCCATTTCCACGCATCTTATGCACGTGACACATACTCTCCAGTACGCGTATCTATCTTTAATATGTCACCTTCATCAATGAACAACGGTACTTTTACTTCAGTACCGGTTTCTAATGTCGCTGGTTTTGTTGCACCTTGAGCGGTATCACCCTTCAGACCTGGATCAGTTTGCGCAACCGCCAACTCAACAAAATTAGGTGGTGTAATGGTTAACGGCGAGCCATCCCATAGTGTCATAACACATACTTCCTGTCCTTTAATCCACTTAACCGCATCAGCTACAGCGGTTTCATCAGCTGCATATTGCTCAAAACTGGCTGGCTCCATAAAATGCCAGTACTCGCCGTCGGAGTACAAGTATTCCACATTCATTTCATCGACATCAGCCGCTTCTACCGACTCGGTGGATTTAAATGTTCGCTCCATTACTCGGCCCGTTCTCAAATTCTTCGCTTTTATTTTGTTGAACGCCTGCCCTTTACCCGGTTTGACCACGTTGTTCTCCGTGATTGAACAAGGATCATTATCAAGAATAATTTTTAAGCCGTTTTTAAACTGATTCGTACTGTATGTTGCCATGTTAAACTTCTGCTCTTGTTTGATAGCCAGCGGTACTTCTGAATATAGGATGCTTATTCAGAGATACCCTAAATGAAATTTGTTCGTATATTACCCTGAATCGCCACTAACTTAAATGACACACTCTGTTGAATTCATTTCAAACTTGCCAGAACCCGAGAATCAGCCATCCTCGTCAACCGATACCCCTTATTCAAACTGGAAAAAAGAACTGTCAAATGCCACCACGTCAGTCAGTGCCTTATTAGACAGGCTTGATCTTTCTCAACATGTAAATAAAGTTGATCTAAAACCAGACTTTACCTGCCTGGTAACGGATTCATACATTAATAAAATCAAACCAGGCGATTTCAATGATCCGTTATTACAACAAATATTACCGCTGCAAGCTGAGAACAACATTAAGATTCAGATAGGTGGCAGCACCAATCCGGTCGGAGATATCGAAGCACTGGTAACACAAGGCCTGTTACATAAGTATCATGGCCGAGCACTTCTCATTTCTACCGGTGCATGCGCGGTTCATTGTCGCTATTGTTTTCGGCGTCATTACCCTTATCAACAGTCTGCATTTTCCAGCAAAGCACTACAGGATGTTTTAAATTATCTAGAAAAACATACTGAAATAGAGGAAGTGATTCTAAGTGGAGGTGATCCGCTCATTTTGGATAATGAAAAACTAGCACAGTTGTTCGCCCGGCTAGAAACGCTCAACCATATCCAGACGCTTAGAATTCATACCCGCTTACCCGTCGTGTTGCCCACACGTATAGATGACGGTCTATTGAATTTATTAGGCTCATCTCGTTTTGATATCGTTATGGTTATTCATGCCAATCATGCTGATGAGTTACAAAAAACCGAACAGGACAAACTACAACAACTTAACCATGCTGGTGTAACACTATTAAATCAAAGCGTCCTGCTTAAAGGAATTAATGATAATGCCGATACATTAATTACACTGAGCAAGCAATTATTTCGATGTAAAACATTGCCTTACTACCTGCACCTACTTGATCCAGTAAAAGGCGCCATGCACTTTGATACCTCTGCAGAAATTGCCCTCAGCTTAAAACAAAAGATGGAACAACAACTACCAGGCTACCTGGTACCACGACTGGTACAGGAAATTGCAGGAAACCAGTCAAAAACAGCAATTTTCAGTATCTAAGCTACAATTAAGGTCAACTATGGAATAATTATAAAAATGAAACCCTGAAGTCAAATTTATTAATAATAACAATGACTTGGGTTATAAAAAACCAGTATCTACTATAATGAAACTAAATATACCTGAACAAAGTGCGCCAACAGCAAGCGCAACACCTAGCCACCCTCGAAAATTTAAGAAGGTGTTATCGGCTCTGCCCAATGCAAATATGGGTGAGCTCACCAAACAGGCGTTTCAAATACTCCGAGATCAAAATCACCAGACGATGCCCAATAAGCATCGCTTGGAAAACCTTGAAATGTTACGAGAGCAAACACGTAGCATCTTCAATAACCTTAGAAAATATTTTATCAACCGTACACTACCACTGCCGGATAAAAGCCAGAAAATCGTCAATTTAAACCAATCCATTCTGCAGGAGCTGGTTTACGGTTACGAAATTATTGCTCAGGAAGCTGCCAACAACGTTGATGACAATATTGATGACAAAATTCTTAGCACATCAATTTGTAGAGCCATCACCTATTTATCAGAAATGTTTCTCCGTACTTCGGAAGTCTATGCACCCTGCCCTAAAAACTTGTGGTACGACATCCATCAACTATATATTTTCGCCGAAGGTAAAGGCATAACAGGAAATGTTGTCATTGATTCTGACATTACGCAGGAAAAAACCACAATCGAGAACTGCTACAAACAAATTTTATTATTTTCACTTGCTCGCCCGATTACATTAAGACAGAGCGACAGCGAACGCATTTATAAAGAACTTTTCAACTGGGCAAAATATTCGACGCTAAGTCGAGACGCTTCAGAAAGTCAAATTGATAATATCTTTAGCATGCGAATCCATGAAGATTCTGCACCAAACTACCTAAGCAAAATCGACCTCGAAAGCAAAGTCACGCTTCGCACGCTTGATGCCAGTGAATTAGTTGCTCATGTTAAAACAATTATTACTGAACAATCTAAACAGAAACAAAAGCTCGTTGTTGGTGATTCAATTTCAATCGACACACTAAAAGTTCTAGCAAATGCATGGGCAGAAAACGTAAAACGTCGCTTTTCCCGAGCCAACCACCATGGTTATATTAACGTTGCAATCGGATTAAAACTTGCAGCTAAAACAATTCGTACTTCAGTTTCCGGTGATGAGAGTATCGATACAAAAACCGGATTTATACGCACTTCCACATCAAGCAAACAAGACCCTGACTTCACACTGGAATCCATCGTTACCGATGCAGATAAACGTGAGCATGGATACATGACTCATACAGAAATTGGTGACGAGCAAAATGATTCATGGGACATGGTTGCCAAAGGTCGCGTACTAACTGGCGCATATGAAAGTGAGAAAAAATTTCTCCGCGAGAAACAAGTAACCAAAAACCAGAAAAAAATAAAATCAGACTGGGAGATTGTTAACATCAGTGCCGGTGGTTACTGCCTAAGATGGGACTCGGACGACACTTCTAAAGCACAAATCGGTGAGTTGATAGCACTTCAGGAATTTGACACAAAGGGTAATTTTGAATGGCGCATCGGTGTCATTCGATGGATGCAATTCACACATGAGCATGGCCTTGAGATTGGCGTGCAGGTTATTTCGCCGAAAGTTATTACAGCAACCGCACAACGTTTCAACCGTCCTGACGAAATTCCGTTCGACTGTTTAATGCTACCAGGAATAAAGGCGTTAAAACAAGGATCGACAACCTTACTGCCTGCACATGCATTCAAAACCAATGATAAACTTGTCGTGCAAGTACTAGAAAATAAATTAAATATTACGTTGGGACCAACCAAAGAGCATACTGGCTCATTCACACAGTTTACCTACAAAAACTCTGAAGAAGATCAGCGCATCAGAAAACAGGCCAAAAAAGAGAAAGCGTCAAAAAACAAAGATGACTTCGATGAGCTTTGGTCATCATTATAATCAGTGCCTAAAATTACAGAGAATTATTTAGCATCAAATTTATTGAGATAAAAATCAAGTGGAAGAAGAAAAAATAATAAATTTAGTAGTCATTGATGATTCATTTGATAGTGAAGAAAAAATTGTCAGCCAACTAAGAAGCGCAGGTTACACTGCCAGATCAACACGTGTTGAAGATGATGAAGATTTACTTGAGTCACTGAGCTCACATATCCCCGACATTATTATATTTTTTGAAGGACTGGAACTCGTCACTCTGAAAGATGCTGTCAATTGCATAAAAAAAGATAAAAAAACAGAAAGCTGCCGCATTATCTCCGTCAATAAAACCGAACAACCCAATGTCGTTAATGCTATTCGCACAGGCGCAGTTGACGCCACCTGTTTTACTAATATTGACCATCTATTATTAATCATCGCTCGTGAACACCAGTCACTAATTAGTGCCAGACAAATTGATAAATTTAAAAAGGCATTTAGCGAATCTGAAAAAAGGTGCGACTCGCTACTCGATAGTTCCCGAGATGCAATCGCCTACATACATGAAGGCATGCACGTTTATTCAAACCAGTCCTATCTGGATGTTTTTGACATAGAAGAATCTGATGACCTGGAAGGGTTACCTGTCCTTGATATGGTCGCCATCGACGGTCGTAACGATTTCAAATCTTTCCTGCGAGATTATAATAAAAATGAAGACCATATAGAAAAGCTAGATACCACTCTACGCAAACCAGATGGTGATGAATTTAAAGGTGAAATGGAATTTTCTCCTGCTCAAATTGATGGCGAACCCTGTATCCAGATCATCATTCGTAAAGAAGATATCACCTCAGAAGAACTTGAACGTCAATTAAAAATGCTGAGTCAAAAAGATCAGCTGACCGGACTATACAACCGTCAATACTGTATAGAAAAGCTTGAATCCGTCATAACAGATTGTACTAGTGAAAAATACACAGCAGCTATGATGGAATTTCATATCGACAATTTTGATGAAATCAAACAATCCGTTGGTGTCGTTGATGCCGACCAATACATTATCGAAGCGGCTAAGGCACTCAATGATGCCACCGGGGCAGATGACACACTTGCACGTTTTAGCCATGATTGTTTTTCTGTAATTGCTATCGATTACACAAAAGAAAACATTGAGAGTTACGCCGCTGATTTACAAAAAGCCATATCATCTCTGGAAACAGACATAAACGGTACAAACATTAACACTACATGCTGTGTTGGCATTACGCTTATCGACAGTGACTCACCTGAATATAATGATATTTTAGCTCGATTAGAAAAAGCTGTCGCAAAAGCAAAACAACAGGGCGCCAACCAAATCATCACTCATGTCCCGGATAAAGGTGAATTAACACGCCATGAGGTAGATACTAAATTTAAGGAACAACTAACAAACGCATTAAAGAATGACAAATTCCTTCTGCACTACCAGCCGATTGTCAGTCTTCATGGTGACACCGATGAACGCTATGAAGTCTTCGTTAGAATGCAGGGTGAAGATAATGATCAAATGATAATGCCTCAGGAATTCTTACCCGCAGCAGAAAGAATCGGTATGGCAATCGCCATTGATCGATGGGTCCTGTATAAAACCATACAGGAATTTTCTAAAAGAAAAGATACCGGTAAAACAACACGTTTCTTTATCAAGCTATCAGCGCCATCAATTAAAGACAACACACTGATTGACTGGTTAAGTTACCAGATAAAAGAAAAAAATATTCCCGCGAACACATTAAATTTTGCCGTTAAAGAAACGGTAGCAGTAACCAATCTGAAAAATGCCAAAGCACTATCACACAGTCTGAAAAAATTGCACTGCGGCTTTATATTAGACGACTTCGGTACTGGTGCTAATCCATTCCAGTTACTGGATCACATACATGCTGATTACGTCAGAGTAGAACGTAGCTTCATGGAAGGTCTTGCGGAAAACCCACAGAATCAGGAATCCATCAAACAGATAGCTGAACAAGCTGCAGAGTTAGGTAAACTAACCATCGCACAACATGTACCCGATGCAGCAAGCCTGTCCATACTCTGGGGAATGGGTGTCAACTTTATCCAGGGTTACTTCCTTCAAGAACCCATGCCAACGATGGAATATGACTTTACTGAAATGTCTGGGTAAATGAGCCAGCAGTTTCTTTAGCTACGACATCAGTTTAACAATAGCAGTCACTGATATTATATTGCACGTCGCTAA
>Ga0316209_1002957_pt1 | contig 12406 bp, 10 predicted proteins | sample 6monopyrite_MG_FD_204945 | JGI IMG/M metagenome (GOLD analysis project Ga0316209, IMG submission 204945) | Microbial mat bacterial communities from mineral coupon in-situ incubated in ocean water Damariscotta River, Maine, United States -... | ecosystem: Environmental > Aquatic > Marine >...
TATGGCAGTCCGCAATCACAGATTTCGCACATGAATTCAAATTTCAGCCAAAGACCAATTACCGCTCAATAGTTACCATCGCTCAAACAATAACTGTCGTATCTTTGGCCAAAAAAATTGGTAATCTCCGACAGTTATTGCTTGCTCAGCGATAAGTGATTTTAACAGAGCTTCTCTTTATAAAATAGGTGAAAGCAATCTCGCGATTGATTCGCCCAGTCGTTTCCAGATTTTTCGTTCTTTCCACTTGGTAAGTGTTAATTGTCGGGAATCTTTGAGGTAGAGATGTTGCTGTTTGACGATCAGTTCGGTCGCCGCTTCGTCGAACAAAACCAGGTTCAATTCCAGGTTGAGCGCAAAAGATCGGATATCCATATTGCTGGTGCCAACCAACGCGAATTGTTTATCAATGGTTAATGTTTTTGAATGCAGTAAGCCGGGTTGAAACAGATGGATTTCGACTCCTTGCTCCAACAAATTCTGATAGTAAGATCGTTGGGCTGCACTGACAAGAATCTGATCGGAGCGTTTCGGCAGTACCAGAATGATATGTACCCCACGCAAGCGGGCCACTTCAATTGCCTGAAGCAACGGCTCATCAGGAACAAAATAAGGCGTTGTTACAATCACTTCATCATTGGCATGATAGATGGCTGCGACAATTAATCGTTGAAGGTTTTGAATTTCGTATGATGGCCCGCTGGGAAATGTTTCCAACACAGAATCGCCGGTTGCAACAGGGGTAGGAAAAATATCTTTCCGGTCAAGTTCCTGATGAGCTGCGGCAAACCAATCGGTACAAAAGACCGATTGTAATTGCAGGACAATCGGCCCGGTCAGCCTCATCATCAGATCGTGCCAGGCAATTTGTTTGGTGCCGTAATCTGCATTGACAATATTCTGAGAACCGGTGTAACCGATCTTTCCATCAATGACTGCAATTTTTCGATGATTTCGCATATCAATGCGAGCCGCATGTCGTCGAAACAGATTAACGGGAAGCACCGCGTGAATTTCAATCCCAGAACGGCGAAGTGACTCAGCTTGTTTCCGTAAAAATGGGCGAGAACCAACCGCATCAACAAGCACTCTGCATTCAACGCCCCGCTGTTCAGCCGCAATTAACGCATCACAAACACGCTGCCCCGTTTCGTCATCTCGCCAGATGTAAAACAGCAAATGCACATGGCTTTCTGCCTGATTGATATCCTCAATCAATCGGTCAATCGTCGTTTCTGTTTCTGCAATGAGTTCGAAATGATTGCTTCGTAAAACAGGCATTTCACTCAATTCAACAGGTAGCGTTTGCCGGGAGCGATTCTTTTCTTCTGAAAAAGGATCGACACAAAACTCCCGTAGAAGCGGCCAGATATCCAGTGTCAGACTTCGTCGAAGCAAGGCAAATTCTTCGATACGTTTTTGCGGAAAACGATTGTTCCCCAGAATGACATACAACCCTAAGCCAATAAACGGCTGAAAAGAAACAACCGTCAGCCAGGCCAGCGCACTCGGCGGTCGATGCTTCATCGCGATGACCGGTAACATCACCAGCCGAACCGTCCACTCCAGCAGCAGGATAATAAACGACCAGGTGAACATGAAAATTACCAATCATCTGGTTGAACGGAAACAGTTTGCAAGCGGGCTTAATCATGGTGTCCCTAAACAGACATTCTAGACTGTATCAAAAGCCTCTGGAAAAAGGAAATCCCCAGCACGGCTGGTTCATTCTGATAGCCGAAACCAAAATTAAATCTTGAAAAATATCGCGTAAGGCGAAAAGAATTCAACCGTTGTAATACGGTCGTCTCTTCCGGTCTCTTGTTTCTTTTCGGAATCTCGACTTTATTTTCACCGCAACCGGGAAATGACATGTTGAACTTGGTAATTTAATACAACGACAGGCAGGTATTACCAATGGAAATCCCGGCAATAAACGATTCATTTTGAATTGAACATCAAGGTAGAAGATAAGATGAAAAAAACTATCGGTCTCGCTTTATTTTTTGTCACGTTAATGTCATTTTCCGGATGTGAGCCGAAACAGCAAAACGATTCGGGAAAAACCCGTGTCGCGTTTATCACCAACGGGCCGGCCAGTTTCTGGGATGTTGCTGAAAAAGGCGTTCAGGCAGCCGGGAAAGATTTTGATGTGGAGGTAAAAGTCTTCATGCCGACCGATGATGTCGCCGGGCAAAAGCGAGTGGTGGAAGATTTACTCGTCGATGGAATTGATGGCATCGCGATCAGCGCGATCGATCCGGAAGGGCAACAAGATCTGCTGAACTTTGCCGCGGAGCAAACCAACTTAATCACTCACGATTCGGATGCACCCAACTCGAAACGTCTGTGCTATATCGGCATGGATAATTATGATGCCGGTCGCATCTGTGGCGAGGTTGTACCCGAAGGTGGAAAGATCATGCTGTTCATCGGACGGATCGATCAGGATAACGCAAGACTGCGCCGTCAGGGAGTGATCGATGCGATCCTTGGACGCAAGCCCAACTCCAGCCGTTTCGATAAACAGGGGCAATCAATCACCGAAGGAAAATATACCATTCTCGATACACGAGTTGACGGCTTCGACTTTGCCAAGGCAAAAGCAGATGCTTCCGATGCGATCTCAAAATATCCGGAAATGAACTGCATGGTTGGCTTATTCGCCTATAACCCGCCGTTATGCCTGGAAGCGGTGAAAGAAGCAGACAAACTTAGCAAGATAAAAATCATTGCTTTCGATGAAGACGACACAACTTTACAGGGCATCGTCGATGGAGAAATTTATGCAACCGTTGTGCAAAACCCTTACATGTACGGTTACGAATCGATCCGGGTTCTGGCAGCGCTCGCCAAAGGGGAGGAGCTTGCGGCGATTCTTAAAGCAAGTAAGGGAACAGTCATCACAGAAGAAAACAAAATCCTCTTTCCAGCTCGCATCATCAAAAAGAAACCGAATCCCAATAATTCACAGGAAGTCGAAGTCGAAAAATATTGGACTCGCCTGAAAGAACTGACCAAATAAACGCAATTGCTCATCCGCGGCTACTATTGTTCAACAGTAACTATTCAGCGACGTTGTAGGGTCCGCTACCCGCGGACCACGATGGTAAGGGGATCCCCCAATTTCACGCGGTGGTCCGCAATAGCGGACCCTACAAACAGCCCTCATTCCGACAAAAATCAATCATCGCTGAATAGTTACGTTCAACAGAACAAAGCACACTCTATTCTGCTGAATCCTAACCCGGCGTAGCCGGAATAAAGTTAACCACAAGGCCACGGAGAAAAAACTCGAAAACTTTGACGTCTCTATAGAAATGGCGTTCATACAACGCTCTCTGACTTTGACAATTGAATGCCTTTTCTGACAAAACTTGTCTTGAATGAGGTGGATTTCAAGTGATCGTCATTGGGATGACCAGTAAATCACTTGACTGCTTCCAGTAATGCTTCTGCCTTATTGCGGTAGGCGAATGGCGTTTTGCTTGCCAGAGCTTTGGTTAGTAATTCTTTGGCAACGTCTTTGCGTCCCTGGTCAGCAAACAGAACGGCTGCGTAGTAGCCTGTTTCCGGGGAGACCGAACTGTTGGTGATGATTGTCGCCATTAGCTTGATGGCTTCTTCTTTTTTATCATTATGGAATAACGCCCAGGATAATAAACTGGCTGCCTGGATTCCGCGTGGGGCGCGGAAATCGTTGTTTGATTTCGCGTTCAATTCGGCATATTGTAAAGCAAGTTTGTTTTTCGCAGCATCGTTTTGAGCAAGCATCGATAAGGCGAGTCCGTTGATCGCATCGTAATTAGCCGGTTGGTCCTGATATACTTTTTGGAAGCCCGCTTCTGCTTCTGCAAATTTCCCCTGTAGGTAATCTGCCTGAGCGTTGATTAGATCGGGAAGGTGGGAATTTTTCTGTAATGCCAATGCGGCGGCAGCACATGTGCGGGCGCGGTCGAGGTCGCCTACTCCCAATGACCAGCGGGCGACTGCAATTTGGCTGCCGAAATCGTCTGCATGTTTTTCCAGCCCGCCAAGCATCGATTGTTTTGCTTCTTCTGTTTTGCCAAGACGTTGGTATGTCATGCCGAGTGTGATTTCGGCTGGAAGCTGATTCGGATCCAGCGTTCGCAAATCCTGTAACACTTTCATCGCTTGATCAAAATGATTTGTGTTGATAAGCGTGGCTGCCAGACGCGGATAAACCTCGGCTGTTTGGGGGGCGAGTTTAATCCAGGCTCGTAAATAGTATTCTGCCAGTTCCCATTGACTGCGGCGTTCGTTGGTCATGGCTGCCCCCGCGTAGGCGTTGATCAATTGAGCTTCACGACGTTTTACATTCCCCTTGAATTTATTAGCAACATCGATCGCTTTGGAAAAAAGTAAATCTGCTTCCGCGAAATGTCCCTCACGAAGTTGCAAATCGGCAAGCATGTTCCAGACTTCCGGATCATCCTGTGCCTCCACCGCAGCGACCTGCAAAATTTCTCGCCCCGGTTTGGTATTACCACTGGCAAAACATAAATGAGCAAACATAATCTCGCCAGGGGGGAGTTCTGCGTGCTGCTGCTTGGCGGTTCGCAACATGTTCAGGGCAGCCGGTCCGTTGCCACGCTGAAAAAGAACGATGGCATCTGCCACATCCCGATACCGAACATCAAGGTCTTTTTCACTGCTTTGAACAAGCTTGCCAAGTGTCAATTGAGCCTCTGCACGGGGAACCCCCAGAAAGCCGCCAAGCAGGATCAATGATAACGAGACAACGTGTGATATTTTTGCATAGTTTTTCATACAAGTATGTATACCGGCAGACTCAAAGTGAACTCAATACGTGAAATTCAATTTGTGCGGAAACTTGAATAAAACAGTTTGAGCAGTGGTTTTACAGCTATTATTCATATTTCCGTTATAATTCTGAACTATCAATGTGGGGTATCAATAGTGTCTTATCCATGAAACGCTGCGCAAAAGTGGCAGGATATTTTTCCCTAACGCCTATTTCCTTATTTGGTTCCGGTTTATCCGGGTTAGGCTCTTATCAATAAAATGCTGCGCAAAGGTGGCAGGATATTTTTCCGCGAAGAAGAAAGAAGTGAACCACCCAGAAAGAAGTGAACCACCCAGACGCAGAGAACACTGAGGCAAAACAAAAAGAGGAGAAAAATATAGAAAAAAGTTTCACGCAAAGACGCGGCGACGTAAAGAAAAGGAAAAAAGAACAGATACGGTGACTGAAAATTAATTCGCGAAAATTCACGTTTATTCGCAGTTCGGCACCTTCAAAATAAAGCAAACCGGTTGACGCAGTCGCCTTCGGCTTGCCGTTAAACGAATGATTGACTCTTCTTTCGTGTTTTTCGTTTCTTTCGTGGTTCTCTGCAGTAAAACTTATTTGGTTCCGGCTACACCGGGTTAGGGAATATGTTATGAATATCATCGCCATAAACGCTACTTTCCGTACACCTACCGCTCGCAGATGTATTTTGTATCTTATCAATGAAACGTCGTACAAAACCGGCAGGATATTTTAATAGAACTGGGTAGCCCATCCACTGAAGTGGTCGGGCCTGGATTGATGAAACAATAACTGTCGCCTCTTCAGTTTGCATTTCGCAGGGTTGTGTCCAACATATGCTGAACAGTTACAGGTAATTCGTTTAACGGCAAGCCAAAGGCGACTGCGTAAACAGGTATACTTTCTATTCCAAGGCTGCTGCGCGAGATAACAGAGCAGTGATACCCAACAAAAGTCCGAAAAACCCGAAAAACAAAAAACGAGGAAATGCCATGATACATATTTTTCATGCTGTCGGTCGAACTTCTTTTCTGCTACTTGTACTCTGCGCGAATCAATCTCGATCACTTCTGGCTGAGAACGAAGACGCACAACCGAAAAAGAATACGCGGCATCATGTGTTGTGGATGATGGATGCGGATGGGAATAATTTGAAGGAGTTATTTACTTCACCTCAATATACCTCTTTGGGCTCTCCTGCGTTCTCGCCCGATGGAAGTAAAATTGCGATGGATGGTTGGGAATCGCAAAATGGCAAGAACGGTCAGCAAGCTCATATTCTGGTGATCAACGCCGATGGAACCGGCATGAAAGATTTGGGAGATGGGGCGATGCCGAGTTGGTCGGCTGATGGAAAACGCTTTGCCTTTAGCCGCTATTCGCCCTACGGCGTCTGGATGATGAATGCAGAGGGAACTAAACGGAAGGAAATTGAAAAGAATGGCTGGGGAGCGCAGTGGTCTCCCGATGGTAAAATGATTGTCTATTCTGTTTACATCAGCGGCCCCAATTTGATGATATACGATCCGCAAGAGGAAACATTCCGCTATATCTTTCCTGCAGGGGAAGCTCCGTTTCGTCAATTCTACTGGAACAGTTGCTGGTCGCCTGACAGTAAATCGATCTGCACTAAAGCGATGACGAAAAAGGGAAAACAGGAATTGATCACCATCGATATTGATCGAGGAGTCAAGGGGGTCAAAGTGCAATACAATGTCGAGAAAAAAGAGCCCTCAGAAGATAGCACCTGGCACCCGAGCGGTAAATTTATTCTGAGTACGATTCATTCCCCAGAAGAAGATATCAAGCAGTTTTACGAAATCGATCCGACGCAAAAACAAAAGCCTCGCGTCTGGAAACCGGGACAGAAAATCGAATGGCCACGCGACATCTGCTGGTCTCCCGATGGCAAAAAGATCGTCTTCACCACCCCGGAAGATTAAATCACATCAAGGGATCAGGAAGAATAATCCGGTGTAAACTTCTGCAACTGCGAGGGCGGCCCAGGGGTTGAGAGGAATTTGATAATGGTACTTCGGGACGCAGACATCGCCAGGGCGGTAGTGCCCCAGAGGATAGACGCATTTCGAAACAGGTTGCATTGCCATTTGGTAAGGTAAGCCGAGAAGCTGTATGTTGAAACGAGTCAATGAAGCAATCGGTTGAATCAGCGGTCGGTGGATGTGACCGTAGCGCTCCAAATTGGGATCTTCAAAATAGAGTGGATAGCTGTGAATATTCGACGCTTTCCAAGCGTAATCCAGATGAGCGAAGTTGCGTGAAAGAGGTTTTTCTGAACCCGGTAATGATTCAATACCGGGGCATTGTACATTGGCATTGGAAATGAGATCAGAGCGAACCTCTTCGGGAAAACAGAGGTGCCTGCCGGGATCTTCGGCACGGAGTTTTTTATCCGGCTCGTAATCAACAAAAGGTGAGATTGACTGAATCGGTTTAATTTCATCGTACTCACTACCAAGCCCTTGCGCTTTGAGTTCGTTCTCAACTTCTTCTGGAGTAGCCGAATTGAGATTCGGTACATCCGGCTTGAAACCGGGTAGTTTCACATCAGGAGCAAAAGCAGTATTCACATTCTTTGTTTTAGAAATCTCTTTTGAGTGCGAAACCGGTAGAGGATTGACAAGCGGAAAATCATTCACCTGCTTGGAAGCTGGAAACGGAGCAGGATGAATGCTTGGCAAAGGGAGTTCGATTGCAGCAGCAGATTTTTGGCTTTTGGGTAGCTTTCGGCTTCCGCTTACATGCTTGGGTGATCTTTTTCGAGCGTGTTGCTTATCGAATTGAAACTGTTCGAAATAAATCGGTTGGTCCGCTGTAAAGGGGGTGACAGCAGGAAGTTGCGACTTCTTCTTTTGAGTAGTGCCTGAAGCAGGTGGAGTCGCGACAGACTTTCCCGATGGCGACTTTTTCGCAAGTTTCTTTTTCTGAACCGGCTTGGCATTTTCTTCTTGGGAAGAATCTACTGGGTACTCTTTTCTGCTTTCAACACGTTCTCGTCTAGATTCCCAACGATCTGCGATCCGTTCCCGAATGGTTTTCCATCGTTTTTCTGCAGAGCGATTGCGCAAACGATCCAACGGACCTTCTTCGGCGCCAATGGCCTGAACCAGAAAAAATGCGCAGAGGCACATTGATAAAACAGAAACTGCACCCAGCAGAAATTTACTTGCGCCCCCCCGGCGAGTGTTCTGCGGTGTAGTTTGGTGCTTCTTGTGTAATGGCGATGTCATGCGGATGGTTCTCCCTCACCGTAGCCGCTGATATTTTAATAAATTGCGATTGAGTTCTTAACTGCTCAATCGACTTCACGCCCAGGTATCCCATCCCTGCACGCAAACCTCCAACCAACTGGTAAATAAATTGGCTCAAGTGCCCTTTATAGGCAACTCTTCCCTCAACCCCCTCGGGTACCAGTTTGTTTTGAGATTTTTTCTTCCCGTCTTCTTCGGTCAACGATTGGCGATAACGATCACTGCTTCCTTTGACCATCGCTCCCAACGATCCCATCCCCCGGTATCGTTTGAAGGAACGTCCCTGATATAAAATTAACTCGCCCGGGCTTTCATCCAGACCAGCCAGTAATCCACCCAGCATCACACTGAATGCCCCCGCAGCCAGTGCTTTGGAAATATCTCCGCTGTATCGAATCCCGCCATCAGCGATGATTGGTATCCCTGCTTCTTCTGCCGCTTTGGCTGCTTCACTGATCGCGGTCAGTTGAGGCATCCCGACGCCGGAAATAATTCGTGTTGTACAGATCGATCCCGGACCAATCCCCACTTTCACGCCATCGACGCCAGCATCAATCAACGCTTTGGCTCCATCGTAAGTCGCGATATTGCCCGCAATGACATCGATTGACCATCGATTTTTAATTTCACGAACCGTTTCCATCACATTGACAGAATGCCCGTGGGCACTATCCACAATCAGAACATCGACCCCTTTTTCGATTAACGCTTCGGTCCGCTGCATGTCATGCACACCAACCGCCGCCCCAACCCGCAACCGTCCGCGATCATCTTTCGATGCCCAAGGAAACTGCATATTTTTATCGATGTCTCGGATTGTGATTAATCCCTTTAACTGGTATCGGCTATTTACCAGTAAAAGTTTCTCTACTTTATTTTCTCGCAGAATTCTCTCTGCTTCTTTCAAATCTGTTGTCTCAGAAGCAGTAACCAGATTCTCCTTGGTCATCACTTCAGAAATGCGAGTTTCTTCAGAATCGAGAAATCGCAGGTCGCGACGCGTTAAAATCCCCTTAAGATACCCATCTTCCGTGATCGGGATTCCCCCCACATTTCGCTCGTCCATTAATTGACGTGCTTTGCCCACAGTCACATTGGGAGGCAGGGTGACTGGATCGACAATCACGCCATGTTCACTTCGCTTCACGCGATCAACCTGCAGCGCCTGTTGTTCGATCGACATATTTTTATGAATAATGCCGATGCCCCCTTCCTGAGCCATCGCAATCGCCATTTCACTTTCCGTGACGGTATCCATCGGACTGGAAATGATCGGCGTACTCAGCTTGATGTTCCGCGTTAACTGCGAACTGATATCAACCTCGCTCGGCATCACTTCGCTGTAAGCGGGAACCAACAGCACGTCATCAAACGTTAATCCTTCACCAATAATGCGATCCTGCATCGACTTTGATCCAGCCATAGTCTTAGACTCGGTTATTCCATTTGTCGTAGATCTGGTTGTTCCTTCCTCCAAATTATATTTATGCTGCATCTGCAAACCTTTTTAAAATTCGATTGAAACACAGACGTTCCTTTCTGTGCCGTTATAACCTTTAGTAACTATTCAGTGGACTTAGACTTTTTCCAATCCCTGAACGCTTTCGTTCTTCGAATGGCCTCTTCGGCAAGTTGGGATAAACTCAATCCACACCCTTCGGCGTACTCTTTCACTTCTACTGAAAAAGCAGTCGAAGTTTTTACTTTTGCCGTTCCGTAGATTGATTTTCTGCCAGAACCTTTTCGATTACCCCCTCGTTTCTTTTCGCTCTCCTGCTTCCACTTCGCCATTTCTGCCCGACCCTCTTCCGACAGATAATAATCATCTGCCAATTGAGCATCGACTCTTCTTTTAGCCAGTCTTTCAGACGTTATCAGCGGATGTTTTGAAATACGTTTTCCCTTCTTTGCCATTGATTCTGCTCCCTTAATCTTGCCCTGGAATGAAGGCGGTGACTGGTAATATAGTCACATTGTCGATCATATCGTAAATGACAACAATATATTTGCCGTTATAACAATAACCTTTGGCAACAAGATTGTCTGAAGTACGAATTGTTTCCCGTTCTTCCGGGTGTTCAACAATGTATTCCACTTCTTGGACCGTTAAGCCATGCTCTTCAATGTGTGCGATAATTTCAGCCGTCCAGAAAAAGTCAAACCAAACCATTGCTCTGCCTTCATTGTCGCTAACCAATTTGATTTGTCAATACCATTTCAATGAGAGTCGATAGCGATTCCATAAAACAAAACATCAACCGGTTCTTGCTTCCTTTGAATATTCGTGTGAATATTCGTGTTCTTTTTTAGGTAATTGTTTTTTCATAAATCAAATTGGCCAATTTCACAAGTGTCTCTGGAGGTAGCTCTTCGGCTCTGGTGCTTTCTCCCAGCTCCATCTCTTGCAGAAGGCGATCAATTTCTGCCTTGGGCATTTCTTTACGATACATGCCAACCAAAACAGATCGCATCATTTTTCTGCGTTGATGAAACAGCCGTCTTAAAAAGTCTTGGAGGAAAGGACGATTGAGAATCAGTTTTTTTCCTTGCGGATTCGGGACCAACTGCATGATCGCAGAGTTCACTTTCGGGCGGGGCCAGAAAACCGAAGGGGGCAATTTTTTGAGCAATTTCACAAACGCTTGTGACTGCAACCAGATGGAAAGCGCCCCGTAGGTACTATTACGCGGCTTGGCCTGCATTCGTAAACCGAGTTCTAGTTGAATCGTTACAACTATCCGTTCCCAGGGAAGATCGGTTGCCACCAAGTTGGAAACGACAGGCGTTGCAATCGCATAAGGCAAATTGGCGATCAATTTGAGGCGTCTTTTTGGATTGATCGCAAGCTGCTCTTCAACTAACTCCAGCACCTGGGGCGAGAAGTTATTTTTGTTTTTCAGGGCGTCTGCCTGAAGCAGCGTCAGGTTTTCAATATGCCCGATTTGCTCGCTCGCCATGCGGTGCATGTTTTTGTCCAGCTCGACAGAAATCACATGCCCGGCTTGTGCGGTCATAAACGCAGTCATCCCGCCGGTCCCGGTGCCAACCTCCAGAACGACATCGTTATCACTCAGATTGGCATTATCGACAAGAAAATCGAGAATATTCAAATCGATTAAATAATTTTGCCCCAGATTATTGCGCGGATTGATCCCATACTGAGAGAGCAACCGCCTTAAATGGCTTTGAGTCTGGCGAAGAGCCTCATTCATTAACGATTCGTTATTCTTTTATGGGAAATTGGATGGATTGCCTGTTCTTTCAACCATGCTACTCACGCCTTGCCGTTTCTTCAACCAACAGCCAACCAAACTCCAGTAAAAAAGGAAGAGATTAAAGGTGTCAAGATTAAAGGTGTCAGGAACCTTTAATCTCGTTTTTCAGGTATTTATCGAGTAGCTATTGTGCTTTCGGGTCACAACTGATTGACTTTTTGGGTGAAATTACAGAGAAAAGGTTCCTGCCACCTTTAGCCCTCTCGATCATCGCTATATGGCGAACCTGTTCCGCTTGAATTTTCATTGCCTGGCTCACAACTTACTGGTTCGCGCCAGGCAACTGATCGCCGAGCCTCCTGCTGAAAAAGTGATCGATGGTGTCCCCCCGAATGCGCAGTCAGAGAACTCAAGACGTCAGCAACAAAATCGTCGCCGTCGAGAAGATCCTCTTGGCGAAGGACAACCCTGTACCTGGCGTACTCGTCTGATCAAAGTGGCTGCGGAGATTCGCGTCAGTAGCCGTCGAATTCTGATCCTCCTGCCTCGTCATTGGCTCTACCTGCATCACTTCGGGAAATTCTGCGACAAGACATTCCAACTTGGCCTCGCCGGTTGCTTCCTTTCTTAAGAGCATCGTGCCAACGCTCATCTGAACCCCAACAATCAAAATCGTCCAAGACCCCAACGGGGGAAAGGGGGCCGTCTACTTTACTCTAATGTCGATTCCCCAATATCTCACCAGAAGTATCATTATTGGGTAATCGAAAAACCTAATAAATAATCCGGGCTAAGTTCACGGGTCAATCAGAGAGTGATTATCTTGGAAATCACATTCATCAGGCTGGAAAGCCTGACCTACAATTCATCAAATATCCTGCCATTTTCTCGCAGCATTTCATTGATAAGAGCATTGATCACACATTTTTTGTATACTCCATTCTCGACAGTGGCATTCAGAACTACCCCCCTTTTTTCTTTCTGGTGGAGAGATATGATGAATCGGAAAAACTTTTGTGGTCGAACGCGGCGGGAATTCATTTGGGAAACCGGTGCAGGATTTGGTTCTGTTGCTCTGGCTTCAATGCTTGATGAAGATGGCTTTTTCGGTCATTCGGCTTCTG
>Ga0316209_1002958_pt1 | contig 12404 bp, 11 predicted proteins | sample 6monopyrite_MG_FD_204945 | JGI IMG/M metagenome (GOLD analysis project Ga0316209, IMG submission 204945) | Microbial mat bacterial communities from mineral coupon in-situ incubated in ocean water Damariscotta River, Maine, United States -... | ecosystem: Environmental > Aquatic > Marine >...
CTATGTATCAAGAACAGTCCGCTACCATCATGATGGTCGATGATCATCCTTTATTACGAAAAGGACTCAATCAACTACTGGAATTTGAAGATGACCTGACTGTTATTGGTGAGGCTAGTTCGGGACAAGAGGCGATTACATTAGCCTTGAAGCTGCAGCCTGATCTGATCACCTTGGATTTAAATATGCAAGGCATGGACGGCTTGGAAACCTTAAAAATCATGCGTGATAAAGGCGTCGATGCCAGGATCATTATGCTAACTGTGTCAGATAATGACGAGGATGTAGTCGAAGCTATCAGGTCAGGCGCTGATGGTTATCTGTTAAAAGACATGGATCCAGAGGAAATCATTGCAAAACTCCGTGAAGCGGCGCTAGGGAAAATGGTAATGAGCGCAAAATTGACAGAAATTTTAGCCGCTGCCTTACGAAAACCCGAAAAAGCAGGGAGTCGTGCCTTAGCCAGTTTAACCAGCCGTGAACATGAAATCCTCAAACTTATTGCTAAAGGAATGAGTAATAAACTGATTGCCCGTGAACTGGATATATCTGATGGCACGGTTAAGGTGCACGTAAAACATTTTTTAAAGAAACTGAACTTGCGTTCTCGGGTAGAAGCCGCGGTATGGATGGTTCATCACCAAAATGGAAGTTAAGATGGGTATATATAGAATGACGTTAGATCAAGTGATCTTCCACTTTTTTACAGCGTCTGCATCTGAAGATTTAGGTTCAACCCATTTTAAACCTAGGGGTGTGCTTTCCTGTTTCCAAAACGGTGCCTGAGTTTTCAGGTAATCCATAATAAATTGTGCCGCCTCAAAGGCGTTTTGTCGATGTTTGGCACTGACCCCCACAAATACGATTTGTTCGCTCGCCTCAATCAGGCCAATTCGATGTATGACTCTCACCTGCCCTAGCTCCCAACGTTGCCGAGCCTGTGAACAAATATTCATTAAGGCCTTTTCTGTCATGCCAGGATAGTGTTCAAGTTTGATGCTTGAAACAGCCCCGTCGTCATTGAAGTCTCTTACCAAACCCGTGAAGGTCACAATGGCACCATCGCTGTCAGCATCTTTTCTCAGCTGCTGATATTCATAACCATGGTCAAAGTCATTTTCCTGCACACAAATCATATTTAACCTCCTGTGACAGGGGGAAAAAAGGCGATTTCATCACCATCATGAATTTTTGCATCTGAACCACAAATGGTTTGATTAACCGCGATTAATACCTCTTGCTGTTGCAGATATTGCCACTTGTCGCCGCGCTCAACTAGACGTTGCTTAATCTGCGAAACGCTTTGTTCACCCGCATATTCATAGTTTAAATCGCCATAACCAAGGCGCTCTCTAAGATTGGCAAAAAAACGAATATGTATCATGCTGTACTCCTTACCCAATCCCCAGACTTACCGCCGTATTTGGCCATAACTTGTATGCAATGGATGGTCATTAAGTTCTACTCTCGCAAAGACTAACCGCAGCGCGGATCAGATATACATCATCTATAACGATTTCGCGCTGCACAACCTTATGACCTGCTTCGCTGGCACTGACACAGAGATATTCTCCAGAGCTAACCGTCTCTCTTGTTCGGGTATCTGATACTGTTAAAACTGCGATAGACAAAGGCATAAACTCTTTACTCAAATGTCCCATGGAACTCCTCCTCTGTGATGGATAATCGAAGGTAATGAAATCGTCTACCAAATGTATCTTGTAATATCACCTAAACACCTTTGCAATTGTCGAGTTTAATGTCTCGTCGGGAGGCCAGATGATTTCTCGCTATGACCTGGCGGCTGAGCCGCGGCAAATCATTCATAGTCATAGTAGTTGATACACTGACCTTAGAATGAATCTGCTCGGAGTTTGTTTTATTGCTGTTAGATTAAGTGTGAACTACAAAGCAGAATTTTGTTATTGCGCTGAAGAGATACCCAAATGTGGGTATCTTAAGAAAGTTGTTTCGTCTTTAATAATACATTCTAACAAACCATCAAGCCAATAAAGCGCTAACTTTACTGGCAAAGGCACACAGACCCCTACATTTAAAATTTAAAATTTAAAATTGAGCATTGCCCAAGCTTTGCTGGTGTCAGTCGCTAAATCGTCTGCACTGTAATTAGCATATTTGACTAACAATCCGACCTTTTTAGCTAAGGGATAAGTGGCCACCAAGTTCAGCTCAGTACCATAATCAATACTGCCCTGTGCTGAGTCCAGTTTATGGTAAACAGCAGTTAAGCCTAGGCTATCCCATTTACCTGATGCTTTCACATACAAGTCGTTTACGCCCGCGTCTGGTGTTGCTAGGAATTTATCAGCGAACCCCTGGAATTTGTGTAAGGTCGCAAGCGGGGTAATAAACCCTGTGTCATTATCACTGCCAAGGGACTCAAAGCCCAGGGCTAAATTTATTGCCGAAACTTTTTTACTAAGCTCTAAGGCCCAGTAGTCGGCAGAATAATCCACTGTGTTGTCACCAGTGTCTGTTTGGGTTGCATAGGAAGCGTGAATTGTTATAGACGAGACCTTACCGTCATAAGACACACCTAGGGTGCGATTTGACAGCGCCAAGGCAGTATTAAAATCCATGTTGTACATAAAGCCAGTTAACTTGTGGTTTTTATCTAGCTTATAATTGGCATTGGCTAAGACTAGTTTACCGTCCAGATCTCCTTTTGCACTCTCTGAACCAAATATGCGATTGACGTTATATACATAACTCACATCAAAGGAGAGATTTGTTTTATCGTCATAAACCACACGATAACCATCAAAGGTTTGTTCGTTTTGACGCCAGCCAACACCACCAACAAAACGTTCGTCATTGTGGTTGATCCGTTGACGCCCAAAAGAGAACACTGTATTGCCAGTTTTATACCCAATAAAAGCTTGGTTTAAATCTGTGCCTGTTGGGTCAGCCACCACTGGGTATTGACCGTTGCCGTTTACCGTACTGTTGTAATTTTCGTTGCCTGTGGCTGTGATGTTATCCACTTCTACTTTTGTGAAGAAGCCTTTGAAGTCTGCACTTGTCCAGGCCAAACGTGTTCTGAGTGTGGATGCGTTAGCATCTTTATCGATTCCATCTTGTTCGACAAACTCGTAGCGATAGCGCAGAGCTATTTCTGTATTGCCATCCGCTACGGCTTTTTGAAACTCTAACAATGTGTTCGCTTCAACATTGCTTATGTTGCTCGCTGCTAGAGCGGCTCCAATCACTAAGGCTAAATATGTTTTCATGTGCTTATTCCTATTAAAATTAATTACCTAAATGATAGCCTCACCCAATCAATAAAACACCATAAAAACCAATAAAAACAATAAGATACCTCTTGATATCTGGGTATGGATAAGAGGGTTATTGGGGAGTACCTATAATGGAATATTGCGCGGCTAATACCTAAGAGGTACACAATATCGGGAAATAATGGCGTAATACAATTAATCCGAATCGGTAATATCAATCATCCTGCTCTAAAAAATTATAACTGAGTGCGTGCTGCACTCGCTGATTGTGTCGTTCACGTTTAATTGCCATGTACATCAATAACATACATACAGCAAGCACCCCATAAAGCAACATAAAACAGGCGCTATAGACACCCACAGTGTCAACTGCAATACCAAATAAGATAGGTAGAGTGCATCCTCCTAGAGCACCAAGCATGGCGACCATGCCGCCCACACTGCCCATTTGTTGGGGATAATAGTCGTTGATAAGTTTGTATACGCTCGCCCTGCCAAACCCCTGAGCAAGACCAATGATCAACAGCAATAAGGTAAATATCCAAATATTCAATTCTATGTATAATGTGACATCTTTTTCGACCCCGTGAATGGTCATTGTGGTGGGGGGATAACTCAGAAAAAACAAACAAACTAGACAGATCCAAAAAACGCTCCAGTTTACGTTTCTGGCACCAAACCTGTCAGCAAACCAGCCTCCTGCGGCCCTAGCCATACTTGAACTGATAACGAATAATAGGGTGAGCGCCATGGCTTGATTAAACGGCAAAGCGTAGGCCTGAACATAGTACTGTGGAAGCCATAAAATAAGTGCCAAAAAGCTACCAAAAACAAAATAATAAAGGCCAAAACGCCACACTTTGGCATGCATAAGTGGTTTGAGGAAAAAGCCGATGGAGTGTTTTTTGGCATCACCCACAAAGGATGGCACCGTTGGCGCCAGCAACCAAAACAATATACAGGTTAGCAGCACCGCAGCAGCGTAAAAAGGACCAATCATCTGCCAGCCCCACGTATCTTTAATAAACGGCACTAGAATTAAACTTAAGGCGGCGCCTGCATTACCCGCGCCAAACACCCCCATAGCCATACCCTGCTCTTTGCTCTCAAACCAATCGGTGACATAACGAATACCTAGGGTAAAAGACACGCCAGAAATACCCACCACCAGTCCCATCAAAAGATAACCCACGTAAGAGTTGATAGTAGGTAACAGGAACAGCGGAATAACCAACAGTAGCATTTGCATAACAAACAGATTCTTGCTGGAAAAACGCTCACTCAGTATGCCAACAGGCAATCTCAATAGCGCACCTGTGAGTATTGGCGATGAAAGCAGCATGCCGAACTCTGTAGCAGAAAGTGATAGCTGCTCTTTTAGATTTATGCCTATGACTGAAAACAGAGTCCATACGGAAAAATTCACAGCAAACGCAATGGTTGCCATGATTAAAGCGCGTGTAGAGCGTGATTGTTGAAAAACTTGCATTAAATTCCCCCACCCCAGTTAGCAATAATAGTAGGAATATAACGTGCAACAAAACTGTTCTCTATAACCCTAACTAGTCGAAACGTTACCTAAGACAGAAACACCCTACTCACAAGTGAGTATAAAATTGAGAAACCGCGCGTTATAACCCGTCATTATTGACTACCACTAAAGAGCTAAGGGTTTTTTCAAGGACAGTTTTTGTTGCTTCAAGTCACTAAAAAATCCCCAAAAAGCATGCCATGATAACCGTATATAACCACTAAAACACGCGTGTCATAAAGCACCTGAGGAGCACAAAATGTCAACTGACAGCAAACTCAATATTTTTAACTTTAAAGATCCGAAGATAAAAACCTTACACCTTACATGGTTCGCATTTTTCCTAACATTTGTTGTGTGGTTCAGCCATGCGCCGCTTATGGTATTTATTAAAGAGGCATTCGATTTATCCACAGCACAAGTTAAAGCGCTGTTAATTCTAAATGTTGCGTTGACAATTCCCGCAAGGATAGCGATTGGGATCCTGGTAGATAAATTCGGGCCAAGACATGTTTTTACTGGTCTACTTATCAGCTCTTCGTTTATCTGTTTTGGCTTTGCCTTGGCAGATAGTTATGCCGCTCTGGCCCTGTTCCGTTTCTTACTGGGATTTGTTGGTGCAGGTTTCGTGATCGGCATTCGTATGGTTGGAGAATGGTTTCCTGCCAAGCAGGTGGGCATTGCTGAAGGCATATACGGCGGCTGGGGCAACTTTGGCTCTGCTGCAGGTGCCATGACCCTTCCAACTTTAGCAATCATGTTTGGTGGTGACGATGGATGGCGCTATGCACTGGGCTCCACAGGTGTATTGACCTTTTTCTATGGCATATTTTACTACACACAAGCACGCAATACGCCCAAGGGCTCAACTTACTTTAAGCCAAAAAAATCAGGCGGGCTGGAAGTCAGCAACAAAGCGGATTACTACTTTTATCTGATAACCAATGTTCCCATGTACCTTGCCCTTGGTGTACTCGCTTGGAAACTTTCTCCAGCGGGCGTCAATCTGTTTACCGATAACGTTATGTATGGTCTATGGTTTGCTTTGGGCATACTGTTTGTGTTCCAAACCAGTCAAATCCATAAGGTCAATAAAGAAAACTTAGAGCACGGTGTACCTGAGCTTGAGAAGTATAAATTTAAACAGGTCGCCATATTGAGTCTGGCTTATTTTGTTACTTTTGGCTCTGAACTTGCCGTTGTTTCTATGTTGCCTTTGTTTTTTCTGGATACTTTTGAAGGACTGAGCCCAGTTAAAGCAGGCTTATTAGCCTCTGGGTTTGCCTTTATGAACCTGGTTGCCAGACCCACAGGTGGTTGGTTTTCGGACAAGTTTGGGCGTCGTAGAAGTCTGATGATATTGGTTGGTGGTTTGTCTGCGGGTTATTTCTTGTTAAGTCAGATCGACGGTACTTGGTGGATACCCGTAGCAGTTATTTCGACTATGTGTTGTTCTTTCTTCGTACAAGCTGGTGAAGGTGCTGTTTTTGCTATCGTCCCTTTAGTTAAACGTCGAATGACCGGTCAAATAGCCGGTATGGCCGGGGCATATGGCAATGTGGGTGCAGTGACCTACCTAACAGTGCTTTCTTTTGTCGACTACAGTACTTTCTTTTTTGTTATCGCCGTCTCAGCTCTGTTCATATTTTGTGCTTGTTGGTTCCTAGAAGAACCTAAGGGACACACAGCTGAAACTGCAGCGGACGGTACTGTGCATTTGATTGACGTAAGCTAAGCCTTACAACACTATAATGATCAGCGGGTTATTCTACGGAATGATCCGCTATTTTTCGTGGTTTAGCTGTGGGATCTAGGTTTAAGGTGAGTGCAACTGTGGAAATGCAAAAACAGCAAATAGCGGAACAAAAAAATACCAGCGAACTTGTGGTGCAATTAGGCAGTTGCAGCATTGCTGGCGTAAAAGCGGTTAATGAAGATGCGGTCAACACTGCGGTACCAGATAATCAATATGCACTCATCAATAAAGGTGTTTGTGCCATTATTGCAGATGGTGTGAGTAGTGCCGAAGCAGGAAAACAAGCCAGCGAGTACAGTGTTTCAACCTTCGTAGAAGAATACTATCGCACACCTGATACATGGTCAGTCAAAAAATCCGGTCAGAAAACCCTATCGACTATCAACCTGAATTTATTTAAAAAAAGTCATGCATTTACCCAACAAGAAAAAGGGTTTTTATGTACCTTTAGTGGTTTGGTGCTTAAATCTCGCACTGCGCACTTTTTTCATGCTGGAGATTCACGTATATATTTGTTGCGAAATGGTGAGTTAAGCCAGCTTACTCGCGATCACACAGTGAATATCGGAGGAGGCAAAAACATCTTGTCCCGGGCAGTGGGCATGGACAATAGCCTTCAAATTGATTATGCAAAGTCCATTCTAGAACAGAATGATTTATACCTATTAACTTCGGATGGTGTGCATGATTTTGTCTCAATAGAAAACCTCTTGGCTATTATGAGTTCTAGCACAGAGGTGCAGCACAAGTGTGAAGAAATAGTTAAGTTAGCGCAGGCAAGTAATAGCGATGACAATATCAGTTGTGTGTTGGCTCAAGTGGATTCACTACCTGATGAAAGTCGCGATGATTTTAATGCCAAACTCACCCGCTTGCCCTTTCCGCCCGATCTTGCAAAGGGCATGAAACTTGACGGTTACCAAATAGAAAAAGAGCTATTTGCCAGCAGTCGCAGTCAGGTTTATCTGGTAACAGATACACAAACTGGCCAGTTGATGGTGATGAAAACGCCGTCTATTAATTTTCAAGATGATGTCAGTTATATCGATCGTTTTATTCAGGAAGAATGGATAGGAAAACGAATTGATAGTCCTAATGTTGTAAAGGTAATTACACAAACCAGAACAAGAACTTTTTTATACTATCTAATGGAATATGTATCGGGTATATCCCTAGATAAGTGGATGAGTCAGCACCCTTTACCCTCACCAAAAAAAGCCATTGGTATAGTCAAACAAATTGCAAATGCCCTTAGCGCATTTCATGTTACTGAAACTATCCATCAAGATCTTAAACCTGGCAACATCATTATTGATGAAAACATGAATATCAAAGTTATCGACTTTGGCTCGGTGTTTGTCGCGGGTATTGCGGAAATTTTTGTGCCTATCGAACATATTGGTGCCCTAGGCACGGCCTGTTACTCAGATCCACATTTTCTGCACGGCAAAAACACAGGCGTGCAGGGAGATATTTATTCGCTAGCAACCATTACCTATGAGTTGTTTACTGGCCACCTACCCTTTGGTGAGAAAATCGAACAAAGCGTTAACAGTCATGACTTCGACAAACTAAGATATATTCAGGCCAGTGTTTATAATCCTATCATCCCTGTTTGGTTTGACCGCGCCCTTGAAAAAGGTGTCAATCTGGAATTATCAATACGTTACAGCCGCTTACAAGAGTTTGTTGAGGATATTAGTCATCCTAACCCCCAGTTTTTACATGATGATCCTGTTATTGAAAAAAGCAGAGGGCTGTTGTTTTGGCAACTAATGTCTGCTTTTTGGGTGCTTATGCTGGTCATTGTGGTGATCTTATTCTCTACATCAAGTTAAGTACCATAACGGATCCACTAAATGGTCTGCGAGTATTATGCTGCACCTCAGTAACTGAATCCGTTATTTTGAGGTGGTATGGGTATATATAGAACCTTAATTCGCGCAGAGTTCTATTGGATTCTCTTCTCTGTCAAAAACAACATAGCGATTAATGTGCTGACCTGTAGCAACGTCATTGGTCATTTTAGTGAGAAAAGGTTCCGCGTGATCACTAGTGGGAGCAAGGTTATTTTCACCACCAAGACTGGCAATAAACACAAAATCCCAATCCTTATTTATATCATCTGCTTCCTTACGCAGTGATTCGAAATTTGTCAATTCCTGAGGCAATTTATCTACCACCATAGTAGGACTAATTGAGCCCTTTTTATCATCGCGCTTTTTGGTTTTTTTCAACTCATCAACAGAGGCAAATAGAAATAAAAGGCGCTGAGGAGTGGATTGTTCACCTGCCATATCTAACAAATCGCTAAACATTGAAATCATCTGCACTTACCTTTATTCAATAATAAATAAAGGGTCATTTTAGCTGATAGCAAACTATTGAGAGCAGCTTATTAGAGGTAACTCAGTAACTCTTTATAGGTACAGTGCCAGCTTAGGGGGTTTGACACAAAAAGTGCCGCGATTACTTGATCTAGATCAACTAATTGACCTCAATGTGGCTTAACATGAATTCACTCAAACTTGTTATCGAGCTATTTAATGAGCGATACCCCCTCCTCTCCTAGAGAAGTCTCTTCAAATGATTTTCCACATTCTGGAAATAAACAAGATCAATTAAGATTCTTATTAAACTATGCGGTATTAGCTCCTTCCCACATGAACACCCAACCTTGGAAATTTAAGCTCAATGACACAATTATTGATGTGTTGCTAGACAAGTCCAAAGCGCTAAAGTACATCGACCCAAAATATCGCGAAATGATTATCAGCTGTGGCGCGGCCATTCATCATATTGAGATCGCTGCTAATTTTTTTGGATTATCTCCTAGTATCAAATTCAATCAGGATTATGGGCAAGAACTGATTGCACAAGTTCATTTCGCACAAAATCATGAACTTTCTTTAGAGGACATAAGGCTTTTTGGCGCCATAAAACACAGACAAACCAATAGGCGCTGGTTTGCAAATGAGGGGCCATCCCAAAGCGTCTTAGAAAAGTGTCAAGCCCTGTGCCAAAAACATAACATTGAATTTACTGTTATCAAAGATGGTCGTTATAAATCGGAGTTTGCCGCGTTAACGGCTATGGCTGTGCGAACACAGTTTTCCGAACCTTGGTACAGACTAGAGCTTGCTAATCAAATCAAATCTCGTTTTTCAAAACGTAAGGATGGAATGTCTGGATTCGGTTTTTCTGCCACAAAGTTACCCACACCATTATCCAGAGTTGTTAATAAAGTGTTTGATAAAGGTCGTAAGATAGCGGACTTTAATAAAATGAAAATTCTGCAGGGCAGTCCAGTGATAGGTGTGATGTCTTCATTTTCAGATTCTCAAACTGATTGGATAAACACAGGGCGAGCGTTGTCCGCAGTCATGTTAAACCTTACGTCTTATGGCTTTAGCGCATCCTTTGTGAACCAAGCGATTCAGGTAGATGAGTTGCGTGAACATTTAGCTAAAATGATAAACATATCAAGTCATCCTCAATTAGTATTGAGGATCGGCAAAGCACCAACAGTGGTGGAAAGTTCTAGATATAATATTGATGACTGCCTAGTTTAGGCGACGCGGTTTATGATGAAAATATGTTGTTGTTACGATTCATATTGCAACAAGAAATACAGAGATATCAAAGCAAGTAATCACGGTCAACCTCCCGGAAGATGGACGGTAAAAGTGCCGAAGGCGGGCCCCAGACTCCTAGAAAAATTATCTGCGGGAGACCAGATGGGTCGAACATGGGAGAACGGTCATTCGCCCTGGCACTTATATTCTTTCAAGCGTTTCCTTCACATCATATCGTTTTCAAGTGCCTATACCCGTCTCACTTGAAGCTGCAGCGTTGTTGGCTGCTCTCACTCACCCCAATCACTTAGTACGCCTAAGCTCATGGGGCTGAGTTCCTTTGCCGCCTAGCTGCAACTCCAATGGCTTTGGGTATATCTAAAAAAAGTAAATGATCAGGTCTGGGTTGATACCGAAATTGGTACTACCTATTCCTCTGTTTTTCAGGAGACGTTTAACATCTCCAAATAGCGCGAGTCATGAATCAAGTGTTCTGACCCTTGATTCACGATATTATTTATCTAGCATAGGTAAATGAATGATAAAACAGGCCCCCTCTTGCTGGTCATATTGACGCAACTCAATGTCCCCTTTCAGTGATTGGGTCACAAGATTATATACAATATGCATGCCTAGGCCACTGCCACCAAGATGCCTTTTGGTTGTATAAAAAGGTTCGAATATTTGGCTGCCTACCTCTTTTGGTACACCCATGCCATTATCACGGTATGTCATCTCAATTTGTTCGTTTAGTACACAAATGTCGATAGTGATTTCACCTTTATGAGTCTTATAAAAACCGTGTGTTAAGGAGTTAATCACCAGGTTATTAATAACCTGGGAGAGCGATCCTGGATTAATACATAACTCAATAGTGTTTGCACAGTTGATATGTAACTTGTGTTGGTTGGTTTTAAATTTGGGAGCCAGACTATAATATATTTGTTCTAAATAAGACTTGAGATTAAACTGCCTTCTGTGATCATGAGATTGATCGACACTGACACTTTTAAAGCTTTTTACCAGTTCTACCGCTTTTTCCAAATTGAACTGAATGATGTTGCTAGAATCATTTGTCACTTGTAGTAAGTTGTCAAAATTTTCCTCGGTTAGTTTTCCCTCGGCATAAATTTCACTGTATTTTCTGATTACTTCTGACAGTTAGGTGACAGCAGACAAACTGACTCCCACCGGTGTATTGATTTCATGGGCAACACCTGCAACCAGCCCTCCAAGTGAGGCCATTTTTCTTGACTGAATCATTTGTTCCTGGGTTAACTTCAATTGAGTCAATGATGTGTGCAATTGCATATTTGAATGCTTTAAATCCTTCGTCCTCAGTTCAATGCGCTGCTCTAATTCGTTGTTGATTTTTCTGACTTCATTCAGTGCATCTTTGATACGGGATAAGCTGGTTCTCAGAAGCAGCAAGGTAATGACAGTTGCGGCAAAAATTAAGCCATACAGAGTGAAAGTGCTATTTTTTTGCGTCTGTTCAGAGAGACTCTGTAAGTCATGATAAACAATGTCATGGAGTCCCTCTAACTGCTGGACTGCAATCGAGAACAATGCCATCTCGTTTTTAAAACCTTCAGTTTTCCAGGTGCTTCTGGAGAGATGCATGTCGATATATGCCCGTGTTGATAAGGAGCGCTTCTTAAGTCTCTCTACCGCGCTGACAAATGTACTATCGTTAAAGTCCACTTGAGCGGCATCGATCAAACCCACTCTTTTGCCGCTAACATAATGTAGTTGTCTCATTACTTGCAAGGTATTTATGTTCGGCTGTCCATTTGAAATCATAATATCTTTAAACTTGTCTACAAAGTGCATGGCTTTATTAATTTCGTTGTTCAATTTTACATTCACTGATTGTTTACAGAGCGACACTTATTAGGCGCTGGAGCATTATAAATAATCACAAACAGCGCTAAGACTTTTCCACTTCATTCCATGTATGTGTGATGTCATCTGATGCAAGCATAATTTGAACTTCTGTCAAAGGTTTCGCAAAAATAAAACCCTGAATCTGGTTACCTTCATTCGTTTCCATGGCCGTCTTCACCAAATGATATTGCTGAGGTGTTTCTACCCCCTCAGCGACTACAGACATATTGAGGTTATGTGCTAGCTGAGCGATAGTGGTGACAATCGCTTTATCTTGTGTGATTTCCGGCGCATCAACAATAAAAGATCGATCAATTTTCAAGGTGGTGAACGGCAGGTTCTTCAAATAGTTCAAAGATGAATAGCCGGTACCAAAATCATCTATCGCCAAATGGATG
>Ga0316209_1002960_pt1 | contig 12403 bp, 9 predicted proteins | sample 6monopyrite_MG_FD_204945 | JGI IMG/M metagenome (GOLD analysis project Ga0316209, IMG submission 204945) | Microbial mat bacterial communities from mineral coupon in-situ incubated in ocean water Damariscotta River, Maine, United States -... | ecosystem: Environmental > Aquatic > Marine > Coastal...
TTGGTGCCGGCGTATTGGGCGCTACCAACGAGAGAGCCGGCGTCGGCTACTTCAGTAAAAGGCACGGCCATTGCCTGTGTGCTGCTTAGCGCAAATGCGGCTACCAGTGCTAATCCAATATTTTTCATTTTTTATCCTTAAGCTATAAGTAAATTAGTATTTACTTAACCTTTAGCAAATACTGCGCCAAAAATAAAAATCGTTTTCTTTCATGCTGTTAGAATTTTTAGTCAGGCGTGTTTTTTGTGTAGTGTAAAATTTTTCGACAGATTTTGGTGGTCCCCATAACTAATAAACCTTATTTATCCAGGGCTATAGGTGTTTGGTGATCAGGCCCATGGTAGTGTTTTCATCAGGCCAGGGGATCTTGACCTGATGGCCGCCGCCCGGTGCTACGTCCATGCTGTCGGTGAAGAGGTTTTCCATGTATTCCAGCGTGATGTGCTGATTGCCCTGCGGCAATAGGATCTCCAGTTCGTCGCCGACGGCAAATTTGTTTTTGACGTCTATTTCCATCATTTTGCGTCCTTTGTCGTAGCCGGTGATCTCGCCGACGAACTGCTGCTGGTTGCTCTTGGAATAGCCGGTCATATAATTTTGGTGTTCGTTGGTGTGATGGCGCTGATAAAAGCCATCGGTGTAGCCTCGATTGGCCAGATTTTCCAGTACCCCCAATAGATTTGGGTTGAATGGCCGACCGGCAGCGGCATCGTCGATGGCCTGGCGATAGGCCTGCGAGGCACGGGCGACGTAGTAGTGCGATTTGGTGCGACCTTCGATCTTGAGTGAGTCTATGCCGATTCTGGACAGGCGTTCGACGTGCTCGACGGCGCGCAGGTCCTTGGAGTTCATGATGTAGGTGCCGTGCTCATCTTCGAGGATGGGCATGTATTCGCCGGGCCGGTTTTTCTCTTCGATTAGATAGGTGCGGTCGGCCAGCGGGTGACGCGGGATGTCGCCGCAGCTGGACAGGCCACTGCTGTTCATGGCTGTCATGGCGTCGAATTCGATCTTTTGCACGTCGCCGGCGTCATCTTCGCTGGCGTTGGCGATGCCGTATTCCCAGCGGCAGGAGTTGGTGCAGGTGCCCTGGTTGGGGTCGCGATGATTGAAATAGCCGGACAACAGGCAGCGGCCGGAGTAGGCGATGCATAAGGCACCGTGGACGAACACCTCCAGCTCCATCTCGGGACAGCGCTGGCGGATGTCTTCGATTTCATCCAGGGATAGTTCGCGTGACAGAATAACGCGCTCCAGGCCCATGGATTTCCAGAATTTTACGGCCTGGTAGTTCACCGTATTGGCCTGTACCGATAGATGAATGGGGACTTCAGGCCATTTCTCGCGCACCAGCATGATCAGGCCGGGGTCGGCCATGATCAGGGCGTCGGGTTTCATTGCTATCACCGGCGCCATGTCCTTTATATAGGTATCGACCTTGGCGTTGTGTGGCATCAGATTGGAGGCGACGAATAGTTTCTTGCCCAGGGCGTGGGCCTCGTCTATGCCGGTCTTGAGATTGGCCAGGTCAAAATCGTTGTTGCGCGCCCGCAGGCTGTAACGCGGCTGGCCGGCATACACGGCATCGGCGCCATAGGCGAAGGCGTAGCGCAGGTTTTTCAGGGTGCCTGCGGGGGCTAATAATTCAGGTGCTTTCATGTTGGTTTCAACCACCGCTTGCAGGGCGCCGGTTGCTCCGGTTGTGAGGCGAGCCTCGGTTGTATCAATGTGGTGTTAGCTGTAACCCACCGATGAGTTTTTAAGAAGTGCCTGGTGGCACGGTTGGTGGGTTGCGCAAAAAACGCTTAACCCACCCTACATTTATCTCTTCATCGCCGCCGCCAGCTGACGCAAGGCCTGGCCGCGATGACTTAACTGGTTTTTGATCTCTTTATTCAACTCCGCCGCAGCGCAGTCATGTGTCGGCACATAAAACACCGGGTCATAACCGAAGCCGTTTTTGCCGCGCAGCTCGAACAGGATGCGGCCTTCCCAGGTGCCCTGGCAGATCAGGGGGGTCGGGTCGTTTCCATGCTCCATGTAGACCATTAAACATTGAAAGCGTGCCGTGCGTTTTTCATCGGGCACATCTTTCATGTCGGCCAGGAGTTTGACCCGGTTGTCCTGACTGGTGGCATCGACACCGGCAAATCGTGACGAATAAATACCCGGGGCACCCTTGAGGAAATCCACCTCCAGGCCTGAGTCATCGGCAATGGCTGGCAGGCCCGTATGGGCGGCGGCGTTGCGGGCCTTGATAATGGCGTTTTCGACAAAGCTCAGGCCGGTCTCGTCCGCTTCGGGCACTGAGAACTCGGATTGCGGCACGATCTGCAGGTCGAAGGGGGCGAGAATCTCGCCCATCTCCTTGACCTTGCCCTGGTTGCCGGTGGCGAGGACGATGCGTCTGCTCATGATTCGCCCCGTAGCGCCTCGGTCTGTTTTTCAATCAGTTCGGCGATGCCTTGTTCGGCCAGCGCCAGCATGGCATTCAGCTCATCGCGGCGGAAGGCGTGACCCTCGGCGGTGCCCTGCACCTCGATGAAGGCGCCAGCATCATTCATGACTACATTCATGTCGGTCTCGGCATTGGAATCCTCGGCATAGTCCAGGTCCAGCACCGGCGTACCCTCGTAAATGCCGACCGAAATGGAGGCCAATTGGCCAAACAGGGGATTTTTCTTGATGAGCTTCTTGTCCAATAGGTGTTGGCAGGCATCGGCAAGGGCGACGTAGCCACCGGTGATGGCGGCGGTGCGGGTGCCGCCATCGGCCTGGATGACGTCGCAATCGACGGTGATGACGCGTTCGCCCAGGGCTTCCAGGTTGACCACGGCGCGCAGTGAACGGCCGATCAGACGCTGGATTTCCATGGTTCGACCGCCCTGGCCGCCGCGGGCTGCCTCACGGTTCATGCGTGAGCCGGTGGAGCGGGGTAACATGCCGTATTCGGCGGTGACCCAACCCTTGTCTTTGCCCTTGAGCCAGCGTGGCACACGATTTTCAATCGAGGCGGTGCAGATAACCCGGGTATCGCCAAACTCCACCAGCACTGAGCCTTCGGCGTGTTTGGTAAAATTGCGGGTCAGTTTGATCTCGCGTAGTTGCTCGGGGGCTCGGCCGCTTGGGCGCATGGTGACTCCTTAAATGATTCGGGGCGGTAGAATGGGGCGGCATTATAGCGGATTTGGACGTCTTAGGTGGCGATTCCTGCCGACGCGAGGTTTGCCTGACGGGCTGGCTTGGTTACACTGACGGTTGCAACAAGAGCCTTATTTTGGCTGGATTTGATGTATGAGGCGAAACGCTTGAGAAAAACGATCTTTCCCCAATGCGCCCTGATGGCTGTGCTGTTGTGCCTGGCCACGAATAGCGTGGTGACGGCGGCCACGCCTGGGCTGCCGTTTACAGAAGATTTTACCAGCACGAACCTGATGGATGCCTCGACCACGGCCAACTGGTTGGTGGCGGGTGGTGGGACTCTGTCTCTGGCGGATCGCAACCAGCCGAATGATCCTGCTTCTTCGCCCCCTACTTACGGTTGGGCTACGGCTGCGAATATTGATATTACTGCTGCCAATAACAGTGCTGCGGCTGCCTTGGGTGATCTGGATGGTGATGGTGCGCTGGATCTTGTGGTAGCCAATAAGGGACAGACTAATCAAGTTTACCTGAATAAGAATGATGGCAGTGGCGGATTTTTTGCGGGGGCAGATATCGGTAGCGAGGTAGATGTCAGCACCAGCCTTGCCCTCGGTGATGTTGATGGTGATGGCGACCTGGATCTGGTGGTCGCCAATGTCGGGCAGAGCAACAAACGCTATCTGAATGATGGTGACGGCAATTTTGAGGTGGTGGGTACGGCCATCGGTAGCGAGACCGATGATAGCACCAGTCTGGCGCTGGGGGACGTGGATGGTGATGGCGACCTTGACCTGGTGGTCGCCAATGTCGGGCAGAGCAACAAACGCTATCTGAATGATGGTGACGGCAATTTTGAGGTGGTGGGTACGGCCATCGGTAGTGAGCTTGATGACAGCACCAGTCTGGCGCTGGGGGACGTGGATGGTGATGGCGATCTTGATTTGATTGTGGGTAATACAGATGAAGTTGGCGCTGCCGGTAAAGTCAACAGGTTGTATATGAATGACGGCAGTGGTGGTTTTTCCGGCTCAGGACTGCCCCTTGGTATCGATGAGGTGGATGCCACCTCGGCCCTTGCGCTGGGCGATGTCGATGACGATGGTGATGTCGATCTGGTGGTGGCCAATAGGGGGCAGACCAACAAACTCTATTTGAATAACGGCGCGAGTGGTTTTGCGGCCAGCGGCACGGCTGTGGGTGTGGAGGTCGATGCCAGCACCACGGTCGCCCTGCAGGATGTGGATAACGATGGTGATCTGGATCTGGTGGTGGGTAACGAGAATCAAACCAACAAGCTTTATATGAATGAAGGCGCCGGCCAGTTTTCCATCACCGGGATTGCCTTAGGCGCTGAGACAGATGCCAGCAAGGCGGTCTGCCTCGGCGATGTGGATGGTGACGGTGATCTGGATGTCCTGGTGGCCAATCACGCTCAGACCAATAAGCTGTATGAGAATGGTCGTGGCGCTGGTTTCGTCGCGCAGGGAACGGGTTTTGCTGTTGGTACACTCAGGGTGAACAGTGTCGCCGTTGCCGATTTAGATGGCGTTAATGGTCTAGATATTGTGATCGGAATGTATAACCGGGCCAATCAGGTTTACCTGAATAATGGCAGTGGCGGTTTTGTTAATAGTTTTGTTGGTGCCGTGGCTGAGGAGGATGCTGATGCTGATGCCACCTACAGTGTCGCAATTGGTGATGTGGATGGCGATGGTTCTCCCGATATCGTGGTGGGTAATTATGGTGGGGTGAACATGCTTTACCTGAATGATGGGAGTGGAAAATTTGATGTTACGGGCAGGGTTAGTATTGGTAGTGATGTGGATAACACCTATGCCATCAGTTTGGTTAATGTCGATCCCGGTGTAGATGGTGATGGTGATGCAATAGATGATTTGGACTTGGTGGTGGGGAATAATAACCAGCCCAATAAATTGTATCTGTACGACAGTGCAACCTCCAGTTTTGCCGCTATGGGCACGCCCATAGGTACGGATAAAGATTTTACCTATGATATTGCGGTGGAGGATGTGGATGGAGACGGCGCTCCGGATTTGATCACGGCCAACGCCGGTCAGACCAATAAACTTTATTTAAACAATGGGGTTGGTGGTTTTTCTGCTACTGCAACAGCTATTGGCAGTGCGGGTGATGGCGGTTCCAGCCTGGCGGTGGCGGATGTTGGCAGTATCGTCGGCGGTGAAACTAGTGGTGTTCTTGATGGGCGTCCAGATGTTGTGGTGGGTAATTATGGTCAAGCGAACAAGCTGTATCTGAATGATGGCAGTGGCGGGTTTGGCGCCAACGGGATCGCCATTGGTGGTGGCGCAGATGCAGATAAGACTCGTGGTCTTGATCTGGCTGATGTAGATGTCGATGGCGATATTGACCTGCTGGTGGCGAATGACGGTCAGGCCAACAAGCTTTATCTGAATAATGGCGCGGGCAGTTTTTCGGCCGGCATGAGTATTGGCCAGGATGCGGATAACAGCCGGGTCATCAAACTGGTGAATGATCTGTTCGACAGTGATGGTGAGTCGGAAGTGTTGGTGGGTAATTATACCCTGGGCAGCAAGTTCTACCGCCGTATGGCCTATCGAAGCCATGCGGGGCGGGTGGTTTCCGAGCAGATTAATCTGACGGGTGTGGTGGTTCGCTCAGCGCGTCTAAGCGCTGATATGAGTGTTAACGGGCCTGCCAATCGCAACACCAGGGTTGATTTTTATCTCAGCAATGACGACGGTCAGAAGTGGTATCAAGTGAAGTCAGGTCTAGATTTTGTTTTTCCTGCGTTGGGCAGTGTCCTGCGCTGGAAGGCCGAATTGAATAGTCTGTCACCCATGCGCACGCCGGTGTTGAACAGTATTGAGGTGCTGAAAATAAATCTGTTGCCTGTGTTTACGGCAACCCCCAGTATTGAGGGGACATTTGCTGTAGATGAAATATTGACGGTTGTCGATATCGAGGCTACGGATCCGGAGGGTAGTGATGTTGATATCAGCTATCAGTGGCAAGCCGACGGTGAAGACATTCCTGATGCCACAGCTGCCACATACACTATTCCTACAGAAATGATTGATGCTGTGATATCGCTGAAGGTCAGTGCTGATGATGGTGAGGACGGTGTGCTGACAGTGGAGACCGCCGGGGTCAGTAAGGCGATCCTTGTTGAGCCGACGCCAGATACTGATCCGGTGGTTGCGACGGTTGCAGAAGAAGCCAGTGCTGTTGTCAGGCGCACCGGCGGAGGCAGTTTGGGCGTCTTGTCGTTGGTTGGGTTAATGTTGTTGTTGTCTGTCTGGCGAGGATTGGGTGGTAGCAGCGAGTTGTCGCGCCCGACTTTTTGATGCCCATGTCTGAAGTTGATTTCTGTCTGGTTTTGTAAGCTGGCCTCAAGCAGTTACTATATTTGCCCCGATTGTCCAGGAGCCCCGCATGATTTTAAGTATGACCTCATTTGCCCGCCGTGAGCAGGATACTGCCTTCGGCAGTCTGCGCTGGGAGTTGCGTTCGGTTAATCACCGTTATCTCGATGTTAGTCTGCGCATGCCCGATGAGCTGCGTGGTCTGGAGTTGAAGGTGCGCGAGCTGGTGGCAGAGCGGCTCAAACGTGGCAAGGTGGAGTGTGGTCTGCGTTATCAGGCGGCGGATAAAGAGCGTGACTTTGCTGTTGATCTTGACTTGGTTAAACGGTTGTCCAGGGGGCTGGCGGATGTTTCTCACCAGCTGAGCAATCCAGATCGGGTCAATCCACTTGAAGTGCTGCGTTGGCCAGGGGTGATGCAGGTGAAAGAGCTGGATATGGCACCGCTGTATGAGTCGGTGTTGGGACTGTTGGATGAGACGCTGGATGACATGATTGATAGTCGTGCCCGTGAGGGTGAGAAATTGAAAATGGTTATCCTGCAACGTTGCGATAACATTGAGGCGCATGTGGCCCAGGTGAATGAGCGTTTGCCGGATCTGCGGTTGGCGCTGCGGCAAAAAATGGAAGAAAGGCTTGGTGAGCTGAAAGAGCAGCTAGAACCGGGCCGCTTGGAACAGGAGCTGGCATTGCTGGCACAAAAGATGGATGTTGATGAAGAGGTGGATAGGCTCAGTGTCCATGTGCAGGAGGTGCGGCATATCCTTGGTCGTGATGAGCCGGTAGGTCGGCGACTGGATTTTCTGATGCAGGAGCTGAATAGAGAGGCCAATACCCTGGCGTCGAAATCCATTGATGCCGAGGTTACCCGAGTGTCGGTTGATCTAAAGGTGTTGATTGAACAGATTCGTGAACAAGTCCAGAACATCGAATAAAAGAAGGTGGTAAATGAGCACTCATGACGGACAGGCGCCCTATTCGGGCACGCTTTATATAATTTCAGCGCCCTCGGGGGCGGGCAAGACCAGTCTGGTCAAGGCGCTGGTGGAGTCCATCGATGATATCCGCGTTTCGGTTTCGCATACCACGCGGCCGATGCGCCCTGGTGAACTGGATGGGGTTAACTATAATTTTGTCGATAGTGCTACTTTTGAACAGATGGTGGCGGGCGATGTCTTTCTTGAGCACGCCCAGGTGTTTGATAATTATTATGGCACCTCGCGCGTCTGGGTTGAGCAACAGCTGCGTGAGGGTGTTGATGTAATTCTGGAAATCGACTGGCAGGGGGCGGAGCAGGTGCGGCCGCGCATGCCGGGCTGTGTTGCGGTGTTTATCTTGCCGCCCTCGCGTGATGAGTTGATTCGCCGCCTGCGTGGTCGTGGCCAGGATAGCGAGGCGGTGATTCAGCGTCGTTTTCGTGATGCAGTGACGGATATGTCGCACTACACCGAGTACGACTACGTGGTGATCAACGATGACTTTGACGAGGCGCTGACCGATCTGGCGGCTATCATGCGGGCCCGGCGTCAGCGTCGCGAGGTGCAAAAGGCGCGTCAGGATAAGTTGATCAGTGCGCTTTTGAGTTAGTGGGTCAGTATTTGGTGTATAATCACCTGTTAGCAAACTTTATCGAAATTTGGAGTTAAATCAGCATGGCACGTGTAACTGTTGAAGATTGTCTGGACAATGTAGATAACCGCTTTGAGCTAGTGTTGGTGGCGACTAAGCGCGCCCGTCAGCTGGCCAACGGCAAGGATGCGTTGGTGCCGGTGGAAAACGATAAGTCCACAGTTGTGGCCTTGCGTGAGATTGCCGAAAACCTGATTACGAATGAGATATTGAGTGAGTCGGCCGTGGTTGAAGTTGATGAAGAGGTGATGGCTTTTGATGCTGAAATCTTGGCTGAAACGACCCAGGTAGTTAATGACGGTGATGACGCGGCCTGATAGTCGGGGTTGCTCGCTTGAATAGCAGTGGTTCTGTGGAAAGTGACTCGACCGTCACGCAACAAAGCCTGGAGCCCTTATTTGATGAGCTTCGTGCAGAAATAGAAAAATATCTTGAGCCTGACAAGGTCGCCCTGATCCATCGGGCTTTTTTGTTTGGTGCTGAGGCACATAAGCAACAGCAGCGAAAGTCGGGCGAGCCTTACATTACTCACCCACTGGCAGTGGCCGCTATCATGGCCAAGATGCGCTTTGATATGGAAACCATCACCGCCGCCATCCTTCATGATGTTATAGAAGACACCCCGGTCAGCAAGGCGAAGCTCACTGAGCTATTTGGTGAAGAAGTGGCTGAGCTGGTTGATGGTGTCACTAAGCTGACCCAAATCAATTTTGAGACCCGGGCCGAGGCTGAAGCGGAAAGCATGCGCAAGATGCTGATGGCCATGGTGCGCGATATTCGTGTCATGATGATCAAACTCACTGATCGCCTGCATAATATGCGCACGCTTGAGTTTATGCGCCCAGACAAACGTCGCCGCATCGCCAGAGAGACGCTGGACATTTATGTGCCCATCGCTAATCGTTTGGGTATTAATGCGGTGCGACTGGAGTTGGAGGATCTCGGCTTTGCGGCGCTGTATCCTGAGCGTCATCGGGTCTTGGTTGAGGCCATCAAGAAGGCGCGTGGCAATCGCCGTGAAATTGTCGACAAGATTGAATCGAGCATTGCTGAACGTCTGACGCAGGAAAGCTTAACTGGTAGTGTTCACGGCCGTGAAAAACACATTTACAGTATCTATCAAAAGATGCAGCGCAAGCACCTGCCTTTTTCCGAGGTATTTGATGTCTACGCTTTTCGCATCAACGTCGATTCGGTCGATATGTGCTATCGGGTGCTGGGTGCGATGCATAATCTTTATAAGCCTGTGCCGGGCAAGTTCAAGGACTACATAGCTATTCCCAAGGCCAATGGTTATCAGTCGCTGCATACGGTATTGTTCGGGCCGTTTGGTGTGCCGGTAGAGGTGCAGATTCGCACCGAACAGATGGATAAGGTGGCCGAGGCCGGAGTGGCTGCCCATTGGCTCTACAAGACCGGTGAAGAGTCCAGCTTTGGTACCCATGCGCGGGTGCGCGAGTGGATGCGCAATGTTCTGGAGATGCAGCAGAATGCCGGTGATTCGCTGGAATTTCTTGAGAACGTCAAGATTGATCTGTTTCCGCGCGAGGTCTACGTGTTTACGCCCAAGGGCGGGATTATGGTGCTTAAGCGTGGTTCGACCCCGGTGGATTTTGCCTATGCCGTGCATACCGATGTTGGCAATCGATGTGTGGCGGCCAAGATCGATCGTAAGCTGGCGCCGCTGCGTACGCCATTGATGAATGGTCAGACGGTTGAGGTGGTCACGGCCGGCAATGCCAGCCCCAACCCGGCCTGGCTTAATTTTGTCGTCACCGGTAAGGCGCGCGCCAATATCCGTAATTATCTCAAGAACCTCAAGACTGATGATGCTGTACAACTTGGCCGGCGGTTGCTGGATAACGAGCTGGCGACCTACTCCAGTTCAGTCAGTCAGTTGTCGGCAGAGGTTGTGGATGCCTTGCTGCAAAACTTCAAACTGCAATCTATAGATGCCCTGCTGGAAGATATCGGCCTGGGTAACCGTATGGCCATGTTGGTGGCAAGGCGTTTGATGCCGAAGGATAGGCCTGCCACCGGGCCGACCAGGACGGGCCTGAAAAAGGCCTTGAGTCGTTATATGCCATCGTGGTTGTGGGGTGAAAAGATTGATGCCTCCCGACCGTTGATGATTAAGGGTACCGAAGGCATGATGGTCAATTTTGCCAAGTGTTGTCGGCCTATTCCTGGCGATTCGATAGTCGGTTTTGTGACCTCCGGTCGCGGTATCGTTATTCATACAGAAAATTGTAAAAACGTAGCCGAGCACCGCAAGTTGCCTGAGAAATGGATTGAGACTCAGTGGGAGGATGAGGTTAAAGGCGACTTTACCGTTGAGGTGCGGGTTGATGTGCTGAATCAGCGCGGTGTGCTGGCAACTGTGGCGGCGGCGATAGCCGAAATGGGTGGCAATATTGATAACGTTAACATGGAAGAACGCGATGGCCGTCATAGCACTATGAATTTGGTGATTGATGTTCATAGCCGCCAGCATCTAGCTAGTTTGATGCGCAGGATACGACATATTGAACCGGTATTGAAAATCGTCCGTTCCCGCGGTTAGTGTGCGGGTCATTCTGCTTCACCTCTCTGCCTCCGGCCTGATAAACTGGTCCTCATTCCGAAATAAAACTGTTCAAGAGGCAGGCTCATGGCGCGCGAAATAATCCAAACAGACAAGGCACCGAAGGCAATCGGCACCTACTCACAGGCTGTCAAGGTGGGGGCGACGGTTTACCTGTCGGGACAGATTCCACTGGTGCCCGAGACGATGGAAATAGTTGAGGGCAATATGGAGGTGCAGATTCGTCGTGTCTTCGACAACCTGCAGGCGGTAGCGGGTGCGGCTGGCGGTTCATTACAAGACATTGCCAAGCTGAATATATTTTTGACCGATCTGGGCCACTTCGCCTTGGTGAACCAAGTGATGGCGGATTATTTTGTACAGCCCTATCCAGCACGCGCCGCGATTGGCGTTGCCTCGCTGCCCAAGGCTGCGGCGGTAGAGATGGACGCTGTCATGGAGCTGGGCTGAATAGCAGAATAATAACGAAGAGCACGAAGGTAAGCGGCAGTTGAGTGGTAAGGGGCGTGGAGGTGTCGCCTTTTGCAACCGGTTGCCTCTGTCTTTTTGTGTCCTGCGTGGTTGAAAAGAACACTTAGAATGAACCCCTGCACAATATGACCTTGTCACCGCCGCTGAGTTCGCTTAAAGGTGTCGGCCCGCGCATGGCTGAGCGGCTTGAGCGTCTTGGTCTGCGCAGCGTCGAGGATTTGTTGTTTCATCTGCCCTATAAATATCAGGATCGTACCCGCGTGGTTGCAATAGGCTCGTTGCTGCCCGGAAGCGAGGTGGTGATCGAAGGTGAGATCGATGCCTGTGATATCAAATTCGGTAAGCGCCGTTCACTGCTGTGTCGTATTAGTGATGGCAGCGGTAGCATCATGCTGCGGTTTTTTCATTTTTCAGCCAAACAGAAGCAGGCCTTGGAACGCGGCGTGCGACTACGTTGTTATGGCGAGGCCCGGCGTGGTCCGGTGATGCTGGAGATGGTGCATCCTGAATATCACCCGCTTGGCGATGACATGCAGGTGTCAGCGGAAGATCATCTAACACCGGTCTATCCCGCTACCGACGGCCTGGCACAAAAGACCTTGCGCCAGCTGGCTGCTCAGGCCTTAACGCTGTTGCGCCAGGGGGAGATAAACGACTATCTGCCGCCTGAATTGTTGACCAAGCTGGGTCTGCCATCGCTGCAACAGGCCCTGCTGGAGGTGCACCAACCGCTGCCGGATACTCCCGTGTTTGAACTGATTGAAGGTGAAACCCCGGCCCGGCAGCGATTGGTGCTGGAGGAGTTGCTAGCCCACCACCTTAGTCTGCGGCAGTTACGCCATAAGGCACAGCAAGATGCGGCGCCGGTTTTAAATCCCAACGGTCAATTGCGTAAAAAATTATTACAGGCCTTGCCGTTTGCCCTGACTGGCGCCCAGCGGCGTGTAATTGCCGAGGTTGATATTGATCTGGCTCAAGCCTTTCCCATGCAAAGACTGGTGCAGGGTGATGTCGGTTCGGGTAAGACCGTGGTGGCTGCCGCCGCCGCGGTACATGCCATTGAGGCCGGTTTTCAAGTGGCGGTGATGGCGCCGACCGAATTGTTGGCCGAGCAGCATCGCAATAACTTTGCCGTCTGGTTGCAACCACTGGGTCTACAGATTGCCTGGCTTAGTGGTAAGCAGGGGGTGAAGCGGCGGCGTGAAAATCTG
>Ga0316209_1002963_pt1 | contig 12392 bp, 10 predicted proteins | sample 6monopyrite_MG_FD_204945 | JGI IMG/M metagenome (GOLD analysis project Ga0316209, IMG submission 204945) | Microbial mat bacterial communities from mineral coupon in-situ incubated in ocean water Damariscotta River, Maine, United States -... | ecosystem: Environmental > Aquatic > Marine >...
ATGTTAGTTTTAGTGATTATATCAATAAATTTAGAATACAAAGTTTTCTTGAAAAAGTCGAACGACGAGAGCACGAGAAAAAAACGCTTTTGGCATTGGCAATGGAAGTTGGTTTCAATTCTAAATCAAATTTTAATAAGGTTTTTAAATCCCATGTGGGAATGCCTCCTTCTGCGTATATTAAAAAGAAGAATGTTGCCTAAATGGTGTGAAAGTGTACAAAGTGTCGACTAAAGTGACCTAGCGAGATAGATTCGTATTTCATTTTAAAAATTGAAACTATGAAACTATTACTTTACGTGACCTGTCTTTTTACTATTTCCACCCTTACTTCTCAAACTGTTTCAACAATCACTGAGGGGAATTTTACCGATGGTCTTGGTATTGATTCTCAAGGGATCATTTATGGCTCTGATTTTGGCGGAACGAACGTTTATAAATACGATCCGTCTACAGAATTGGTATCTACATTCGCAACTGGTTTTACAAATCCAAACGGGATTGGGGTGAGCTCATCCGATGAAGTTTATATTTGTGAAGCAGGAGGTGGAACCATTCATAAGTTTGACGTAGATGGAAATGTGCTAGAAACGTTTACCGGACTCAATAATCCAACCGGTGTACAATACGATGTGTTAAATGATATCATTTATTGGGTGTCGTATAATGAAAGTAGCCTATACGAGTTAGACCCAGTTACGGGTACAAGCACACAAATTTATATTGGAGCTCCGCTTAATGGTCCTTCAGGCATTGCATTTGTTGGCGATGATGTGTTTATTTCCAATTTTAATGATCGCAGAATTTTTAGACTTGAGGATGATGATTCTCTTACAGAAATTGCGCAGTTACCTTCCATTGGCCCTCCAAATACTGATTTTTGTGGTTTTTTAGCTTCAAAGGATAGTCAATTAATTGCTACACATATTGGCGGTCATCGAATTTTCAGAATCAATCCGTTAAATGGTCAATTTGAGGTGATTGCTGGTAGTACGCAGGGTACGGCAGATGGAGATATCACCGAGGCGACTTTTTTTCAACCTAACGGGATCGTAGGCGATAATATTAATGATCGAATTTATATAACCGATGCCGCACCAAACAACTTGCGCATCATAGATGGGATCACTTTATCTGCAACAGATCTTGAAAATCCTTTCTCGTTACAATTTTTACCCAATCCGACCAAAGATTTACTTTTCATTAAAGGCAAAAGTAAAATCTCGGATGGTTACCAACTTAACGTTTATAATGTGCAAGGAAAATTAATACATCAAGAGGATAGTATTGCTAGAGAAGGAGAAATTAATCACTCCGTATCGACTGCTTCTTGGCCCGTAGGAACTTATATTGTTAAGGTATCTTGGCAAAACGGAAGTATTTCTAAAAAAATTAGCAAGAAATAATAAAAGAGAGAAGTTTTACTTTTACATTTCTTGATTTACGAATTCGATAAGCGATTCTAGATCTTCTGGCTTTTTGATGAAATTTTTATCGGTATCTAACACAAAAAAGGTGGGAGTTGCGGCAATATTATAAGCATTTCCCACTTTGTTTTCCCATTTACCTAGACCAAGTACATGTTCAAACTCTGGATATCGGTAAGTTTCATTTTTCCAATCATATGGCTCTTCCTCTAACCCAAACGCGATTACTTTGTACGCATCTTTAGGTAGTGTATTTGCAAACTTTTGAAGTTTTGGCAGTTCTGCTAAACAATGAGAACAACTGCTGCTCCAAAAGACTAGAATGTAGTTTTTGGCTGCATCATAATCGTGTAACGATTGTGATTTCTTGGTGTTAGCAGTTTCTATTTCCCAACTAAAGTTGGGGGCTTTGGCACCAATAGATAATCTTTTGTAGGTATCTAGTGCCTGACTCAAATTGGCATCACCAAGTTTATGGGCGAGTGAAATAAGATAGGGCTCCGCAATTGCATTAGCGAGCGTTGGTTTTTCCAAAGCGACGTAATTGTCCCATAATTGATGGAGTAGATTTTTTTGATAGGAATCTGAGGCAGATGAAATTGCCTTAGAAACCAGCTCAATATCCTTTTCCCCTCCAATATATTGAACAAGTCGATTTGCAATAAATGATGATTTTTGCAACATGGGATCTTTAAAATCGATACTAGAAATCAATTGATTTTTTAAGCCAGTTCGGTAGTCTTTTAAGGATTCAAATTTCTTTGGGATATAGGGTGCAGAAGCACTTATAAACTGATTCACAAGAAGATTTTGAGCGTTTTTTTCATATACTTCTTGAAGGGTCGATTGTTGGGTAAACAGAGCCATTACTTCATCTGGATCACTGTCATTTGTTTCGTACGACTTCAAGATGTCTTGTGCCAAACCACTCATTTCTGATTGATAGGATAGCCAACTCATATTTTCCTCTGAAGCCGTAAAAAGTACACCTTCTGCTTCTGAAAAAGTAAAAGAAATATCCTCGGCTCCATTATAGATTATATCAAAGGCCTTTTCCTTTTGTGGCACTCCATAAACCAAGCGATATGTGCCTTTAGGCATCGTAGAATCTAAAGACAGTTCAAAAAGCCCATCTACTACACGGGCATCTTTAGAATATAGCGTTCCTGTTTCTGTGATTTGATATAAGATCGCCCAGCTAAAATTTTCTTTTGGAACAAAATTCCCTTTTAATGTATGTTGCGCAAAACAGAAAAACGGAAATAGTAATGCGATGGTAAGTAATTTTTTCGTCATGGTATTGTAAAGATATACAACTGTGAAGCAAAAACAATACCAACAGTTGCGCTAGACTTGTTTGAGTATCTCTAACACCATGTTCACGGAGGACATTTTTTCGATTGTTAAAAGTAATCGGAGTCCATTTCTAGTCTGTTTTTCTTTCATCTTTACATTTGGACTATGCGCTTGAACAAACTGTAATACTTTTGAGAAATTCGGACTTTGATAAAAGGCACTTTGTTGATCACTAATAAAATAACCCACCAAACGGTCATTTTTTAATACAACACGTTCCAATCCTATGGATATGGCTAACCATTTAATACGAACACTATTTAATAAATCGACCACAGGTTGTGGTAACGCACCAAAACGATCAAGTAACGAACTCTCAAAGGCTTGAAGGATCTGCTCGTCTTTAATTTCGTTGAGTTTGGTATACAAATTCAAGCGTTCGGTAATGTTGTTTACATAATCATCTGGGAACAACAATTCGAAATCGGTGTCAATAGTTGTTTCTTTTAAAAACACCTTTTTTTCATGTTCGGTACCCGCATAGAGATCTTTAAATTCTTTTTCTTTCAACTCATCAATAGCCTCCGATAGAATTTTTTGATACGTTTCAAAACCAATTTCATTGATGAATCCACTTTGTTCACCACCTAATAAATCACCAGCACCACGAATTTCTAAGTCTTTCATTGCAATATTAAACCCGCTTCCAAGTTCGCTAAACTGCTCCAACGCCGTGATTCGTTTGCGGGCATCTTCGGTCATTGCACTATACGGAGGTGTGATAAAATAACAGAACGCTTTTTTATTACTTCGTCCCACTCGACCTCTCATTTGATGGAGGTCACTCAAGCCAAAATTGTTAGCGTTGTTAATAAAAATCGTATTGGCATTTGGAACGTCTAATCCGCTTTCAATAATAGTGGTAGAAACAAGAACATCGAACTCATTGTTCATAAAACCGAGCATTAAACTCTCTAGTTTTTTCCCTTCCATTTGGCCATGCCCTATGCCAATTTTTGCATCGGGCACGAGTCGCTGAATCATTCCAGCTACTTCTTTTATATTTTCAATTCTATTGTGCACAAAGTAAACTTGACCGCCACGCGAAATCTCATAACGAACAGCATCGCGAATAGTCTCTTCGCTAAATCGAATAACTTGTGTATCTACCGGATATCTATTAGGAGGTGGCGTCGTAATGACACTTAAATCTCTAGCTGCCATTAAGCTAAATTGCAATGTACGTGGTATAGGTGTTGCCGTAAGCGTTAACGTATCTACGTTTTCTTTTATCGTTTTTAATTTGTCTTTTACAGCAACTCCAAACTTTTGTTCTTCATCAATTATAAGTAGTCCTAAATCTTTAAAAATCATCGATTTGTTAACGAGTTGATGCGTTCCTATCACAATATTCAGCTTCCCATTTTCAAGATTCTCCAACACATGACGTCGTTGTTTTGCACTTCTGAATCGATTGAGATAGTCTACATTTACAGGCATTTCCTTTAAACGTTCGCTAAAAGTCTTAAAATGCTGAAACGCAAGAATGGTAGTGGGTACTAAAATGGCGACTTGTTTGCCATTATCTACCGCTTTAAATGCAGCACGTACTGCTACTTCTGTTTTTCCAAATCCAACATCACCACAAACTAGGCGATCCATAGGGCGTTCACTTTCCATATCGGCCTTTACATCGGCAGTCGATGAAACTTGATCGGGGGTGTCTTCGTATATAAATGAAGATTCTAGTTCGTGTTGTAAATAACTATCGGGTCCATATTGAAACCCTTTTTGAAGTCTTCGCTTGGCGTATAATTCAATGAGATTAAACGCGATGAGCTTGACGCGAGCTTTCGTTTTTTGCTTGAGCTTCTTCCAGGCAGCGCTCCCTAACTTGTAAATCTTGGGAGTGGTGCCATCTTTGCCATTGTATTTAGAGATTTTATGAAGGGAATGTATACTTAGATATAAAATATCACGCTCACCATAAATAAGTTTGATAGCCTCTTGCTGTTTTCCTTCCACATCTATTTTTTGTAAGCCGCCAAATCGTCCAATTCCGTGATCAATATGGGTCACGTAATCTCCCACCTCCAAATTTGTAAGCTCTTTTAATGTGATTGCCTGTTTTTTCGCGTATCCGTTTTTTAATTGAAATTTATGGTAGCGCTCAAAAATTTGATGATCGGTATAACAAACTTGTTTCTGATCATGGTCAACAAATCCTTGAAACAATGGAAAGACTGCGGTTTCATATTGTTGAACATGACCTTCCGCGTCATTAAAAATATCATGAAAACGTTTTGCTTGAGCTTCGCTGCTGCAGAAAATGTAATTTTTGTATCCATTCTCCGAATTTTCATTCAGGTTATCAATAAGCAAATTGAATTGCTTGTTAAAGGAGGGTTGAGGGACGGTATTAAAAATAATCGAAAGGGATTGATCCGAGTTATTTAAAGATTCTACATTATTCTTAGTATGAAGTGTAACTGAAGTAAAACCTTGTAACTGTTCTTTTAATAATGTTGAAGTGCAAAACAATTCCTCGGGTTGATGCACCCTAACCTCACCTTCATGATTGTTAAAGGCTTCGGTAGCTTTCCCAAAAAGCTTATCGACGCTGCTGCTTAGTAATTCTTCATTCTTAAGGCAAATGACCGTTTTGGAAGCAATATATTTTAAGAAACTTTCGCGCTTTTCTTCCATCTTTTTGTTCTCAACATTCGGAATGATAGCGATTTTCTTAAGCTGTTCAAGTGACAGTTGTGTTTCTACATCAAACGTTCGAATACTGTCCACTTCATCTCCAAAAAACTCAATACGGTATGGCTCATCATTGCTAAAACTGAAAACATCTAATATTCCACCTCGCACCGAAAATTCACCGGGTTCGGTCACAAAATCTGTCCGTTTAAATTGGTATTCGAACAGTACCTCATTTACAAAATCGATCGAAATCTCTTCTCCAACTGAGAGTTTAAGGGTATTGCGCTCTAACTCTTTTCTCGTCACAACTTTTTCAAATAGCGCTTCGGGATAGGTGACAATTAAGGCTGGTTTTTTTCTTGAATTAATTCGGTTCAGGACCTCACTGCGCAAAAGAACATTTGCGTTGTCGGTCTCTTCAATTTGATAAGGTCTGCGATAACTACCTGGATAAAACAGCACGTTTTGGTCGCCAAGAAGTTGTTCTAAATCATTCAAGTGATAAGCAGCTTCTTCTTTGTCGTTTAAGATAAGTAGATAAGGTAGTTCCATTTTTTTAAACGTCTCTGCTATAATAAGTGAAAGGGCAGATCCTACAAGGCCAGAAACAGCTAGTGAGTGTGGGGAGGTGGTTGGTCGCGATGCTTCAGATACGGCAATAGCTTCCCCCAGTTTTCGTAGTTTCGAAGACTGTTCAAAGAGGGAACGAACAAGGGGTTTGCTCATAGCTGGGCAAAGATACTATAGTGACTGATTATATAAAACAGGAAATCAATTTTTCTATATCTTCTTTTGTATTGTATAAATAGCATGAAACCCGTATTGCATTTCCACGATATGAAACAATAATTCCTGCATCTTTTATTCGCTGCTGAATTGCTTCCATTTTTGAAATATCCTTAAGGTAAATACCAAATAAATGATGTGCTCTGTACAATTCATCTTCAATAAAATACCCCGCCTCTTTTAAACGCTGCAGAGGTTCAAAACTAATTTGTTTACAATATTCCTGAATACCATCTGGCGTCCATTCGTTGATTTGACGAATACTTTCCGAAAGCATAGGGGTAAGTATAAAGTTAGAGGATTCCCCAACATCGAAACGAACCGCTTTATCTTTAAAATTGAGATTATACTTTACAAGATTCCTAAAGTCATCACTCCCTTGATGACTCATCCAATTGTTTTCTATTGGTGTGCCTTCATGAAAACGTTCTCTGTAGTATGCGACGCCCAAAGAGTAAGGACCTAATAACCATTTATATCCTCCACAGATTAGTGCATCTGGATTAAATTCGGTCACTGAAAACGGTAGAGCACCTACACTTTGCGTACCATCAATGATTAAATATGCACCTACCTGAGTTGTAAGTGTTCGAATGGTCTTTAAATCGAATATCGTACCATCTGCCCAATGTATGTGAGGGATTGCAACACATTTGGTTTTACTATTTATTGCCGCTTGTATTTTTTTATTCCAGTGGCTCCCTCTTCCTTCTTTTATTTCTGGTGCGGTAATAGTTACAATATGTATACCTGTCGAGGCTTCCAATTCTTTCCAAGAATAATAATTACTTGGAAATTGTTCTTCTAAGACAACAATTTCATCACCTTGTTCAAAAGGGATGTTTTTCATCGCATTGGCAATTCCATATGATACCGACGGAATAATTGCGACATATTGAGCATCTGGAGCGTCTATTAGTTGCGCAAACTGATCTCGCAAGACTTCCTTTTCGGAGAAAAAATCTTCTGGTGTAATTTCAAAAGGAGTGGCCTTACGTTGTAAATTTTTAATTCCAATGGCTTCAACAGATCGTAACTGCGGACTCATATAGGCTCCATTTAAATACGTAGGCTGTTCGGGAAGAGAAAATAAATTTTTCTGATGGGTTAGGCTCATGACTTAAAGTACTGAATGGTTTTATTTATTGGATTGGTCTTGTAATTTTTCAACGCATGAATCAGCGAACTTCCTACCAGTATCGCAGCAGCAATAAGACAAGTCCATCGTATGATTTCTTGACTGTCCCAATTGGCTACAGCGATGGCTCCTAGGGCCCAAGCTCCTACCAACGCAAACTCTCTCATATTTCTTGTCCAAGTAACAATTAGGTTAACAGCGGTGGCTATTCCTACGAGAAAGAGTGTCCAAGTGACTTCCGAAATTCCCCAACCACTCCATTGTATTTTTACTAAATAAGCAGAAATGTTTGCTATACTGGCAACTGTGATCCAACCAGCATACACTACGAACGGCCACCATAGGAAAATAATAACTGGAATAGGCGCATCCCAAAGTTCCATGTCGTTTTTAACCACAATTTTGAGAAGCGAAAACAAAAGTAAAAACATAGCAAGTATAGACAGCCCTGTATATTCGTACATCCAAGTTAAAATCCAAGCGCAATTGGCAATACATGAAATGATAAACCAGGGTCCAATAGCTAAAACAAAATCGGTATTTAGATCTTTTTTAAACAAACTTCTTCCTTGATAAATAGCAAAGCCAAGTAAGAGTAAATAAATGAGTCCCCAAATCGCAAACGCGTATCCAGCTGGCGTGAAAAGCGATCTTAAGCCATCAGATATGGAACCAATTGTTTCTCCATTCATGGCCCCAGTATTGGACAAATAATTCATAAAAAGGGTACTTCCCAAGGCGATTCCATTTCCTATTTGCAATGTTTTTTTCATAGTGGTGGGTTTGAAAGATTTTCAATACACTTTTCGCGGATTGACCAGAGTTGATCGAATGGAATTCCTACAGAATTGCAGCTGATCCAGTTTTTCAGAAAACATTTATGATATTCTACTTTAAATGAGCCTATTTGCCAAGGCTCAATTTCCATTTCTTCTATAAGATCTTTTTTTATTTGGTAGAAATCGGATACAGCATTTGTTGCATCGAAAGGCTCTCCATCAATTTTAAGGTAGCAATGCGCTTCGGGCATATAGGGTAATTTATGGTCGGTTAAAACGGAACCTATTCCAGGGGTGTTTTCACGAGTCATTTTATAGATGCCAATAAATAAACCAACATCTTCCATTTGATTTTCGACTGCAACTGTTTTTAACAGGGCATGCTTACTACTGCAGCTTCCTTTTTGTTCGCTTAAAACGAGCGTAAGGTCTTCTCGATTAGAAATCCTGCCATAAGGCAACTCTTTTATATAAGAGACCAATTCATCCCAATGCATAATGCCCGATAGGTTTAACTTTTGGGTAAAAGGCTTCGAAATTACTAAAGGGATTTTCTTCATTTTATACTGACCTAAAAATACGAAAAGAATCGGGCATTTTTCCGAAGAATTTTTCAGCTTAAAAGTTCAACAAAAGTTATATTTGTACTCTAAAATTTAAGTATGTCATTTACAGATTTATTCGAGAGCGGAGAGCATAAAAGAAATTTAGGACATTTTGCATCTATAGCAAGCATTGCTGCCGTAGATGGAAAAATAAACGATGCCGAAGAGAAGTTGCTTAACCGCTTCGCAAAAAGACTTAATATAAGTGAAGAGGAACATAAGGAGATTTTGAAAAATCCTACTAAACATCCTATTAACCCACCTAATTCTGCCGATAAGCGTTTGGAGCGTATGTTAGATTTATTCAAAATGATATTTGCAGATCACGACATTGATGATGAGGAACGCAATATGTTAGAGCGTTACGCTATTGGTCTAGGTTATACAGAAGCATTGGCTGCTAAGCTAATCAAGCGTTCTGTTGAGATTTTTAATGGAGGATTAGATCTAGAAGATTATCGCTACTTACTAAACAAAAAGTAAGACTAAGCTAAGTTATTGATACTCTCAAACAGTTCACGTTTGGTGTAGGGTTTCCCAATAAACGCATTGGCTCCGGCCTTTAATATTTCTTCCTGTTCTGTTTTCAGTGTTTTTCCACTGGTAACAATTACAGGAAGGCTATTTATTGTAGGTTCATTGTGAGAACGAATATGTTTCAATACTTCGTATCCATCCTTAATGGGTAATTGAATATTAAGTAGAACAATATTGTACTTTCTGCTTTCAATTAAGTCGATAGCTTGCTGTCCATCTTTGGCAATTTCCAAATGAAACTGACCTTTTTCAATAAAGTTTTTCATGAGCAGCATTTGGTTTGGCGCTTGATCTTCTACAACCAAAACACGAACTCCACGAATAATACCACTTCCTTTAGGAACAGTCTTCTTTTTAGAACTTGGTTTTTTCTGAAGCAACTCAAATGGTAACTCCACCGTAAAATGAGAACCAACACCCAGCTTGCTTTTTGCTGAAACGGTACCTCCTAATAGTTCGGTGAGTTCTTTTACAATTTTTAGCCCAAGCCCATCACCAACGGGTTTTGCTTTTTGATTATTGATTTGAAAATAAGGGTCGAAAATTCTAGGTAAGTCATCTTCCGAAATTCCTACTCCTGAGTCCATAACATGAAATGCGATTCGCATCATCTTAGCATCTTGCGATATAATTTCTATGGATAAACTCACCGTTCCAGCCTCGGTATTTTTGAAGCTATTCTCAAGTAAATTCACCAAAATTTGATTGAGTCGTACGGGATCACCTGAGATACGAGCTGGCAAGTCGAGAGGTAATTCCAAGCTCATTTTTAAGGTTTTGGTGGCATGACGTAAATCAAATTGTTTTTCAAGACTGTTTAACAAAGCTGTCAAACCAAAGGCAACATTTTTCGTTTCAATAATCCCTTTTTCAACTTTTGAAATATCCAGCAAATCATTGATGAGCACTTTTAGATTTGCTCCTGTACGCTGCATTAAATTTAATATCTCCTTTTGCTCATAGCTTACTTTCGAACTTGATAAAATATCTAAAAACCCTAAAAGACTGTTGAGCGGGTTTCTTAATTCATGATTAAAATGAGCTATAAATTGATTTTTGAAAGCTTCTTTCGCTTCAAGTAAGTCTTTTTCAAAGGCTAGCTTATACCGGGCAATCGAAGTCTCGTTTTTTTCTTGGACCAAAGGGTGTGAATAACGATAGTGCTCGGTAAAGTCATAGAGTACTAAAAAAATCAAATCGTCTTTACGAACCAATTCTAAATCAATAATGATTTCGTTAGCATTGGGCGAAAGGTTAACGCAAGGAAAGGAAACATTTTCTGTAACAGTTTCAAATAGATGAACTAGGCCTTCAAAGAAAGGATTAATGATCTCAATTTTACTACCTTCATCTACTTGAAAGAGCGTATTGTCGCTAGCGAGAACTTTGCCGTCTAGAGTGCTTTTAATTACTTGTATTTTGGAATCAAATAATGCTGATTTTATTGCTGAAATATCCATAATTATATCATTCTTGCTGCGATTTCACTAAATATTTCATCTACATTATCTCCTTGCTTCGCACTTGTAAAGGAGCAGTTTTTGAAGGTGTCGTCTGCAAAGTTTGTTTCTTTTTCTTCAGATGATATAAGGTCTACTTTATTTCCTACAACAATAAACGGGGTGTCGGGATGATGCTTCTCTAGATATGCTTTTTCTTCACCTAGATTTTCAAAAGTCTCGGGTCGGGATACGTCAAAGACATAAATAAATCCATGAGTACCTATTAGATAGGAAGAGCGGGCTTTTTCAATGGCAGTATTACCCTCAATATCCCAGATAATAAGAGTGATAGATTCACCGTTAAAATCCAATTCCTTTTTTTTCACGTGAACACCTACTGTAACTAAATAGTCCTCACTAAAAATGCTGTCTACATACCTGCGTATTAAGCTGGTTTTTCCTACACCAAAGTGTCCTAATAAGACTATTTTTTTTGTGTATGCCATAAAGGGGTTATTTTTTCGAAAATTATCACTTTTTTTCTTAATCGATGTCCATTCCTTCTTTAATTTGCAAAGCTTTGTGATGCAAATTTCCAAAACGAGCTTCTACTGTTTCTAATAGAGTTGCTTGTTCGTTGGTTAGGGTCGTGTTTTTAAGGGTGTCTAGTGCTAGAGCAATAGTTTCTAATTCGTCTAAAACCTGGGAATCTAAACGATTGTTCATATACTCCAAATATGCTTTTTTATGATCTCTTGTGTTGTTTTGATGTTTTTGAAGAAGTGAGCTATTATGGAATTGAACATTTTCCTGTATTTTCTTATAGTGTGCAGAATAATCAAAAAAGAGAATGGCTAGAAAATTACGTTCTCTCTTAATCGTTATGTCGCATACAAAACTATAATCTTCAAAATCCAAGGTTATACAAGGGAAAACCAAATAATTCCTTCCACCTTCCTGCAACTCTTCTCGCAAACTTTCAAAAAACGGATGAAGTTCGTATAAATTTTCACCTGTAAAAATTGTAAATAAGGTATCAGTGCTACGCTTGATGGTTCCGTCAGGAAGCGCATTAATCTCTTGAACTTTACGGGTAAAGAAAGTATGATTCATCGTATTCATAGTTACAATTAAGTAGATTGAGATTCAAAAAAATCTTTCAATATGATATCGGCTTCTTCTTTCTGAATAGCACCTATACGAGGTTGGAGTTGTTCAGAAAGTTCGAGCAAACGATCTTCTAATTTATCTTCAAACGATTGTGTATACGCTCCAGATACAACCACAACTATGTAAAAATTGTGAAAGTTTTGAATATGTAAAGTATACAATTCGTATTCGATGGATTCTAGGTTTTGTCTACTACCGGAAAACGCATCTTCAACGAAACTTTTAATTGCCGTCATCATTCCCGAAATCATATCCTTGTCTACCGTAGAAGTAAGGCTGTAATTTCCTAGCAAAATTCCAGAGCCTTTTTCAATTACTAATACTTCGTCGATATGAGCCATATCTATTTCGCTCAATATTAAGTCGCTTTCTTTAACACCCGTTATGGTGGATGTAGCTTTTCGCTTTAGCCAAGAAAAGGAGAAGGTATTATTTACCTTGCTATTGATACTTTCCGAAAGAAGTTTGATTTCATTTTGTACAAAGCGTTTAATCATTTTACCCAT
>Ga0316209_1002965_pt1 | contig 12389 bp, 8 predicted proteins | sample 6monopyrite_MG_FD_204945 | JGI IMG/M metagenome (GOLD analysis project Ga0316209, IMG submission 204945) | Microbial mat bacterial communities from mineral coupon in-situ incubated in ocean water Damariscotta River, Maine, United States -... | ecosystem: Environmental > Aquatic > Marine > Coastal...
GTCCATGTTCCACGATTGGACTTCGAGTTGCTGCTGGCTGGAATACTCGAACGCGGTGACGTCGATCTGGATCCGGGCCGTCCAATTCTGGGGTTCTGAAAATTCGAGAAACGGGTTTTCTGGCGGATCGTTGGGGTCGGCATCGCCCATATCGAACCGGCTGCGCGGGATGCTTTTCGGAGCGACCGGCTGGGCCGAGGGCTGGGGCGCAACCGCAGCGGGTTGACCTTTTCCGGTGGGCTTGCTGGCCGGCTGGGCTGTCGCAGACAGCGGCATCATAAGAGCCGATGCCAGAGTCATCGCGGTAAAGAATCTCACTCGGGTCTGAACGTCAGTCGTTGCCTCGGCTTTGGTGAATCTGGGCATCGTGTCACCTCCCTTGCACTCACAGTACCAGACACCGCGGGCTCGGGTTGCGGGCGGGTGGTCTCGGGGCGGAAGGATGATCTACGATATGACAGGAAATATCTCCTTCACCAGCAGCACAAAGAGCGGAGACAACGCCCATGGCCGACACGATCACGCAGCAATCGCCCGACGCGACACGCACTGAGAAAGACTCGATGGGAGAGATGTCCGTCCCGGCCGATGTGCTCTATGGGGCTAGCACCCAGCGAGCGGTGCTCAACTTCCCGGTTTCGGGTCGCCCGGTGCCGGCGGATGTCATCCGGGCCTTTGCGCACCTCAAGGCCGCGTGCGCGAACGTGAACCGCTCGCTGGGTCGGCTCGACGATTCGCGCGTCGACGCGATCAAATCGGCATGCCGGCAGATAGATAAGGGCCTGGAAGAGCACGGGGGGATTGCAAGGAACTTCCCGGTTGATACCTTCCAGACCGGCAGCGGCACGAGCACGAATATGAACGCCAACGAGGTGATCGCGAATCTTGTGTGCATCGCGAGGGGGGCCGAGATCGGCAAGAGCAAAGACCCCGCGTACATCGAAGAAGGCGGCATCCACCCCAACGACCACGTGAACATGGGGCAATCGAGCAACGACACGTTCCCCACCGCGATGCACATCGCGGCGGCGAAGGCGATCCAAGAAGAACTGCTGCCGGCGATCGATGTCATCGAGGCCGAGTTATCAAGGAAAGCCCGGGCGTGGGATACGGTTGTCAAGATCGGTCGGACCCACCTGCAAGACGCGACTCCGATCCGGCTGGGGCAAGAATTCAGCGGCTACGCCGCGCAGATGGCGCACGCCAAGGAACGCCTGCACCGTGCGCTGCGCGTGCTTGGCGAACTGGCGATCGGCGGGACCGCGGTGGGCACCGGGATCAACACCCACGAAAAATTCGGGGCGATGGTGGCGGCAGAACTGTCCGAAGACCTGGGCATCCATTTCCGTGAGGCGGCGAATCACTTCGAGGCCCAGCACGCCAAGGACGGGTTTGTCGAGGTCTCGGGGATGCTAAAAACAATCGCGGTGAGCATCTCGAAAATTGCAAATGACATCCGGTGGCTGGGCAGCGGGCCGAGGTGCGGGATCGGCGAACTCAAACTGCCGGCGGTGCAGCCGGGCTCGAGCATCATGCCCGGCAAGGTGAACCCCGTGATCTGCGAGAGCGCGGTGATGGTGTGCTGCCAGGTGATCGGGAATGACGCGACTGTCACCACAGCGGGGCTCGGCGGAGTCGGTTCGATGATCGACTTGAACGTTGCGATGCCGGTGATGGCGTTCGCGGTGCTGGATTCGATCCACCTGCTTGCGCGCACGTGCCATGTCTTTACTGAAAACCTGCTGACTGATCTTGAGCCCGACACCGAGCGATGCGCCGAATTGATCGAGGGCTCGCTGGCGATGTGCACGAGCCTCGCGCCGGTGATCGGGTACGACAAGGCCGCGGCCTTGGCGAAAGAGGCGTACGCGTCTGGGCGCACGGTTCGGGAAGTCGCGCTTGATCAGAAAGTATTGGACCCGGCGGAGCTCGATCGGCTGCTGAACCCCGACGCGATGACCCGCCCTGATCCGGCGTAGTGCTGATCCCCGGGGCTCGGCCCCAATTGCATAAATATTGACTGATTATCGGGTTATGGCATATCGGCATCATGGGCCGAATTATCCGGACGCGCGAGAAAATGCGCTTGAGTCCGATTCGGTGTGACCGGATCGGACCATGCTCCGCTATACTCGTGGTGCGTGGGAGCGCGTGGCTTAGGATGAGTTGCACAGACGAATGGGAGTCGTCGGATGCTGGTAATTACAAGAAGAGAAGGCGAAGAAGTCGTGATCGGTGATCCGAAGAACCCGATCGGGGTGGTTCGAATCGCATCGGTGAAAGGTGACCGCGTGCGCGTCGCCTTCGATTTCCCGCGCGAAATCCAGATCCACCGGCGCGAGGTCGCCGACCAGATCGTCGGCGAAGTCGAGATTGAAATCGCGGTGATCGGATCGATCAAACCCGCGGCTACGACGTGACAAACTGACCCGTTCTTTGTGAAAAGTATCCCGCGAGCCCCGGATGAGCCGGGGCTTGTTTGTGCGCGCACAAAAACGCCCGGCCATTGGGAGCCGGGTGTTTGTTGATTGATTGAAACTGTTTGGGCTTATTCGGGATCGCCGCCGGAGTAGTCGTAGACCCACTTGTTGATTGGGCGGTCGTATTCGAGGACTTCGCCTGCGCCGAAGAACAGGCCGAGTTCGCGGGTGGCGGCTTCGGGGCTGTCGGAGCCGTGGATGAGGTTGAAGGAATTAGAGACGCCGAAGTCGCCGCGGATGGTGCCGGCGTCGGCTTTGGAGCCGAAGGTCGCGCCCATCATGGATCGGCTGATTGCGATCGCACCGACACCGCGGATTGCGAGGACGAGGACGGGGCTGGATGTCATGAATCCGACGAGTCCGTCGTAGAAGGGCTTGCCCTTGTGGTCGCCGTAGTGGGTGGCGGCGAGATCTTGAGAGATTTGCATCATTTTGGACCCGACGATTTGGAGTCCCTTTTCTTCGAATCGGGTGATGATTTTGCCCATGAGGCCTCGCTGGACTGCGTCGGGCTTGAGGATGATGAGAGTTGTTTCCATGGTTCTGCTCCGTTGTTTCTTCGGCTTTGGTTTGATTTGAAGTTCGGGAACAAGGATAGCGCAAGCGGAGCAGGCGTTCCGCCATTGAGTCTTGCATTCGATCGAAATCTGTTCAGGGAGAAAGGCCGGCGAGGCGCATCACGCCTGAGAATGCCAGAGCGCCACCGGAGATACCGAGTATGACGTTGTAGATGAACTGGAACGTGATTACGAGAGTGATGATCGTGATTTGTAGTTTGGACCACCGCAACGCGAATCGTGGGTTTGATTCTGAAAGGGCAACACACAACCCGATTACCGAAAGCAACGAACCTGCTATCCAGAGAAACAAGCCGAACATCGCAATGACACTTGCCAGCACCCTGCCAGAACCATTCGATTTATCAATCCAGGCGATGACCAGAAGGATCGTGGCAAACCCCGCTACGACAAGCCAGGGCAGGTGAATGAGATAAGCGGACCTCATCCAGACCTGGCGGACGATTGCTCTGTCGTTCCTCTTGCCCAGCGAGCCGAGGATTTCGCTTGTGAGAATCGTGCCGCCGACGGTGATGCTCATCATAACCAAAGACGCAATTCCGGCCCCGATATCGGAAAGAACAAACACCCCAATCGCGTAGACGATCGGAACCAAGAAACACACGGCGTACCAGCGGTTGAGTCGGAATGAATCCATCCAGTGAATTCTCTCTTGCAACCGAAGAACCTCGGCCTTGCCCATTTCAAACCCGCACTCGGGGCAACGTCCCATTTTGAGACCGTCGAGGCTGTAGTGGCATTCGAGGCAGCGCGTGCCGGGGGGGAATGGCGAGCCGGTCGCGATTCCATCCTTGGATTGGATGGGTGATTCGCCGGGCTGCTCGCCGGCGGGTGTTGGATCTGGTTCGCGCTTCGGCATCAGGTTATTACAAGCTCAGAAGGATGATCGTTCACGAGATCCTGCAATGCAGAGACTGTCCATACACCCGCACGCAGGGCCTCGATTGCGCGCACGGCTTCGATCGCGGCGGGGATCGTGGTGAGCATCGGGACGCCGAGGCGGACGGCCGTGGATCGGATTTTTCCTTCGTCGGTCTGCCAGCCGGTGCGTGTTGGCGTGTTGATGACGAGTTGGATTTTCCCGTCGGAGATGAGGTCGATGACGTTTGGGCGCACGCCGGTGGTGATCTTCTGCAGGATCGTGGGGCGCAGGCCGTGCTTGGTGAGCAGGCTGCCGGTGCCGGCGGTTGTGTAGACATTGAATCCCATCGCCATGAGTGTGCGCGCGGGCGCGATGATCGCGTCGCGGTCGGCTTCTCTCATCGAGATGAAGACGCCGCCCTCGCTGGGCAGCCGCATGCCCGCGGCGATCTGGGCTTTGAGATAGGCGGTCGGGACGGAGACATCGAGGCCCATGACCTCGCCGGTGGACCGCATCTCGGGGCCGAGCACGAAATCGACACCCGGGAATTTTTGGAACGGGAAGACCGGGGCTTTTACGGCGTAGGTGCCGGTGTCGGGTTTCTCGGCGATACCCTGATTTTTAAGCGATTCGCCCATCATCGCGCGGGCGGCGGCGGCGGCCCACGCTTCGCCCTTGGCTTTGCCCACAAACGGCACGGTTCGGCTGGCTCTTGGGTTCACTTCGATGATGAAGATTTCGTCATCTTTGACCGCCATCTGGACATTCATCAGGCCGCATACTCGGAGTTCCTTTGCGAGTGAGCGCGCGATGGTGCGGATGCGATCGACGATCTTTGGCGCGAGCGCGAAGGGCGGGATGACGCAGGTGGAATCTCCCGAATGGACGCCCGCGTGTTCGATGTGCTCCATGACTCCCGCGACGATGGCCTGGCCCGTAAAAATGGGACGGGCATCTTGCCCGTCGTGTTCTCTGTCGCTGCTGCTTTGATTGAGAGAGGAAGAAACAAAAGAGACGGGCTCGGTCGTTTGTGAAAAATCTGCGACAATATCGACGTCGATCTCGACTGCCCCATCGAGGAACTTGTCGATGAGGACGGGCGCACCGTCGAGGTCGCTGATGCTCAGCGCGTTGGTCATGTAGTGCCGCAGGGCATTCTCGTCGGGGCAGATTTCCATGCCCCGGCCGCCGAGGACATACGACGGACGAACAAGGACGGGGAAGCCGAGCCGGCCCGCTTTGGCGATCGCATCATCGAGGCTGGTCGCTATCGCCCCGGCCGGGCGTTTGAGATCTAGTTTTCCGAGCATGGAGTCGAAGCGCTCGCGGTCCTCGGCGAGGTCGATCGAATCGAGGGTGGTGCCCAGGAACGGGACTCCGGCCAGGGCGAGCCCGTGGGCGAGATTGAGGGGGGTTTGTCCGCCGAATTGGATGATCGCACCTTTGACGGGGCCGTTGATTTTTTGAGCAGAGGGAGTTGTGCCGTTGAGCCGTTCGATGACGTTGAGCGTGTCTTCGAGTGTGAGAGGTTCAAAGAAGAGCAGGTCGCTGGTGTCGTAATCGGTCGAGACGGTTTCGGGGTTTGAGTTGATCATCACGGCTTCGTAGCCGAGCGATTTTGCGGCGAAGGCGGCGTGGACGCAGCAGTAATCGAACTCGATGCCTTGGCCGATGCGGTTTGGGCCGCCGCCGAGGATGATGATTTTTTCTTTGGACGCGTCGCCGCCGATCTCGTCCTCGGCTGGGTGCTCGCTGATCCGCGGTGGGACGGGCGTCGAACCTGTTTTGATATTCTGGACAGGCGAGACGCTTGTCCCACCCAGCACGACCTCGGTCCAGCCGCGTTGATAGGTGCTGTAATAGTACGGCGTGATCGCCTCGAACTCGGCGGCGCAGGTATCGACGCATTTAAACACCGGCGAGATGCCGATCGATTCGCGGCGGCGACGGACCTTTAGAATCGTTTCGCTTGTGATCGTTCCGAGATAGAGATTCGCGAGCTGCGCGTCTGAGTAGCCGAGCGCTTTGGCACTGAAGAATACATCCGACGGGACGTCTTCGAGAGTGGAATATTTACAGAGCGTGTCTTCAAACGCAACGAGCTCGGCGAGTTGATCGAGGAAGAACGGATCGATGCGGGTCTGCTCGTGGATCTGCTCGACCGGCCAGCCCATTTTCAGCGCGTAGCGGACGTAATAAAGCCGGCCCTGGCTGGGGACACCGAGTTTGCGGTTGAGTTTGTCGTGGGGGATGGGCCATTCGATGGGCTGCCCGTCGGCGGTGCGGAGCCCGAGCGAAACACGCACACCGGCCTCTGGATCGCTCGTGGTATCGTCGTCCACTATGGGCCTAGACGCGGGCTGAGGCGCGACGGTTTCGAGGGTTTTGCCGAGTTTTTCGGCGGCCCGGGTCGCGGCGAGCCATTGGTCGTTGCGGTCGAGCCCGAGCCCGAAACGCTTGATATCCATCGAACGGATGACCTTCTGGAACGACTCTTTGAAGGTCCGGCCGATCGCCATCGCCTCGCCGACCGATTTCATCTGCGTCGTCAGCGTTTCGTCGGCCTCGGGGAATTTTTCGAACGTCCAGCGGGGCATCTTGGTGACGACATAATCAATGCTCGGCTCGAAACAGGCGCTCGTCGTCCCGGTGATATCGTTTCGGAGTTCGTCGAGCGTGTAGCCGATTGCTAGTTTCGCGGCGATCTTGGCGATCGGGAAACCGGTCGCCTTGGACGCGAGCGCCGACGACCGCGAGACGCGTGGGTTCATCTCGACGACGACGAACTCGAAGCGTCCTTCGGCCGGGTTTGGGTTGACAGCGAACTGGACGTTTGACCCGCCGGTCTCGACGCCGACCTCGCGCATGATCGCGAGCGACGCGTCGCGGAGCACCTGGTATTCCTTATCCGTCAGAGTCAGGATCGGCGCGACGGTGATCGAATCGCCGGTGTGCACGCCCATGGCGTCGATGTTCTCGATGCCGCAGACGATGACGCTGTTGTCGTTCCGATCGCGGACGACTTCGAGTTCGTATTCCTTCCAGCCCAGCAGCGAGCGGTCGACCTGGACCTGGCCGATCATGCTGGCGCGGATGCCCCGGGTGACGAGCTCGGCGAATTCTTCGTGGTTGTAGGCGATGCCGCCGCCCCAGCCGCCGAGTGTGAACGCGGGGCGGATGATCGCGGGCAGGCCGATCTGATCGAGAAATTTTTTCCCTTCCTCGAGCGTGGTAACTGTTTTGGATTCTGGCGTTGCCAGGTTTGTGCGCGCGCACACCTTGGCAAACTCTTCGCGGTCCTCGGCCTTTGAGATCGCTTCCCGACTCGCGCCGATCATCTCGATATCGAACTCTGCGAGCACCCCCGAATCGTGCAGCGCACACGCGCAGTTCAGTCCGGTTTGGCCCCCGAGTGTGGGGAGCACCGCGTCGATCGGGGCGCCCGCGGCGGCCTCTTTTTCGATGATCTTGCGGACCGAATCGGGCGTCACCGGTTCGATGTATGTCCGGTCGGCAAAGGCCGGGTCGGTCATGATCGTCGCGGGGTTGGAGTTGACTAAAACGACCCGGTAGCCCTCGTCTCTGAGGGCTTTGCAGGCCTGGGTGCCCGAGTAATCAAACTCGCAGCCTTGCCCGATGACGATCGGGCCTGATCCGATGATCAGGATCGTAGAAATATCTTCGCGTCGCGGCATGCGGGGCCTCCAGCGGGAACGGTGAGGCCCATGGAATCGGGCCCCGCTCACGCTGGAAAGAACAGTACGCAGCGTGACGCCGCGCATTCGAGCCTGTGCGCACTATTCCATCGCTTCAGGATCCAGTTCGCCGCGGAGCATCATGCCGGTGAACTTCCACTTCTGTTTGGTGGTCATAACCGTGCGGATCTTGGCGATGAACGCCATCTGCTGCTGCTCGGTCGGACGGCCCTTGGCATCGATATAAAACCGCTCACCCATCGCGCGGATTTTCCCCGCCTGATCGGGCGTGAGATCGAGCGACTCGACCAGTTTCTTCATCCACGCGTCGCCGTCGTCGCTCTCAAAGACTCGCTCGGCCGCTCTTTCGATCTCCCAGCCCATATCTTCCCAGTGCCGCATCACGCGGTAGCCCATTTTGCCGTCGAGTTTGCCGGCCTGTCTTGCGCGCTCGTAGCGGGTTTTTTCGTACTCACGGATCTGCTGGCGGTAGGCCGAGCGCTGTTCGCGCGGCAGGGCCTCGGCGATTCTGGTTTCGAGTTTGCCCCACGCGCGGACAGGCCCAAGCGCTTGCAAGCCTTCGCGGAGAATATTGAATTTCTCGCTCGGGCTCCCCGCTGCCATCACAGTCTCGACCTGGCTGAGCAGTTCGATATTGCCCAGCACAAGCGTGTCCATGATCGCGGCCCGTTGTTCGAGTAACTTCGCAATCCGAGCCCGGGTTTCGTCGGTCAATTCCAGCAGCTTGAGAGCCGCGATCGAGGGCGGTGCGGCGAGTTTCTGCACGCCGCCGTCGAGACTCTTGGTTACGAGCGTCTCTTGCTTTGCGGGCTCACCGACATCCGGCCCGGCGAGCAGGTTTGGGGTGTCTTCGGGTTCAGGAGCCGGCTTCGATGGTGCCCCTTGTGCGCACACCGTGAGGCCGCCAAGCGCGAGCACAATGAACCCTGCTGATTGACAAACTGACCTCCGTTTGGAATGTGCCATGTTGAGAGCCTCCATCGCTTGAAACCAGTATCGCCGATCCCGCGCCGATTGCCAAGCCGATTCGGGGGTAAACGTGACATCGGTTGATTGTGAGGATGCGGCATTGGATTTCACGAAACGGCCCACACGAGCAGCATGCGCAGAAAAATACCGGCGAGCATGTGCCCGCCGGCATCCCTCTTCAGTTCGCATGGAAATCTATACCGCTTAGTCGCTTGGGGCCTTACGGCGGCGCTGCTTCGATTCAGGACTCCCTTTGCGGCCCATGATCTCGCGGAATTTTACCTGTTGTTCGGGCGTCAGGATCTCGGCGATTTTTCGCATCGACTCTCGCCGTGCGGCTCTGGGGTCGTCCGAATCCTTCGCTTGCTGCTTTGCCTGCCTCATCAGGTTGCGGACCTGAGCCTCCTGCTCGGCATCGAGCCCGAGTTGGCCGACGAAATCATCAGTGCGGGCTTGTCGCTCGCCGTGGATCCGTTCCATTGAACGGCGGACTTCGAGTTGCAAACCTTGTAGTTGGCTCATCATTTTGCCCATCTCGGAGCCGCCGCGTTGCTGACGCCTCTGGCGGCGTTCGCCCTGCTGCGGAGGCGGGGCGTCGAGTTCGAGCATCGGCTCCTCAAACAGCATCGGGCCGTCGCCGTCCATCGGGGGCGGACCGCCCCGCCTGCCTAGTTCGCCGGGTCCGCGAGCGGCACGCTGTGCCCGCATCTTTTCACGGTGCTCATCGATCTGGCTCAGGTACGAAATCCGCGAGTTCTCAGAAAGGACCGCCGCGATCTGTTCTTCCAATGGGCCTTTTTTCAGCACGGGTTTGAACATCTCGATGAGTTTCTTTGCGTGCTCTCGCCGTGCGCCGCCTCGGCCGTCCTTGGACCCCTTCGCCGCTTGCCGATCGGACCGGAAGCCGTTGAGCGTGTCCATGTTCGCCATGACGATCGCGTCGATCGACGCGGCCCTCGCGGCGAGGATTTTCTCGACGGTTGCTTTGGTCGTTGTGTCGAGATCGATGAGCCGAAGGGCGGCCTCGGCGATCGGAAGTTCGGGTCGTTTCATCGAGCCGTCGATGTTGCGTTTGACGAGGCTGTCGCGCGATTCGGCCTGATCGACCCGCGGGCCCGAGAGCGGTTCGGCGATCGAAGCGGTTGAAAAGAAAGCACCCGCGGCGATCACGATCGCGGCGGGCGCAGAGAGTTTGGTCATCTTCGTTGTCATGGCGTTGCTCCTTATTCCGGTCATCGCCGCGGTGCGTCGATGCCGGTATGTTTAACCGTTTCTGAGCCGTGCGGGCTCATATGGGGCAAACGAGGGAGCATTGCGCGTATTGCACAATTCTCTGATTCTACGGGCAGATCAGCCCCGGCGGCGGCGGGATGCCAGCAGGCCGGCCGCGAATACCGCGAGCCCTGCCGGTGCGGGGATAATCGCGACATTGTCAAGATCTACCGAGAAGAGCGAGGGATCGCCGACCAGACCGACGGGCGTTGCGATCCCGATCTGGACGAACCCGACGTTGGAAAACACGGTTTCAAACGTCGAATTCTCGAAACTGACGAAGGCGGGGTTGTTGGGGCTGATATCGAACGAGATATCGGTCCACTCGCCGGCGAGCACGGGCTGGAACGCGATCGCAACGCCGCCCGGGAAAGGTGCACCGTTGGAGTTCGCGGCGATGCGTATGAAAAACGTCACGGGCTGGGTGATGTCGTGGCGTACAGAGAACGACACGTTGGTGATCCCTGAGGAAATCCAGTCGCCGTTGAACGAGCCGTCGGAAGCATCGGTGCCCGGGAATAAGCCGGTGTTGCCTCGGAAGACGATGTTGAACCCATCGGCCTCGGCAAACTGGAAACCTGCCTGGGTCTGGATGTAGCCCGAATCATCGATGCCGCCGGTCGCGAACTCGGTCGGCGGCAAGAAATCACCGCCGAGCCAGTTGTTCGCGCCGGTGTCGAACGTCTCAGTGAACGGTGCTGTGGTGCCGGCGCAGGCGGCCGCGGTGGCTGCAGAAACGAGAATGGCGGTCGTGGTCAGATGCATTGTGATCTCCCTATAGAAGCGTGAATTGATCGAAGCCCCCCGAGACGAGTGGGCGGTATTGAGAAGCGTAGGCACAGAGATTGATTCTCACTCTCATTTAGAATTGTTCTTGTGTCACGCGAATTTCTATGGGTCGAATCGCTGCCTGAGAAAACACGGTAAATGGTCAAATCGGGATCTGGATGCAAGATTTCGGTCCATTATGAGGGGTTTCATCCGAAAGAATGGCCATCCCACGATCCGCGAGTCGAGGCGGGTCGTAACCTCGCCGATCGAGGGACCAGAGGCCGTGGGTCGGCCAAGATTTCAAGAGGACACAATTTATGTGTGGGATCATCGCGTACATCGGATCGAGACCTTGCCGGGACATCCTGCTGGAGGGTCTCAAGCGGCTCGAATACCGCGGGTACGACTCGGCGGGTGTTGCGATCACACAGACCGCGGGCGATGGCACGACGGGCGTGTGCCGCTCGGTCGGGCGGGTGGCTGAGCTCGAAGACAAGCTCGACAAAGAGATGCCGAATCTCAACGGCAGCATCGGTCTTGCGCACACGCGCTGGGCGACGCACGGGGCTGTTACGAATCCCAATACGCACCCCCACCGCGATGACACGGGGACCATCTGCGTTGTTCACAACGGGATCATCGAGAATTACGCCTCGCTCAAACGGCTGCTTGAAGAAAAGGGGCGGACGTTCAGCACCGAGACCGACACCGAGGTGCTCGCGACGCTGATCAGCGAGTTGTACGACCCGGAATCGGGCATGGATCTTGAGGCCGCGGTGCAGGGGGCCTTGCAAGAGGTTACGGGCGCGTACGCGATCGCGGTTATGGCCTCGGGTGACGCGGACACGCTGGTTGTCGCGCGGAAGGGCAGCCCGTTGATCGTGGGCATCGGCAACGGCGAGTACATCGTCGCCTCGGACGGCTCGGCGATCATCTCGCACACCGCCCAGGCGATGACGCTCGACGACTACTCGGTTGTCCGTCTCTCGCGTGATGGCCTGAGGACGAGCACGATCGACAATATCGAGCTCACGCCCAAGGTCATGCAGCTCGAGATCGAACTCGAAGAAATCGAGCTCGGCGGGTTCGAGCACTACATGCGCAAAGAGATCTTTGAGCAGCCCAAGGCGCTCCGTCGGACGCTGATGGGCCGGCTCGATCATAAAGAGGGTTGCGTTGTTCTGGGCGGGCTTGAAGCCCACGCAAAAGAACTCGTGCGCTCACGCCGGGTCATCATCTGTGGCCAGGGCACGGCGCTCAACGCGGGCATGATCGGCGAGTATCTGTTCGAGGATCTCGCACGCCTCTCGACCGAGGTCGAATACGCCAGCGAGCTGCGGTACCGCAACCCGATCATCGAAGAGGGCACCGTCATCATCGCGGTTAGCCAATCGGGCGAGACGGCCGATACGCTCGCGGCCCTGCATGAGGTTACCGATCGCGGCGCGTTGAGTCTGGGCGTGATCAATGTCGTGGGCTCGACGCTCTCGCGCGATACCGATGCCGGGGTTTATCTCCGCGTCGGCGCGGAGATCGGGGTCGCATCGACCAAGGCGTTCACGGGCCAGGTCGCGGTGCTCACGCTGATGTCGCTATTCATGGCGCGCCGCCGGCTGATGTCGGCCGACATGGTTGGGAAGTTCATCGCCGAACTAGCGAAGATCCCCGATCGCATCGAGCGCGTGCTCGAGCACGACGATCGGATCCGGTCGATCACCGAGAAGTACGTCGGGCGTGACAA
>Ga0316209_1002967_pt1 | contig 12380 bp, 10 predicted proteins | sample 6monopyrite_MG_FD_204945 | JGI IMG/M metagenome (GOLD analysis project Ga0316209, IMG submission 204945) | Microbial mat bacterial communities from mineral coupon in-situ incubated in ocean water Damariscotta River, Maine, United States -... | ecosystem: Environmental > Aquatic > Marine >...
AACTAAAGTCCTCAGCAAAAAACGTACGTGACAAGACAAAAAACTTTTTAAAAGGCGTCTCCAGCTCCAGTCTTCATGCAAAATACATTATTGTAGATAGACGTTATGTTTTTATTGGATCAGCTAATATCGACCCACGCTCAAAAACATTAAATACTGAAATAGGCATGATGATAGACAGCAAAGAACTTGCTGAACAGGCGCGACAGCTGTTCAAAAAAACCAGTGACTTAGAAAATAGTTTTCAGGTCGGCATGAATGAGACAAATGAACAGCTGAACTGGACCACAATGAAAGACGGGAAAACAATGCATTTCCATAAGGAGCCTGATGCTGGCCTATTTAAAATATTTTTCGTATTCATCCTTGGCTTACTTCCAATAGAAAGTTTGTTATAAATTAAATATAATGGGTAGTAAGAACTATCCCCTTTACACTACCGCATTGTTGATTAATAATTATTTGATAACAGTTAGACTTATTAACGCGGTGTCATCGATTTAATTAAGTCTTCCAGTGAATTCCATGTGATTTCAATATCGGTTTTTAATTCTTCCCAACTTTCATCAGCAGACTGCTCTAACACTTCAAGTTTTCTATGTGCCTGTTCCAGTTCCAGCTTTAGCTCATCTATTAATGTGTAATACTCAAGTTGTAAATTGGTTTCAGCCAGATCAGCTTTCTCCTTAATTTTTTCCAACTCTTTTTTCCAGTCATCAAGCTGTGCCTGCAGCTTTTCTTCATGCTTTTTTCTGATGCTCATATAGCTTTCTCCGTGTTCGTTCCTGCTGGTTAGGTTGCAGCGTCCATGCTCCAGGATTTTAGTAATAAAATAATTTACCAGTTCAATACTACAAAATGTTGCATATTATTTTTTCTTATAAGAAACAGTATGCGTTTTTCGTTACTGCTTTTTTCAACTTCCCGTTTAAAGTCTTCAGCATTTCTTATTGGCACGCGGTTTACCTGTACAATAATCGAGCCTGCCTGTATGCCAGCACTGGCAGCTATAGACCCCGGCTTAACCTGTGTTATCACAACACCTTTCCCGGATTTTGTACTAAATTGTTCTGCGAGTTGCGGGGTCAGTGTCTGTACAGTCAATCCCAGCTCATCTGTGCTTTGGGTGGTTGCTGTTGCAACCATTTGATCCTTGCTTAATGTGCCGATAGTAATAGTAATATCATGGCGCTCGCCGTCACGGATAATTGTCAGTTGCTCCTTGCTGCCAGGGGTGGTTAGCGAGACCTGGTTGCGAAAGCGACCAACTTTGGATACCGATTTACCCTGATAGGAAATGATAACATCACCCTGTTTCAAGCCCGCTTTTTCAGCGGGTGAATCTTCGGTTACCTGGGCAACCAGGATACCGTGGTTTTTTTCCAGGTTAAATGATTTGGCAAGCTCAGGTGTTAAATCCTGAATAACAATACCAAGGTAGCCACGGACGACCTCACCATTATCCATCAGCTGGTCCGCAATGCTACCGGCCAGATCAATGGGTATTGCAAAACCGATACCCATGTAGCCACCACTACGGGAAAATATTGCAGTGTTGATGCCGATAACTTCACCGTCAAGATTAACCAAGGGGCCACCCGAGTTGCCCGGATTGATGGCTGCATCAGTCTGGATAAAGTCTTCGTAATCACTGATGCCTAAGCTTGTTCGCCCCGTTGCGCTGACAACGCCGACGGTAAGACTATGACTTAATCCAAACGGGCTGCCAATGGCAATGACCCATTCGCCAACTTCCAGTGAAGACGAGCTGCCCAAAGTCAGCGCAGGCAGTCCACCGACTTTTATCATTAGTACGGCAACATCAGATTGCGGGTCGGCCCCGACAACCTCACCATCAAACTGGCGGCCATCCTGAAGATGTACGCGAATTTTGTCCGCACCTTTCACCACATGATTATTCGTTAGGATGTAACTTTTGTCAGAGAGCAAACCCTCTTTTGACTCAAATACAAACCCCGAGCCCTGTCCGATTGCGCGATGCCTATTATTTGGTGCTTCTGGCTGCGGTGTTTGCGGCAGTTGAAATTGATCACCAAAAAATCGTTTAAACAGCTCATCATTAAATGGTCCCCCTTCGCCGAAGGGTGACTGAAAGCCATGTATGTGTTGCCCGTTGGCAGCGCCTTCACTGCGTATATAAACCACGGAAGGTGATACCGTACGTGCCACGGAGGCAAATGCTTTACCAGTCTCACGCAGGTTTTTAATGCCACCTTCCAACGCATGTGTAGAGGTCATGAATAGGAGAAGGCTCAGGGTTATGACAATTTTATTTTTCATTCTTAAGTTTCTCTTTTATCGTTATGTATTATCAAAACATATCACTACAGCGGTAGTTGTCTTTTAAGATTTGGGTATCCTGATTATAAGAACACCATTATCAATCTGACTAGTCATGGCTTCTGCTTTAACCGGTGCCGGTAATGTGATGGTTCGGCTAAACCGTCCGCTATGGCGTTCACGCCGGATAACCCTGCCTTCATCATCGGTCGTTTTATCTCTTTGTTCCATGCGACCACTGATAGTGAGCACCTGATCCGCAATGTTGATATCAAGGTTCTGCTCACTGACACCCGGCAGATCAATTTTTACGACGAAATATTGTTCGCTTTCTTCCATATCGGTATTCGGTGAGAAGCTGCCTGAGTTAAACAGATGTCTGAAGTTCGGACTACGGTCAAAACGACCGTAAGCATTACCAAATACCTGATTCATATGATCCTGCATCTGTTGCATTTCCTTGTAAGGATCCCAGTCATCAGCGTTAAAAGGTTCGTTGAACCAGTCGTCAACGAATGGTGAGTAATTAAATGGTGCGGGGTTTACCCGCCTGGCCGGATTACCTGGCCTGGTTGTATTATTCGTTCTGAGCTCATCAGCTACTGCTGAATTGGCTGAATGTATTGCATCAAGGTTTTTATGCATATCAAACATATACCAAGACTGGACTAGAACAACCAGTAGCAAAATTCCAAAAAAAGTAACAATAAATTTTGAAGACATTTCTTTTTTTTGGCTCATATGGATATACCTCTTATGTAATCCCTCTGGCAAAGCCGGAGGGATTACCACATATTACAATCCCTTATTTGACCTTTACTTCAATCTTTTTAGGTTTAGCCTCTTCAGCTTTTGGAATAGTCATATTGAGAACACCGTTGTTGTAATTGGCTTCGACTTTTTCTGCATCTATCGCCCGTGGCAGAGTAAAGCTTCTTACGAAAGAGCCATAACTGCATTCAACGCGATGGCGTTTTTTATCTTCGGTTTCTGTTCTCTTTTCACCTCTGATTGTTAAAATTCCGTTTTCAATATTGACGTCTACATCATCTTTATCGACACCGGGCACTTCAGCTTTCACGATGAATTCATTATCTGTTTCATCAATATCAACCACCGGCATCCAGTCTCCGACTTCAAATGTATTGTCATCACTTTTTGCCAGTGTCCGTCTTGATGATCTGCCATATCTATCCAGCAGCGCTTCCATCTCATTGAATGGGTCCCAAATTGATAAACTCATAACAATAGTCCTCCAATTTCGTTGATTTTTAAGAATACACTACTTATTTATGTTCGTTTTTTATTGATTTCAAGACCCATATTGAAATTTTTTACAAGTTTTTTACTTATATTGATTTGTATGCCTACTGCCCTGTTTTATGTTTGGAGCGCATGTCGATGGGGGTAGGTAGTGGCAAAATACTCCACCAAGAGTAAGTAAAATGATAATACAGGCAATGGACATTGCCATCCGAGGGCTTAATGCCGTGTGGTTTCTGATTTGGAGGATTTAGCTAGTATTTTACAAGCCAGAGTTTTCAGTGACCTTAAAAGTCCGTTATTGCGGATATTTTCAATGCCAGAAAAAGTTGCTCAAGGTCGCTAAGTGATTGGTAAACGATGTTAAACACAATTGAAGGACAGCCTGCTTTTACCACAAGCAACTTAACATACACTACTTTCTACGCGATAGAAAAAAATTTTGTAATAATGATTTACTTTCTTCAGCCAGCACGCCCGCTTCGACTTCAAAAATATGATTATGCTGACTGGCTTCAAGCAAATTAAACGCGCCACCCAGAGCGCCTGTCCGCGGTTCAGCCGCACCGTAAACAACGCTTGCAATACGAGCATGGATCATGGCGCCGACACACATTGAGCATGGCTCCAAAGTGACATACATAGTGGTATCAGTAAGACGATAGTTATCGAGTTTTTTACCCGCTTCGCGCATCGCCATAATTTCGGCATGAGCAGTGGCATCGTGACTGATGATTGGCTGATTCCAGCCTTCTGCCAGTAGCTGGTTATCTTTAACGATAACAGCACCTACGGGGACTTCACCTGCCTGCTCTGCCTTATGCGCAAGTCGCAAGGCTTTTTCCATCCAGTATTGGTGATCTTTTACACACATAAGATTAACCACAGAGGCACAGAGAACACAGAGTCTTTGTTTTGTTAGTCGTGCCTGCACGACTGAAGAAAAAATCTTGTTTACTCTGTGTTCTCTGCGCCTCTGTGGTTAACATTTTTTAGATATGAAATCATTCCCACTCGATGGTAGCTGGTGGCTTACCCGAGATATCGTATGTCACTCTTGAAATACCATCCACTTCGTTGATGATCCGTGTGGAAACGTGCCCGAGGAAATCGTAAGGCAGATGCGCCCAACGTGCGGTCATAAAGTCGATGGTTTCTACAGCGCGTAATGCGACAACGTAGTCGTAACGACGTCCGTCACCCATGACTCCTACTGACTTAACAGGAAGAAATACGGTAAACGCCTGACTAACCGAATTATAAAGATCGTGTTTGTATAGTTCTTCGATAAAGATATGATCGGCTAGTCGTAACAGGTCTGCATATTCTTTTTTCACTTCACCTAATATACGCACACCCAAACCAGGACCGGGGAAGGGATGACGATAAACCATATCAGACGGCAAACCCAGTTCAACACCGATCTTACGCGCTTCATCTTTAAACAACTCGCGTAGTGGTTCGACCAGTTTCAAACGCATGCCTTCAGGCAGTCCACCCACGTTATGATGTGATTTAATCAGGTGTGAATTTTTACTGTCTGCAGACTCGATAACATCTGGATAAATTGTACCCTGAGCCAACCAGTTTGCATTGGCCAATTTGTTTGATTCTTCTTCGAAAATCTCAACAAACACACGGCCGATAATTTTTCGTTTTTTCTCGGGATCATCCTGACCTCGCAACTCATCTAGAAAACGTTGTTCAGCATCAACACGAATTACTTTTACACCCATATTTTCAGCAAAAGTTGCCATCACCTGATCTCCTTCACGGTAACGCAATAAACCGTTATCCACAAATACACAGGTTAACTGATCGCCAATTGCCTGGTGCAACAATGCTGCCACTACAGAAGAATCAACACCACCCGATAAGCCCAGTACAACTTCATCACTACCTACCTGTTTACGGATACGTTCGATATTATCGGCGATGATATTTCCCGCCGTCCAGTCCGCTGCACATCCACAGATGCCGTGCACAAAACGTTCGATGATGCGCTGCCCCTGCTTTGTGTGTGTTACTTCAGGGTGAAACTGCAGCCCGTAATAGTGGCGTGACTCATCCGCCATACCGGCTATAGGCGCATTATCAGAACTCGCTATACAGGCAAAGCCTTCGGGAAGTTCATCCACTTTGTCGCCGTGTGACATCCACACATCAAGCATACCGAAACCATCATCGGTAACATGGTCTTCGATTTCTTTTAATAAAGCACTGTGATTACGTGCGCGTACTTGTGCATAACCAAATTCACGATGGGTAGAGGAGCCCACTTTACCGCCTAACTGAGCAGCCATAGTTTGCATACCGTAACAGATACCAAGAACAGGGACACCTGCTTCAAATACGTATTGAGGTGCAACTAGCGTGTCATCTGCTGTTACTGATTCAGGGCCACCTGAAAGAATGATACCGTTTGGATTAAACGCTTTAATTTCAGCATCCGTCATACCGGTATGATGGACTTCACTATAGACACCTGCTTCACGGACGCGACGCGCGATGAGCTGAGTGTATTGCGAACCAAAGTCGATTATTAAAATTCGATCAGAATGAATATCATGCATAGTGGTGTTTATTAATATTTAAGGTTTGCGACTAAAAAACTAAAAACTTTGTTAACCACAGAGGACGCAGAGAAAAAATGACTATTTGTTAGCACGCCGATGGCGCGCTAACAAAAACAAACCTCTGCGCCCTCTGTGTCTCTGTGGTTCAAATTTTTTTAAGAAGATCGGTAATTCGGTGCTTCTTTGGTGATGGTTACGTCATGCACATGTGACTCTGACATACCCGCGCCGGAGATACGAACAAACTCTGGTTTAGTGCGCATTTCATCCAGATTTTCACAACCAACATATCCCATACTGGAACGCAGACCACCCATCATCTGATGCACGATAGTTCCCATTGGGCCTTTGTATGCAACCCGACCTTCAATACCTTCCGGCACTAACTTCTCACTGCCTTCAGAGCTGTCCTGGAAATAACGATCACTGGAGCCTTGTTTCATGGCGCCGATTGAACCCATACCACGGTAGGATTTATACGAACGACCTTGATACAGAATAACATCGCCCGGCGCCTCTTCCGTACCTGCCAGCATTCCGCCGACCATGATGCAATAGCCACCAGCAACGATCGCTTTAGCCATATCGCCGGAATAACGAATACCACCATCAGCGATAAGCGGGACACCCGTACCTTCAAGTGCAGCAGCGACATTGGATACAGCAGAAATTTGTGGCACACCGACACCTGCAACAATTCGTGTAGTACAAATCGAACCCGGACCAATACCGACCTTCACACCATCAGCACCCGCATCAACCAGGGCTTTTGCCGCAGCACCGGTTGCGATATTGCCGCCGATCACCTGTATTTGCGGATAGTGTTTCTTCACCCAGCTAACGCGATCCAGCACGGCCTGTGAGTGACCATGTGCCGTATCAACTACGACCACATCAACACCCGCGCCCGCTAATGCAGCAACACGCTCTTCGGTACCGTCACCCGTACCTACAGCTGCCCCTACCCGTAAACGGCCTTCACTGTCTTTAGCGGCATTAGGGAAGTCAGTCGATTTTTGAATATCTTTAACCGTGATCATGCCGCGTAGCTGGAAGTTGTCATTGACTACCAGTACACGCTCGATACGATGTTCGTGTAACAATGCCAGCACGTCATTTTTAGACGCCCCTTCTTTTACTGTAACCAGTTTATCCTTTGGCGTCATCACCTCGGTTACCGCTTTATCTAAACCTGATTCAAAACGCACATCACGACTGGTTACCAGACCGACTAGCTCATCGCCATCAACCACAGGCACGCCTGATATTTTGTATTGTTCGCGTAATGCCATAACTTCACGAACCGTTGTTTTGGGTGAAACTGTAACTGGTTCGGTAATCACACCGCTCTCATACTTTTTGACAGTATTAACTTCAGCGGCCTGTTCTTCAGGTGTCATGTTCTTGTGAATAATACCCAGACCACCTTCTTGCGCCAGCGCGATAGCCAGGCGTGATTCAGTAACCGTGTCCATGGCTGCGGACAACAAGGGTATGTTGAGAGTGATTTCTCGCGTGACTTTAGTCTGCAGTGAAACGTCTTTAGGCATCATCACCGAGTGCGCAGGAACCAGTAAAACATCATCAAAGGTTAAGGCTTCTTCGATTATTCGCATAACAATTCCCGCTTGGCGCTTTAGCAGCTTAAGAAAAGCGGCTAATTATACCCTATTCCCTCGCCAGAGACACTCCATCGCATGCAAGAAATGGGTCTTTTTAATCAATTTGAATATAATAAATTAGGGTTAACCTTAGTATACATAACCGTAGCTTCGGCGTATAAATGAAGGTCCCGTATAAACAGTATTTTGAGGAGCTTTCATGAAAATAGTAAAACTCGGCTTTCTGACTATGTTATTGGCAACGGCGAGTGCCTGTACCAGTACTTCGACTAAAACATATAGTAGCTATGATGAAGCCGCAAAAGATGCCACCGCCTCTATCGATAAAGCCAAATCTGCCAACTACGAATGGCGCGACAGCCGAAAGCTTCTTAAAAAAGCAGCCGAACTTGCTAAACAAGGAAAAAGCGACGAAGCCATCAAAATGGCAACCAAAGCTAAGCAACAGGGTGATTTAGCTATCGCTCAGGCCGAACAGCAGTCTGGCGTGTCAGGACCTCATCAGTAAGACTTGAATTTCCATTCAAAAATAACATAAAAGTTAAAGCCGGTAGTCTCAGTATTGAGATTACCGGCTTTTTTTATGTTTAAATCTGCAGATGCCGAGTTCACAGGAAAACATATTCAGCGTCAGCACCCTCAACCGATCCGTAGCCAACTTACTGGAGCAGGAGTTCGCCTGGATCTGGGTCGAAGGTGAAATCTCCAATCTGGCGCAACCTGCTTCCGGGCACATCTACTTCAGCCTGAAAGATAATACGGCGCAAGTTAGCTGCGCGATGTTTAAAGGCCGTAACCGAACACTGACATTTCAAGCTGAAAACGGAAACCAAGTATTAGTACGAGCTAAAGTCAGTCTGTACCAACCTCGTGGTAACTATCAGTTGATCGTCGATCGTATGGAAGAAGCCGGTGACGGCGCACTCCGCCGTCAGTTCGAACAATTAAAGATTAAACTTGCTGCTGAAGGCCTGTTCGATGAAACCACAAAACAAGACATACCCGAGCTTCCACAAGGCATAAGCATCATCACTTCAAAAACCGGTGCCGCAATTCACGATGTGCTAAGTGTCATCGAACGGCGATTTCCTTCTATCCCGATTAAGTTGTTTCCCGTTCCGGTGCAAGGTAAAGAAGCCGCAGCCGCTATCTGCAATGCAATCAACCTTATCGATGAACACGTAGCCAAGGGTGACTTAAATTGTGATGTTATCTTACTGGTACGTGGCGGCGGTTCGCTGGAAGACCTGTGGTCGTTCAATGAAGAGAGCGTGGCTCGCGCCATCTATGATTGCACGATACCTGTCGTTAGTGGGGTTGGTCATGAAGTTGATGTCACCATTGCTGATTTCGTCGCAGATTTTCGCGCGGCCACACCCACTGCAGCAGCAGAGACCGTCACGCCGGATCAAGATTCATGGCTGCAGTCATTTGACTGGTACCAGCAACGCCTGCATCAGATGATGAAAGATAAGCTCGAACGACATCAGGAAAAAATTCAGTGGTTACATCGTCGCCTGAATCAACAACACCCGGAAAATCAGGTTCAACTTTCACGTGAACGTGCGAATGAATTAATCCGACGTCTGCTACGTGCCAATCACTTATCGCTTAAAACAGAACAAAGCAGACTAAAAACAAATCAGGTCAGGCTTTTTGCGCAAAATCCTACGCAACAACTCAAAAACCAACAACAGTCAGTAAACTATCTGGCCACCCGACTTCAACAACTGACTGTGAACTTATTTACAGAAAAAAAATTTCAGTTAAGCCATACCGCTCGAACATTAAATGCGATAAGTCCATTACAAACGCTGGAACGGGGCTACTCAATCACCTTAAATAAAAAAGGCACAGCGATTACTAGTATTGAACAAGTAAAACCCAATGATACAATCGAAACCCGCCTACACAACGGAAGTATTTTTAGTCATGTTGAATCCCTTGTTGAACCTGATAAATAACAAAACATTCACCAAAAGTTTCAGCACTTGTTCATTGCTTTTAGTTCTGACCAACACTGTTATAGCTTCACCTGAAACAGACAACAATAGTAAAAAAGTTAGAACATCCAGTTACGCCGACATTAAAGTTAACGTAACCCACACTCTGGGCGGAGTCGTTCCGGCAGCACAAAATAGCGCCATCAGTGCACAAATCAGCGCCATCATTAACACCTTTCATGTCGATACGGGATATAAAGTTAATAAAGGTGACTTATTGGTCACTTTAGATTGCCGTGAGAACAAACTAAGGCTGAAACAGGCTGCTGCGAACTACAAAGCAGAAAAAGTACAACTGGAACACGCAATAATACAATTTAATCAGGCAAAAAAATTAAGTACACAAGGCAACATATCCAAAGAATTATATAACCAACGTGAAGCCGAAGAACATCGACTTAAGGCAACGCTGGAAAATGGAATAGCGGCACAATCGCTTTCACAAATCAATGTAGACCGATGCCAGATAAAGGCACCCTATGATGGCTATATAACCAATCGCTTTGCCAGCATCGGTGAACTCACTCAAATCGGCACAGCGTTATTACAATTAGTTTCTAAAACAAACGACATCGTCGAAGTGAAAATCAATAACCTTTTATTAAATAATTTCTCACATGGCAAAAACTTTTAGTTTGTTTTTAACAACCAGTCGTATCCACTGCAGGTTGAATACATCCTACCAGTACTCGATACAGCCACGCGCAGCCATACCGCACGCCTTAGCTTTGTTAATGACCCTGCCGTAACCGGCAGTGTTGGCAAAGTAAAATGGCAAGACGCAGAGTCATCCATCCCATCAAATTATGTTATTTCACGTAACGACAAACTTGGCGTATTCGCAGTTGATAACAACACTGCAAAATTTATCGAGATAGAAAACGCACGCGAAGGACAACCCGCTTCAGTAACACTGAACGACAACACACAAATAATTACCAAGGGACGTTTTAGTGTGCGAGACGGTGATGTGTTATCAATCGAAAACTAATGCCATTAAAACTTAAAATCACTTAAACATAAAAAATATAAAAACATGAACCGCAGAGACGCTGAGGCGCAGAGAAAAAATCTAATTCATTACTTTTTACAAAAAACACTCTACGCCTCAGCGCCTCTGTAATAATAAGCTTTTATGTTCAAAATTTTTATACAAAACCACATCCTTGCCAACCTGTTTTTTTTGCTGGTATTAATCCTTGGTCTGATAAGTTATCTGTCACTACCACGTGAGCAGGACCCAACGATTAACTTTAACTGGATTCAGATTACCACCGGCTTTCCAGGCGCATCAGCCATTGATATCGAAAAACGCATAACCGATCCACTGGAAGATGTCATGCGCGGTGTTTCTGATATCAAATTTGTTTCCAGTAACAGTCGTGAAGGCATTTCAAGTATATTGATTCGCTTCAACGATATTTCTGAACGTATATTTGATAAACGTATCGCTGACCTGCGACGAGAAATACAAAACAAACAGGACGAACTACCTGAACAGGCAACCGACCCGTTTATCTTTGAAATTACCACAGATAATGCATGCCCAACTGCATCGATCGTTGCTATATCTGCTGCCAGTGATGACAACCTTCGAATACAGGCTGAACGTATAAAAAAAGGCCTGGAAAATATTAAAGGCGCAGACCGTGTTATTACTACTGCACTGGATGATCCTGAATTACAGGTATTTTTTGATCCACAAAAATTACAACACTATGGCATCAAACCCAGTGACCTTGCCGACACCATTAGAAGTTATTATCAGGACACGCCCGCTGGTAGCTTGAAAGTACAGTCAAAAGAATGGTTCATCCGTTTAACAGGTACCGATGCGAGACCGGAAGTACTAGCAAACTTGCCTGTGCTTACCGCTCAGGGTGAAGTACCATTAAGTGAAATCGCTGAAGTACGACGTGGCCGTGAAAAAGCGGAACAACTGGTTAGTTATAACAATCAGTCTGCAGTGTTATTTGCCATTACAAAAAAAGGCGGTTCGAATACGCTGAAACTGGTCGAACGCCTTAATAAGTTTATTGCCGAAAGAAATTTATACAGCGACAACACCGGTGTACATCTGATACTGATTGATGATTCAACCGAAATCACTAATCGCTCCATCAATGTAATGCAGACCAATGCACTTGTTGGCCTGGCATTCGTGCTTCTTGTTACCTGGTTATTTCTAGGATTAAATATTGCCCTGCTGACCAGTATTGGCATTCCGTTTATTCTAGCAGGCACATTCTGGGTTATTAGCCTGTTCGGGCAAAGTTTAAATATTATGGTATTGCTCGGTATTGTCATTTCTCTTGGTATGTTGGTGGACGATGCCGTCGTTGTCGTTGAGTCAATATATCAACGACTCGCACGAGGCGTCGATCGTATTACTACTTGTATTGATGCTTTAAAAGAAGTTGCCGCGCCTGTTACTACTGCCGTACTAACCACCATGTCTGCTTTTTTACCATTAGTTCTAATGCCCGGCATTATGGGTAAATTTATGATGGTAGTACCGCTGGTTGTTTCTATAGCATTAGCAATCAGTCTGGTTGAAGCCTACTGGATGCTACCTGCTCATATCATCGCGTCTAAAGTCGATTACAGTCAACCGA
>Ga0316209_1002968_pt1 | contig 12379 bp, 9 predicted proteins | sample 6monopyrite_MG_FD_204945 | JGI IMG/M metagenome (GOLD analysis project Ga0316209, IMG submission 204945) | Microbial mat bacterial communities from mineral coupon in-situ incubated in ocean water Damariscotta River, Maine, United States -... | ecosystem: Environmental > Aquatic > Marine > Coastal...
CTGCTAATTTTCGCGTAGTGGACTGCACGCCATCCGCAGCAACTAACAATTTAGCTTGCAGCGAAATAAGTTTTTCAGCTGTTTTAATTTCAATATGCGTTGCATTTTCTATGGACTGCAAACTTTCTATTGTCGCAGGACAATACCAGTCAACATGATTTAAGTTTTGCACTTCGTTGATGAGTACGCGACCAATCACTTTACTTTCTGCTACGTAACCCAGTGCTTCTACATTTTCTTCAGAATGATGTAGCCGCGTCGCCCCGAGATGTCCACGATCTGAAACATGAATAGCTTTAATCGCCTCGATTTCTGGTTCTAATTTTCCCCACAAACCAATGGATTCAAAAATTCGTCGCGAGCCATATGACAAGGCAATAGATCGATCATCAAAACTCGGTTGTAAATCCGATTGAAATGGATACGCTTCAACAACCGCTATTTTTTTATCTTGATGATTTTTTAATGCCGCCGCCAGGCTGGCGCCAACCATGCCGCCACCAATTATAATTACATCGTATTGTGAAATTTGTTGATTCATAAATTACGTATTTTTTGCGGCTTGTCGTTCATTAAAAATTCTACTTGCCGCCCGCCATAATAGCTTCAATTTCTTCTGTGGTTTTAGGCAGGCCATCGGTCATTACATCACAACCATCTTTTGTCACCACAACATCGTCTTCTATACGCACACCAATATCCCACCAGCGCTTAGCGCCTCGGCTACCATGCGGAATATATAAACCTGGCTCAATGGTTAGAACCATGCCCGGCTCTAATAAGCGCCATTCATCATCAACTTTGTAGTCACCAACATCATGCACATCCATACCTAACCAATGGCCGGTACGATGCATGTAATATTTTTTATAGGCTTCTTCTTTTATGAGTTTACTCAATGTGCCTTTTAATAAGCCTAATTCAATCATCCCTTTGGTCAGCGTTTTAACCGCGGCTTCGTGAGGGTCGTTCCAGTGATTGCCCGGCTTTACTTTTTTAATAGCATCCAGGTTGGCCTGCACAACTAAATCAAATATTTCTTTTTGTGCCTCACTAAATTTTCCATTCACTGGAAAAACACGCGTGATATCTGCATCATAACCTTCTACTTCACAACCGGCATCGATAAGTACTATTTCCCCATCATTCAGCACCATATTGTTTTCGGTGTAATGCAAGATACAGCTATTCGCACCACCACCCACAATGCTGGGATAGGCCCAGGTTGCTCCATTGCTTTGAAACTCATGCATGATTTCTGCATCGAGCTGATGCTCATTTTTGCCTGGCGCACAAATTCTCATGGCACGTTTATGCGCTTCCACCGAAATTTTTGCCGCTTTTTTCATTAAGCGAATTTCTTCGCGGCTTTTAAACAAACGCATGTCGTGCAATAAATAATCTAGAGAAACAAATTCATAAGGTACATTTGCGCCTGAGCGGGATTGCTTGCGCAGTGTATTCACCCAGTCCATTACATGCTTATCAAACTGTGGATCTAAACCCATGGTGTGATACACGCGATCACAGGACTCCATTAGCCCGGGTAATATGTCATCTATATCATCTATTGGAAATGCGTCATCAGCACCATAATGTTCAATTGCAGCTTCTGGACCACAGCGCCTACCATGCCAAATTTCCTGTGTTTCGTCTTTATCGCGACAAAATAAAACGTATTCACCACCTTTCCGACCCGGTAGCAGAACAATCACCGCCTCCGGTTCAACAAACCCACTAAGGTAATAAAAGTCACTATCTTGACGGAAGGGATAATCCACATCGCGATTTCTTACTCTTACCGGGGCTGCTGGGAGAATGGCAATACCGCCGTCACCAATCATTCTTATTAATTGCTTTCTATGTCGGGCGTGAACTTTTTGATTCATATAAATTCTCTAGTGTCGCGTCTCAAGGGGGGATTGGTAAGAGCCTTACTGTAAAGTCTGCGGTGCTGCATGTGATGGCTGTAATTCTTCATTAATCAGCAATACGCCCATACGCACATATTCATACAACTGCATATAGGCTTCTTCATCTGTGTCCACTTCTTCATCCGTATCGTGTCCGACTCTGGCGATTTCCACCATATCCCTAATTAACTCAGCCGTATCCTCTGGTAGCTCTCTATCTTTCTTTAAGCCGCCATTCACTAGTCCATAGGTAAAGCCCTGACACCATGCTGCCAAGGCTTCAGTGCGTACACTTAAGGAATCGTCATCATCGGGGAGTAGTAACTCGAACTCGATATTAGGATCATTCAACTGGCTTTGAGTATCGTTGAACAAACCCACTAGCAGCTGACTGGCTTCCTGTATCAGCATATTATTCAAATCAAGCTCTTCAAACACCTGATCTAACCACGCATTCAATTCAACCTTTCCCGCGGCGCAGAGCATTCCACACAACGCACCATGTGACTCAGATGCGACTAATTCTGCTTCGGCTTTAACTAAAGCATTGCTTAAACTGTTATAATCTGGCCTAGAGATCATAATTTCTCCTGTCGGTAATTTGTCATATAATCCGTCACTTTCAAGCATTAAGACTTATACTTGATTGGTAAAAAATGACAAGCCATTGAAATTTATAGAATAACATTAAGTTAGCTTCATTTTTGCATTGCATAATGTTTTACAAGCAACCTTTAATTTAACATTCTAACACGCTGTATTTGAGCCTAAAAATTTGACCTACGGCAATGGAATAACTATATTTAACATTATGAGCATAGAAAACAAAAGCAACATCGAAGCACTAGAAAAGAAAGTAGACGAGTTAATCGCTCTTTCTACCAAACTATCTCTAGAAAACGACGCACTGAAGCTGCAGCTACAAGAGATTCGTAGTGACCGCGCAGGGCTAGTTGAACAGCGAGACACCGTACGCGGACAGGTTGAAGGCATGATTACACGCCTGAAATCTATAGAAACCGCATAATCCGTCTTTTTTCAAAAAGTCTCGCCATTATTGGTATTGTGAGTGAACACTTATGGGCGATAGCGGCCTAAGCATCAAAATAATGGACAAAGACTATCGAGTCGCTTGTCCACAAGATCAACAATCATCATTACAAGATTCGGCCAGATTTCTTAATGACCGTCTCACTGACATCAAAAACAAGGGCGCCATTATTGGTACTGAACGCATAGCTATTATGGCTGCGCTGAACCTTGCACATGAGTTACTTGGCAGCCATGAGTCTGCTAGCGAATTTAGTGATATTGATGCCCGAATGGTAAATATCCAGAAAAAGATTGATATTGCTTTACGTGAAATTAAAGTATCATAGTTAGCAATTACATTAAGTCTATTTCATTCTCTACTTAACTATATGAAGTAGATAGTCCCTGTAAAAAAGTTTGGGTGCTTCTGCGGTGTTTGTAAGCCTACTTATAAAACCCTTGAGCCTTACTCATCGACCCCGGGAATGTGTCTGCCGGTGCTGTGTGCATTACCGTTTTATACGGGAAGCCTTATACACCTGCGCTAGTTCCCACTTGAACTTTCCGGTTCAAGGTTAGTGAGATCGCTACGGCATTTGTGGTTGCACCCACCTAATTCAAGAGCCCCTGACAAAGGCCTGTTTAATGAAGAATCTTGGCCCTGCTGTGCAGGGCTTTTATTTATGAGCAGCAATCAACAACGATCATCTCTTCGCAAGCAATTACGCCAGCAACGTAATTCTCTCGATATCGACACACAACTCCAGCATTCTATTTCACTAGTTGAACAACTTAATAATTGCAGCTTATATAAACGCAGCAAAAAAATAGCGATGTATCTGGCTGCCGATGGTGAAATTGACACAGAATTTTTAATTGATAATGCCTGGGCAAATAATAAAAAAGTTTACCTGCCCGTTCTAGCGCCTTTTGCAAGTCGACTTTATTTTGCACCCTACACACCTGACTGTATTTTAAAACCTAATAAATTTGGCATTCCCGAGCCCTATATCCATCCTAGAAACTGGCTTAAACCACAACAATTAAATTTAATATTGATGCCCCTGGTTGGCTTTGACACTCATGGTAACAGGCTAGGCATGGGCGGTGGGTTTTATGATCGCAGCTTAAGTTTTTATGCACACAGAAAACACACGCATCAACCTTACTTAATCGGTTTAGCGCATCAGTTACAATGCGTTGAGGAACTTCCCCATCAACCACACGATGTGCCTATGCATAGGGTAGCCACTGAACAACGCATTTACAATACGGCAATATGAAATTTTTTTTATTTAAACTCACGTTAATCATTACGGCTTTACTACCGCTTCGACTTATCCATTTATTTGGTAAGGCTATGGGAAGCCTTAGCTGGAAAAGTAACAGCCGTATTCGTCGCATTGCCGAAAAAAATATCCAGCTATGTTTTCCTGAACTTACTCAGCAACAACAGGAAGAACTGGTTAAGAAGGCACTTTACGAAACAGGAAAAGTGATTTTAGAAACTGGAATGATGTGGTTAGGCGACACTCAAAAAACACTTCAGTTAGTTAAAAAAACTACAAACCAACATCTAATTGATAGCGCATTAAAAAACAATAAAGGCGTTATTTTAGCGATGCCACATTACGGCTCGTGGGAACTTACTTCTCTTTACTGCGCAGAGCATTACCCTATGACAACAATGTATGCCCCACAAGACGACATTAAAGTGGAAAACTTAATGCGCGAGGCTCGTCAGCGCACAGGTGCTAAATTAATACCTACAGATAACACCGGTATACGCGCAATGAGCAAGGCACTAAAGCAAGGTGAAGTAATTTCCATCCTGCCGGATCAATCTCCAAAAAGTAACGGGGTGTTTGCGCCTTTTTTCGGCCAGCCTTGCTACACCATGACACTACTTAGTAAGCTAGCCAAAAAAAATAATGCCGTAGTGATTTTTACTTACGCGAAGCGCTTACAAGACAGCAGTGGTTTTGAAATTATTTTTAGAGACGCTAGCGAAGATTTCACAAAATTAGAACTTGAGGATTCAGTTGCACAATTGAATTTAAATATTGAAAAATTAATTCGAGAAACACCGTACCAATATCAATGGACATATAAACGATTCAAAGAGCAAGCGGAAGGCAAACCTTCCGTTTACTAAAACAATCTACGTTTACTATTTTTTAAAAAAGTGTGAACGCCATTTTTATTTCGTCAAGTCGCCAAGAAACATTTGGTAAGCTGGATTCTCACTTTCATCCCACCACTTAAACCCAAGCTCATCTAAAAATACAATAATTTCCTTACGTTCTTCTACCGGTATTTGCAGACCAACCAGAACTCGACCATAAGCAGCGCCGTGATTACGGTAATGAAACATACTGATATTCCAACGCTTTCCGATATGCGCAAGAAAATCGAGTAACGCGCCCGGACGCTCGGGGAACTCAAAACGGTACAATACTTCGTTGTCAATATTATTTGCGTGCCCGCCAACCATATAACGAACGTGTAGTTTCGCCATCTCATTGTCGCTCATACAAAGAACTGAATATCCTTTATCTGTGAGTTTCTTCGTTAATTCTTCCAGCTCCACCGAACCATCCGACAATTGAACACCCGCGAACACATAGGCTTGAGTATCACTCGCATATCGATAATTAAATTCGGTGATGCCTTTTTTACCAATTAAGCGACAGAAACGCAGGAAACTACCTGGCTCTTCAGGAATTGTGACACCAATTAAGCCTTCTCTTCTTTCGCCTAACTCTGCTCGTTCTGACACGTGCCGCAAACGATCGAAGTTCATGTTCGCACCACTATTAATGGCTATAAGCGTTTGCTGACTAACGCCCTTCTCTTCCACATATTTTTTAATACCTGCAACGGCCAGCGCACCGGCTGGCTCCATTATTGTCCGAGTATCATCAAAAATATCTTTAATAGAAGCACAGATCTCATCGGTATTTACGGTGATAACTTCATCCACCACGTCTTTTGCTACGCGCCATGTTTCTCGACCAATTTGCTTAACCGCAACACCATCAGCAAATAAACCCACTTCACTGAGTACTACCCGACGATTTTTTTTCATCGCTGCCGCAAAACAGGCCGCATCTTCTGGCTCAACACCTATGACCTTAATGTCTGGCCGCAGGTATTTAATAAATACCGCCATTCCTGCGATCAAACCACCACCGCCAACCGGTATAAATATCGCATCGATATCTTCTGGGTACTGGCGCAGTATTTCCACCGCTATAGTCCCCTGCCCGGCAATTACGTCTGGATCATCATAGGGATGAATAAATTCGAGATTATCTTTTTCAGCTAGCTCATACGCATGCACTGACGCCTCATCAAAGGTATCTCCCACCAATACGGCCTTTGCACCGTAAGACCGTACCGCATCCACCTTGATTTTCGGCGTAGTTTTAGGCATCACTATGGTTGCCTTTACGCCCAGCTTACTTGCAGCCAGAGCCAGGCCCTGGGCATGATTCCCTGCGGATGCAGCAATAACGCCTGTTAATTCTTTTTTACGGCTTAATTGATAAAGCTTGTTATAAGCGCCGCGTAATTTAAAGGAAAATACCGGCTGGAGATCTTCACGCTTTAGTAAAATATTATTCTCTAAGCGAGCACTTAAGCGCTTTGCTTCATCTAAAGGTGACTCGATTGCCACATCATAAACACGGGCAGTAAGAATTTTTTCAATGTATTTTTGAGTCATGAGGGTTAAACAGGTATTATTCCGCAATCAGATTATTAGGAACGAGTACTATGACCCAAGATGAAATGAAACGCAAAGCCGCAGAAGCTGCAATGGAATATGTAGTTGAAGGTGAAATTATTGGCGTAGGCACTGGCTCTACGGTAAATCACTTTATTGATTGCCTTGCCGAAGTTAAAGGCAAAATCAAAGGTGCCGTATCCAGCTCTGAGGCCTCTACAAAACTAATGGAAGAACGCGGCATTACAGTATTCGATTTAAACAATGTGGATAGCATCCCTGTTTATGTTGATGGCGCAGACGAATCCAATCACGGCTTATCCCTTATTAAAGGTGGCGGCGGTGCATTAACACGTGAAAAGATTATTGCAGGCGCAAGTGACAAATTTATCTGTATTGCAGATGAAAGCAAACTGGTTGATGTAATGGGCAAGTTCCCACTGCCTGTTGAAGTTATCCCAATGGCTCGAAGCTATATTGCGCGTAAGCTGGTTGCACTAGGTGGTCGCCCGGTATGGCGTGAAGATTTCATCACAGACAACGGCAATGTGATTTTAGACGTACATGATATGGATATTATGCAGCCGATGAAAATGGAAGATGAAATCAATAGTTGGGCAGGTGTTGTTACCTGTGGACTATTCGCCAGGAAAGGTGCAGATGTACTGATTTTAGGTACTCCAGATGGCGCTAAAACAGTTATGCCAAAATAGTTATGCTCACTTAACTGCAGGGCAAACCTGCAGTTAATCAATGCGTCACACTAAAGCAGCACCTGCTCTATACCGCCCTGCTTCACTTTCTGGTAGTAATCCTTCTGCCATTTCTCACCCAGCTTATACTTCGCAAGCTCAACTAATATATAGTCGACCGACATATTAGTATCCTCACCATATCTTTCTAATCCCTGCTGACAAGCCGGGCACGAAGTGAGTATTTTTACATTATTATCTAGCGCTTTTTCATGGCCGCTTAAAGATTTAATATCTTGCTTTAACTCTTCCAGCTTTCTATGTTTTACCTGCGCCGCAATATCCGGCCTTGCGACTGCAAAGGTGCCCGACTCACCACAACAACGATCGGATAAGGCAACCTCCTTACCCATTAACGATGTCGCCACGTCAGTACCATCATGGTGCTTCATCGGTGTATGACATGGCTCATGGTATAAATATTTTGTTCCGCCCACGCCATCCATTGTCACACCCTTCTCCATCAGGTACTCATGAATATCCATTAGTCGACAGCCAGGGAATATTTGCTCAAATTGATATTTCAGCAATTGATCAATACAAGTCCCACAGGACATAACCACCGTTTTAATATCCAGATAATTCAAAGTATTTGCCATGCGGTGAAACAGTACGCGATTACTGGTGGTTATCTGCTGACCTTTTTCAGTATCGCCAGAGGCGGTTTGTGGATAACCACAACATAGATATCCCGGCGGTAATACTGTTTGCACGCCTAACTCGTAAAGCCATGCCAGCGTCGCTACGCCAATTTGACTAAATAATCGCTCAGAGCCACAACCAGGAAAATAAAATACCGCCTCGCTGTTAACATCTGTCTTGTTAGGGTCGCGCAAAATAGGTATGTATTTGTCATCTTCCACACCCAATACCGAACGCATGGTTCCGCTAGGCACATCGGCTGGCATAGGTTTATTAAAAAACTGAATGACCTGTTCTTTAATAACAGGCTTACCCGTTGTTGATTTAGGCCGGCTCTTTCCGGGCAATAGTCCGGGTATTAATTTCATTGCTTTACGCGTAATTCGTTGCCCAAAATAGCCCGCTTGAATTAAGCCTGCGCGCATCATTTTTATTTTGCCCGGCGATTTCATATTCAAGTATGCCATCGACATCTTGGTACCGATATTTTCTCGACGCTGATTTTGCATTTTCAGTATATGCCGCATTTTGATAGTGACATCACCAAAATCAATATCAACTGGGCATGGATTCAAACAGCGATGACAAACCGTACAGTGATCAGCAACATCATTCATTTCATCAAAGTGGCGAATAGACACGCCACGGCGCGTTTGCTCTTCATAGAGAAACGCTTCAGTAATTAAGCCGGTGGCTAATATTTTATTCCGTGGAGAGTATAGTAAGTTTGCCTGCGGGACATGAGTGGTGCATTCTGGTTTACATTTACCACAACGCAAACAATGCGCTATCGAATCATTAAGCTCACCCAACTCACTCTCTTCAAGAATTAACGCCTCCTGCTTTAATAATCTCAGGGAAGGCGTGTAAGCAGATTCGAGACCACCTGTTGTACGCTGCAATTTACCTTTATTAAAATAGTCATCAGGGTCTACCTGCTGCTTATACTTTGCAAATGCATCAATAATGTCGCTATCAAGATACTGGAATTTTGTAATACCAATGCCATGCTCGCCTGAAATTACACCATCCAGGGATCTTGCCAATTGCATAACCTGATCAACAACATGCTCAGCTTGCTGCATCATATTGTAGTCATTAGAGTTCACTGGAATGTTGGTATGCACATTCCCGTCACCAGCATGCATATGTAGCGCTACAAATATTCGACTTGATAATACCTGCTGATGAATATCATCTATTTTCTGGTGTACTTGCTGAAATTCAAAGCCGCTAAATAATTGCTTTAAAGGTTGATCAATTTCAGTTTTATACGAAATACGAACATGCGCATTAAGTACCGCCTGAATTATTTTATGATTTTCTTCAAGCGCAACTGTTTGCTTTTCATTCTCTAATAAATATTCAGCAACTGAACTTAACGGTTCGTCAAAATTATTTAGTAGACTATTCCAGCGTTGTTTCGCTTGCTGCAACAAAGTAGCTGCCTGTGCATATTTCTCTGGTAAGTACTGCTGTGATTCAGAAACTTCGCTATCGAGAGCCTGAGCTTCTGCATCAAAATATTCACTCAATGCATCCAGCATAGCCAACTTATTATTAATCGATTGATGCACATTGATCGTTTCAATGCCTTCAGAATAATCCGCCAACTTATCTAGCGGTATAACCACATCTTCATTAATTTTAAACGCGTTAGTATGCGCAGCTATTGCAGCGGTGCGACTTCGTTCCGACCAGAAACTCTTTCGCGCCTCGGCACTTACCGCAATAAATCCTTCCGCACCACGTGCATTTGCCAAACGCACCACATTTGATGCTGCTTCTGCAACGGCTTCATCGGTATCCCCAACTATGTCCGCTACTAATAACATTTTAGGTAAGGCTGTGCGCGCCGCCTTAGGACTGTATTTCACCGCTCGAATATAACGATCATCTAAATGCTCCAGGCCAGACAATAAAACTTTCGAATTAGCATCTAAATAATCTTTTATTTCAACAATGGCAGGTACAGATCGCCTTAGGTCCTGCCCATAAAACTCTAGCGCAACCGTTCGCGCATGTTGCGGCATAGTGTGCAATAAAAAATAGGCCGAGGTAATAATGCCATCACAACCTTCTTTTTGTACGCCGGGCAAGCCACCTAAAAACTTATCGGTTACATCTTTACCCAAACCTTCTTTGCGTAAGGAAGCGCCTTTAAATTTTAAAGATTCTGGATCGGCAATCAATTTTTGCGTTGCAGCATCGTAGTGGCTAAGCCTGAATTCAACTTCGGGCTGCTCATGAATTTTGCCCAGGTTATGATTTACACGCTCAACATCCAACCAGTTACCATCCGCTGTCACCATTCTCCATGACACCAAATTATCTAAGGTTGTACCCCACATAACGGCTTTTTTACCGCCGGCATTCATTGCTATATTGCCACCAATAGTGGATGCATCCTGTGACGTTGGGTCGACTGCAAATACATGACCATGTTTATCCGCCAAATCAGAAACCCGCCGCGTAACCACACCGGATCCAGTTCGAACAACGGGAACAGCCTGCGTTAAACCCGGCAATTGCTTATGTTCTATCTCGCCCAAGGAGAGTAGTTTTTCAGTATTTATAACCGCGGTATTTTCATACAAGGGCACTGCACCACCGGTGTAACCTGTACCTCCGCCACGGGCAATTAGCGATAAACCTAATTCAATACAGCGGCGTACCAACTCCGGCACTTCTTCTTCTGTATCTGGCGTAAGCACAACGAAAGGAAACTCAACACGCCAGTCAGTCGCGTCCGTCACGTGAGAGACCCGAGCAATACCACTAAAATCTATGTTGTCTTTACTGGTAACCTTAGAGAGCCGTTTAAGAGCAACTGCACGCAATGCACCCTGACTTGTAAACCAGTCAGAGAAATCTTTTACTGCAGCTTTTGCTTTGCTCGCAAGTAGCAGGGCTTTTTCATTACCATTTGCACGCTCAACAATCTGCTGAATTCGATGATTTAGCGCAGCGACCAATTGTTCACGGCGGCGCCGATTTTCCAGCAAATCATCCTGTAAATAAGGGTTACGCTGAACTACCCACATATCACCCAGCACTTCAAACAGCATGCGCGCAGAGTAACCCGTTTGGCGCTCACCACGCAGCTCATTAGTCAATTGCCACATCTCTTCACCAAGAAAACGAATGATTATTTCGCGGTCAGAAAATGAAGTGTAGTTGTAGGGGATTTCGCGAATTCGGGTATTTGAACTCATGTAGAACGGGCTGCCAGGTAACATAATTAGAGGCATGGAATTTTAGCATAAAAGACAGCGTTTAAACTTATGTCTCGAGTTACTCACCTATTTATTTCAGGCATAAAAAAACAGGGCCGAGGCCCTGTTTTCTTTCAAGCTAAAATCGAGTGATCGATTAGAACTTGTGACGGATACCAAAAGTTGTTAATTGGTCATCATTAGCATCTGTACTTGCGTTGTCACCGTAACCAGCATAAACGTTAGTACGCTTGCTCATTTTATGGTTATACATAATTGCAAAGCCCATATCATCCGTATCGTTATCACCTAAAGTTAACGCAACGTTGTCGTTGTCGTTCATCTTATAGTTTGCGCTCACGAACATTGTATCACCAACAACACCTGCGTTGTCTGCTGCAGTAGCAGCATCTTCAATTGACTCAAACTGAGCACCGATAGTTAGCGCGTCCATCTTGTATGTGCCACCAATTTTAAAAGCAGTCTCACCTGCAGTACCGCCCGTACCGCCTTCAATAGCAAGGTAGTCGAAGTATGCAAGCACGTTCTTGGTACCCGTATAACGAACACCTAAACCCATAGTCTCATCATCAGCACCAGACACAGTCATATTGAATACTGCCTGAACACCGCTCATTTTAGGAGACGTGAACTGAACAGTGTTAGTTGAACGACCGCCATCCTGACCAGCACCTGAATGCAAGTTAGACTGCGTATCCATAAAACCACGACCTTCTAATGCAGTACGGTACATTGGATCAACTTTACTACCTGTTTGTTTGTAGTTGTTTGACATAGTACCGAATTTAGCAGTACCCATGGCGCCTTTTAAACCAACCCATTGGTCACGATCAGTAATACTTTTATTACGCTCAGTAGGATCTACCTGCCATTCTAATTTGAACAGCGCAGTCATGCCACCGCCCAGATCTTCCTTACCCTTAACACCTATAGAAGATGTATTACTATCCATATCCAGATTATCGGCACTATCAAAAGAATTGATACTTACGTGCACATTACCGTATACAGTTGCAGCTGCATTTGCAGCTAAAGGTGATACCAATGTTGCTGCTACTGCAGCTACTAGGAAACGTT
>Ga0316209_1002969_pt1 | contig 12377 bp, 11 predicted proteins | sample 6monopyrite_MG_FD_204945 | JGI IMG/M metagenome (GOLD analysis project Ga0316209, IMG submission 204945) | Microbial mat bacterial communities from mineral coupon in-situ incubated in ocean water Damariscotta River, Maine, United States -... | ecosystem: Environmental > Aquatic > Marine >...
CACTGCTCGAAAAACGAGGTCTACGTCGGCATAAACGCAGCGAACCTGGTCATATAGCAATAGAAAAATATTATTGAATTTACTACTAAGGAGGAAAATGGTTTATTCATTTAACCAACGTGAAACAATTGGGGTCAGAACACAGATTTTGCTAATATACTACTATAAACTAATCTATAATTGATACGAATCTAAATCCACACGGAGGTGGACAATGGCTCGGCAACCTCGTTTTACTATACCCGGTATTCCTCAACACGTTATTCAACGAGGTAATAACCGTGAACCCTGCTTTTACTGGTGGTTTCAACCGGTCAACGCAACACATGCATTAAATCTTTGTGCGGGTGTATCATACCCTAACGTTTTTCTTGGGCGTTCATTTAACTGTCTTGCAACGGCATTAAGTTTAGCTTGAGAATGTAATGATATATCCGTTCCTTAGGAAAGTATTGTCTCAGTAATCTATTTGTATTTTCATTTGAACCTCGTTGCCATGGGCTTCGTGGGTCACAAAAATAAACATCGATGTTTGTTTCCATTGTAAAACGTTTGTGATCAGAAATTTCCGTCCCTCGATCCCATGTTAATGATTTATATAATTCTTCAGGTAACGTTTTTGATTATTTAATTAATGCTGATATAACCGACGGTGTTGATTTATCTTTTAACTTCGCGAGCATGACATAACGTGAATGACGCTCCACTAATGTGGCTATAAAGCTATAATTTGTAGCGGCTATCAAATCACCTTCCCAATGACCTGGGACAGCGCGATCTTCAACGGAGGCAGGTCGTTCACTAATCGATACCGCATTAATGATCCGGCCATGGTCTGGGGTCTTTTGTGTATGGTGCGTGAACGACGCATGATGCGTGTTCGTCTTAAATGTTGTAATAACTCTTTTTTCAAAGCCACTCTGGCCTGAATATAAAGATTGCGATAGATCGTTTCGTGTGACACCTGATAGTTCTCGTTATCCGGATAGGTTTGTTTAAGCCATCCTGCAATCTGTTCGGGTGACCAATCTAATTGAAGTTTCCTTCCCACAAGTCGTGCAAGCAATCGATGCTCAACAAGTTTACAGATTTTTGGACGATGTGCACGATCCCATGCGGCTTTATCTGCCTGACTAGCACGATATTTATTTAATCCACCATTGCGGTTTATCTCACGGCTGATCGTGGATGGTGCACGATTTAAAAACGCAGCGATGATTCGGATAGATTGACCTTGTGCAAGACCTCGAGAAATTTCTTCTCGTTCGGATAAAGATAGGCAACGTGATGAACGAATACGGGGAGCAGGTCGAATACCGCCTGACTCAGCAATGATGTGTCCAATGGAAGAATGATATCGATCAAATAGTCTGGCAATAGAACTTAGCGTCTCACCTTTTTGCCAGCGATCCCACATAATGGTTTTATCTTCATCAGGATACGTTATTCGTTTTCGGCGTTTCATGTTCAACATCCTCCTCTCTAGTCTTTAGAGCTTAGGTGTTGCATCGACCGGTTGAAACCACCTTCATAAGCAGACATTAATTTTGCAATTTACATTAGATTTATACATTATAATCAGCGTATTTTCTGTAAGTTAAATATACTTTCAATCCATACAATATTTATATTAAGACTTATATATAATTATCAATACTGTATCTAGAATCTGTACTGCACTGTAAATTCAAAAAAATCTATCGATTCACTTGAACCAGTAGCCTTTAAAAAACCACTTGGTACCCAGTGCGAATAAATAGCAGTTAAAGATACATTACGATTAATCAACCATTCAGAATTTAAAGAAGCTGATGAACCGACATACCGCTCATTATTATCTGTTGACGATCTAATGAGTTGCCCCGATGGACTGTAAAGACCATCACTCGTTTCTTTTCTCCAGAAAAAGTTTATATCTGCAGTAATTGACCAGTTATTATCTGGATGAATCGTTAAAAATGGATGGAAATTATAAAAATTACGAGGACCGAGCACAGCAGCTTCTGAAAAATAGTTGCCACGTGGGAATATTGCATTAAATGATTCAAGATCCGAATTATTTCGGTTTTTATCACCACTAGCAATATTTACACTAAGCGCGATATGAGGTTGCCAATATATATTTTTCCATTGATAACCTGTTATTGTTGCAAGTGACCATGCATGAATGTTTCCAGCACCAAATGTACCGAATTGATAAATATATTCCCAATTATAATTCCATGAGTTCATTTCACCAGATAGTCGTGTTCCGAGTGAATGCCTTTTCTCCGGTTTTGTACCTTGGTCATAAACACTACTTTCATCCTTGAATCCAATATAGTAAAAATCGATTAAAGTTTTTACTTTTTTTCTATAAGGAATCATCATATAGACACCCCAGAATGATTTTTCTTTATCAAACTCATCATCAAATGCTCCCAAGTTTGTTATACGAGGACGCAAAGCAAAAATACTACTGTCCCATTCCCCATTCTTTAATATTACCTGTATACCGTCAAAAGTACGCCTAACATTTGGACCTTCACGTACATCAACCAATCGCCCTGAACCTAGATCTATTTCCTGTCTTCCAAGTCTTAATGTTGATGGATGTGGAATTTTTGTATCTAACAAATAATCAATAAACACATTCTGGAATTCAAGTTTGTTTTCATCCACTGGACTTGCCCCACGATTCCGGCCGGTTTCCAGAGCACTAACTACTTGAGTAAAAAAACGAAATTTTTCGTTAAGATGTAGATCCGCATGGATTGTATAGCGTTGTAGAAAAACACCATATTTATCTTGTACATCTTCACCAAAACTAGGATTATTGGTATATTCATAGCGCAATCGCGCTTCACCACCAATACTTACATATGCATTACTTGTATTCGATAAAGATAATCTCTTAATAGAATTGAAATAATTGTTTTCTTTTTTTTGTACTTCAGAATACTCCTCATTGAATCTTAACTTTGAAAATTTTGGTAATTGCTCCCCTGCATATGCAGTAGTCGGTGCTATCGAAATTCTGACTACCACAAAAAATAATATAAATATTTTCAAAAATAAAATCTTCTTATCTTTTGCATATAATTATGAAGCAAAAAAGAAATAACAAGACAAGTAATGTGCCCATTTATTTCTTTTTTAGTGCATCCCGCCAAATTTATTGACCGGAGACCAATCTGGTGTGGCCTTTGGTATTATAGGTGAGAGATTTTTGTATAAATTAGATCCATAGACAATTTTTCCATTCACCACTGTCAAGACTGACTTAATTTTTTTTATTTTCTCGTTTGGAACAGTAAAATAATCATCAGTTAATAAGACAAAGTCAGCATATTGACCCGGCGCAATACGCCCTTTAACACTTTCTTCATTAGATAACCAGGCACTACCGATTGTATATAATCGTAATGCTTCAGCACGACTAAGTATATTTTCTTTGTTTGAAAGTTGCATTCCGCCAACGCTTTTACCTGTTACCAACCAATAGAGTGTCATCCAGGGATTATAACTTGAGACTCTTGTACCATCTGTACCTGCCCCGACAGGAATTCCCTGACGGAGCATTTCACGTACGGGGGGTGCTGTCTTTGCTGCTTGCTTACCATAACGTTCTGTAAAATACTCACCTGCAAATGCCATACGACCCTGAATGGCAATACCACCACCTAGCTTTTTGATGCGTGTAATGTTTTTAGACGTAACCGTTTCAGCATGGTCGATAACCCAACGCAAGCCATCAAAGGGAGTTTTACGATTGATTTTTTCAAATACAGTCAAAATCCGTTCGATGGATTCATTATATGTTGCATGTATTCTGAAGGGCCAACGATTTTTAATTAGTAGTTTGGTTACTCTTTCAAGCTCCGCTTCCATCTTTGTCGATTGAACGGGACGGGTTGACATGAAATTTTCAAAATCACCTGCTGACCAAACTAAAAACTCACCCCCTCCTTCCATTTCGTAACCATGGCTATGCCCAATATGTTCGTCCATACCAGGAACAGTCAAATTCATCCAACGTTTAAAATCATTAATTTCACGTCCTGGTTTTTGTGGAAACAAAAAATAAGAGATTCGCATAGGTAACTCACCAATCTTGGCTAGCTCTTTTGAACCGATGTAATTTTCAGGATAATTATGTCCACCACCGCCAGCATCTATTGCGGAGGTTAAACCAAGTCGGTTCAACTCACGATAAAATTGACGTGTTGAGTTAACCTGATCTTTCTTTGATAGTTCTGGAAGACGACCGATTGTTTTATAAAGTATTGTCGGGTTTGGTTCAGCTATCAACAAACCTGTGGGTTGACCATCCGCATCCATATCATAACGCCCACCCTTTGGAGCTTGTGTCTTCGCATTAATGCCTAACTTCTTTAGCCCTGCTTTATTTAACATAGCTTGGCTATACAAAAATAAAATAAAAACCGGTGTGTTCGGCGCTGCCGTATTTATTTCTTCAAGTGTAGGCATACGACGTTCTTCAAACTGGTAAGGAGACCATCCACCAATGACTCTTACCCACTGACCTTTAGGTGTTCTTTTAGCTTGTTCACTTAACATTGATAAGGCTTTCTTTAAGGATGATACTCCCTCCCAGCGTAATTCTAGATTATAAAACCGACCACCACGCACAACATGTAAGTGAGAATCATTAAGTCCGGGTATCATCCGACGACCTTTTGCATTAATAACCTTTGTTTTAGTACTTTTTAATCTGAGAATTTCCTTATTAGAACCAACTTTAAAAATCAAACCATGACGTATAGCAATTGCTTCAGCATTCGGCTGAGCAAAGTTCTGCGTTGTTACTTTTGCATTAAACACGACCATATCGGGCGCTTTATTTCCAGCATAAATAACCGATGACCAACCTATACTAAAAATTCCTGCTAGAAATAAAACTAACTTTGCAAAGTAATGTTTGTTTATTATCATCGTTCTAACCTCGTATCTGTAATTGTTAAATAGCTGTTTAGTAAAATAGCGGAATATATCGTGTCGATATATTCCGCAATACAAACTTAATGTTTTTTACCTTCCGAAGCTTTAAACATTTCAGAGGCATAAATAATACCTAAACCATAACCACCACCATGTTCTTTCGCAATATCAGTTACTGCTTTATAAGATGATCCACGAGCCCAATCACGCTGTAATTCAAGCATATATTGCAACCAGGTAATAGGTGTTGCTCCTGCTTGTACCATACGTTGTACAGCCATGTTATGTGCATCATCACTAACACCTCCAGAGGCATCCGTAACAAAGTAAACTTCATAGCCTTGCTCCAATGCTGATAGCGCTGGCCCAACACCACAAACTTCAGTCCACAATGCAGCAATTACAATTTTCTTCTTTCCATATTTATTAACTTTATTTGTAATTCGTTTATCTTCCCAAGTATTCATTGTTGTTCTATCTATTGGTTCTTGTTTTGGAAAAACCGCTTGTAGTTCAGGAAATATTGGGCCGGAAAAACTTTTTTCAGCTACTGTTGTTAAAATAGTTGGTACATTGAACGCTTTAGCCGCTTTCGCCAAACCAGTAACATTATTTCGCAACTCCACTATGTCAATCGACGTTGTAGCAAAAGCCATTTGCGGTTGATGATCGATTAAAATCAATGTGTGATTCGTTGGATTAAGTAAATGTTTGCTTGGAATAGATTTTGCGTTACCTGCATGAGCAGTCATACTGAAGAGCATAGTTGTCACTAATAGACTTAGAATAGATAAACGTATTTTATACATAGCATTTTTCCTTCGATTAAATTAAAAAATATAAATATTTATATTTAAGTTAATCCTATAAATTTATTATAATGAAGGTAACTATCAAATTTGATAGGTAAGTGGAAAAGACTAAAATAGACTTTGTTTAAATTATCGAGTAGTTAATTACAAATTGTCTAGAATTTTTTATATGACTTTAGTATTCCGTCATATTTTTTATTAAGCCTAGAAGTACTGCTTTTGCAACGGCATGTGTTTTATTTATACAGTCTAGTTTTTTAACTGAATTTTTTAGATGGAAATTTACGGTGGACTCAGAAATACTCAGAATGACGGATATTTCATGTGAGGTTTTTCCGTCTGCGGTCCATAATAAACATTCCTTTTCTCTCGTTGTTAACTCTTGGAGTGGGCTATCGGAATATTGTTTAGTAAGTGTAGGGAAAATGGGTTTAACCGGTGAAATCTTTGAAACCTGCTCATGAATATACGGCATGATCATGTGTGCTACTCCAACCGCTTTCTCTAATTCCATGGATAGCTCATCCGTGGGTTTACTTCCTCCTAAACTAAAAACACTGTAGTCACCAAAATTTCCATTTACTCCTACAGTAAAGCCTTCTTTTAGGCCGAAGCGTGATGAATTTTCAGAAAAATCGATAACATTTTGTTCTTTGCAAGTGAATATTTCTTTCCAATAATATGGTAGTCCACTTGAAGTACAGTGCTTCATGGCAGGATCGATGTAATAATATTCATTTTCCATGTATACATTAACAAACTCATCTGGATAATTTCCGATAACAACCATTTCAAGGCGAGTCATTGCTTTAGGGAATAATCGTGCATAAGTAAAAAGCTCAAAGCCAAACAGTGTTGCAATATTTTGTATAACTCCCTTTATTTCATTATTATTTGTTGCTTTTACGATTATTTCAATAGCATCTTTTGCTATACCTTCTACCGTTCCCAATTTTTATCCACCTTCTTATTTTAGTCTTGAGCCAACCATAATCTTTACTACACTAGATTTTAGTTGATATTCAACATGCAAGTATCCTAGTTAAAACTATTTATTAATGTCTTTGCTTAAACCGAGAAGTATCGCCTTTGCAACAGCATGCGTTTTATTAATGCAATCTAACTTTTTAACCGAATTTTTTAAATGAAAGTTTACGGTTGACTCAGCTATATTCAAGATAACAGATATTTCTTGTGAGGTCTTACCTTCAGCTGTCCATAACAAACATTCTTTTTCTCTTTCTGTTAATTCCTGTAATGGTGCGTTCGGTAAATATCGGTTATCTGTAGGGTATAACGCTCTTACAGGGCTTATTTGGGCTAATTTTTCATGTATATAAGGTAGTATTGCATGCACAAGCATAATCGCTTGGCTGAATATTTTGGTAGAGCTATTATTTGATTTTTCACAAGCAAAGTTTAATAAACTAAAGTCTCCACAATTACCATTTATTCCTAAACTAAAGCCATCATTCAAACCAAAGCTAGCACAATCTTTTGCAAATTCTATAGCCTCCCGATCTGTGCTCGAGAAAATATTTTTCCAATAAAAAGGTAATGTACTTGAAGTGCAATGTTTCATAACAGGATCAACAAATAGATAATTATTTTCTTTATATTTTTCTTTCCATTCAGATGGATAATTTCCAATTGCGACCAAATTCATTCGTGTTATTGCCTTTGGAAACATACGAGAATAAGAGTAAAAATCAAAATCAAATCTCTTTGCAATATGATCTAAGACGGAAAGTATTTCTTCTTCACTAAACGACTTTTCTATTTTAACAAAATATTGATTAATAGTATTTTCAAAAGCTGTCATGTTTTCCTTGTTTTTTTTATAATTTTTGTTGAGCATGATTGCTAAATTTTATCTGCATTAATTTATTTTTGTTTTTGGTGAATTTAAGTATACGTACAGTACAGTAAAGCCTGCTATAAGTGTACTTATAAGAAGGCTGCTAATATTGTTACGAAAAATCACCAACGTTATCAAAGATAGAATCAATATGAATGTATTGCGCTGTAATATTTTATGCTCACTTTTATCTTGTGCTTGTCGTGCAATAAAAAGTACAGGGAGTAGATAAAGCGTAATACTGACTCCAAAGAGCAATACAATATCGGGCGTAGCTAAATGGCCAACAATATTCTGTCTTATGGCAGAAGCAAATAATGCCAAGCCTATAAAAATTGGCAGATGACCGTATATAATGAGATGTGCCGCACCTAATTGTTTATTCATCACGACACGTTCTATTACCTCAAAATAATGCCACCATATCGCACTAAGTGAAATAAAACCGAGTGAAGCAATAATTAATATATGAAAGGACATCTCTTTTGGAGTTAATGCACTGGTTAAACTTGCCACTGACTCACCGAGTAATATAATAACTAACAAACCAAAACGCTCTGGTAGATGATGTTTGTGTACGCTTATTTCTTTAAGCAGAGTTCGGCAACGAAATGGTGTTATAAAGTCAATAAATAATCCAATAGCCCATAATGAATACATTTGCGTAGCTGGTAAAAATGCTGAAATTAACCAGCACATAGCACCTAAGCTAAATCCAGAGGCGAGGCAAGATACGACGGGGCGTATTTCTGAGTTTAAATAGTAAACCCGTAAGTACATAACAACCAATGTTACGCGTATAGAGGCATAAGTAAGAGCAAACATCTTCCCTTCGCCATTAAATGCATCAGTAATATATAGAGACATCATAGTGACTAAAAACATTTGCGCTAACGTCAGTATGCGGTCAACAAGGCTATCATCATAAAAGCGAGTTGAGTACAGCGCATGTCCTGTCCACGCCCACCAAACAGGAATAAATAAGGCGATAAACACAATAAATTCAGTCAAGCCTAAATGACCGTTATGGCCATAAGTAACGAGATGAGCAAGTTTAGCAATAACGACCACGTAAATAAGGTCATAAAAGAGTTCTAACCAACTAACATTATGTTTCTCTATTTGAGATCTTAGTATTTTTTTCATATATAAAATCTTTATGCTTTAAAAATCTATGCGTACTCTATTTATTGTGAATTAAAATTTTCGAATAAGGACGACTCCGCCAATAATCATTATGGCACCAGCGACACGCTCCCAATTAATAGAATGCTGTGTAAAACCGACAAGTCCATAATGATCCAGCGCAATTGCAGCGATCATTTGACCGGCAACGACTAAGGAAATTAGCATTGCGGCTCCAATTTTAGGGGCGACAACAATAGTAATAGTGACATAAATTGCACCTAAGACCCCAGCTACCCATGCATAATGTGGAATAGTCGAAATGGCATGAGTTGTTGGCCAAGGTTGACGGGATGCAATAAAATAAACAAACATGGCTATGGTACCCACAAAAAAAGAGATGCCAGATGCCCATATAGGACTGGACGTTGCTTTAGCAACAAGTGTATTAAGGCCAATCTGTGTGGGAAGTACGGCTCCTCCCAAAAGAGCAACGAGCATATAGATATACTGCATTAAAGAGTCCTTATTAATAATTTAAAGATAATAAATGATAGATAGAGTGTAAGGTTCTATGTCGTTATAGTTTAACGAATAATTTTTTCTAAAAATAGAAACCTTAGTTTATCGCTTAGTCCGGTAAAGGAATAAATTCATCATCATTGGGTACTTTATTGAACTTACCTTCGCGCCAGTCCGATTTTGCTTGCTCAATGCGTTGTTTAGAATTAGAAACAAAATTCCACCAAACATGTCGCGGCGAATCGAATGACTTGCCTCCAATGAGTACAAAGTTAGCATCCTTATTGGCTGTTATTGAAACCATCTCATTAGCATTCACATATATAAAGTTAAATGGAGAATATGTTTTGTTACCTAAAGAAATTTCACCATCAATAACATAAATTCCAGTTTCCTGGCCCTCAGCGGGAAGATTTATAGACTTATTCACCGGTAACTTTACGTCTGCATAGAACATCGGCGAATATGTATTTACCGGTGATTTTTCACCATATATTTCTCCGGCCATAAGTCTAATGGTTGCATCTTTGTATGAAAATACTGGTAAAGTATCCTTAGGATGGTGATGAAAGGCTGCATCCATTTCCTGAAGTTCATCAGGTAAAGCAATCCAAAGTTGTAACCCATGCAGCTTGTGACTTGAATTTCGTACAGCTTCAGTTTCACGTTCTGAGTGAACAATACCACTGCCAGTAGTCATCCAGTTAATATCACCCGGACGTATTTCTTGTTCATAACCTAAATTATCGCGATGTAATATTGAGCCTTCAAATAAATAGGTTATTGTTGCAATACCGATATGTGGATGAGGCCGCACATCGATACCCTTCCCTGCTGGAAAATTTGCTGGCCCCATATGATCAAAAAAAATAAAAGGGCCAATCATTTTTTGCTCACTATTGGGTAGCGCTCTTCTAACTGAGAACCCACCCAAATTTTTTTCTATTGTACTTAGTAATTGAGGCATTATTACTCCTTGACTCTTTATCCATGTAATAATGTTTTAAAGGACATTAATACGTGTTTTTAAGGTGTTATATCAAAAATTATAATTTCCGCATCGTGTCCCTCTGTAAAACTTAACGAGCTGACGTCATCAATGCTAGCACCATCTCCTGCTTGTAGTAAATGATTGTTCATTTGGACTTCGCCACGAGCAATATGAACCCAAGCTTTTCTTTTATCTAAAAGTAAATGTTCAACTGTTTCTGTACCATCCAACAAACAAACGAACATATCTACATTCTGATTAATGCTAAGTGAGCCTTCTCTTCCATCCGGTGAAACTACTAGACGCAATTTCCCTTGTTTTTCTTCCTGTCCAAAGTATTTTTGACTATACTTTGGTACTATATTCAGTTTTTTAGGCATAAACCAAATCTGTAAAAAATGTACTTCTTCACTTTTTGAGTGATTATATTCGCTGTGTGTAATGCCCGTACCCGCACTCAAAAGTTGCACTTCTCCTTTATTTATAACTGAACCATTACCCATAGAGTCTTTATGCTCTAATGAACCATCGAGTACGTAAGAGATAATTTCCATGTTATTATGCGGATGGGTACCAAACCCTGCACCTTTGATAACATGATCATCGTTAATCACGCGCAGAGTCTGGAACCCCATATGTTTTTCATCATAATAATTTCCAAATGAAAACGTGTGTTGGCTGCTTAACCACCCTAGATTTGATGGGCCGCGATCGCTTGCTTTACGTATTGTTATCATGATTATCCAGCCTATGAGATCTTCATCTATTACAGTTAAGTAGAAGAATTTATTAAATATTAAAGTTATTATAATAATAACATCTAAACATGAGTAACTATTAGATTTGATAGGTCATGCATCACTTTGTGATGTTAGTTATCATATATAAGTTCTATGTGAAGCCGAAGCGAAAGGGGAGCGGTGAAAAATAATTCTTATCCTCAATAAAAACACACATTAATAATTTTTCTATGGCAAGTTGCCCTTTCTTCATAAAACATACCGAATGATCAAAGATGCTTCTATTATTGTTTAAAACGCGCATGACATAAGAAACTGTGCAGCCCCTCCTCTCTGGTGGCATCACATTATTGGGGACAGGTGATCTTCCCCCAATAAAATAGATACCATTATATTTATTGAACCATTTTTTTTATTTTTATAGATTTTTCATAAATGATCTAATCTATGAGTCATTATCCACCATTTTTCAGCTTCCATTAATAATTCTAGATTTGTATTTATTTTTTGTAACTAAACTCATTGGCTTGATGAGCCTATACCATTAGAACTTGACCATCTTAATGTTAATAACAAAGATAATCGTTTAATTAATTTGCGTTTATTGTGCATTAACTGCCATACGTTTACGCCAACGTATCGAAGTAAGAACAGAATCAACAAGCAATCGACAATATTGGAGTGTATTGCAGTTTATGGATAGTATTTTTTGCGGGCGTAATTTAAACAGCTAAATTTTAGACAAAAAAATGGAAGCAGATCTGCTTCCATCTTGATTTTGGTGCCCAGGGCCGGAATCGAACCGGCACGGTGTTTCCACCGAGGGATTTTAAGTCCCTTGCGTCTACCAATTTCGCCACCTGGGCAGATGACATGAAGTATTTCATTTGATTTAAGACAGTTAATTCTACTTCATACTACTTCTGTCTTTCTTGCTGTTAAATACCGCGTGTAAAATATCTAACTTAAACTCTTTTAGCAATCTACTTATCAGTAAAAGGCTGTATTTGGAGGCGGAACCCGGAGTCGAACCGAGGTAGATGGATTTGCAATCCACTGCATAGCCACTTTGCTATTCCGCCGTGTATGTTGAGCAGACGGAGTCTAACACAACATAAAAAAACCCCGAAATATGGTAGATCGGGGTTTTATTTTAATTTGGAGCGGGAAAGGAGATTCGAACTCCCGACAGCCTCGTTGGCAACGAGGGGCTCTACCACTGAGCTATTCCCGCCTAATCAAAGGATGCGTATTGTAATGATATTGGCTTTTCTGTCAAGACAAATTATTGATTTTCTTGGCTTTCATAGAGACTTGGCCAAGCCGCTTTCAAGTAGCCAAACATAGACCATAGGGTGAGCCCTGCGGCGATATAAAGCAATACTTTG
>Ga0316209_1002970_pt1 | contig 12377 bp, 12 predicted proteins | sample 6monopyrite_MG_FD_204945 | JGI IMG/M metagenome (GOLD analysis project Ga0316209, IMG submission 204945) | Microbial mat bacterial communities from mineral coupon in-situ incubated in ocean water Damariscotta River, Maine, United States -... | ecosystem: Environmental > Aquatic > Marine >...
CGGGCAGTTTCAGCGGAGTGGTCCGCGCGCTAGCGACAGTCAACGACGGCCGCTCGCTCACGATCCCCAAAGTGCTCGTCAACAACAACGAGCAAGCCAACCTCAACTCGATCCTCCAGACGCCCTACACGAGCACGAGCCTCTCCACGAGCACATCGATCACCTCATTCGGAGGAACTCTGGATGCGGGGACGACGATTGCCGTCAAGCCGCAGATCACCGAGGGCGACATGTTGCTGCTCGACTACTCCGTGTCGCTGAGCTCGTTCGTCGGCGAGTCTGCCGATGCCAGCGTCCCGCCGCCGCGCCAGGAGACAAGCTTGTCGAGCATCGCGTCGGTGCCCGACGGTTACGCCGTGATCATCGGCGGCCTGGAGATCGAGACCGAAGGCGATTCTACCTCGAAGCTGCCTCTACTCGGCGACATCCCGCTGCTCGGCACCTTGTTCCGTAGCAAGTCCACCTCGAACTCCCGCAGCCGCTTCTTCGTGTTCCTGCGCTGCAGCGTGATGCGCAGCACGATGTTCGAAGACCTGAAGTACGTCAGTCGCCATAGCCTCGACGAAGCGGGTGTCGACTCCGGCATCCCCGAAGTCCGGCCCCTAATCATGCGATGAAGTACGCCGCCTTACTCGCACTGACGCTCCTACTCGGAGCCTGTCGAAGCCAACCCGCACCGGACGGCCCCTACCAACCCGTCTCAGAGAACCTGCGCAGCGCGCTAATCGCCGAAGAGCGCAACTTAGAAGCCGCGGACCTCATCTACACCGATCCCGCTGAGGCCGAGCGTCTCCTCCGCGAAGCCCTCACCGCCGACATCTACTTCGGCCCTGCCCACAACAACCTCGGCGTCCTCTACCTCGAGCAGGGCAAGCTCTTCGAGGCCGCCAACGAGTTCGAGTGGGCCCGGAAACTCATGCCCGGCGCGCCGGATCCGCGGATGAACTTGGCGTTGACCTTGGAAGTCGCGGGCAGGCTCGAAGAGGCGGTCGCCGAGTACGAGACGGCGCTGGAAGTGTCGCCGGAACACGTGCCGACCATGCAGGCGGCAGCTCGATTGATCATGCGGTGCGATCGCGATGATGAGCGGCTTGAAAGCCTACTAGAAGAAGTTTCGATGAGAGCGACTGATGCCAGCTGGCGGACTTGGGCATCCGCTCATCTCACCGAATGAAGATCGACAACCGGGTGATTGTCCCGCGTCGAGGGCTAGCAATCGAGACCAGGCTTCGGTGTGCTCTCAGCTCAATTCGTTCCGACTCGATTTCTGTTCCTGGCTCGCCGGGGTGTGTACGGTGAACAGTGCGATCATCGCGATGCTCCGACTCACCGCCGCAGATGCAAGCTAGGACGTTGAGTAGCCGACCGCTCCCGCTCCAGTGGTAGCAGGACGGGTCGAAGAGCGAGCATCCAGATCCGAGTCGAAGACGGGGGGCTGAACGCGAGCCTCGCGGAGACCCGTGTGCCCGGGGCTCGAGCTTGTAGAATCGCAGAAGGGCATAAAAACGCACCAGAGGGGCTCTTTTTGGCCTCTTTTTGGCCTCTTTTTGTCCAGTTTGGCTCATTGCCTAGACCGTCATGAATCGGAACGCGAGGCCTCCATCGACGGCTTCGCGGAATGCGACTCGGCGGCTCCACGCGGTAGGATTCGGGGCGATTGTTGCCGCGCGTCGTCTCCCCGCTACAGCTCCCCATGGTTCAACTTCTGCGACTGCTCCTGGGCGCCGCGCTCCTCCTGCCGACGTCGCTCCCGCTAGCCGGCGACCAGGAGGACGTTGTCCGAATGCTCGACGGGAAGGAGCACCGGGGTCGCGTGGTCTTCGAGGACGAAGAGCGCCTGGTCATGCGCCGGGGTTCGCGCGAGTTCGAGCTGGCTCAGGCGGACATCGAGGAGGTCCGGAGCCTGGAGCGGAGCCAGGCCTTCCTCCTGAATCACGCGCTGGTCATTCCAAAGAAGAGCGTCCGCGATCTCTCCGACATGGCGCGCCTGTGTGAAGCGCGGGGTCTGCCCGGACTGGCGTCGCTCTACAACTACAAGATTCTGCTGCTCGACCCGGAGGACGAGGCGGCACACGAGCGGCTGGGTCACCGCAAGCGGTCCAAGCAGTGGACGGGTCCGCTCGATGGAAAGTGGCACCGGTGGCGCGAGCTCGTCGAGCTCCGGCGCGACTGGAGCAAGGCCTGGGAGTTCGAGACGACTCACTATTCGCTGCGCTGCAACCTGGACCTCGAGGCCGCCGTCGACGCGGCACTGGACCTCGAGCGCTTCTACCTGTTCTTCCATGAGGTGCTCGGCAGCCCGCTCGATCTGCGCGGAGTCGCCAGCCCACTCGAGGTGCATCTGCACGGCGACTCGAAGTCCTACGTCGAGCTGGGTGATGGCCGGCTCGGCTGGTACGACACCGTCTCGCGCACCGTCGTGGCGGATGGCAGCCGCGGCAGGCCGAGGCACACGCTCCTCCACGAAGCCACCCACCAGCTGCTCGAGGTCGGGAAGAACGGGCTGATCGATTCCGGCAGGGTGGTGCCCGCCTGGGTCGGGGAGGGCCTGGCCGAGTACCTGGCGATGTCGGCGGGCGGCGATCCGGGAGAGGCTCGGTTCGAGGCGGGGCGGCTCGCCAACGCTCACGTCTACGTGCACGCGAATGCGGAGGACCCCGAGAGCCTCGACAACATTCTGGCGCTCAGCGCGTCCGACTTCCTGACGCCGAAGCGGGCACCCCTGCGCTACGCCCAGGCGTACACGCTGGTCCACTTCTGTATGCATGGCGCGAACGAGCGCTATCGCGTGGACTTCCTCGACTACGTGCGCACCTCGCGCGAAGGCAAGAGCTCCTCATCGAGCTTCAAGCGCCGGGTCGCCGGAGACCCCGAGGCCTTCGAGAGCGAATGGACGGCCTACGTGACTCACCTCACGAGCGGGCGTTGAAGCGAGCGCCTCGCACAGGCACAGTCCCCCCGTGTCCCGCACGCTCACACTCCTGCGCTTCTTCCTGTCCTCGCACAGCAAGGCCGATCTCCCGATCGCGGCGCTCCTGATTCCGATCGCGTTGAGCGGCTCCTTCGCGCTCCTGCTCCGGGACGGTGTCACGCCCTTTGCCTACTCCGTCTCGACGCTCTCGCTCAGCGCCGCCCTGGTCGCGATCCCCCTGCTCGGCGAGCTGGCCTACCTCCTGCGCGCCGACCCCTCCTCCGAGTGGATCGAGGCCCAGCCCGCGGCCGCCCACGAGATTCGAGCCGCGCGCGCACTCCACTTGCTGGTCACGCTCTCGATCCTGACGATCCTTCCGCTCCTGCCGGTCGCGCTCTTCGCACCGTCCGCGATGACGATCCTCGATCGGCTGCTCTTCCTGGGCGCGGGCCTCTGCCTCTCCGCCGCACTCGCCGCCATCCTGCTCCTGATCCAGGCCTTGCTCAGCGGACGAGCGGAGTCGATCTTCGTCACCTTGCAGACGGCCATCGTCGCCGGCGTCGTGCTCGGCATGATCCTCGGATTGCGATATGTCAGCGTGATCGCCGACATCGCGAGCTTCGACTTCGACTCATCGCTCTCCCTCTATCCGCCGGCGTGGTTCGCGAGCGCGATCGGCGATTCGCCGACCTACTGGTTGTCGCCCGCGCTCGGTCTGCTCGCGCTCGTGCTCCTGGTCTCGCTCCCGCGCCCGTTCGTGCACACCAAGCCGCGCCGCACGAACATCCTCGAGCGCGTCCTCGCCCCCGCGCGCGCCTTGGCCTCCCGCCTCTGGATCAACTCCGACGAGCGCGGACCCTTCGACTTCGTCTACGACGCCGTGCCGCGCGAGCGCGAGGTCATCCTGCGCAGCTACCCGATGCTCGGCATTCCGCTCGCCTTCCTGCTGGCCGCTTCCTTCGGCGAAGAGGGCGCCGAGCACGAGGGCTTGATGGCGCTGCTCCTGTTCACGCCGGGCATCTACCTGCCGATCCTGCTCAGCCAGATTCCGGCCTCCGACTCCTTCGAAGGGCGCTGGCTGCTCGACGGCGCCCCCGTCTCCCAGGGCGCCTGGATGAACGGCGCGATCAAGGCGCTCGCCGTTCGCTTCGTGCTGCCCCTCTATCTGCTGCTCGGCTTCCTGGCCTGGCAGTCGGTCGGATACGAGTTCGCTCTGCGCATGGCGATCCCCGGCGCCCTGATCTCCGTCTTGGTTCTGCGGCGGCTCTATCCGACCTGCGTCACCGACATGCCGCTCTCCCTCGCACCCGACCAGCTGCGCTCCAACCTCGACTGGGGCGGGATTCTCATGGGCTGGGCGGTGGTCCTGACACTCCTCGCCGTCGTGGCCAACCGCTTCCTGACTCTGGAGTGGGCGGCGGCCGTGATTCTGTGCCTTGCCCTCATGGAATGGTTGGGCGGGCGTGCGCTCCGTCGAAGCTTGGGTTAAGGTCCGCCTCTGGCGGCCTGCCCCGGACGCCACCCTCCAGCCCGGGTTCGTTATGACAGCAACAGTAGATTCATCCTCCGAGAGCGCAAAGAGCGGCGGCTTCATGAGTGAGATCCTTCGGCGACGCTATCGCTATCGCCAGGCCACCGGCATCGCCTTCGCCGTCGTCATCACGGTCCTCGCCGTCCAATGGGAGACGCCGATGAAGCAGTGGGTGATCACCGGCGCTGTCTTCGCGGTCCTCGGCATGATCATTCGCATGTGGGCTTCGGGTCACGTGAAGAAGGACAAGGTTCTCGCAATCACCGGGCCCTACGCCTACGTCCGTCACCCGCTTTACGTCGGCAACCACCTGATCGCGATCGGCATGTGTCTCGCCTCCGGTCTGCTCTGGAGTCTGCCCGCCTATCTCGTCCTCGCGCTGTTCTTCTATCCCTCGACGATTCGCCGCGAGGACTCGCGCCTGCGCAAGTTCTTCCCCGACCAGTGGGATCCGTGGAAGGCGACGACGCACGCTCTGATTCCGCGCTCTCGCCCGCACAAGACCGACCAGGTCGGCGAGTGGTCGTTCAAGCAGAGCTTGATGGCCAATGGCGAGCCGCTGTACGTGATCGGCATCACCGTCGGCCTCGTGTACATGTGGATGTACGCGCACTAGGCACCGAGAACTCCGTGCGCGCCGGGAGCAGGCGCGGCGAAACGGCTAACTCCTTCCTGGCGTTATGAGCTTTCAGCGAGCCTTGGGGAGTCGGGAGCTGCCGGACGAGCTGGCGCTGGCGGACGGTGCGTATCGGCGGGTTCAGACGCTGCAGCACAGCTTCTTCGCGGCGACCGGGCTGTACGAAGGGCCGGGCGGGAAGAAGCTCTTCAAGGTCGGGCGCGAGGCCTCGCTGTTCGGCTTGCCGATGCGCTGGATCGGGCGGCTGTTGTCGCGCCGCGAGCTCTTCATGTACGACGTCTGCGCGGGCATCGAGGGTGTTCCGACCGAGTACGAAGTGATCACCGACACGGGCTTCGTGCGTCCGTTCATCGAGGGGCATCCGCTCGAGCGCGGCGAGCGGGTGAACGACGAGTTCTTTCCGCGGCTGCAGAAGCTGCTCGGCGAGATCCACGAACGCGAGCTGGCCTTCGTCGACCTGCAGAAGGCGGAGAACGTGCTGGTCGATGATGAGGGAGCGCCCTGGCTGTTCGACTTCCAGGCGGCCTGGCACTTTCCGTCGAGCGGCGGGCGGGCCGGACTCGCGCGGCTCGTTCCCGGCCCGATCGGGCGGTATATCCTCCGACGCTTCCAGACGGCCGACGACTTCCACGTGCTCAAGCACTGGCGTCGCTCGCGTCCCGACACGATCTCGGCCGAGCAACTCGAGAGCACGCATCACCCCGGGGGCTGGATTCGCATCCACCGCGTGCTGCACAATCGGTGGCGCGCGCTGCGCAAGCGGTTGCGCTAGCGAATGCGAGCGCCCGCTTCCCCATGACCTCGAGCAGTTTCCTGAAGAGCGGCCTCGGTAGCGCGCTCCTTCTCGCCGTCCTCGGCGCGCTGCTCTACTTCCCCTCCTTCGCCGCCGACGAGCTGGACGACGAGGAAGGTCGCCGCGCGCTTCCGGCACGCGAGATGGTCGAGTCGGGGGACTTCGTCGTACCGACCTTGTGGGGCGAGCCCTACCTCAGCAAGCCGCCGCTCTACTTCTGGCTGGTCGCCGCCGCCTCGACGCTCACCGACGGCGTGAACACGGCCAGCACGCGCCTGCCGTCCGTCCTCGCGACCATCCTGACCGCGCTCTTGCTCTGCTGGTTCGGAAGGCGACTGGCCGGCCCCACGACCGGGCTGACAGCCGGCGCGCTCTTTCTCGTCACCTTCTCCGTGATCGAGAAGGGCTCCTTCGGCGAGCTCGAAGCCGTCTTCACGTTGACGGTCTTCGCCTCCGTCGCCGCTCTCTATTGCGCCAGCCAGGGCTCGCGACTCGCGCTCCTGCTCACGGCTCTCGCGCTCGGCGCCGCGCTGCTCACCAAGGGCCCGCCCGCCTTGGTCTTCTTCGGTGCGGCCGCCATCGCGATCGCCGTCGCCAACCGAGAGAAGCGCTTCCTGTGGTCGCTCCAGCTCTGGCTGCCCGTCGTGATCGCGGTGGTCATCTCCGGCACCTGGACCTACCTCCTGCTCGCGCGCCCGGAGGTCGAGGACGCGATGTCCAAGTGGGGCGAGCAGATGTCTCGCGGCGGACTGACCGACTTCGCCAAGTACCTGAAGCAGCGCCAGAGCTTCATCGGCTCCGTCTTCGCCGGCTTCTTCCCGCCGATCCTCGTGACGCTGCTCGCCCTCCGAACCGACCTTGGCCGCCGCGTCTTCCGGGAGCCCGCCTTTCGGTTCTGTCTCATCGCCCTCGCGCTCGGCCTGCTGTTCTTCCTGCTCGTGCCCGGCACGCAGTCGCGCTACGTGCACCCGCTCTTGCCGCTGGCCGCGCTCGTCGCCGGTCGTCTGCTGGCCGCCGAGCTCGAGAACACGGACCCGCGCTTCGCGCGTCGGCTCGCCGGCCTCGGCCGCTTCGTCGCGTTCCTCGGCTTCGCGGTCGCGGGCGGTGCCGTCTGGCTGCTGTTCCGACCGATCGGCAAGTTCGACTACCTCGGGCCGGTCGGCTATGCGCTCGCCGCCCTGGTCTTCGGAACAGCGCTCGTCGCCTGGCGCGCCTGGTCCCGACCGACCAGCTCGCGAGCACTCTGGGCCACCTTCTGTGTGCTCGCGCTCCTGCGCCTGATCCAGATCGGCGAGATCGTGCCGCAGGCCGCCGGAAGGCAGGGGCGCGTGGAACGTGCCGCCAAGATTACGGCGCCGGTTCCGGCGGACGAGCCGATCTACCTGGGCACCGACCACCACTACAACCTGCTCTTCTATGTGGAGCGCAAGCTCGAACGGATTCATAACCTGCGCGAGACACCGGTTGGCGGATACCTCCTCGTTCGAGAGGAGCAGCTCGAGGAGCTCCACGCGGACCCCGCTCTCCCCTTCGAGCCGATTCTCTCACCGGAGACCCACGAGGGAAATCGACTCGCTCTGGTGCGAATCTCGGCCCGCTGAGGTGGCCCGACGGGCGGTCCCTGGGGTATTCTCGCCATATCCAACCGCCCTCTCGGGGCGCCAAGGACATGGATTCCAGCCAAGCCCCCCACTCGACGAGCACCAGAGAGATCCCGGCCGGGCTCGAATTGTCGGTCGTCGTTCCGATCTACAACGAAGCCGAGAACATCGGCGAGCTGTATCGCGAGATCCGCGAGGCTCTGGAGGGTCGCCGCTTCGAGGTGCTCTTCGTCGATGACGGCAGTACCGATGGCTCGGATGTCATCATCAAGCGGCTCGAGGAAGGCACTCCCGAGGTGCGCGGCGTGTTCTTCGGTGGGAATCGCGGTCAGACGGCGGCCATGTTGGCAGGTTGCTTGCGCGCGGCGGCTCCGCTGGTCGCCACGATGGACGGCGATCGCCAGAACGATCCCGCCGATCTTCCGCGCCTGCTCGACGCTCTCGGCGATCGGGACGCGATCGTTGGAATGCGCGCCAAGCGCCGCGACACCGCCGTGCGCCGCATCAGCTCGAAGCTCGCCAATCGAATTCGCAATCTGCTGACCGGCGACACGATTACCGACACCGGCTGCTCTCTGAAACTCTTCCGGCGCGAGGCGATTTTTGCCGTGCCGCGCTTCGAAGGCCTGCACCGATTCCTCCCGACTCTGATGCGCTACGCCGGCTTCGAAGTCGCCGAGCTCGCCGTCAACCACTGCGCGCGTTCGATGGGCACGAGCAAGTACGGCATCTGGAATCGACTGCCGCGCGCGACGCTCGACATGCTCGCCGTGTGCTGGATGCGTTGGCGTTGGACCGACCTGTCGGCGACGGTTGCAGAGCGAGTGAGTCCGGTTCCGCCGGCACCGCTCGTCGGAGAGAGAGCGCCGAACGAGACGGACGTCGCTGAACCGAGCGGCCGCGAGACCACGGCGACGCCGTGAACTCCCTCGAGATCCTCGGCTGGGCAGGAAACGTCTGCTTCTTCAGCCGATGGTTGATTCAGTGGTTCGTCTCCGAGCGTGCGAAGAAGAGCGTCGCTCCGCAGAGTTTCTGGTGGGTGTCACTGCTCGGAACCGCGACGCTCGGCACGTACACCTTCTTGAAAGGTGAGCCGATTCTCCTCGTCGGCTTCGTCGTCAACATTGCGATCTACGCGCGCAACCTCACGCTGGCGCGCAACAGCGAAACGGCGAATGGGTGGAGCGGATGGAAGCTAGCGCTCGTTTGCGTGATCGTCGCCTTTGCGCTCGTCGCCGTGAAGTTCACGACATCGGAGCGCTACCAGCAGTCCACTCCGATGTGGAACATGCTCGGTATCGCAGGGCTCACGATCTGGAACAGTCGTTGGGGCTTGCAGTGGTGGTACTCCGAGAAGAAGTCGATGAGCCACTTCCCGCCGGTGTTCTGGTGGGTCAGCCTGCTCGGCAACACGATGCTTCTCACGTACGCGATTCACGTCGGTGAAGCCGTGTTCATCGCGAGTTACTCGATGGGCCCGATCATTCAGGCGCGCAACGTGATTCTGAATCGGCGCCACATGAAGTCGCTGCAAGAGGCAGTGAGCGAAGAGCGCGACGCGGTCCTCACTCCCGCGAAGCCGCTCCCGATTCGGGCGGTCGTTAACGAATCCGAGCCCACCCCCTCGGCGACCGGCATGCACAAGACCACTCGTTGACGAGTGTCCTTGTCGAACCGATCAAAGAAGAAGTGAGCCCAGGTTGCGTATTCGGAATCGAGTTCCCTTCGCACACGACGTGCACGAAGAGCTCTCAAGTTCACTCGTGCCTGCACTGTGCAGACGCCCGATTTTTAGAAACCCATAGCTTCTGAAACAAGGGGTTAGACGCCCAGTTCGGGCATTTCCGGCGAAATCGTCGAACGGTTGATTCGAGTTGGGTTCGGCTGGGGAACGAGTTAGGCGGAATGCGCGCTTCCGAAAAGCCATGTGATTCTCCCCGTTAGGACCTCGGCGCCCTTATCTTGGCGCGCACGAGTCCGACCATTCCCGACCGGAGAGAGATCATGGATATCTACGAACGCGCGCTCGCCCGCCACGAGGAGACCCGCGGCAAGATCGAGGTTCGCTCGCGCATGCGGCTCGAGACTCAAGATGATCTGAGCATGGCCTACACGCCAGGAGTCGCCCGCCCCTGCGAGGAGATCGCCAAGGATGCGTCGAGAGCGTGGGACCTGACCTGGAAGGGACGCACGGTCGCCGTGGTCTCCGACGGCTCCTCCGTCCTGGGATTGGGCGACATCGGCCCTGCGGCTTCCCTGCCCGTCATGGAGGGCAAAGCCGCCCTCTTCCACGAATTCGCCGGTCTCGACGCCGTCCCGGTCGTCCTCGACGCGCGCGACCCGCAAGAGATCATCGACATCGTCAAAGCCATCTCGCCGACCTTCGGCGGGATCAACCTCGAGGACATCTCCGCACCGCGCTGCTTCGAGATCGAGGACGCGCTCCAGGACATCGGCATTCCGGTCCTGCACGACGACCAGCACGGCACGGCGATCGTCCTGCTCGCCGCGGTGATGAACGCCTCGCGCGTTCTCAACACGTCGCTCGGCAACATGTCGGTCGTCCTCAACGGAGCCGGCGCAGCAGGGCGAGCGATCTGCAACCTGCTCCTCTGCAAAGACACCAGCGAAGCCTGCATCCCGGTGGGCAAGATGCGCGTGTGCGACTCCAAGGGCGTCATCTGGCCCGGGCGTCCCGGCAACACTCCGATGAAGGAGGAGATCGCTCAGCTCACCAACCCCGACGGCGAACAGGGCTTCCTGCGCGACGCCATCGTCGGCGCCAACGTCTTCATCGGCGTCAGCCGCGGCGGCCTCCTCAAGGCCGAGGACATCAAGACCATGGGCAAGGACCCGATCGTCCTCGCCATGGCCAACCCGGTCCCCGAGATCATGCCCGACGAAGCCGTGGCCGGCGGAGCCGCCATCGTCGGAACCGGCCGCAGCGACTTCCCCAACCAGGTCAACAACGTCCTCGCCTTCCCCGGCCTCTTCCGAGGAGCCCTCGAAGCCCGCGCCCTCAAGTTCACCACCGGAATGAAGTTCGCCGCGATCCACGCGATCACCGGCTGTGTCGAGGAGCCGACCCCGAAGCGCATCCTGCCGTCGCCCTTCGACCGTTCGGTCGCTGTGCGAGTCGCCGAGGAAGTCGCAGCGGCGGCGGTGCGCAACGGCGTGTGCTTCGAGCAGGCGAAATGAGAAGGGCGCGTTGATGCAGCGAATCGGCCGATGGCCGACCGCTGATCACCGACTCCGCTCAGACGGCACGTCTTCGATTCACTGGTCTGGCGTTGGCCTGGACTTCGCATTGGTTTGCTCGCGCAGGCGCCATTCTCTGGGCACCACGACTCTGCGCAAGATTGGCATCTTCGATCCCGCTGCTAATCGGCTTCGGCCGTATCGAAGATCGTCGGGAGATCTCGTGCTCCGTGGAGAACCCGCAGGACTTCAATGCCGCGTTCGGTGCGGCGATAGAAGACGATGTGCTTGTCGAAGTCTTGAACCGGAAAGGCGCGTAGGCCGAGCAGCCCCTTTCGATCGTGCATTCGAAGTGCTCCGATAGCGGGATTGTCGGCGATCAGTCCCAACGTCGCTTCGACGGCGTCGATAAACCGAAGCGCCGACTCTGGGCTGTCGCGCCCGATGTATACGGCCGACTCCTCGACATCGAAAAGCGCCTTCGGATGCCGATAGAGCTTGGCCTTCACCGGTCCGCTCTACTTGAAGCTCTGCTTGTCTTCGAGACGCTTGGCGACTCGCTCTCGAATGGAATTCCAATCCTCGTCGGTCCACTCCGCGGCGGGCCCCGAAGCGATTCCTTCGAGCAGAAGTTCCTCGAGCCGGTCTTGAGTCGAACGCTGATCCCGATCCCGTCTGACGAGTTCACGGACGTACTCACTGGCGGAGGTGTAGGCGGAACTCGAGACGCGCTCGTCGATGTAGCTTCGGAGTTTCTTCGGTAGAGAGACGTTCATCGAGGTGCTGGAGCGATCTTCATTGTCCATGTGGATACCGTAGGTCGAATGACAGGATATGACAATCCTTGCCATCGATCGTTCAACCCACCCGACTTTAAAGCATCGAAAGGCCCGATCCTGAGCCAGGGCTGTGATCGCGGGCAGCGGACGGTCTCCAGGCCTCGAACGCTACTGTCCGGACTCCACACAGACTGCCGCTACTCGAATCCGGTTACCCTCCAGAAGCACGAAAGCGCGCCAATTCATGAGCAAGGAACTCGACGACCCACTCCGAAGCCAGGTCGAAGGCTCCGATCCCTCGCCAATCAAGCCAACTCGAATGGGGGCTCGCAGCGAAGTCGTTCCATCGGCATCGCACGACTCCGGCGAACGAGAGCGGCGAGTGAAAGCTGTGCACGAGGCCTTGATCGAAGGCGAGGAGAGCGGGCCGTACAAACCGCTCGACATCGAGTTGATTATTACGGCCGCACGCAATCGGGCGGGCCTCGAGACCAGATGATGCCGTTCAACTGGAAGCGCGAACCGAGCTGGAAGGACCCGATCGTTGTCGCCATTCCCAACTCGGTCCCCGAGACAACGCCCGACGAAGGCATCGGCGGAATCTACCGCAGCGACTTCCCGAACTAGGTCAACAAGGTCCTCGCCCCCCGATCCTCTCCGATGAGCCCTCAAGCCCCGCGCGCTCAAGTTCGCCGCCATCCACGCGATCACGAGCTGTGTCGAGGAGCCGACCCCGAAGCGCATCCTGCCGTCCCCCTTCGATCGTTCGGTCGCGGTGCGAGTGGCGGAGGAAGTCGTAGCCGGTGAGTGTCAAGATAGTTGCAGCTTGTGGTTGTCCGAGCATCACGCAGCGTTTTGGCTGGAATCGATCTCCTGTTCGGGGTTGAGTTCAACGGTCTCGATTGGGTCGAAGTTGCGAATGGAGCC
>Ga0316209_1002971_pt1 | contig 12375 bp, 12 predicted proteins | sample 6monopyrite_MG_FD_204945 | JGI IMG/M metagenome (GOLD analysis project Ga0316209, IMG submission 204945) | Microbial mat bacterial communities from mineral coupon in-situ incubated in ocean water Damariscotta River, Maine, United States -... | ecosystem: Environmental > Aquatic > Marine >...
TAATCAGAAAACTCGCCTCGGGACTTTATTCCTGGCTGCCATTAGGCCTACGCGTATTGCGAAAAGTCGAAAATATTGTGCGTGAAGAAATGAATAAGAGTGGTGCCTTAGAAGTGCTCATGCCAGCAATACAGCCCGGTGAGCTCTGGAAGGAGTCGGGTCGCTGGGAACAATATGGCCCGGAATTACTACGCATGACAGACCGCCATAACCGTGAATTCTGTTTTGGTCCGACGCATGAAGAGATCATTACCGATCTTGCACGCACAGAGCTGTCCAGCTATAAACAATTACCGGTTACCTATTATCAAATTCAGACAAAATTCCGTGATGAAGTTCGTCCCCGTTTCGGCGTCATGCGTTCACGTGAATTCATTATGAAAGACGCCTACTCTTTTCATACATCACAGGAAAGTTTGCAGGAAACCTACGACATAATGTACCAGGCATACAGTAATATATTTACACGTCTGGGTCTGGAGTTCCGTGCAGTGATGGCTGACAGTGGTTCGATCGGCGGAAACAGTTCACATGAGTTTCATGTGCTTGCCGATTCAGGGGAAGATGCTATCGCCTTCTCCAGTGAAAGTGATTATGCCGCTAACGTTGAAAAGGCGGAAGCGCTCGTACCAACGCAACCTCGCCCTGCTGCCACGGTTGAACTTGAAACAGTGGATACGCCAAATCAACACAGCATCGAAGAAGTCAGTCAATTTCTAAAGGTTTCACCCTCACAATGCATCAAAACTTTGTTTGTAGAAGGCAGTGAAGAAAATTCCATCGTTGCTCTAGTTCTACGCGGTGATCACGAACTCAATGAAATTAAAGCGTCACATTTAGATGCTGTTGCTGAACCACTCAGTTTTGCGAGTGACGAACAAATTAAACAAGTCGCCAGCTGCTCAGCAGGCTCATTGGGTCCGGTAGGCTTATCGATCAAAGTCATCGCTGACTATGCTGCACTTCAGTTGGCCGATTTCGTCTGTGGTGCAAATAAAGATGGCAAACATTTAACCGGAGTTAACTGGGAACGCGATTGCGCGTTACCTGACGCAGCCGACTTACGTAACATCATAGAAGGCGATGCTAGCCCCGATGGCAAAGGCACACTGTCCATAGTTCGCGGCATCGAAGTGGGTCACATATTCCAGCTCGGTACAAAATATTCTGAAGCCATGAAAGCGACCGTATTAGACGAAAACGGCAAAGCAACGGTTATGACTATGGGCTGTTATGGTATAGGTATAACACGCATCGTCGCCTCAGCCATCGAACAGAGCCATGATGAAAACGGTATCATCTGGTCAGACAGTCTGGCGCCTTTTGATGTCGCGATTGCACCTATTAATATGCAAAAATCTGAAGACGTAAGAAATGCTGCCATCAAATTACATGATGAACTTACTGCGGCTGGACTAGATGTTCTACTTTATGATGAAAAGACGCGACTGGGTGGCATGCTGGCTGATCTCGATCTGATAGGCATTCCTCATCGTGTTGTCATTGGTGATCGTGGTTTAAAAGAAAATAAAGTGGAATATAAAAAACGTGATGCTGAAGAAAGTCAGGACATGGCGATAAATGATATTGTTGAGTTTTTAACACACTAATTTAGGACAAATTTCACCACAGAGACACAGAGTTCACAGAGGTTAGAAAACATTGTTTAAAAATCTCTGTGAACTCTGTGTCTCTGTGGTTAATAATTAACTTATGTTCTCACTCGCACATATAAAAATTTTAGCGATACTTCTAATCTTCAACATTATAACCACTCCATCCGTTTTTGCTGAAAAACAAACGGTTGACCCAAAACTTCGACAGTTACTGACCCAAGCCATCAACTCGTCAGATAGTTTTGATGATCGTTTCCATGCTGAAGTCTGGTTACTGGATATGTCTAATCGATTAGAGCGTTATATCAAAGATGAAAAAACGCGGTTGTACATGTTAAAACAAATTCATCTCGAAGCGACACGTGCGAAACTGCAACCTGAACTTGTGCTTGCTTTAATTGAAGTAGAAAGCCATTTTGACAGCTACGCTATCTCTAAGTCTGGCGCTCAGGGTATGATGCAGGTTATGCCCTTCTGGTTAAACGAAATTGGTCATCCGGACGATAATCTAATAGAGATTAAAACCAATTTACGAATGGGCTGCACCATATTGAAATATTACATGGATATGGAAAATAATGACCTGCATAAAGCGCTGGCTCGTTACAACGGTAGCCGTGGCTCAAAAGTCTACAGTAACAAGGTCCTGATCGCGTTACGCAATCATTGGTACCAGTCTTAATCAATAGCAATAACTCGTCGTGGGTTATGTGACCGGGCACTGACTTATTATATAAGAGTTTGTTAATGTATTGTTTTTAACGTTATCGAGGGCAGTATATTATGTGTAACGTAGGCGGAATTGATCGTATAGCTCGTATTATTGCAGGTGTGTTTTTATTAAGCCTGGTTTTTATCGGTGACCAGATTATTGGTTCAAATGTGGTCTGGGGCTAGATTGGTATCATTCCACTAGTAACTGGAATTTTCAAATTTTGTCCTGCTTATTTTCTTTTTGGTTTTAAAACCCGCGCAGCAAAAGAATTATTAAAAAATTATTAAAGGGTTAATTATGTCAGGGACGACACTAATAAAGTATATTAATATAACGGTACGATTTGTTTATTTAGCAGTGTATTTTTAAATGTGTAACGTGAACGGACTTGGACAATTTTTAAGGGCTCTCCTAGGTGCAATTCTCATTGCACTAGCATGGTTTGGCCCGCAGACCTCCATACTTGATTTCGAATGGATAAAATTTTGGAATTTAGGTTGGTTAGGTGTCTTTCCACTGCTCTCAGGGATAGCCGCGTTCTGCCCTATCTATGCAGTATTAGGTTTTGGACACAAAAAATAGCTGCATCTTAATATTTAATTCGTACAGCCTGTAACACATCCCCAGTGTGCGGGTTTTCTGCAAAAGCGATGACACTTAAGTCCTGCTTCTTCCAGTCACTACCCAGTGAAACAGTATATTCAGTAACTAACTGGTTTTCCGGCTTACTCTGAAAATAGGGCCCAGCTAACGATCGAACCACATAATCATGATGTAATTTCTCACCTTCATTTTCACCATCATTCACATTGCTGGATAAATTATTTTCAACAATCGCAAAATAGAAACCCACGTCTTTCACATCACTATCTGTAATGTCGGACTTTAATTCCAGATTCAACACATCTCCGTTCTGCTTCATGGATAAAACGAGATTAACCAGCGCTTTTTCAGCAACCAGTTTTTTTATATCTTTATTGAATGTCGAATATCGACGATAGTCATCACCGACCAGAACAAACTGTGGTGTATAAACGGTTTTTTTTCTATTTTTACTGGCAAGTTCACGCTGACGTTGATCATACTGTTTTTTAGCAAAACGATCTTTCCAGCCGATGTAATCCCAATAGGTCACATGAAACGCCACCGGAATCAACTGCTTATCACTAATACCCGCGTCCTTTAAATCACTCAAAAAATGGTCCGCAGGTGGGCAACTACTGCAGCCTTCTGATGTGTAAAGCTCCAGCAACGCGACGCGATTAACTGGACTAACCACCGTTTTAGTGACCTCCTGCGCCTGTATCTGGAATGCTGTCATAACAGATAAGGCGGATAAAATGATGGCTAATTGTTTCTTCATATGCCCTGTGACCCTTCTATCAATCATTAATTCAATCACATTTAATCAATGACATAAGCAATCACAATATCCATCACATTAGTATTGCTGTTGGCACCATGAACCAGATCATCCGTCGCCATTAGCACAATACCTGCATTAGCTTTATCTAGCTCAAGCTGGATATTCAAACCCATTTTTTTAGCTTTTTGGACAGTAAACTTTGAAACCACGGCACCTGCACAGTTCGAATTCCCATCGACACCGTCTGTGCCCGCAGCTAACAAATGAATATTTGAATCGTCGGGTAGCTGTTGTGCAAAAGCCAGGCCCAGTGAAAGATTACGCCCCCCTACACCTGGATTATCAGGCAAGCAAACGGTTGTCTCACCACCCCAGATATGAATACCCGGTTTAGCATCTTTTAGTTGTGAATATAGTTTTTCAGCAACATCAAAAACATCACCTTCCAGAAACTCTGGATAAACCTGACTATTGAGCCCCTCAGATAATGCAGCACGATTCACTTCTTGCATAGCCAGATTGATATTTCCAATAATATGCGTATCAACCGACGTCATAGATTGCACACTACTCGCGCTACTCTCTGCACTAAAAGATGAGAGATATTCATCGTCATCAACGACACTATCCGAATTAACCAACAACCCCGAACCAATAAATTCAGCTCGATCATTCTTAACATCAGAGAGTAGCAATTGTGTAACAGATGATGAATGGATGTATTTTAATAAACCACCGCCTTTGATATCAGAAAACTGTTGTCGCCAGGCGTTTATCTGATGGATATCTTTACCACTGGCTAGCAGGTAGCGATTGATCTGTTGTAATTGATCAAGCGATACACCCTTCTGCAACACTTCAACCAATGCTGATGCGCCACCAGAAATCAGCACCAAAAGTTCATCACTGTCATTCATGTTAGCTAAAAAATTTAGCAGTGCTTCACCAGCCTGAAGTGAAGTTGCATCAGGCACGGGATGCGAAGAAGCAATACACAATGTGTTATTAAGTTTTTTATGTTGGCGTGTAATTTTCGATGGTGGGCAGATCAACAGGGATTGCTTGAGTGATGGTAATTCATCATGCGCGCCTTGCAGCATCGCAGCAGCGGCTTTACCGATTGCGATACAATGTGTGTACGGTTTTTTGTTATCTTTACACCATTGACTGACGAGGTAACGTCCATCAACCGCATCCAATGCGATTTCGTACAACATAGTCAGTAGTTCACGTGCTGTAAGCTCAGTCATAATTACATTTTTTACCTCAGAGACGCGGAGGAAAATCTTTTAATATACTTGAAAAAAATTCAAGGTTTCCTCTGTGTCTCAGCGCCTCTGCGGTAAATCAGTTTTAACGCAAACCACGTAAAATATCCGCCTTGATATCTTCAAGAGATTCCAGGCCAACAGCAATTCGAAGCAAACCATCAGTGATTCCTGCTTCGGAACGTTGCTCCGGTGTTAAACGTCCATGCGTTGTTGTAGCCGGATGCGTGATGGTCGATTTCGTATCACCCAGGTTCGCAGTGATTGATAATAGTTTTGTTGCATCAATCAATCGCCAGCCTTCATCTTTTCCACCGTTTAATTCAAATGACAACAAACCGCCAAAATCACTTTGCTGAGTTTTAGCCAGTTGATATTGTGGATGGCTTTCCAGACCAGGGTAGTACACTCGTTTCACTTCAGGCTGTTGCTCTAACCAACGTGCCAACTCTAACGCACTGGCACTGTGTGCTTTCATGCGTAGCTCAAGCGTCTCCAGTCCTTTCAAAAACACCCATGCATTGAACGCACTCATGCTTGGGCCCGCCGAGCGTAAAAATGCATACACACCATCGCCAACCACATCCTCAGTACCACAGACAGCCCCACCCATGCATCGACCCTGACCATCAATATATTTTGTAGCTGAATGAATAACAATATCCGCAGCTAACTCAAGCGGACGTTGTAATGCAGGCGTACAGAAACAGTTATCAACCGCTAATAAGCAATCATGTGCGTGGGCGATTTCTGCAAGCGCCGCAATGTCTACCAGTTCAGTCAATGGGTTCGATGGCGTTTCCAGAAACAAAAGTTTTGTTTCTGCAGTAATTGCCTGCTCCCATGCGGATAAATCGGATAGTTCAACGTAGCTAGTTTTAATGCCTAACTTACCAATAATATTATCAAATAGAACAGTCGTCGAACCAAATATGCTGCGCGATGAAACAATGTGATCACCTGTTTTTAACAGACCGAGCACAGTCGCAGTTATTGCAGCCATGCCCGAAGCGGTCGCCACACAACATTCAGCGCCTTCTAACGATGCCAGTCGTTGTTCAAAGGTTCGTACAGTTGGGTTTGTGAACCTTGAATAGATATTACCTGCCTGTTCGCCGGAAAATCGTGCAGCCGCTTCTGCGGCTGATGCAAACACAAAACTTGAGGTAGGAAATATCGGTTCACTGTGCTCACCTTCATTTGTCCTTACCTGACCAGCGCGCACCGCACGCGTTGCAAACTCAAATTCATCGCCAAATTCTAAATCTTCATCTTTCATTTTTTAACCTTCTATTATCTTTCTATACAATATCATCAAGCGTACGATTTACTCTTCCATGAATTACTCTTCTATGAGCACTTCACTACCTGATTCGACAAGTCGAAATAATTCGACAATATCGTCATTGCACATTCGGATACAACCTATCGAGGAGGGCGTTCCAATCGTCTCCTCATGATTGGTTCCATGAATATAAATATATCGTTGATAGGTATCTACATAGCCACCTTTATTTTTCCCCGGTTCCATACCTTCTAACCACATGACACGGCTCATGATGACGTCATCTGGCAAATCTACACCATTCGCTTTACATTCTTCCAGATTGCCGTGTGGAACACGTCCTATATAAACTTCATTGACTGGCATCGCACCGCCTAATTTATCCTTTATACGATGCAGACCTAGCGGGGTTTTTTCGCTGCCATTTTCATTGCCAGTACCATATTTAGAGGTCGACACGGCATATTGGTGAAGCAGGGTATTATCTTCATCAAACAGGCTCAGGCTTTGATCTGTTATGTTAATTTTGATTGAGTTCACATATGTACCATTTTCTAATTGAATTCAAAGTATCACACAGTTGAAAGCATAATCAATAGCCTATTTGCCAAATATTTGACTCAAGCTGCCTGGTTTTCTAAATTGCGCTAAAATCTTTATATACTACAAACATATGGATTAGAACAATGACTGATTCCAGCGCCGATACTGAAGAGCAAAGAATTCAATTTTTCCCGGTATCAGAAGGCAAACTGATAACTTTATATATTATGAGTCTAGGCTTATATGGAGTTTACTGGTTCTATAAAAACTGGAAGCTCCAACAACCTCTAATGGATAAAAAAATCTACCCGGTCTGGCGTGCGATTTTTTCAATATTCTTCACCCATGCTTTATTTAGACGCATCAATGCACAAGCCACTGGTCTGGAGAAAAAGCACCAATTTAACGCCAATGCACTTGCCACTTTTTTTGTAGTTACCATTGTTGCCAGTCATATTTTAGATCGTCTATCGACGCATAGTGCTACATTCGAAGGCATGATGAGTAGCACTGTTATCATTACTTCAATCGTTTTATTGTGTTTGAGCGTTTACCCAATGGCAAAAGTACAGGCGACAGCCAACCGAATAAACGGCGATCTGCTCGGTTATCTCAACCATAAATACAGTCTGTGGAATTACGCATTAATTGTGTTCGGCATTTTGTTATGGCTAATGATCGGCATGGGAATATTCGCTGAATCAATGGGACTACTGCCACCGGAAAACTTATAGTCTCTCAATACTTCCCCCTCTCCCAGAAGGAGAAGGGACTATATTGGATATATTATTGCAGTTCGATTGAACCGCTAACACGCACACTTAGTGTTTTGTCACCTGCCGAAAAGGTGGGCGCTACCTGAGCCTCTGCCATCATGCTCATATTTCGGCTTTTATATCGTGGCGAGCTGCTGCCCGAAGTCGAAACATTAACATTCACAATTTTATAGTTGTCATGCTGCAACTTATTCGCAATCTGTTTGGCTCTTACGGTAAAAGCGGCCAGTGCGTCATCGATTAATACTTTTGTTTGCTGCTCTCTTTTCTCTCGCGAAACGTCGAAAGAGATACCATCTAAACTAAGCTGCGCCTGTAATTCACCTATGACTTCACTCATCAACGACATATTTTTAGATTCCAGTTTTATCGATTGACGAACCCGCCACGACACAATCTGGTTTTTGTTATAGACAGGATTGGTTGTGTAACTTTCTGTTTCAACCTTGATTGCTTTACGCTGCTTCAGTTTTTCTAATGCCCAGTTTATTTTTCTGTTTACCTTATTACTTAAAACAGTCGCTTTTGCGCCCTCTTCCTGCACGTACATTGACACTAGCATGGTGTCATTGTCGACATCTGCAGAAGATGAAGCTTCCAGGCTAATCTGGTTATAACTTTTAACTGGCTCATGCGCATACACATTGGCATGTAAGCTTATTAAAACAAACAGAGATAAAAATAAGTATCGTTTCATAATAAATTTAGAATTTACAATTGGCTAGCGATTTTATTTTTATGTTGTTTGGTGGCATCATTGCGTTGATCAGAGAGACGATTGAAGTATGCGTCATCGATATCCTGTGTGACATACTCACCATTAAAACATGAACTATCGAAGTATTTTATCTCTTCATTACCTTTCTGAACGGCCGCTATCAAATCATCAAGATCCTGATAAACCAACCAGTCTGCCCCGATGATTTCAGTAATCTCTTCAACGGTACGATTATGCGCCACAAACTCAGCGTGTGATGCCATATCGATACCGTAGACATTAGGGTATCGTACAGGTGGTGCCGCTGAAGCCATATAAACTTTTTTAGCGCCAGCTTCTCTAGCCATCTGTACAATTTGTTTGGAGGTGGTACCACGCACGATGGAATCGTCAACTAACAAAACGTTCTTACCCGAAAATTCCAGTTCAATAGGGTTCAGTTTTTGACGAACCGATTTCTTCCGCTCTTTCTGGCCCGGCATAATAAAGGTACGACCAATGTATCGATTTTTAATAAAACCTTCCCGGTACTTCACATTTAAGTGATAGGCAACTTCCAGAGCGGTACTACGGCTGGTATCGGGGATCGGGATAACCACATCAATGTCGTGTTCTGGCATCTCACGTAATATTTTTTGAACCAGCTTTTGTCCCATTCTCAATCGTGATTTATAAACTGAAACACCATCAAGAATGGAATCGGGACGTGCAAAATAAACATACTCAAAAATACACGGCGAAAGTTTTGTCACAGTTGCACACTGTTTATAAGACAGCTCGCCCTGTTCACTGATAAATACTGCCTCACCCGGTTCAACGTCTCTTACCAGTTCGAAACCCTGCGCCTGCAATGCCACACTCTCAGAAGCAACCATAAAGTCGGTTCCCAACTCGGTTTCACGAATGCCGTAACAGAGTGGGCGTATACCATTAGGGTCACGAATGGCCAAAATTCCTTTACCGACAACCATTGCCACCACGGCATAACCACCGCGACAACGACGATGAATTGCCGATACCGCGGTAAAAACATCTTCTACATCAAAGACCGGCTTGGCATTTATCTGTAACTCATGTGCCAGTATATTCAGTAACGCTTCTGTATCCGAGTCAGTATTCAAGTGTCGTAAATCTGACTGGAAAAGCTGCTCTTTTAACTCGTCGGTATTGGTTAGATTACCGTTATGTGCCAACGCGATACCATAAGGAGAATTGACATATAGTGGCTGCGCCTCAGCAGAAGATGAACTCCCTGCTGTTGGGTAACGTACATGAGCGATGCCCATTTTTCCAGGCAGACGCTCCATATGTTTCTTAAAAAACACATCTCGCACCAGACCATTGCCTTTTTTCATGTAGAAACGGCCGTCTTCGCAGGTTGTTATACCTGCAGCGTCCTGACCGCGGTGTTGTAATACGGATAGAGATTCGTACAGATCAAGATTCACCGCGCTATGCGCAACAATTCCGGTAATCCCACACATATGAGGTTTCTCCAGGGTTACTGACTAGGAATAGCTGGCTGATATGAAAGACCAAGATCATCAGGCATGTATTCCTGAATAACCATCGCTGCATTTTCAAACCACTGTAGTAATGTTGATGTTTGCCACCACTCCATTTCAGGTAAGGGTGTCATGCCTGCAATAACGACAAAAACAACAATTATTAGACCACCGCGTAATAAGCCAAAGATAATACCGAAAACACGGTCGGCTCCAGATAAGCCTGTTTTCTTTACTACCTGTGAGACCAGCATATTGACGATGGCGCCGACCATTAATGTCAGCACAAATAACACACCAAATCCGACAGCCTGACGAACAGCTTCAGATTCAATATTATTGGGTAAGGCATCCGCCAGTTGTGGAGCGAAGGTTGCTGCCAGCCAGATAGCGATAATCCACGTTGTTAATGAGATTGCCTCTTTAACAAAGCCACGGATTAAGCTGAACAAAGCAGAGAGAAAAATTACAACTATAACGACTACGTCTACGACTGTCATGGTGATCACTTGTGTTTTTCTAAAGGGGTATTATACCCGTTTGTAAATGCGATTTGTCTTAGGGATACTCTGATTAAGTTAATTAATTTCAGACGCAGGAAAAATTGTTCGTATCTTTCACGAAGTGAGGCGTAATAGTCGTTCTATTACAACGAACTTTGGGGAAGGTACGGGCAATTTTAACCAGTCTGAAATAATTGGACTTGATCAGAGTATCCCTGGATATGCCACTATGGATAGTTGACGACATAAGCATCAATTTTATGCGATTTTTTGAGATCTTTTTTCAGCTTATCCAGAACCTTTCGTTCCAGCTCCGGGCCGATTCTTACTTTATAACTATTTTTACCTTTCACTTTTTCTTTTGAAATGAAGGTAGTAAAACCATCTTTTCGATATTGATCGCGCATTGTCAAAGCGCTTTCATTGCTACTGAATGTGCCGATTTGCAAAGCAAAGGATTTTATCGGTTTTTTGGATTCTGGCGTCAGGACTTTTTTCTGCTCAACCTTAATTTGTTCTACCGGCGTTGGAATTGGCTTCAGCTTTTTTTGAGTTAATGGCGGGAAATCAGGTTTATCTTTTACTTTAATATCCTGAATCTGACGTGATTTATATCCCGAACCGTCCAATAATGCCGGTATAAAGATTACACCCAGTGTAACCAGAACGATGGCACCAACTATACGCTGTTGTAAAGGGGCTTCCATTAACCTACAGACTCCACATCATTATTATTCACCTTGTCGAAAAATTGCATCGCTTCAGCTACCGTATAGAACGAACCAAAAATGATGATTCGGTCACCTTCATTGACCATAGTCAGCACCTTTTCACATGCCGCTGTTACCGAGCTTGCCTGCATAGCTACTGCCGGAAACATTTTACACTGATTTGTTGCTTTTGTTTTCCCTATAAGATCATTAGAAATCAAAATATCTGGCAACAGTATTGAAAAATCGTTCACCGACATGCCTCGAGAAACACTCTCCAGTCCGGCAAAACACCAATGGTCTATCTCTGACGATACCTGCTCAATCACACCGTTTACATCCTTATCCGATAACATCGCCAAAATAGCCCATGTTTTAGTGGTATCGCTTCGAGTTGCCTTCAACTGTGAGACCAGCGCCTGAGCAGCCTGCAGATTATGCGCCACATCAACCAATACTAAAGGAAGCTCATTCACTTTCTGGAATCGACCAGACAGTTTTATAGACTGTAAGCCATCAATGATTGCGTCTTCAAATGAATTATTACTTTGCGCTGATGCCAGTAAACCTTTTGCCTTCAGTGTCAGCAGAGCCATGAGTGCTGCCGCTGCATTTTCATATTGAAAATATCCCGACAAAGATGGCGCATCGATATCCGACAAGTCTGCAATCGCACTATGAAGATGCCATTGACCCGTTGTTTCATTAACACTGATATCATAGTCCCTGCCGAGTTGCTTAAGTTCACAATCTAATTGTTCAGCATAAGAAGAAACACTGCTGGGCACCTTTCTATCACCGCAGATAACCGGTTTACCGGAACGAAACACACCTGCTTTTTCGTATCCGATGGTTTCTCTATCATCACCTAACCAGTCAATATGATCGATTGCAACTGAGGTCAATATACTGACGTCGGCATCCATAATATTGACGGCATCCAGACGCCCGCCCAGACCCACTTCCAAAATAACCAAATCGAGTTGCTGTTTATAAAACAGGTCAATGGCGGCCAAGGTGCCAAATTCAAAATAGGTAAGCGGATAGTCTCCACGTGCTTGATCTAACCGCTCAAAAGCAGCACAAAGTTCATCATCTGAAACCGGTTGTGAATTAATTTTGATGCGTTCATTGTATTGAAAAAGATGAGGCGATGTATAACTGCACACATTCAAGCCCGCAGACATTGCCATTGCTTCTAACATAGCAACGACAGAGCCCTTGCCATTGGTGCCGGCAACAGTGATTAATGGACAGTTAAAGGTAGAAGTGTGGCCCGCCTGTTTTGATACGGCGGAAACTCTTTCAAGACCAAGCTCAATTTCTCTAGGATTAAGGCTTTCTTGCCAGGTCAGCCAGTCATTGAGGTT
>Ga0316209_1002977_pt1 | contig 12357 bp, 9 predicted proteins | sample 6monopyrite_MG_FD_204945 | JGI IMG/M metagenome (GOLD analysis project Ga0316209, IMG submission 204945) | Microbial mat bacterial communities from mineral coupon in-situ incubated in ocean water Damariscotta River, Maine, United States -... | ecosystem: Environmental > Aquatic > Marine > Coastal...
CCACTCGATGAAAAACCGCCTCATTATTGAACGGGAGGGGAAGGGTAGACATTCTTGTCTGCCTTCAATAGTGCATACTCAAACCAGACAGACTTCGAATGTCTGTGTTCATTTTGAATGATTAGAGATTCAAATAAAAAAACGGAACATCCTGTGAAGGAGGCTCCGTTTTTTTTCATACGAATTTAATCGATATACTGATTCAAGTCAACTTACACTTCAGGTGGGACATCGGGCAGAAGGGAAAATCGTGGGAGAATTCCTGCGGCTTTGTCTGGTTTAGGCAGTTCAATTTCTGGAACGGCTTTTTCTGGAGCAGGTGCAGCTTGCTGTGGCATGACATGGCCACCGGGCTGAGCCTGGCAACTTGGACAATAGCTCTCGCCATATCCTTGGTACCCGTTGTGATGGATGCCACGATTTCGATGCAATCCGTGTCCACACTGACCGCAAAAACGGTTGTGCCAGGCGGCTGGGTGTGCTGGGCCGGGAACTCGCCAAGGCTGAGTTGTCCAGGTAGGTGCATGCTGATAATAATACCCAAGTTGCGAGGTATCAGTTGGCGTGTAAACCATGGGGGCGTACGGTAGACCGTATCCGGGACCATATCCAGACCAGTAATTGGGGTAATATTTCTGATATTGAACTCGTTGTCTTTGAATGATCACTTTACCGGGAGCACACCAGCCAGTACCTGGCGACATACGCCTGCGGCGATTGCAATTGCCACACTGCCCATAGCCATGACGATCCACTCTCATCGAATGCTGACAACTCGGGCAACTTCCGAAATTAACCTGACCATTTTGGCAATCCGGGCAGTTATCCTGCACCACTTGCGATTCTGGAACTGGTTGGAGCTGGTGACCGTCTTCAGCTCCCACAAATGCTGACTGAGTCAACAAGATCCCGAAGGTCAGTGAAAGAAACGTTTTCAGAGATATTCGTATTGGCAAAAACATGGCTTGATGTCCTGTCGAGCTCTACTTATTCGCGATGACACATTATCAGAAACAGCTAACGTAAACGATATCGAAAAGTTATCGACCCGCTCCCTGCTGGCAACTGGGGCAGTAATTTGAAGGCATTTGTCCGGGGTATCCATAACCATTTCCATTACCCTGCAGACCAGTTGGAGCGTAATTTGAAATCGGTGTTAACCGGGAAGAAGGAACTCCCCAACTGTAGTTGTATTGGTGACGAACAACCGGTGCCAGTGGCACAGACATCGGTACGTTATATCCCTGGGCAGCGTGAACGTTACGATCACGATTATCGCAATGCTGAGGATTGAGAGGATAAACCATTTGATATCTTCCGAAAGGAGGGCAACCTTTTCCGCCACATCCATTGGGTAACCACCAACGATCTTTACCTCTTCCGTTTTGACCGCATTGACCACAGTGACGCCCCAGCCCTCTGCATTGAGGACAGTGGATATTGAATTCGCCGAAACTATCGCAATGACGGTTACGACCGAACTTTGATTTTACCCGATCCCAGATGCTTGGCTTACAAACTTTGCAACCACTAGAGTGAACGCGGCATTGTTTACACTCACTACAACTCTGACTGGAGCCGCAAGATTCAGTGATACACTGCGTTTGCTGGATATCGGAATTCGTTTGATGTCCCACTTGTTGCACGTTCCCCTGTTCAGATACCGTCGGCAAAACGATCTCGGGAGCGTCAGCAAACAAACGCCCTGCATTCAAGGTGAGAGCCACTACTGTGAGCAGCATTAATGTTTTTAGAGATACCTGAATCATGACTACGTCCTGTCAAAGAGTTTTGCCAAAGATTGTTCGGGGATAGCCCGCTCCCTGGGCTTACTGAATTTCCTACCTGCTTCGCTGACTCAACAATTTCATTTCATCGAGTCGGCTTAACGAAACGGTGGGAAAGAGAAGAGTGGATTGTGGGAACGATATTTCACAGTCACTTCTGTTCCCTGCAATTCCCAGCGATCATGCGAACGAACACCTTTGGGAGTGACAATCCAACCGCCACGCACCTTGTAATAAAATGGTCCGTACATGGCACGATATGTATGTGGGTAAAGCATTTCATGAGGTGAAAACGCCTGGTTTGTAATCATTGTTCCGCCAGAATATTGCGGCGTGTTCGGCTGTGGTGATGGATACAGCGGAGCACTTTGCTGAGGATAACATTGGTAGGCACCGCCATAACCCGCTGGCCCCAACTTGGTAACATGATTGCGATGTGGTCTGGAAACCGGAATGACCCGATGTGAAGAAATCGGCCTCGCTTCGGTTGCCTGTGGAATTAAACCTGGTGCTTTTTGGTAAGATCGTTTATGACTGACAATCCGCACCACTCCTGCATCGCCAGAAGCATCTGCCTGTCGTACTTCCTGAGCAGAAACAGACATTTGATTCGCAAAAACAAAAGCTGCTGTGCAAATCGTGGTTGTGAAAAGTGACAACCGCGACATGATCCACCTCCTTGCCGGAACATAATTCCAACAACTGATAAACGATATGATTGATATCTCGCAAACGCATCTGGATCAGTCAAAGAGAATTTCCCATTGCAACCGGGCAACCGATCAGTTCCCGTCACTAATTCTCTTCCTCTGTCTCCAGATCATGCTGGGCAATTACATTTGCACAAGCACTCAATCTCAGGTTCGGCTGTTAACAATCATGCGGATGAGACATTCTTTGCGAACTGACTGGGATTGTCCGGTTTTACCTAAGTTCTTGCTATCAAGGAAGATACAACCACCCTACAACCACTGCGACCATTAAAATCGACATAACCAGAATAAACCGAATAACCGGTAAACTTTCACCATCTTCACATTCCTGATGGGCGTGATTCGACGAAAATTTATCGTTTGCATGTATCAAGAAAAACTCGTAACTGTTCAGCGAATTGTCATCAACCGTAGGGTCCGCTACCCGCGGACCACGATGGGAAGTGGATCCCCCTGTTTCATGTTTCATGCGGTGGTCCGCAATAGCGGCCTCTACAGACCATCTAAATTCCCGCAAAACCAACAAGCATCGCTAAATAGTTACAAAAACTCTGTCGAAACTAACTCCGAACTGGTATTGAGTTGCATCACAAGCAAAGAGTTGCCACATTAGGTATCTTGACTGCAGAAATGATATCCCACAGGCAGTCAATTGATTCAGTCCCTTAATTCAACACCTTGATCATCTCCAGAAGGAGGATTTAATGCGTCCCCAACATTCCCACAACTCCTGTTTTACTTGCAATGAATGCAGCCCCAAGAGGCCAACAGGCAAAAAAACATTCTCTTTTGGCATGGTCTGTATCGCTCTAGCTGGAATTCTTGTCTTCTCCAATCAAAGCATCCAGGCTGAAGATGCAAAGCTGATTCGTATCGGAATTATCGGGTTGGATACCTCTCATGCGATCGCGTTCACCAAATCGATTAACAAAAAAGAAGCCCATGAAAATTTTCATGGTTTTCGAATTGTCGCAGCCTACCCAAAAGGATCCCCCGATATTGCATCTTCTGTTTCGCGTGTTCCCAAATACACCGAGCAAATTAAAGAATTGGGAGTGGAAATTGTCGACTCCATTGATGATTTAGTCACCAAGGTCGATGCCGTACTGCTGGAAACGAATGATGGACGACCACATTTGAATCAGGTCATGCCTGTACTTAAAGCAGGGCTCCCAGTTTTTGTTGATAAACCCGTTGCAGGTTCACTTTCAGATGCCATCGCTATTTTCAAAGCAGCTAAACATTATAAAACGCCGCTGTTCTCTTCTTCGTCTCTTCGATATACAGATGGAGCAAAAAAAATTCGAGCGGGTAAAGCGGGAACAGGCGATATCGTCGGCTGCGATGCCTACAGCCCCTGTTCGCTGGAAAAAACTCACCCCGATTTATTCTGGTACGGAATCCACGGCGTCGAAAGTTTATTCACGATCATGGGACCAGGTGTTGAATCTGTCGTGCGAGTTCATTCAGCAGGTACTGATCTTGCTGTCGGAACCTGGAAGGGTGGACGAATTGGCACATTTCGCGGAATACGCTCCGGGAAAGGTGGGTACGGCGGAACAGTCTTTGGTACCAAAGGGATCGTACAAATTGGGTCCTACAGCGGGTACGATCCGTTACTGGTTGAGATCGTAAAGTTTTTCCGCACGGGAAAGCCTCCCGTTGCTGAGCAGGAAACTCTTGAAATTTATGCCTTCATGGAAGCAGCCGATGAAAGCAAACGACAGGGCGGCAAACCAGTCACGATCAAATCTGTTTGGGAGAAAGCCGAACTGCAAGCGAAGAAAATACTGAAGGATCAATACGGTATTTCGCAGTAATTTTTCACCTTGCATTGCGTTCATCACCGTGGGAAGTTTTCAGGCCATCTTTTTTGCTTGAACTTCCCTCTTTCCATTTTTCTTCCCAGGGAATTTCGATGGTTCGAACATACACAAACCAGGAAACCCCAGAGCAAACCAACGTGATGAATAGAATTAAAATGGGCAACCAAAGTTGAAGAAGAATTTCCATTAAATCACCATTTTCTTTAACTTTATTGAGAGATGAACTTGATACCGTCTTCTCGAACTTCTCTTTAGGAAACCTCTATTAATTCAAAAAACAGTTTGAACGGAGGGCAGACATTCTTGTCTGCCTTGAATATACGTGATGCTCCAACGCGACAGACAGGAATGTCTGTGCTCCTAATAGAGGTTCTCTTAAATTTTAGAACTCAGAAAAAGATTGAAGCCGCCAGAGACCGTTTTCGTGAAGATGAAATTATTGATTATTTTGGAACAATAACGTAATCGCTTCTTCCAGTCTAATCGTTAGGAAAACTGCTGATAAAAATAGCAGGGATATGCCTGATTATAGAATTTTTGTATGCAATTATCCAATGCGGGTTGAGTACGTCAAATGCCTGTCAATTCAAGAAAAAACCTCGTCCTGATCGGTATGCCTGGTGCAGGAAAAAGTACCGTGGGGGTCATTCTTGCCAAAATAACAGCTCGCGGTTTTATCGATTCCGACTTACTGATTCAAACTTCCCAGCAAAAATCGCTCCAGGGAATTGTCGATCAGCAAGGGTACGAGCGGCTGCGAGAAATTGAAGAGGAAACCCTGCTTTCCATTCAGGTAGATAACAGAGTCATTTCAACCGGAGGCTCTGCTGTTTACAGTGAAGCCGCGATGCAGCATCTGAAAAAGAATGGCTTCATTATTTTTCTTGATGTGGAATTAAGCGAACTCGAAAAACGAGTGGGCGATTATCGTGAGCGTGGTATCGCCAAAAAAAAGGATCAAAGTTTTACCGACCTGTTCGAGGAAAGATCGAAGCTCTACAAAAAACAGGCAGACCTCACCATTCAATGCCGCGGCCTCAGCCCCGAAATGATCTGCGAGCAAATTAGCCGCTCTGTGCAAGATTAGAAACGATAGTCCCAAATCTGGCGTAGTCAGAACCAAACAGACAAAAAGTAGGTTAGAGTTTCCAGCCTGACACGAAATGCACTGAGTCTTTCAATTCGTATTACAGAGCTCAGTGGTAAATCAGAAAGTAAATTTCATGGATGTCACATTTGTCAGGCTGGAAAGCCTAACCTACGATCTTCCCTAACACCTATCTGGACTCCATGAAAAGAGATCGTTACATTGCAATAGTATGAATTATTTTTTCAAATAGTCGGTGATTTATGAAATATGCTTTGGTTATTCCAGACGGTGCGGCTGATGAGGTTCAGGAATCTTTAGGTGGAAAAACACCACTCCAGGCGGCGAAACTGCCGAATATGGATGCGGTTGTTCGTGCGGGAATTGTCGGGCAATCTGATAATGTTCCTGCTTCGATGCCTTCCGGCAGTGATGTCGGGACGATGTCGCTGTTCGGTTACGATCCACTTACGTTTCACACGGGCCGCGCACCATTGGAAGCAGCTGCTCAGGGGATTGAACTGGGACCGAACGACTGGGCGGTCCGCTGCAATCTTGTCACTATTCTCGATGGAAAAATGCGATCCTTTACCGCAGAACAAATTCCGGAGGAACTGGGAAGTCATCTTATCGAAGTGATGCAAAAAGCTGTCGCCGATGCCCCTTGCTGGGAATTTCATGCAGGCGTGAGTTATCGCAACCTGCTCATTTATCGCAATCCGACAACTGAAGCCCCGTTTGATGCCGGGACAATCACCACGCCGCCTCACGATATTACCGATCAGCCCGTTGCAGAATTTCTGCCTCACGGAACCGGTTCGCAGTTGCTGAATGAGTTGATGATAAAAAGTGAGGAGCTGTTTGCTTCAGACGAGAAAAATCTGGAGCGTGAACAAAGCGGAACGCTACGTGCAACAGGTATCTGGTTGTGGGGACAGGGAGACCGCCCCGCGTTAGAGAATTTTTCCCAGAAGTACCGTGTGCAGGGAGCCGTCATCACTGCGGTTGATTTACTTCGCGGACTCGGGAGACTGCTTGGTTGGAATGTGATTGAAGTTCCCGGCGCGACCGGTTATCTCGATACGGACTATGCAGCCAAGGGGCAGTATGCGATTGATACATTAAAAAGTGGCGCAGATTTTATCGTCGTGCATGTAGAAGCCCCCGATGAAGCTTCACATGAAGGAGATACCGATGCAAAAATAACGGCGTTGGAAAAGATGGATCAGGAAATTGTCGGGCCGTTGCATCAATATCTAAAATCTCAAGGAGAGTACCGCCTGTTAATTTCTCCCGATCATCCCACTTTTTTGCGAACCAAAACACACTCGCACGGCTATGTTCCTTTCGCGATTGCAGGAAACGGAATTACTGCCGATGCCGCCAACTCTTATGACGAAATCAGCGCCGCGGCTGGGGAAACATTTGATGAAGGCCACCGTTTGATAGAAAGATTTTTGCACGGATAAACTGGAACTAAACACGTATCAGGCGAGCCAGGTCAGTGATGTCCCGGGTAACTTTCGGGTATAAATTGGCTGTCGGTAACGTGACAGCGCAGTAACCAGGGTGTTAACCCCCTGACTCGCCTGAAAGTTTCCTGCCAATTTTACGCAGCAATTTTTTGATCTAATTCAAACTCATTACTTACCTCGCGCTCGGAAATTGAATGAGAAACATCAGGCAGCATCTTCAAAACCGATTGAGTTATCTTATCCTTGCAGGACTACTTCTGCGTTTGTTGCTGATCGTTATTCGCTTTGATGAATTCGCAGATGATCGCGATGCGTATCTCGGGATTGCCAATAATTTGCTACAAGGAATTGGATTCAGCACTTCGGGAACCGATCATCCGACCGCCTTCCGACCGCCGTTGTATCCGTTACTCGTGGCATTATTCACAGGAATGTTCGGCATGATCGGTATTGCGATTTTGCATCTTATTGCAGGAGGCGTGACGATTTGGGCAACGGTAAAACTAGGAGAACGCCTCGGCTTAAAAAATGGAGCGTTATTTGCAGGACTGCTCGTTGCCATCGATCCGATTCTTCTCAGGTACACAACGCTGCCGATGACAGAAGTAATTTTTGCGGCACTGACAACGATGTTGATTTGGCTTTGGAATCGAGCCGATCAGCGACCTTCCTGGAACGCTTATTTGCTGACCGGATTCGCATACGGAATCGCAACTCTTTGCCGTCCTTCTTTGCTTCCGATGCTTCCTGTTTTGTGGGTGCTTTATCTGGTAAATGATTTCAGAGGAATGAATCGCCTGGACCGGATCATCAAATCGACACTTTGCATTGTTCTTGTCGGAACTTCCGCGATGATAATAATGCTTCCCTGGGGAGTGCGCAACCTGGCAGTCTTCGGACATTTCAAATTAACGACAACACATGGCGGGTACACGCTGCTGCTTGGAAATAATCCTGTCTTTTATGATGCGGTTGTACGCCAACCGCTTGGCACGACCTGGGGGGATTACGCCGCTGAAGATGTTCGCAGCCAGACAAGTTGGATCGATAAACTAAATCAACAGCTTGATGAACGTGGTTTAATTTCAGAATTTGATCGCGACCGTGCCCAATACGATTTGGCGATTAAAAACATACAGGCAGAACCACTGATGTTTCTCAGAGCCTCTCTCCTTCGAGAAATTCGATTCTGGTCACCGGTGCCGATTGGTCCGCAGACACGTTCGATGAATTCGGCTATCTATTGGGGGACAGCTATTTTCTATACCTCTGTTTATCTTTTTGTTTTTGCAGGAGTGATTTTAATTTTGCGACAACCAGCAAGTAAACGCAAAAACTGGTTACCTGCGTTGGCAATGATCATCACCTTTTCTGTTGTTCACTCGCTTTATTGGTCGAATGCCCGCATGAGAGCCCCACTGATTCCCGTCCTTGCGATTCTGGCTGCCTACGGGTCAGAAAACAGGCGGTCAAAATAGGGGCGGCCGCTAGCAACTGAGTTTTATCAATAAATACTGAGAAAACGTAGCAGAATTATTTCAGGCGAGCCGGAGGTGTTAACCCCCGGCTCGCCTGTTACGAAAAGAACTACGGTCGCAAATCGTAGCACATCAATTTATTTTGTTCGCGAAGATACAGTTTCCCGTTGGAAATAACAGGATGTGCCCAGCTTTTTCCTTTTTGGAATTCCGGTTCAAATTTTCCGAGCACCCGATATTCTTTCGGTGTTGCTTCAAGCAGAACAACCAAGCCATTATCGTAGCGGAAGATTAACTTGCCATCTACATACAATACGGCTGCGGAACCTTTTCCTTCTCCACGCAGTTTCGTGCCTCCCCAGACGATTTCTCCCGTTTTGAAATTCAAACAGGTGGGAAAACCCTTATTCTGATTATGCCCGCCGTAAATGTAGCCATCAACCAAAACGACTCCGCCGTGATGATTGTTGAAGGTTCTTTTTTCCAGCCAGTAAACTTCTTCTGCATCAACACCGTTTCCAGAACGTTTGAGTTTTAACAGAACCGAACCGCCATCGTAACTGGAAGTAGCAAAAACGTAATCTCCTTCGACAACGGGAGTTGTAATGTTTGCCACTTTACTGGCGACCTGATTATAACCCCAGAGATATTTGCCATCGGAAGCACGCACACCAATGACGCCCCGCCCAGTCAATTGCACGTATTGCTTAACACCTGCCGCGTGAGAAATGACGATTGAGGAATAGCCTGATCCATCCTTTCCTTTTTTGCCTCCAGCAGGAACTGCAGATCGCCAGATTTCCTTCCCGTTTTTCTTATCCAGGCAAACGATCATTGCATCAGGGCCGCCGGGAGTGCAAAGGACATGATCACCATCAACCAGTGGAGATTCTGAATATCCCCAGCCGGACATCATTTTGCCTTTCCATTCGGTGACAAAATCTTTTTCCCAAATTACTGATCCACTATTCGCATCAAGACAGGCAACTTTTCCCGAAGAAGCGACAACATACAACTTTCCCTGATCGTAAGTCGGCGTACAGCGTGATCCTGGATAGCTATGTTCTGGAGCTCCTTTCGTGATTGGAGTCTTCCAGAGAATTTTCCCAGAATTGGCATCCGCAGCGACTACCACCTGAGCCTCTTCCTGGTTGCCAATGGTATAAACTTTCCCCTTCACAACCGAAACCCCCGCGTATCCTTTCCCAAACCCCTCGGTTATATAAAGAAGCTTGGGGGCTTGCTCTCCTGTGGGGAATTTCAAGCCCGTTTCCACACACTTACCATCGCGATTCGGACCACGCCATTGTGACCAATCTTCTGCAGACAGCGACGAACTGACCGTAATTGCAAACAAAGCGAGTGAGCAAATTATTATTCTGGAAGGCATAGCGAATTTCTTTCGATTTGAACAGAACCGGCAGGACTAAACGGGGGGAGCTTATTGATGGTGATTAACTCTATTAACAATCCATATTATTGGGCTGCTAAGCATTACGGTATCGAAAATAGCTAAATTTCTCAATTCAATCAACGGAAACACTTTTTTTTAGCCAGTTGAATTGAAATTCTGGCATCAAAGCGACATCAGGTACTTCAATAATTCGATCTTCTGCCGCTCGTTGAGTGTTTTCAGGAGTGATTCGGGCATGAATGAATTTTTTGAGATATTGATTTCTTCGATCTCATCCTTTGCAATCGTCACGCTGTTGGTTGCGGTACGAATGGTGATCGCCGAATCGGTTTCTTTTTCGACCAGTCCGGTGATGACACGACCTTCAACAGTTAAAATAATGCGGGCCTGAAAATCACTGCCGACCACAGCATTGGGATCGATGATGTTTTCCACGATATAATCAACTCCTTTCGAGCCACTGCCGGCAAGTTTCGGTGCAATACGTATGTTTTGCTTGCCCGGTTGATGGCAGGCCGCACATAATTTACTGAAATGTTCTGCTCCTTTGCGGGCATCGAATGCCCATAACGGTGCGGCTTTGTACGCTTTTGCCAGTTTTGCCATTTCCGCTTTTCGCTCCTGTGAAGATTGACTGAGTCGCCCCCACTGTTCTTCAAGCATTTTATTTAGAGAGGCATCATTCAGGTTTGACATCTGACGAGCATAGTAGGCGGTCAGTCGGCTCTTTTCCAACTTGCTGGTAGCGATTGCTTCCAGAACTTTCTTCGCCCAATCGGTTCGACTGGCAAGCACTTCCAGCGCTAATGCGTTTTCTGCTTCGTCCCATTTGGGTAATCGTGTAATTAATTCTGTTGCAACCGCGGAATTGTCGAATCGTGTTAACAGCGGAATTATCTGTCGCGCCAGTTGTTTTGTATCGAGTTGTTTCAGGAAAAGTGATAGATTAACAGGAGAAGGATCGTCAGCAAGAATCGAAAGAGCATGTCGTTTAAGATTGATGCTGGAAGAATCATTCTCAAGCACCTTTCGCATCCGCATAAACAGGGCAGAATCTCCAAAGGCGGCACCGAGTGCTTCTGCGGCTCTGCGAGTTGCTAAATCAGGCGAGTCATACAAACCTGTAGAAATATTCGACCAACCGTCTGGCTCGGGCAAGCCACGCATTCCGCGAATCCCCAGTTCAAACAGGCTCAGTAAACGGTACTGTTCAGGACGCTCAGCATTTGCCAGACGTAAGCAGACAGCATCGCGTCCATTTTTTGATAACTTTGCCGCGTACCACTCGGCATAATCTTTCAGTACGGGGAGTTTCGATTCATCGGCAAGTTTCAAGGCTCGATCAATATTGCCCGGCATAAGTTCCGCGATGCCATACCACAACAGAAGCGGTAATTCTCGATCTGTTGCATTCTCTGCCTGTAAACTCAACGCTTCCGCCAGCTTCCAGCCAAGTTCATCTGAAACCCGCGGGATTGCAGATGCCAGATAGCGCCGCACAAACAAAGTTTTTTCACGTTCTATTAACGAGGTAAGTAAACTGTTTACCTGTGCTGAATTGAATGATTCGACTGCCAGTTGCACCGTCCATGCCCGCACATATTCGCTGCTGTCTTCAAACAACTTTGATGCAATTTCTACATCCAGAGCATCAACTGCATTTAATGCCCAGACGGCTCGTATTCTGCGTGTGGTATCTTGATGTGTTGTTGCGATTGCTACCAGCTGATCGATGGCATCGTTGGAAATTGTTTTCTTTGCAGCAACCCGCTCGCTTAACACCAACCTTGCCATACGAACATGCCAGTCGTTTGGATGAAGTTGTGCTGCGACCAGTTCCGCGTCTGACGCCTTTGTGTAATCAACCACCACCGGAGAGTAATTGGCATCGAATTTCATTCGATACATTCGTCCGTTGCTGCGATCCCATTGTTCGATGTTCGGGTTATGACAATGTCGGGGATCGTACCAGTCGCTGAAATAGACGGTTCCATCGGGACCATATTTCAGATCGACACCAACATACTGCGGATCGGCACAAAACAGCACATCGTAACCGGCGTGCTGGGTATTGTATCCCCCCGCCTGACGTACGTTGATCTGATGGTTCATCTGGTGACCGTGCAAGTTATGAGTAAAAAGATGGTTGCGATATTTCGCTGGCCAGTTATCGCCCAGGTAAATCATCGTTCCCACGTGAGAATGTCCGCCATACACCTGTCGCGAACCTGGTTTACCCGCGCCTCCTTCGCCGTGACCGTACCGGGCAGAAGCGAGAATATAATTTTGCATTTCAGGCAATCGCGGCAACGGAACTGACGAAACAAACGGAGCATAGCCTCCATTCACCTGATTCCAATAATGTCCCCCCTGTATTACATGTGTTGTCGAACCTCTTCCCCAATAACTTCGACAGTGTGTCATGAACAGTTGCCCGAATTCATCAAAATCCAGCCCCCACTGATTACTGCCGCCGTGTGCAAATATTTCGAAAACATGTCGCGTTGGATGATACCGCCACACACCGGCACTGAGGTGTTGACGCTTCGTATCGGAGGTACCTGGCTTACCAATATT
>Ga0316209_1002978_pt1 | contig 12356 bp, 6 predicted proteins | sample 6monopyrite_MG_FD_204945 | JGI IMG/M metagenome (GOLD analysis project Ga0316209, IMG submission 204945) | Microbial mat bacterial communities from mineral coupon in-situ incubated in ocean water Damariscotta River, Maine, United States -... | ecosystem: Environmental > Aquatic > Marine > Coastal...
CGCAAGCAACAACCCGGTCTCGCAGGGCATGCAGAATGTTCTCGACCTGCTCCAGGAGCACCGGCTGGACAAGGAAGCCGACACCCTCGATGCATTCTACGCGTCAGTTCGCCGACGGGCCGACGGGATCGACAGGGCTGAGGGTAAGCAGAAAATCGTCGTGGAGCTCTACGACAAGTTCTTCCGAAACGCCTTCCCGAAGATGACCGAGCGTCTGGGCATTGTATACACGCCGGTGGAAGTGGTGGACTTCATTATCCATAGCGTCAATGACATTCTGCAGGATGAATTCGGCCAAACACTGGGCAGCGAAGGCGTCCACATCTTAGACCCATTTGTCGGCACCGGAACGTTCATCACGCGACTGATGCAAAGCGGCCTGATCACACCCGAGCAACTGCCACACAAATACAAACACGAGATTCATTGTAATGAGATCGTGTTACTCGCCTACTACATCGCAGCGATCAACATCGAAGCGGTCTACCACTCGATCATGAGCGACCAGGCGAAAGCCGTCGGCGGGGAAGCGCCAGACTACGAACCCTTCGAAGGCATTCTACTGACCGACACGTTCCAGATGTACGAAAGCGACGACCTGATCGAACAATTCTTTCCGGATAACAGCGAACGTCGGAAGCGACAAAAGAAGCTGGATATCCGGGTGATCGTCGGGAACCCGCCGTATTCGGCAGGGCAAGGTAGCGCCAATGACAACAACCAGAATGTCGGATATTCCGCACTAGATGAACGTATCAAGAGTACCTACGTTGAATACTCGACCGCTACGCTCAGGACGGCGCTCTATGATTCATACATTCGCGCAATTCGTTGGGCGAGCGATCGAGTCGGAAAGAGTGGCGTCATTGCATTTGTCACGAACGCTGGGTTCTTAGAAGGCACTACGGCTTGTGGAATTCGGAAATGCCTCGCGGACGAGTTCGATCGGATATATGTCCTACACCTACGAGGCAATCAGAGAACGTCCGGCGAACGTTCTCGGCAGGAAGGAGGCAAAATTTTCGGAAGTGGCTCAAGAGCGCCGATCGCGATCACTCTGCTTGTGAAAGGGGGGAGACGTCCGGTTGAAGAGGGCCTTGCAGACATCAGATGGCACTCCGTCGCCGACTACCTATCCAGAGATCAAAAGCTCGAAATCGTTCGGAACTTTGGAAGCATCTCCGAGATCACGGCGAGCGACTCATGGGAAAACATTAAGCCGGATGAGCATCATGATTGGATAGGTCAGCGAGATGAGACGTTCGGACAATTCATTTCAATTGGTGGTGACGGCAATCGCGTCTTTGACGTGTACTCAACCGGGATGAAGACGAACCGCGACGCATGGGTCTACAACTACTCGCGCGAATGCCTTGCAGGTAACGTGAAGTTGACGCTTGCGGCAATCTCGAAGGAAGCGTCGGAATGGAAGAGCAATGCAGAGAATGTACCCACAGATGATCCGTCTTTGATTAGCTGGTCAAGTTCACTAACACCAAAGGTTCGAGGTGGCCGAGTATCTTCATTCAATGATGACTGTATTGTTCGGTGCGTTTACCGACCCTTTTCCGGTCAGTTCCTGTATTTCGATCCACTCCTCGTTGATCGCCCTGGAAAGATGGCTTCGCTATTTCCACGCGACTCGTCCAACCGCGTCATATGCGTGCCCGGGATAGGAGAAACCAAGGGTTTTTCAGCACTGATTTGTGACCGCATTCCTAATCTCCACTTCATCGCGGGAAGCCAATGTTTTCCACTAATGGTCCCGAAGGACGATGCTACAGATGAAGAGGGCGGGCTGTTTAGTGAACCATCGTCGCCAATAGGTAGGAGCGCGATTTCGGACTATGCATTCGGTGAGTTCACTGCGGCGTATGAGAATTCGGGTGGAAGTCTCACCAAAGAAGACCTCTTCTACTACATCTACGGCCTGCTGCATTCGCCGGAGTATCGCGAGCGGTACAAGGACAACCTCAGCAAAGAACTGCCTCGCATTCCGGCAGTAAAGAAGTTTGAGGATTTTCAGGCGTATTCTCAGGCCGGGCGAGACCTCGCGCACTGGCACCTCGACTATGAAACTATCGATTGTCATTCAGTGACGCTCGACTTCACCGGCGGCCCGCAATCTTTGTCTGCCTGTAGAGACGAACACTTCTACGTCCGCAAAATGAAGTTTCCCAACGTCAAAGATCCGGAAACTAAGAAGAGCGTCAAGGACAAGACCACGATCATCTACAACGACTACATCACCATCCGCGACATCCCGCTGGAAGCCTACGACTACGTCGTTAACGGCAAGCCGGCGATCGAATGGGTCATGGAGCGCCAAGCCGTCACCACCGACAAAAAGAGCGGCATCGTCAATGACGCCAACCTTTGGGCCACTGAAACCATGAGCGACCCCGCTTATCCGCTGGAGTTGCTTATGCGAATCGTCACCGTCAGTCTTGAGACGAAGAAAATCGTCGAGGGGTTACCTGGTCTGGAGATCGAGTGATCGGGATTTCTGTCGCCACCTCTCGCCCGTCTTGACGGTCGCCGACGTGTCCCCGGCGGTAGTCGAGCAACTTCCTTTCTGCCGTCTATCGCGTCACAGCTTGGAGTCTCTTCGTATACAGACCACCGACGGTCAGCGGGGTAGGCTGCGGATGCACTGTATGGTTGACATCGGAGTCTAAGACATGGTCCACGCCAGCCGAGCCGAGCAGGAGTTCCGCAACTGGGTGGACAGCCTTGATCGCAGCACTATCTCCCCCGATGAAGCTCAGATCATCAATCTTGTGGCAGGCAACTTCGCTGACCTTGCAGCCAAGGGCGCTGCCGGTGGAAGCCGGGGGAAAAGAATTGCTCAACTCTATGAGCGAAATCGCGCCTCCCTCCCGAGTGAGCTTCCTCGTCGCTCAGAGGAGACGCCTACTGAAGAAAAGCGAATTCAGTGTCTTAAGGACCTGTCGATCGGTCCGTTTCGAGGCTTTGTAAAGACGACGGAACTGGAGTTCTCGGAGCGCTTCACATTTGTGTACGGCCCCAACGGCACTGGCAAGAGCAGCCTGATTGACGGACTCGAGTTCTGCATGTTGGGAAACATTCAGGAAGCCACTGCGAAGCGGTTTGAAGCAGATTCATACGCCAGGAATGCGCGCCTCGGCAGGTACGACCCGCCAACGCTTCGTGGGGTAACCGACGATCAAGAGGTCATTACTGTTCAAGCTGACGCGGCCGCCTTTCGTTACTGCTTTGTCGAGAAAAATAGAATCGATAGCTTTGCTCGGATCTCGGCAACAACCCCCGCGGATCAATCGAGTAGGATCGCCGCGCTCTTTGGGTTGGACGAGTTCGCCCAGTTTGTCAAAGGATTTAGTGAATCACTTGATCCTTATCTGCCAACGGTGAGCGAGAAGCAATCCAAGCTTGACGAGCTAAGGGCGGCCTGCGCATCAGACAAGGAATTCATTGCCTCGGCGCCCGAAAGGCGATCTGAAATTGGCGTTAGGTGGTCCGAGATAGCTGAACAAGTAGATTGGTCGGGTACGCCCGCAGAACTTCTGGCGGACCTGGATGGCGATGCGAATGATCCCGAAACGACCGGGAGACTCAAATTACTTGATCAGGCCATAGAATCGGAGATCCGGCCCGCTCTTGTGTTGCCCTCGGTTGAGGATTTTGATTCGCAAAAGGATGCCCTTGCGCAGCTGCTTGCGTCACATTCGGAACTCGACTCGGAATTCGCCCGGCAGCAAGCCAGCGTCGTCTACCGCGACTTATATAAGGCGGTTTCGCAGCTCACCTTGGTTTCACGGGACATCTGCCCTGTCTGTCTAACCCCCGTCGATCAAGCGTCGAGAAATCCCTTCTCCGCGGCTGCAGAGCAGCTGGAAATGCTCCAGTCCGTCTCGGAGCTCGAGGGAAGAATGGTCACTAGATGGCAGGAGGTCTTCGAGTCCTTTGGGAGCTTGCGGGATACGGTCATCTCGCTTCGGAACGTTGCGTCGCAGGTAGAGGTTGATACAGGACTGCCGTCTCCGCCTCGTCTTTCGGTGCCCTCACCTACCCAGAAGGCGCCGGGCAAACACGAGATTGATGTCTTCTTGAACGGTTGTAGAAGTAGAGATGTCGACTTGTCTCGTCTCGCGGAAGCGGCCGAGGTTTCGAAGAATGCAGCGGATCAAGCTGAGGAGATCCAGAAGAGCAAGAAGGCTGAACGAGACTTGCTCCGCGATCTACGGGATAGGGCTAGGCAGATTCAGGCCGACTACGTTCTACTCCAGAAGACACTTAAGGATGCCGGCGATCGGATGCAGCGGTTCGAAGCTGAGAACGAATCTCTCGCCAAAGAGGCCGAGCTGGAAATTGCGATTTGCGCGCAGAACCAGCGAATGTGCTCTGCGTATACCAGTTTTCGAAATCGGCTACGGGCTTACAAGGACGAGCTGCCGGCTGCAGCTGTATCTAGGCTCTCCGAATTGACCACCGAGCTGTACGTGATGATGAACGAGGAGGATCAGGAGCATGAGAAACTCGCATCGATCTCTCTCCCAGCGAGCGCGAACGAGGCCATCCGAATACGATACGAGGAGGATGAGACGGGCACTGAGCATGACGCTCTTCACGTCTTAAGTGAAGGACACTTGAGGTGCCTTGGCCTAGCGATACTGCTCGCTAAGAACGTCGAAGAGGAGTGCCCTCTCTTGATCTTCGACGACGTTGTGAATGCGATCGATGACGAGCACAGGCTATCAATTGCTTCGCTTCTGTGCTGTTCGGATCATTTCTCAGATAAGCAGCTAATCGTGACATCACATGGTGAGGAGTTCATGAAGACCCTGGAGCACCAGCTAGAAGCTTCGGCAGCGAATTCGTCCGTATCGCGGATCAATTTTCGTCCGTCTGGTCAAAACGAAGGAATCTCCGCGCACCCATCAACGAACCCGAGGCACTACTTGGCGAAGGCAGAATCGCTACTTTCAGGCGGTTCCGTACGAGATGCGCTTAGCGAGTGTCGTCCGGCGCTCGAGCACATTAGCGGCCATCTTTTTCGGCGACTTCGCAATGGAAACTACGATGTGCTGATCTCCGTTAGGACGAGAGACCCCCAAAGGCCCCCCGAGCTACGAAGCCAGATTGACGGACTTGAACGGTTCCTTAGGGAGAAGCTTTCCAGCGCCGACATCGTCGCGATTGATATCTGCAATGAGATCGAGATTCTCAAGCAGTCCTCCCACTGGGCCTACCTCAACAGCGGATCCCACCACGAGGAAGGGCGAGGCGAGTTTCAGTATGGCACGGTTCGAAAGGTTCTTGACAGTCTCATGCGGATTGAAGCGCTAGTTAAGACGAAGGGCTGGCCGAGAGAGATCCCTTAGCGCCGGATCGGCCGGCGGAGCCATTGACGCTCAGCGCAACGAATTGATCGGCAACCGACCAAAGCCGATTGGCCCGATTAGCGCACCCGTGGAAGCCGGTCGCCCTAGTTCGCATCTCTCAACCTTCTCGCTTCGTCGACGAAGGCGAGCGTACTGCGATCTGCTGGATCTATCTAACAACTGCAACTTGTACTGCGGCCCGTAGAATCGGACTTGCAGGAGGCAATGATCCTCTACCCTTCAAGCAACTAGATTGGGTTTGACTTCGAGTGCGCAGACCCCTCACATGTACCGTTGATCTTGCTTCGCTGGGTCTGGACCACATTAGTCCGCACAAGAGAGTCTGCTGGAGTGAGAGGCTAGCGATCGGTCGCGCGGGTGGTTTCGGTCGGAATCGCCGGCACGATTAGCCTCTCATTTCCAGTCGTCGGAGCGGAGGAATCAGATGCAGGTATCGGAGAGTCGCAATTGGTATCGCGTTCAGGCTGCGCAAGGGACAACAACGCCAGTCCGACGAGAGTCAGCCAAAACATCAGAAAAACTAACGAGAGGGAGATCATCGCGTGGCTAACTGACGGCTTCCAAAGAATTGCCCAGTCAAACAGTCCACGAATGTGTCCGTGACCACTGTTCTCGAAACTATTCTTGACGGCCAGTACGGCCTCCTCAGTCGGGACTGTGAAGAGGCGCAAGTCGGGATTCAGCCCTAGCTCAACTTGCCCCAGCCGATGTTCCCAGCGCGCTTGCCAGAACTTGCCACCCAGATTTACTAGGAACCACAGCCACGCGACGATAGATCCTAGGAGAGACAGGAGAAGCTCGTGCTGTGGTTTATCGAGCGTAAAATATCCAACCGCGATCGCGGTCGAGAGGGCTAGAAAGTAATTCGAGCGCTGCCAAAAGAGCGAGATCTCGAAATTCCGCGTTTCTATCGCTGCACGGAATTGGATCTCGTGTAGGCGATCGGATGCATCGTCTGACATTGAAACTCCGGCACCCAGCTGCTCGGCGTTCGGCTGCAATGGAAAGCGCTGACTGTCAGCGCAAAGCGGTACAAACCCACCGCTAGAATGCTACCAAAATCGAGAGCCCCCAGATTTTCACTTTTCGAGTTCCGCGAGTTCACGCATCTGTCGAACTCAACTTCCATGCCTCGACTCGCCCGACGCACCCATCCATGTCCGCCTCCAGCTCGTATACCCAAAACCGAGTCACATCCCACCCCAGCTCCATCATCCGCTGGTTTCGCATGATGTCCCGTCTACACAAGTCGCCCGTCCAATCCCGGTGATGCTCTCCATCCACCTCGATATCGAGCCGCCGTTCGCCGTCGACTAACGCGAAGTCCAACGTGTACTTCTCCACCTCGTATTGAGGGATGGGACGCAATCCAGCTTCATACATCCGGGAATAGAACCTGCGCTCCCAGTCGGAAACAAGCTCCGGCCGCGCAACGACAGGATATTCGGGGCTGCTGGCTTTTGATGCATTTCGTAGCCGCTCATTCGTAGACGACAGTTCCGTGATATAGCGGGCGAATGCCGCGAGGTATTCCACGCTGGAAGATTCTGCGGCTCCCTGATCTCCGACGACGATCAATGCCGAGCGTGCGCGAGTGATCGCCACATTGAATAAGTTGGGCGACCGACGAAGAAAGTTGATGCTCCCATCCCCGATTCCCTCGCCTACGACCGGCGAGAAGATCATCACGTCCCGCTCATCGCCTTGAAAACGGTGGACTGTATCGACGAGCAATTCGGAAGTTGGCATGAGCGCGTTGAGCTCCGGGTCGGCGGTCACCCTCTCCCGAATCAGATTGGCTTGGGCGCGGAAGGGGCTGATCACGCCCACGCTGCCTGAGTATTCTTGCTCGACGAGCAATCTCCGCAGTTCGCGAAGCACGGAGTCGGCCTCTGCCTGGTTTCGGGAGCCGCCTGTTACGACGCGCTCTACACGACCTGCGACTTGTATCCATCGGACGGCTGCTCCTCCGCGAATCGAGTTCAGATTGCTGTATCGAGTGGCGACTCGGAGCTTCCCTTCGTAGAACGTTTGGTTCGAGAACTCGATGATGTCGGAATGCGAGCGATGATGTTCACGCAAGTCGACGATGTCTTCGGCCGCGGCCATGGGTGCGCCGAGATCGTAGAGAGAACTGTTCACGTAATCCCAGAGAAGGTGGTCTTCCGCCAGGCCATGCTTCTCGAGGAGTCGAGCGTTCTGGTCCTGACGCAAAGCCGAGATGTGGCGAAGCTGCTGGGGGTCGCCAATGATGACCGCTCGGCGGGCGCGGTAGAGCAGCGGAACGAGCGACGCGATATCGCATTGGCTCGCCTCGTCGATCACGACAAGGTCGAAGAATCTGGGAGTGAGAGGTACGCGTCGATGCACAGAGAGCGAGGTGACCGCCCAGCATGGGAGAACTTCGCTGATGTGCGGGACCAACTCGGCGTACTTCTTGGCAAACTCCGGAGATCGCCTGCCCGATTCCCGAGCCTGCTCTTGGAGGGATCGCAGCGTTGATGCGTACTCACCGACGAGTCTGCGTTGCTCGCGGGAGAGTCGAGCCGGCTGAAGGAGCAGCCAAAGGTGCCAGAGGCTCTCCGAGACTTCTTTGATTTGCTCAGATAGTTCAAGTTCCAGCTTCGACAGATCTTCAAGCGACGTGAGGGCGGAGAACTTGCTCACGTCGCGGTCCTGTTCCCGCAGAAGACTTTGGACGCCCAGGATGTCTTCGATTTCGTCCGCAACCTCCTCCCATCGTGCGAATTCGTCGAGCCGGAAACCCAAAGGGATTTGGATTCCGAGTTCTTGAAGCTCGGTACGCCAGGAGTCGCTCCGAGCATTGAGCTTCCGAATGCGTCGAGTCGCAAACAGCTTTGCGCTTAGCCTCTTGAGCGCGTCACCGGCGGAGGGATTGAGTACGCGTAAGCGCCGCCGAAGCTCCGACAGGATTTTTCGGAGGCGTACGTCGTCGATGTCTCGAAGGCGGTCGAGTCGATCAGTGCCACGGTCGCTGCGCTCCAGTTCGATCTGCTGAGCGCGACGGCCGAGGATTGACAGGAGTTCCGAATAGGAGTCGAGATCGACTTCCATCTCTTCGACGCGTTCGGCGATTCTGGCGTGAATTCGGGCCTGCGCGTCGTAGGCGAGCTCGTCTTCCTCGGAGCAGGACACGGAAAGCATCTTTGTGAGGAACTCGACGATCTTTTCTTGGTAGGCGTTGGCCCCAAGCCGCATGAGAAGCGGACGAGGTCCGAGGGCATTTACTCGGGTTTCGACGACGTCGACCGCTTTGTTGTTCTTGCTTGCGAAGAGAACGCGCTGGCCTTGATGGGCTGCATTCACAAGTATGGAACTCACGACTTGCGATTTTCCGGTTCCGGGTGGGCCGGTGATGACGGTAAGTGGTGATCTCAAGCTGCGTTCGACTGCACTCCGCTGCTCATGATTGAGCGGGAGGACCTCAAGCGGAGGGCGCGTGCGATCAGGACCGCTGTCGTCGTTTCCTTCTACTCCAATGAGGCTGCCGAGTGCTGTCCCGCGGAGGTGCGATGCAGGGTGCTCGCAGAGCGCGTTCAGCTCCGCTTCAAGGCCGCGAGTGAAGGGTGGGCGATCGGCGACAAATAGGAGTGCTCGGTTGTAGATCCCAGGTTCCGAGACACTAGATAAAGGCCGATCGCGGCAGGGCTCATACGGGTCCAGGGCCTCAGCCCAAGGCCAGTCGGGTCGTACATTCCCGAGTCGCAATAGCAGCTCGTCATAGGGAGGAAGCTCCGCGGCATCTCCCGTTAAGCCGAGTGACTGCTGGAGAGCCGAGAGCTCATCCATGACCGCAGCGCCGGATTGACCAGTGATCGTGCGCAGTGCTTCGAGGTTCCAGACGGGTAAGTCGTCCTCATTCTGGAGATTGGATTCGTTGTCGCCCTTCCCAGTAGAAAGTGTGTGGATGAGCAAGGGCTGAAGAAGGAATCCATCCCAACCAGTCCTCGACCGAATCCTCTTGGCGACGACCAAATGCCCCAGAAAGATGGATTTCCCGCTGCGTGGGGAAGATGCGATTTCGACGAGCCGCCGCGCTTCTTCCGATTCGTTGAGAACCTCAAGTTCTCCCGCAACTGCCGGGTGATGCGAGAGCTCGGCGTAGTCGAGGCCGTGTCTACTGGAGGGGTAGAGGCTTACGCCAAACTGGTCATCGAGACTGATGCATTCGAGGTAGTAGCGGCAGAGTCGCCCGACAGCGGTCTCTGCGATCCGACGCGAACCCGGGACGGAGGTGACCAAGCCGTCACCGGAACTGAGTTGGGCCTTCGCCGAGGACTTCGAGCCCGAGCCATTGGACAGCGATGACCACCCATAGCTCTCATCCTGTCGGACGTGTCCCTTAAGTTCTCCGTTGAGAACGGCGTTGGCTTCGCGTCGGTCGATGCCGAGACGTGTGCCGATGTCCTTGGCTTTTAGGCCTGGCTCAGCTCGTACGAGCGCTAGGACGTCTTCCGGAAGCCCCATTCGTTGACCTCAGTCGGTCGAAGTAGGACTTGATGCTGGCAGACTCGAATAGGTGATCGCAAGCGGTCGGACGTTCCGGGGGGAATCAGAAGACTGCGGCGCTTGACCTTTAAAAGAAACATAATGTTGCTTTTAGGGGGCGCCCCACCTAAGCTCCCCAAACCCCGAAAAGGAGCCCACCCATGCCCAATTCCCTCCCCCCCGGATTCCTAAACCTCCACCCCGATCCCCCCTTCAACTTCCTCCTCAACCGCCTAGCCTCGACGAACTCTCCCGACGAACTCACCGAACTCGGCCGCAGCATCCAAACCATGGAAGACTGCGTCCGAGTACTCCTCGACGCCGCCCAACGCGCCGAAGCCGAAGGCCGTCTCCTCGAAGCCGCGAACTTCTGGCGCGGCGCCGAGTTCTACATCCCGGCGGGCGAGCCAGGGAAGTCCGAAGCCTACGAACGCTTCCGCGAACTCCACGACAAGGCCAAGCCCGAACTCGCCGCTCGCCGCCAAAGCGTCGCCTTCGAAGGGGGCGAACTTCCCGTGATCGAACTCCCCGCGCAGAGCGAAACCCGCGGAACAATCCTCGCGAATAGCGGTTTCGACGGCCTGCTTGAAGAGATGATCCCCACCCTCGAGCCCCTCGCTGAAGCAGGCTACCGCGTATTAGGTTTCGAAGGACCGGGCCAGGGCGCTGCGCTCCGATTCAGCGGCCTCCACATGCCCCACGACTGGGAGCGCCCTGTCGCGGCAATCCTCGACCACTACAACATCGACGACTGCACGTTAGTCGGCATGTCCCTTGGCGGCTATCTCGCCCCACGCGCGGCCGCATTTGAGCCGCGGGTCAAGCGCGTCGTCGCTTGGGGGGCGATGTACGACTTCCTTGGTGCGGTCGGCCGCCAGCTCAGTCCGCCGAAAGTCGCCGCCCTGCAGACGCTTGTACGCCTTGGCGCACGCAAGCAGGTAAACGCAGCGATCGAACGCGTCGGGAAGACGAACCCGCTCGCGAAGTGGGCGACGGCGCATGGGATACACGTCTGCGGCGGGAAGGATGCGTTCGACTTCATCAAGTGGGTGATGACGATGAACCTTCGCAAGGAAAGCCATCTCATCACGCAAGACACGCTCATTGTGATGGGCAACCAGGATCATCTCGTTCCGCTGAGCCAGGCGTACAAACAGGCGGAAGCGCTTAAGAACGCGAGGTCGGTTCACGTTCGGATCATGACGGAGAGCGAGCAGGGGGCACAGCATTGCCAGATCGGGAATCCGATGTTGGTCGTTGATGAGATACTTCGCTGGCTGGATGGGTTGGCCCGTCGTGATGCGGATCTCGAGAACTGTCGGCCTAACCTCCTCTCGGAACGTGCGGCATAGATGGAAGCTCTACAGAACGCGCCACAGAAGCGGCCGGCAGGGCGCTCGGAGCGTGTCGGTCAGGCGGTTGCTGCGGCGACGATCGAACTGATTGTGGAGGGCGGGCTTGGGCGCGTGACCTTCGAGAATGTCGCGGAGCGCGCTGATGTGAACCGGACGACGCTCTATCGGCGTTGGGGGAATAAGTCGCGCCTGCTGACCTGGGTCATGCTCGAACATATTGCGAAGCAGGCTCCGGCACCCGACACGGGCTCGATTGAGAAGGATCTTCTCAAGATGATGATGAACCTCAATAAGGCGATCTCGACCGCTGCCGGCGCGGCGTTTCTTCAAGTGGTTCTCGTCGAGTCACGCAATGACGAGACCGTCGACGAGGCGGTGCGGGCGTTCTGGAAAGAGCGACTGGAGCTGGCGAAACCGATCTACGAACGGGCCGTCGATCGTGGAGAGCTCGACGGCAGCGTCGAATACGAGTTGCTGACCGACCTGGTCTTCGGCCCGATGTTCTACCGAAGCATTCGGACGGGGCGGCCGATCTCTGCGAATTATGCGAAGCGATTAGTCGAAGCGACGATGCGGATCGCTCGCGCGGGCTAGACCGCGCGGCCTCTCGGGCTTCCACCAAATTCGTCGTCATCGATCGAGACGCCGTCGAAACCGAGCACTCGCAGCCCTAGAACGCCGCGGAGGTCACCCTCGCGACGTGAGGCGGAGTTTACGAACCAAGTCGAGGAGGGTCGGCAAAGGATCACTAAGCACAACATCCGCCGAACGCTTAGGCCCCGCCAAGCTCCTTACCCACCCAGCAATAGACAACGACCCGCGACGCCAGTGAGTGAACGCCGCAGCCAGATCCCGCTTCCAGCAAATCCACTTCATGCCGGGCCGAGCGAGCCGCGGCATAGAAGGAAGGCTACGCCCCGCTGCAAGCAGGCAGTGAATGTGCGTAGCCTCGAGCCCCGATGCCTCACATAACGGAAAGTTGAGCGAGAAGCGCGTGTTCATCTCAATCAGCAGAAACGCGCCGGAGGTCGCATCCTTCTTAAACTGGAGAGAGCCGGTTCCAACGTAGTGGCGGGACCGAAGAAGCCGAAGCGTCGTCTCGACGAGC
>Ga0316209_1002980_pt1 | contig 12349 bp, 13 predicted proteins | sample 6monopyrite_MG_FD_204945 | JGI IMG/M metagenome (GOLD analysis project Ga0316209, IMG submission 204945) | Microbial mat bacterial communities from mineral coupon in-situ incubated in ocean water Damariscotta River, Maine, United States -... | ecosystem: Environmental > Aquatic > Marine >...
GAAGGTGGGCGTTCCGCTCACGCCACTTGTTACCGCTATCAAGGTAATAGGCATCCCGTTACAAACCGAAGTATCGGGCGGGCCAACATCAACCGTTTGAGCACTAGCTACATTTGGTGAGGATTGCAAAAGGACAATCACAAACAATGCAATTACGCTCGCAAGCAAATGTTTTAAGTATTGATGGTAGTTCATTTAATAATACTCAGGTAATTTTCAAAGATACAAAGTTGATGCTAGCGTTTAAGAGTAATTGTTCCGTTGAACGTCTTCTTTGCGGCTATTTCCGTTTTAAGAATCACAGTCCAAACATAAATACCTGCATCTAGCTTGTTTCCATTGTTGTGCAAACGACCATTCCATGGTTCGGAAGCGCTTTCAGTTTTATAAACTTCCTGTCCTTTCTGATTCCGGATTACCATTTCAAACGGTACTTGCATGTCGGGTAAAGCTCCAAGCATGAACGCCTCGTTCGTGCCGTTGTCATCAGGAGTAAAGCCAGTTGGAGCAAGAAGGTCGAATGCTTTCCTGTTTTCGATATTCCAAGATTCTGAGCTAGAACATCCGAGGTTGTTTCTAATCGTAAGTGTAACATCGGATTTTCCAGCATTTCTAAAAAGGTGGTCGGCAGAAGCTCCTTTTGCTATTAACCCGTCAGAAAAAGACCAGTTAGCGGTTTCGGTAGGTTGTAAAATCGTTTCAAAATGGTAAAACGGAATCGCGTCATAACCTTCCAGTTTCTGCGATGCTTCCAGTGACACAGTAGGACTTGGATTGACTGTAATATTCACCGTCTTGTCTGCCATTTTCGTATTGTTTTCTGTCTTGAGCGTTACCGAATAGTTTCCAGCAATTACAAACGAATGTGAAGGATTTAACTCTTTGCTAGCAGTGCCATCACCAAAATCCCAAGTCATTTGGGCTTTCATATCAGATGATTCGTTAATGAAACTAACGTCCTCACCTGCGCAAACTTTTAATGAGCTTGGAATGAAGCTCGCTATCAAAGGCTTTGCTTCTGCTTTTTCAATCGTTGAATTTTTAACCGGTAGTGTGGCTTTTTTCTCAGCTATTGGAGCTTGTTCCTCGTTCGATTTTGCGATAGTTTCAGAATCTGTGTTCATAGTTTCTGTACTCGACTCACGGGCATTTTCAACAATCTTTTGGGAATCTGCAATTTGAGTCTTTTCGGAAGGAATGACTTGCTTCGATTTCTCGGTAACAGGTGTTGGTTCAGATGGCGTAGATGAGTTTTCTTTAGTTACGGTTTGCTCTTGGGTGATTTCCACCTTCTCAGTTGTAATTGAATCGCCTTGATTTAGTTCATTGTCTGAATTCAGATACCAAACGCTAGTGGCCACGGTGGCAATAACCGCAAAAAGAGCTGCAATTTTCCAACCAAGTTGGCTTATACCTGATGCTGCGCCACCACTTTGCGGAAGCTGTGTTTCAAACGCTGCCCAAGCATTGGCATCGTAAGGCATCTCGAAATTCTCAAGACTCTCCTTTATCTTATTATCGAATGGGTTACTCATATTCTTGTTTAAAGTCTGTCGGCAAATTGTTTGCTCAGTAATTTTCTCATGTTCATTCTTGCCTTAGCAAGATTTGATTTGGAAGTTCCTACACTAATGCCCAATTCATCCGCAATTTCTTGATGCGAATAATTCTCCATTACATACAGGTTAAAAACCATTTGATATGCTGGAGAAAGTTGTTGCATCGCTTCTATGACGTGTTTTGGCTGAATGGTTTCCTCTTCTGGGTCTAAAAATTCATGTTCGTCCTTCTCATCTGCTACATTTAGCACTTTGTAATCATCGTCAGGTACAAAGTCTTGGTGCTTTTTTCGTCTGAAAGAGTCGATTGCATTATTGGTAAAAATGCGTCTCACCCAGCCTTCAAAAGAACCATCGTTCTTGTATTTTTCGAGATTTCCGAAAAGCTTTATAAATCCCTCTTGCACTAACTCTTTACCCTGATCAAGGTCTTTCGTGTACCTCATGCACACGCTCAACATCTTTCCGTAGAACAGCTCGTAAATCCTTTGCTGGCTTTTGCGGTCGTTTTTCAGACAACCTGCTATCAGATCCTGGAGTTCTTGGTCGGTTAGTTGCACGCAATGAGATAACGGGATGAATTTGTGAGGTTGCCTTATGCAACCTCAATATCACCGCAAGGTAAGAAGTGGGTTAGAAATGACCGTTAGATATTAGAAGGAAGGCATTAGAAAAAGTGATTCCCCGCATTATTACCAGTACCGTAATTAACGGAAGAACAAACGGAGACCCTTCGTTCCTCAGGGAAGCAAACGGTTATCTACGAATCCTGCTACCTGCTTCGCTGGAGACTGCCCTGAGTTTTTACCGAAGGGAATCGTCTCGGTTGTGAAAGTAATACTCCGACACAAAGGGATAGAATACATTTAACTGGTAATAAAACGGGGAATCATTTAGAAAAAGAGAGCTTCAAAGTTTGGTCATGTTTTTGGTCGTTTCACAATGCCAATTGTGTTGAGTGCCCTTTTGTAGGGTATATCGAAGGACGAAACCTAGTACGTGGCGATCGGTTGTCCGTTATATTTTTTTGCGAAAGACAAAAAGGATGCCCGTACCACCCCTAACGCGGTCGCTTCTCGAACTTTCGTTTTCAATCCAACCCACCTAGAACGCTATAGTAAACAGCTAAATCTTGGTAAGTCGGGTTTTAGAATTTGTAATCGTGATAAAGAAGTTGTCCTGTTTTGGATAATGGTCGGTAAGCACTACCAACAAGCGTCTTTCAATTTCTAAAGTTTCAGATTTACTGTATCGTAGGAAAATAATGGCTAACCCTAAAATTGCGTGAGCAAAAACAAGCTCGCCAAAATCCTTATCCTCAGTAAGAAGAACGCCTTTTTTTGATTTTACCAATGCAACAACTTCGTTGTCCGAAATTCCAGCATGATTATCTCGTATAGAAAAGACTTCAAAATCTTTCTCCCTTAGAAAGTTGATGAGAGACTGGTCAATATTCTCATCGGCAATAATCAAGCAGCCTCAATAATCTCCTCGTTGGCAATCATATCAGCAGCATACGAAAAGGCAGCCAAAATCTGCTCCTTTGTCAGATTTGGGTATCCCTTCAAAAGCTCTTCTACAGAATAACCGCTAGCAAATTTACGCATGACAAGTTCAACCGTAATTCGGGTTCCTTTGATAATTGGCTTTCCTAACATTACGTTAGGATTTCGTTCTATGTATGCTGTTTGTGCCATATTTCTCCAAGTTGAGAACAAATCAAAGGTAAGGTTTATTGTGGCGATTTTTGAAGAAGTCGCTGAACTATCAGAAAACAAAAACCCCCGTTCCGATGTATCGGAACGGGGATTTAATATCAACAGAAGCTGTAATTAAGCTTCTTTTCTTTCTGGTTTTGGAAGCAAAACTTTTCTTGAAAGTTTCAGTTTTCCAGTCTTCTCATCAACAGCGATAAGTTTCACGTCAATGATATCTCCTTCCTTAAGAACTTCTTCAACTTTCTCCAATCTTCTGTGCTCAATTTCGGAGATGTGAAGTAGTCCATCTTTTCCTGGCATAACTTCAACAAATGCTCCGAAAGGCATGATGTTCTTCACCTTTCCTTTGTAAACCTCGCCTACTTCAGGAACAGCTGTGATCGCTTTGATACGACCAACAGCCCCATCAATTGACTGCTTATTGTTTGCCATGATCTGGATGTGCCCTTTGCCGTCAATCTCCTCAATGTTGATTGTTGCCCCGGTCACTTCCTGCATCTCTTGGATGATTTTTCCTCCAGGTCCGATTACTGCTCCAATCATATCCTTAGGAATGATGATAGAAACGATACGCGGTGCGTGATCTTTCACATCTTCCTTAGCAGTATCGATGGTCTTATTCATCTCATTCAGGATGTGATGACGACCTTCTTTTGCTTGATTCAATGCTTCAGCAAGAACTTCGTAAGGAAGTCCATCAACTTTCATATCCATCTGAACAGCTGTGATACCATCTTTAGTACCAGCTACTTTGAAGTCCATATCTCCCAAGAAATCCTCGTCTCCAAGAATGTCAGAAAGGATAGCATATTTTCCTTCATCATAGATAAGTCCCATGGCAATACCAGAAACTCCACCTTTGATCTTTACACCAGCATCCATAAGCGCCATTGATCCAGCACAAACAGTTGCCATAGAAGAAGAACCGTTAGATTCTAAAATCTCAGATACAACACGTACCGTGTAGTTATTATCTTTTGGAAGCGCTTTTTTCAAAGCTCTCTCTGCCAAGTTACCGTGTCCTACTTCTCTTCTGCTTGTTCCTCTTAGGAAACGCGCTTCTCCAGTTGAATATGGAGGGAAGTTGTAGTGTAGGTAGAAGTTATCGAAACCTTCGTGTGTTACGCTATCAACTCGTTGCTCATCTAGTTTTCCACCAAGAGTAACTGTAGTCAAAGACTGCGTTTCACCTCTTGTGAAAATGGAAGAACCGTGTGCAGATGGGATGTAATCAGTCTCTGTCCAGATTCCTCTTACTTCATCCGTTCTGCGACCATCAAGTCTTACTTTTTCCGTTAGGATACAATCTCTAACAGCTTTTTTCTGCGCATACTTAAAGTATCCTCCCAACATTGGAAGAAGCTCTGCTTTGTCATCATCAGAAAGTGTAGCTACAAAAGCATCTTTAATCTCGTTCAATTTATCAGACCGCTCTTGCTTTGCAGAACCAGATTTAGCCATTTCATATACCAATGGGTAACAGAAATCGTAAACCTTTTGTTTGAATGCATCGTCATGAGTTTCGTGAGAATACTCACGCTTAACCTTAGATTTCTCAACCTTAGAAGCTAATTCAATCTGACCAGCAACTTGCTTTTTAATAGCCTCGTGTCCAACCTTAATAGCTTCCAACATCTGGTCTTCAGAACATTCTTCCATCTCACCCTCAACCATGGTAATGTCTGTTGCTGTACCCGCAATCATCATATCCATATCAGCACCTGCCAAAGCAGCTTTAGATGGGTTGACTACGAATTTACCGTCAATCAACGCAACACGTGCTTCAGAAATAGGACCTCCGAAAGGAATGTCTGATACTGAAAGAGCGGCACTAGCGGCCAATCCTGCCAATGCATCTGGCATCACGTTTTCATCATGAGAAATAAGGTTAATGATAACCTGTACTTCAGAATGGTAATCTGATGGGAACATCGGGCGCAAAGCACGGTCAACCAATCGGCAAACCAAAATTTCTGCTGTAGATGGTCTTGCTTCTCTTTTAAAGAATCCGCCTGGGAATTTCCCTGCTGCGGCATATTTTTCTTGATAATCAACTGATAATGGAAGGAAATCTACACCTTCTCTTGCACCTTGGCTTGATACCACGGTAGCCATTAACATGCAGTTTCCTGCTCTTAGTATTACCGAACCATCGGCTTGTTTAGCCAATCGGCCAGTTTCAATGGTAACGGGTACGCCATTACCTACATCAATTGTTGTTTTAATTGCTTCTGGAGCTTTCATCTTTTCCTCTTTATTTACGTCTGTTTATTTTTCTTTTCTATTTGTTTTCTGTCAGTAAGTTCGGCTAAAACCAAACCCCTAGATACGCGAAAAGGCAATCTTATCAATTGCCTTTTTCACTTATAACTTTCAAATGCTATTATCTTCTGAGTTTCAATTCCTTTACAAGAGCACGATATTTTTCAATATCCTGTGCTTTAAGGTAGTCTAGCAAACTTCTTCTTTTACCTACAAGGTTAAGTAGAGCGCGTTGCGTACCAAAATCTTTTCGGTTGGTCTTAAGGTGACCAGTAAGGTGATCGATGCGATGCGAAAACAACGCGATTTGACCTTCTGTACTACCTGTATTCGTTTCAGCACCACCGTGCTTTTTGAATATCTCTTTTTTTACGTCTGATGTTAAATACATCTATCTTCTTTATTTATCGTCAAAAATTCGAGGCGCAAAGATAGAAAATGCTTTTGGTTTTACAATCTACCCGAAAACAAGTTTTTAAAGAAGTTTTTTAGCCTGCACTGAGCGAAGTCGATGTGGGCGTTCCCCACCCCGCTTTCGCGTGCGTGGTGGGGCGGGCTTTCCGCTATATCTTTTTTGTGGGTTGGTTGAGCGCGTCACCCTGAGTGTCCCGATTTTTATCGGGATGTATCGAAGGGCGAAACCAACACGCAAAAAAGGATGCCGCTTCAATCCCTAACGCAATCGCTACTTAAAAACCTCAACTTTAACCGACAAACGAAGCAACCATTTGCCTTTAAATTTGTCAGACAAATAACAGCATCATTTCAATGAGAATTATTCTTTTCACCTTTTTCATTCTTATTTCTACGCAGTCCTTCGCGCAGCTATTCTTTAATAGGTACGACTCTGTGCAGGTTACTGAGGAAAATGGAACACTCGATTTTTCATCGGTTGGTGGGTTAAACCATCCGCAGTTTTCAAACATGGATTTTGATGCTGATGGAATGAACGATTTTTTGGTGTTTGATAAAACAGGAGATAAATTGCCCGACCTCGTGATTGGAGAGAAAACAGGAGGACTGAACGACTATCACAAGGATGGCGCTTCTACATCGCCAAATTCTGCATTCGCAGATGCCAATTTTGGAAGTGTAAATATGACCGCATTAGGCTCTGCAGGTGGGTACAACGCGCCTTTTTTGCTTGAGAATGTTGAAATGACAGGTTACAATATGCTTGGTGAGAAAGTTTGGAATGGTAACAGCAGAAACAGCATTCGAGAGTCAATTGACCTTACATTGCTAGAAAGCGGAATCTATCGCATCGACCTTCGTTCTAAGAACAAGATTGCCGCCAAACGGTTTGTTATTCAGAGTTAATGGACAATCCTGAGCCCATCCTTTTGTTTGATGGCGTATGCAATCTGTGCAGCGGTTCAGTTCAGTTTGTGCTCAGACGAAACAAGAAGGGAAACATTCGTTTTGCATCCTTACAATCTGAATTTGGGCAAAAGAAACTGAAGGAAATAGACTTGCCTGTAGATTACACTTCCAGTCTTGTCCTGATTGAAAACGAAAAATCTTATGTAAAAAGCGATGCAGCTTTACGCCTTGCGAAGCATTTGAGTGGAGTATGGAAACTCGGTTCTGTTTTTCTGATTGTTCCGAAATTCATCAGAAACCCAGTTTACAGTTGGATTGCAAAGCACAGATATGATTGGTTTGGCAAGAAAGAAGTTTGCTGGATACCAGAACCCAAATGGAAATCCCGTTTTCTGGATTAGTTATATCCTAAGCCAAATTTCAGCACTTACATAGCGAATGCTGGCCTTATATTTTTGGAGGAAATCGCCTCCCAGAACCATGTCAATTGCTCCCAAATTCAACTGCTCGTAGGACTCGTTGATGTGACCAAGGTCCAGCGCAATAACCTCATAATTGTCGAGTAGCAAGTCTCCTAGAATGAATTGTTTGATGCTGAATTTTAACCCTTCCATGCTATCAGTCCCCAAACCTTTAGATAGTTTTTCAGCATTCTCAAAATTTGTTTGATCTGAAAAAAGATGGATTCTATTCTTGTCAAAAACTGAATGCGAAGCTCCCGTGTCAATCAAAATGTTGGCCAAATTTCCGTTCACAAAGCCGCTTACGGCTATATGAACGCCCGAATTTTCAATTTCAACGAAACGGATAGGAACTGGAAACTCCATTACACAAAAGTCTGTCACTAATTGAGTGATTGCACTTCAAAAGTATAACAAACCCTTACCAAAAGAAGTTCTTTTCATAGAACACCACAATAAATTATAGTCTTTGCGTTTATACTGAACAAACCCTGAAATAGTGGGTTTTAATGTTAATCCAATGGGTTGAAGTGATACGCAAATGCTGGTCGTTTTACTTGGTTTATTGGTTGATCGAGTTATCACAGACCATTGGTGTGCCCCGATAAGCTTTGCTTGTCGGGGTTCTTTTTTAACGAATCCCTGTTAACAAGTGCTTTGGTATGGCTTTAATCCCCACTAAGCTGAACATAACTTTGCCTAAACCCACAATTACATCCGTATGGCGTTGGCCCTAACTTCATTATTCAAAAAGAAAGTTGCAGAAGAGAAGGTGGCGGAATTGTTTGTCAACATTATTTTTAATGCTGTTGACACAAGTTTTGCCGAAGTTTCCGAACTCCTGAATAACGATGTAAATCTTATTTCTCCAGCGCATGTTGATCCAGAAAATCAGGATGATTTTCTGATGATTGTGATAGCTGGAAACTTCTACCTGCTTGACGCTTATTTCTTTGAAGGCCAGGAAGACCGAATTCGTGAACTTACAATTGAGAAGTTGACTGCTATCTATTCGATAGATGCTGTTACAATGCAAGTGGCTATTGATAATATGATAGCGTTTTTTAAGAAGATTAATTATCCGTCAAAGAACATCCATTACGGTATGAGTAGAGCGGTTTTTTGCAAATATGAACTGAATGATTTTCAGAAGGATTATTTTAAAAAGCTGAAAGCCCCAGACCCGATTTTGCTCAAGAATATTGATGAAATTATGGATCAGTTCATTATTAAGTGGGATACGTTTACCGACAAGTATCGCATTACAGACTAATCTTCAGAAACCTGTTTGGTTGAGCGCAGTCGAAACCTTCAACTCAACAACCCTTCGACTACGCTCAGGGAAGACGACTTTAGTCAATCGTTCAACCCAAAGCGTTCTTCTGCCATTTCTCGAATCTGATTACCAATAGCCAAACTAGCTGTAGCTGCTGGGCTTGGAGCATTTAAAACGTGAAGCGAATTGCCTTTCTGCTCAATTCGGAAATCATCTATTGTATCGCCATCCAAACCGAGAGCCATGGCTCTAACTCCAGCTCGTCCTGGCTGAAGGTCGTTCATAACAAGGTCGGGAATCAAACGTTGAAGCGTTTTAAGAAATAATCGCTTTGAAAAAGCCCTGCGGTACTCATTGTAAGCAAACCCAAAATGCTTGAATAGCAAGTTCCAAGTACCCTTGAAAGCCAAAGCTTCTACAGTATCCTTCAAGTTGAAATCAGTTTTGCCGTAGCCTTCTCGTTTAAAGCTGAAAACTGCATTAGGTCCGCACTCCACACTGCCATCTGTCATTCTGGTAAAATGAACGCCTAAAAACGGAAATTCAGGGTTTGGAACAGGGTAAATCAGATTCTTAACCTTGTGTTTGGCAGCATCCGTCAGTTCGTAGTAATCGCCACGAAAACCAACGATGGACATATCTAATTTTACGCCATCCTTTTTTGCTAATCGATCCGCTTGTAATCCACCACAGAAAACCATGTATTTGGCTTTGTAAGAAGCCTTGTTTGTTCGGATGCTTTTTATGCCTGATTCTTCGATATAGGAAATCACTTCCTCATTGAAAACCACTTTACTTTCTGAATTGAGCGCTTCTGTTATCTCCAACATTTTAGCCGTTGCACCCACAAAATCGATAATACCCGTGTACGGAACATGAATCCCTTTTATGCCTGTACAATGCGGCTCTATTTCTCTTATTTCTTCAGCAGTAATCCAGCGATTGTCAGTTAGGCCGTTAGCAATGCCATTGTTAAAGACTTTTTCCATGTGTGGAAACTCGGTCTTATCTGTTGCTACAATGATTTTTCCGCACACATCATGCTGTATGCCATGCTCTTTGGCAAAGGCTATAAGCTGATCTTTTCCTTCAACACAATTCTTGGCTTTGTAGGATCCTGGCTTGTAGTAAATGCCTGAATGAATTACGCCAGAATTATGGCCTGTTTGATGTGTGGCAGGTCGGTTTTCTTTCTCAATTAAGAGCACTTTCATATCAGTATATGCTTGCTGAAAACTGTAGGCGGTGGCCGCGCCTACAATTCCACCTCCAACTATACAGATGTCATATGATTTGTTTCCCAACATGACTGGCGAAATTACGTCTTACGGTAAAGACGCAATGCATTGCGTCTTTACGGAAACGCCACACGAAAGAGTTGCGCCATTCCCAACCCGAGATAATTAGCAATGGCGTAGCCCACCAAGCCCGTAGTGAGCCCACTTACCACAATATCCTTGTTCTTCAGTACACTCGCCACAGGGCCAATAAAAGCAGGTCCGAAAATGCCGGCAACAGAAGTAATGAGCGTTGTATCTGCATCAATTCTGAAAATCCATGAAAGGAGAAAGTGTAACGCCAGCGTTCCAACAAACACACAGGTAACGTAAAGCAACACGTTTGGGCTTGCTTGCAGCATTTCTGTGAAGTTAGAAATAGAGCCAATTCCCATACAGAATACCAGAAGGAAGTATTCTCCGAACTCATACGTTCTTGGAAGAAATCGAACTTTTTTAATGAAAGAGGCACCAATGCTCAACGTGGTAACACCTAGAATTACGGTTGGTGCAGAAAGTTCGCCAGTAACGGCTAGCGCAAATCCAATACTCGCAAGTACAATACCCAAAGAAATCCCGAATGCTGAAAGGAGCGAAAGACCGATTTTCCGCTTAGGAGTCATTTGCTGCAACCGCTGGTAATGGAAGGTTTCGTCACGGTCATCTGCTGCTCTAGGCACAAAAGACGGCAGGAATTTGAGTGCTACTTTTTGAGCCACAGAAAGCAGTAAAACCAAGTAAAGCGCACTCAACATTAAATCGCAAGCATTCAGAATAATGAATGTTTCGTTGGATATGCCAAGAGCCGTTCCGATGGCCGCCAAGTTTGGAGTACCGCCTGTGTAAACGCCCACCATCATACCAGAGAGTTTCCACACGTCTTTAACTCCCATTTCCTGTATGTAGAAAAATGCAGAAACCGAGAATGATGCAACCAACACGGCAATAACCGCTAGTCCGAATGACAGGGCGGTTTGTCTTGCATATTTGAGCCAAGCCATAAAACGGGTAGAAAGCAACATTAAGGAAATGGCGAGTGGTACCATTGCCTCAGAAACTGTCTGACTAAGTTTAGTGTCAACCGGAGATTCGGGAAGGTTTCCTACAATAAGGCCAACCGCATAGCACAGGATGACAGGACCTACCATGCCAGCCAATTTGTTGCGCTTCACAATTTCTATCACGATAATTGGAAACGCCAACATCACCAGAATTTGAATAATTGATGATAAAGGCATTGTCGAATTTAGTTAAGAAATTACACGATTGATGACCTCGACAAAGAAGGTTTTACTAGCTAGAATCGGAACTCCTTTACCGTATCAACCATCAGTTTCACCTTTCTCGGATTGATGTCTGGATACACTCCATGCCCGAGATTGGCAATGTGCCGGTTTGGTCCGAAAGCTTGCAGCATTTCCTTCGTCTTTGCTACAATCACTTCATCTTCCGAATAAAGAAGGCAGGGATCCATGTTTCCTTGAAGTGTTTTCGTTGACCCAATCAAAGAGCGACTTTCGGTTATATCCATGTTCCAGTCAACACCGATTGTTTCACAGTTCAACTCCCCCAATTCTTTTCTTACAAAATATGCCCCTTTGGCAAAAACAGTTACGGGAACATCATTTATAGCATCACATATTCGTGCGATATAGGGTAACGCAAATTCTTTGTATTGCTCGGCACTTAGAATACCAGCCCAGCTATCAAATACTTGAACAATATTAGCACCAGCTTCTATTTGTCCTTTTAAATAATTGATGGTGCTAAGTGTGATTTTTTCCAACAGTTTGTGGGCCAAAACTGGCTCCGTATAAAGAAACTTTTTTGCTTTAGAGAAAGTCTTAGAACCGCTTCCTTCAATCATGTACGAAAAGATTGTCCAAGGTGCGCCCGCAAATCCAATTAGCGGAACACGACCATCTAATTCTTTTTTAGTCATGGCAATGGCATCAATTGTATAGCGCACACCATCTGCTTCTGCTACAACCATGCGTTCTATATCTGCTGCAGATTGGATTGTGTTTTCAAACCAAGGTCCCTGCTTCTCTATCATTTGATAGGGAAGACCCATTGCTTGAGGAATAACTAGTATGTCTGAAAAGATGATGGCTGCATCAACTCCCAAATGGTCAACTGGCTGAATGCTTACCTCGCAAGCAAATTCTGGATTTTCGACTAATTCCTTGAATCCACCCATTTTGGCGCGAACCTCACGGTATTCAGGAAGGATTCTTCCTGCTTGACGCATCAGCCAAACGGGTGTTCTTTCTACTTTTTCTCCTCGCGCTACGCGCAACAAAAGGTCATTTTTTAGCATGGTGCAAAAATAGTTTGAATTTCACGTTATAGAGCTACCCCTTTAGGTCGCGCTGCACCTGATTGATTTATAAGTAACTGGTTTGTGCTGTACCATTCTGGTAAGCAGTTTTTCAAAGATAGTGTCCCTGAAGTTTAGTCTATTGAATCTATA
>Ga0316209_1002981_pt1 | contig 12348 bp, 1 predicted proteins | sample 6monopyrite_MG_FD_204945 | JGI IMG/M metagenome (GOLD analysis project Ga0316209, IMG submission 204945) | Microbial mat bacterial communities from mineral coupon in-situ incubated in ocean water Damariscotta River, Maine, United States -... | ecosystem: Environmental > Aquatic > Marine > Coastal...
GGTCCGATGCTTCTCCTTCAAGAATATGCACATGGATCGAACGCTGATTAGCCGAATTGGTGACAAATTGCTGAGAAACGCTAAACGGAATCTGCGTGTTTCTGGGAATCATAATATGATTGATCTTACGAGTTCTGTCGTTCGGATCAGTAATTTTGATCCCCAATGAGTGAGAGTTTACATCACTCGTTTCGACAGAACGCAATCGGTCAAGCACAGAATGTGCCACCTTCGATTCCCCGCCTGTCATGCGTGCTTCCAGAATGGCAGCGTGAATGGCTGCTCCCTGCGCGACAGCTTCTTCAGGAGAAACCTCGCGTGAAGGCTCGCGGCCTCCTACTTCGCGAAGCATTTCTTCCACCGCGGGCATGTAGGTTGATCCCCCGACCAATACGATTTCGTCAAGCTCTCCCGGTTTCACCCCCGCTTGCTGCATGACAAGCTCTGTGGTGTCGCGAGTTCGTTGCATCAGATCGCCGGTTAATCGCTCGAGGTCGCCTCGTGTTAACGCAACGGTCAACGTTTTTCCCTGATAGTACAAGCTGACAGGGACTTGTGCCTTGTCACTCAATTGCCTTTTTGCGTCTTCACATTCCTGAGTGAACTGCAAAAGAGTTTCTGGATCTTCTCGCGGATCAGAACCATGTTTCTGCAAATATTGTTCGCAAATGTTGTCAACAACGCGGCGGGTCCAATCCAACCCCCCAAGCATGACATCACCATCGGTGGCGAGAACTTTGAAGTTGGTTGGCGTATATCGAACAACCGTGACATCGAACGTCCCTCCCCCCAGGTCGTAAACCATAATGGTTTTGCTTGTGAAGCCAGCTTTTTGAATACCCAGTTCTCCCTTCATCCAGGCGTAAGCCAGAGTCGCTGCTGTCGGTTCGTTAATAATATCGACAACATTTAATCCGGCGATGCGGCCTGCATCTTGCGTTGCTTTTCTGCGGATATCATTAAAGTAATAGGGGACCGTAATCACAGCATTAGCAATCGGGCCGATACGTTCTTCAGCGTCCTGTCTCAGCTTTTTGATAATTAAAGCAGAAAGAAATTCAGGGGTCAGTTTTTTATTCTGGTAAACAACAAAGAAATCTTTGTTTCCCATCTGCCGTTTAATCGCTTCAACAATTCGTTGAGGATCTTCTACAGACATTCGCTCAAAACTGGGGCCAACAACTACTTGCCCCTCATCACTTAAAATTACAATGGAAGGAGTAATCGTTTTCCCATCCGCATTGATGATCGGATCAGGCTCGCCATTCTCGCCCATTCGAGAAATCGATGAAAATGTTGTCCCGAGATCGATCCCGACGGTGTTACCTTCTAAAAACTGCATGTGTCACTTACTCCGAAGTTGTTGAATTAATTACAGCGAAACGACATGATCAAGAGATGAATTTAATCGCCCCTCTATCCAAAACGCGATTACAAATTGACTCTAGCAGAAAACAACCAATTTATCCCATGAAGCTAATTCAATTTTGAAAATCAAAAAGAGTGGTGCCTGTATTGTGATGAGCTTGGAGGGCGGTTTCAAGACTCAAGCATGCTACTGAGCAAGATAGAAGGGGAGATTCTTTTACGTCAAGACGTATACAAAGAGTCACATACAGCAGTAAAATGACAAAACACGCACTGAATCCGGCATGAGGATCAGACGTGTTTTGTTTCAATTGCCCTCTTTGGAACCTCTCTTGATTCAAAAGGAGCACAGACATTCCTGTCTGTTCTAGTAAGAGCATGCTCTTTTGCAGGCAGACAAGAATGTCTACCCTCCGTTCAAACTTTTTGAATGAATATGAGGTTCTCTCTTGTATGTCTCCACCAGAATTTCTTTCTTTTCGGTTAACCAAGATCAGCTAACATATCCAACAGAGATTGGTCGCCGAACAGGTCCTCAACCGAAGATTCTTCTGGATCGGTTGACTTCACTGCACCAACGCCAGATTGCTGTGAATTAGCAGGATCATTCTGATTTCCTGGATTACTCGAAGTATCCGCGACCTGATAGACCAGTGGTGGACTACCTTGAGACCCTGTTGTTGACGAACTCTGCCCGTTGTTGTCCCCTGCTCCAATGCCAAGGGCCGCAGCAGGTGCTGGCGCCGGCGGTGGTGGTGTTACTGGAATGGCAGGTGCAGTATAAGTTCCCACTGTTGCGCCCACCCAGGTAAGAGCCGCATCCCATTGGGCTCCTGTCTGGTTCAGGAAGTTGCTTCCCTGTGAAAGAAGATTTTCCCAGACACCATTATCGTCGCGTCCAGCGATATCTGTTTTGCCATCGGCATTGAAGTCACCAGTAACAACGTCATTCAAGTTGCTTGCCGCATCCCATTTCCCCCAAAAGGTCGTCTTGAAGGTGTTTCCCTGCGAGGTGCCAATCCACCATTTGTTGCTATCTCTACGACCAGCGATATCATCTTTGCCGTCCGCATTGAAATCGCCAACAACAACATCGTTCCAGTTGCCCGCGGTTGTCCAGCCACTCCAGGTGGAGGTGGCGAACGCATTGCCTTGCGACAGGCTCACTCTCCATTTTCCGGAATTGGCACGTCCTGCAATATCGGAAAGCCCGTCCCCATTGAAGTCGCCAACCGAAACATCCTGCCAGGTGACTGCTTTACTCCACTGCCCCCATTTGGAATTACTAAACCGAGTTCCGTTGGAAAGACCGACCGTCAATTGCCCTGATTGAGCCCGACCGATAATGTCATCTTTTCCATCGTTGTTGAAATCAGCAACTTGAATATCTTTCCAGTTTGCGGTCGCTTTCCATTTCGTCCAGACTTTAGATTCAAAAACAGATCCCTGTGATTCGCCAACCCACCAGAAGCCGTTTGAATCCATCCCGAGTAAATCGTCTCGACCATCTCCATTAAAATCACCTACAGAAACATCACTGAATGTCGTTGTGCCAACATCCCAGCGGGTCCAAAGGAATTGCCCGAATTGTGTACTGTCAGACAAACCAACCCACCATTCTCCCGCATTGTTCAGGAAGGCAACATCACTTCGACCATCTCCATTGAAATCGCCTGATTTCACTTCAAGAACTCCCTGCGTGTCCGGCCCTGCTGTTCCCCAGTTTTGAGAAAGCCCATTGGCCACACCCGCGTTTTCAGAAGTGACATACCACTCAAGTTGCCCACCTTCAATGGCCAACCCAGCCAAGCCTTGTGGCACAGCGGGAGGAGCAGCCGGACCGACAGGAATACCATCAACCAGAACATCATCAAAAGCCATTCCATCGAACGGGATTTCAAAGTTGTCGTAAGCCTGGAGTTTTATGTAAACAGTCTGCTGCAAGCTCAATCCCTTTTGTGCTGCCAGGGTAGACAAGTCGTACTGACGCTGCTGATACGTTTCGGTTGAATCTGGTCCAACCAAACTCTTAACCCGGTACCATGTTGTTCCATCAACACTGATTGAAATTCCATCACCTTCAACAGACCCGGCATACAGTTCGGGCAGCGGATTATTTTCGTCATTGAACTCCCGTTGATACATACTCAGCATCAAATTCTTGTAGCCTGTTCCATCGAAAGTAAAGGTTGCTTCGTTCAAACTGTTTGTCGCAGAGTTGCTCGAAGAATCGAAGGTTAGATGACTCACCCCTTGAGCAGGACCATTTCCTGTTGTGTTTTGGATTCGCCCCAGATTAGTGGAAGCCGTTGTCCATTTATCAAGCGTTCCGTCTTCAAAATTATCAAAGAACAAGGGAGCTCGTTCGACGATATTTTTCAATTGAATGGTCATTTCAGCCGTGTCGGTCAAGCCGGGCGTACCACCATCTGTGACTTGCACACCAAGGCGAAAGACGGGGTTGGTTTCAAAATCAACCTCTTCAGGGAGTTCAACACGAATTTCTCCAGTCATTGCATCGATAGAGAAAATACCTGCATCGTTACCAGAAATAATCGCGAACGATTGAGTGTCACCGGCATTTGGATCTGTTGCCAGAACACGCCCTGCAATAAGTCCCGGCACCGGATTCTCATTGATGTAAAACGTTTGATCCTGCACAACTGGTGCCAGATTGACGAATGGCTGGCTAATGATCCGAACATTATCAAACGCGATGCCATCAGATTCTGCAGGGAAATTATCGAACTGTTGAAGCTTGATAAAGAAGTTTTGAGTTAGATCAAGCCCGACTTCACCAGCAAGGGTCGATAAGTTAAAACTGAATTCTTGATACTGGTTTATTGAAGTCGTGCCGGTCAAACTGACAACCCGATACCAGGTGAGACCATCGGAACTGATCGCAACTCCATCGGAATCTTCCGAGCCTGTAAAGCTCGCTGACATCGGATTATCTTCATCCAGATATTCCCGCTGAGCAAACTCCAGGATAATTTGCTCTGCACCACCTGGATTCACTTCAAGAACCACTTCATTAAGAGATCCATCGTTATCAATCGCGCTCGATTCAAGCAAAAGATGCTTGACACCTTCATAAGGCTGATACAAATCAGTCACTCTGGCTCGACCAATATTGGTGCTGTTCGTAATCCAGGGTGAGCCGGGAGGAAGTGGATTTCCCGGAGGATTCACCACCGGATAAGATTCAAACCCATCGAAGAACGGAACCGTCACGCCATCCGGACGATCAAGAACGTTAATTCGGATGGTCGCGACATCATTCAGATTAGGGGTACCATCATCAGTCACCTGTACCTGTAAATCAAAGAAAGGCATCGTTTCAAAGTTGATCGCCAGCGGATTGGCTACCGTGATCTCTCCGGTTGTCGAATTAATTGCAAACGCTCCGTTTGTATTTCCAGATAAAATAACAAACGTCAATTGGTCGGGAGGATTGTTATCTTCATCCGTCGCAACAACAACACCGACTGAAGTTCCGCCCGGACTGTTTTCGGCAATCTGGAAAGTCTGGTCATTCATCACCGGTTGATCGTTAATGTCTCTGAGGAAAATAGTCGCCGCAGCTTCATCAAAAAGCCCTCCAGTATCAGTGACGCGAACGACCAGATCAAACCGTGGATCCGTTTCATAATTCAATGCGGCTGAGTTGGCTACAGTAATTTCGCCAGTGGTTGCATTGATCGCAAACGCCCCGTTGGTATTCCCCGATTCAATGGTATAAGTCAGCGAATCACCCGCATCAACGTCAGTCCCATTCATCTGACCGACAAAAGTTGCATTGGGCAGATTTTCATCAATCGTAAAGGTCTGGTCGCCAATCGTTGGCTCTTCGTTAACATCAGTCAGGTTCACTCGAACAATCGCTGTGTCGGTCAAGTTCTCAATACCATTATCAGTTACCTGTACGACCAGATCGAAAAATGGAGTTGTTTCAAAATCGAGAAACGCGGGGTCATTGACTGTAATCAAGCCGGTCGTCGAATCAATGACAAACGTGTTATTGGGATCCCCTCCAACAATGGAGTAAGTAATCTGATCGTTATCGGGATCTGATGCAGCCGGTGTTCCAACAACCGTTCCCGCAGGAGAATTCTCCGGAATCGTAAATGTATCTTCCACAACATCTGGAGGATGATTAATGATCAGATTCAGAATGTACTCTCCCCGACCGGAAACAGAAGATATTTCTATTTCATAAGTTCCTGTTTGGGTGGCAACAAAAGAAAGCTGAGCATTTTTGCCATCACCTGCGGAATTGTCGTCTGAATCCGCCAGTAACCCGTTAGGACCACGCACGGTCAGTGCAGGATCAAGATTATTCAAAGGATTACCAAACGGGTCATCCAGCGGCGTACTGGTTGAAAGAAACAGTGCTTCGCCTGCGTTTAAGGTGACGGTGTAAACATCTAGAGGGAAAATGCCCGGCTGTGCAATTTCAAACTGATGAATCGTATCCGAACCAGGGCCACCATTGATGCTGTTGAGTGGATTCAACGCCAGGTCACGAATTGCAGATTGATCACCATCAATGATTAACTGGTATCCGCCCGATGCTAATGGAGCAAAAGCCGGGTCGATTGCCAAAGAGACTGATCGATCACCATCAAAACTTGGTGTCACCGAAATAGATACATCATCTGCAGTGTTAAGCAGATTGTCTGCTCCCGCACTAATCAGGTTATAATTGGCAGATGTCGTGGCTGAAAGCGAAGTGATACTTTCGTTGAATATGATTTCGATTGATGAAACCGTTCCGCTCACTCCAGTCAGAGGAGAAATACTTGCTACACGTGGACCGGTTGTATCTGCGTTTATGTTGCTGCCGGTCGAAAGCCCGAATGCAATCACATTCAGCGTATCTTCAATACCGAGAAATCCTTCATTAGGAACGAACATGTCATCACCAAAATCAACATCGACATCATCTGCAGTTCCCCAGATTCGGTCGAGACCAATGCCGATACTATTGTCGAGGTTCCCTCCCTGATCCATAATATTAGGAGAGATATTAAACTGATTGGTGTGCCAGTTACCGAAGTAGTGTCCTGCTTCATGGGCAGCGATGTTACCGACACCTGTTCCAATCAGATCGATAATACTGGCACCGCTAGCAATCTGGTACTGATTGAGCGAATTCGGGTCGCTGGCAACTGCGCTAAGCAGATCCAATAAAACAACGGCGGTTTCTTCTGTATCAAAGTTACCGACATCGATAGATTCGGCTATTCCAATTGTCGAAATCCCTAGTTCTCCAATCGTTCCGCCGATAATCAGACGGCTGACATTTGCCTGTCCAAACGGGTCAGCGTCATCCCGACTGTTCAGAATTTCGATATCGAAATCGCCATCAATAAATGTCGTATCGAAATCGCCATTATTCCCCAGAACACGCATATCCTGTGAGATACTTTCGGTTACCGAGGCAATGATCGCATCAATCACGGCATCTTCATCTGCCCCGGTCAATCCCCAATTTCCCAGGAATGAACTCAAGCCGGACAAGGTAGCCGAACCGCTGGCTCCGCCAAAGATGCCGGGATCAACCGTCGCTCCATCAAAATCAAGGAATAGTATCTGACGATTTCCGGGAGCCTGTGTTTCTAACTCAGGCCGATAAACTTCCAAGTTCAAATCGTAGGCACCTGTCCCTCCACCAATAGAAACATAATAAGTACCTGTCGTATCGGTCACCCAGTTTAAGGCAGCTATTCCTGCATTCCTTAATGGAGAGACAATCGGGTTAATACCAGTAAAATTCTGGCTCGATTGCATCAACAATTGACCGGCAGAATCGAACAAGTTCAATACGGTTCCTGCACCCGTATTCCAGGCATTGAAGATATCACCTGCATCGAGGTTTACTTCAAAGAAATCGAAATCGGAAGTATCAAGCCCGACTGTTACATTATACGTCCCCGTACTTCCTGCACCAACTCCGCTGGATGAATCGAATGGGTCTGCCATAAAGGCACCGCCAAACCCGAAGACGACTACGAAGTAATCTCCAGTGTTTGCAGCAATGAACAACAGTTGTGAATCCAGCGAACCCCCGGCATCGTCATTGGATGCAACCAGGTTTCCCGCCGCATCGTAAATGGCAATATAAGAGTCGAGCGTGCTGCCGATTGTTCGCGCATCAACATCGACAGAAATTCTTCCTCCCGCCTGCACATTTCTAACAGCGTAAAAATCATAATCACCGGAAGAACTTCCGAAAGAACCATCCCCTATCGTGCTGGAAATAACAGCTTGCTGACCGGAAACAATCGTCGTTTCAGTCGCTTTGTTGATGTCTCCATTATCTTCGGCAGTCGTAATCGGGACGACGGTGACTGATGGTGGTGTAAGGTTTCCACTAATTTGTACGTTTGGATCTTCACCAGCACCAAACCCCAAAGGAACCTGATTCGCCTGCCCAATATTATCATTCGGCTCGCTCTCACCCACGTTAATTAAGCCAAGCGGTGACTCTGCATAAGTGACTGAATTAGATGGTGGCGCCAAAGTTGCCAGGAATTCCTCGTAGCTGACACCTTCGGGCAGGAACGCTGTAAAAGCAGCGGGAGGAAGAGTCATCATCGCTGCCAATTCCATCCTTCCAAGCTTAGAAAGGGGAGAAGAATTCAGAGCGATATCTGAAAGATAACCTGTCACACCATCCAAATTAGTGATATCACGAAGCGGCACACTGTTATCGTTATTGGGATCAATTTCAAACCCGATAGACTCCGTAATAACCGTCAGAACGTATTCACCCACAGCAGTGGGAGAGGTGACTTCCAGACGATAGATGCCATCGGCAGGAACGGTAAATTCCGTGATAATCAGATCAAGGTTGGCCGGATCAACACCCAGTGGTGTTGCGGATGCAGTTGCCAGGGTTGTTCCAAACTGATCTTGTAATTCAAGAGTCGCGTTACCAAAGTCCTCGACAACTCCATCAAGAACGATCTCAATCCTTTCGCCAACACGACCGGTTAAATCGATTGTATAAAGATCACTATCCCCAGTGAAAGAAGAACTTCCCAGAATCGCATAACGCTGCACACCAAAATCAATCAGGGAATCATCAATGGCAACAGGTCGGAAGACTGATGAATCTCCACCAGTGACCTGCTGTTCCAAGGTGGCATTCAGGTAGGAATCAAGAGTCAACGTGTCAGCAACCGAAGAGGTCACTCGTATTCGATAACTTTGTGACAACGGCAGCAACTCTCCTGAAACAACCAGGGGCTGACCAGGTACTGTTGAAGAAAATGACTGGCTCAGTTCAACAATTTCGAGTGTGACAATTGCATTCGGATCGGTTGGTGTCAGAACAGCGGAGAAGATTTCGCCAGCCTGCCCGTAGAAATCAAAAACAGCCTCATCGCCAGGACCAGTCAATGTCACCTGACGATCTTGATCAGCAAAAACTTGTGAGCCAAGAGAGTTCAGGCGGACAAAGTTTAAGTTAGGCTGATTCAGAACGTTAATGACCACTGTTTCCGAACTGACAACATTCCCTGCCCCATCATCTGTTGTCTGAATAATCAAATTAAACAGCGGATTGGTTTCGAAATCGACTGCAGATGACGTCTGGACTGTGATTTCCCCTGTACTCGCATTGATCGCAAAGGCACCGCCGGGATTTCCACCAATGATCGAATAACTGATCGTATCTCCATCTTCGTCATTCGCAAGCACAGTACCAACGGAAGTTCCAAATGCAGAGTTCTCCAAAATTGAGAAATTTTGACCGGGAACAATAACAGGTGGATCATTCAGATCCAACAGATTTATCGTGATGAGCGCTTCATCAAATAAGGCCTCACCAGTCGCTTCGGTGACTCGAACCGTCAGTTGAAAACTTGGATTGGTTTCAAAATTGAGAAACGTCGGGTCAGCGACAGTAATGCGTCCGTTGACCGAATTAATCGCAAAAGTACCGGTAGGGTTCCCGCCGACAATCGAATAGGCAAGAGTGTCATTCTCGGCATCACTGGCAACAACAAACCCGACATTAGCTCCCGTAGCGCTATTCTCGCCAACTGACATCACTTGATCATTGACCACGGGAGCGGTATTTGAAAAATTAGTCAGCCCCGCGGTGATTGTGTACTGCCCGAGACTGGCGTAATCAGAATACCCATCGTTTACCGTTCGTACGCCAACACCATCTATGCGAATGTGATAGATGCCTGCCGTAAGCACTGCGGTGAGGCTTGCATTAAGTGCATCGGCTGGATTGCTCGAAGCAACTAAAGCACCGTTATTGTCGTACAGTTCAGCCAGAATATCAAGATTCGCCCCCCATTCATAAGGGTCAACATCTAATGTGAAATCCTGCGGCGTCCCAACTTCAAAAGTAATCCAGTCGCTGTCTGTTGTCTGTTCGATAATACCAGAAAGAATGTATGTGCCAGGGGCAACAATACCGGGAACCCCTGATAAAGGCGTTCCGCTGTTGATATCGTTGCCGTAATCATCTGCGCGGTAGCCGAACCCGTTACCAGCCACGATAATGGCCAGGTCATCTTCGGTTGTTGTAGAATTACTGTATTCGCCACTGCTCCACTGGGTCATTTCCTGGTAATAACCATTCCCCATAATGGGAGCCCAGCCGGTCGCTCCCGCACCATGACCCTGGTAATACTCTGCGGTTCCCTGTCCATCGTGTACCAGTCCCAGGGTATGACCCACTTCATGTGAAATAACTTCACCAACAAACTTTTCCGCCCCATTTCCCAAATTCTGCTGAAAAGCAAAAGCAGGAGTATCGATGTTGTCATCGAACGAATTCAAAAACGCTATCCCTCCAGGGCTTCCACCTGTCCAGGCGCCATCACCGCCGCTGATCACCATACGAACGCCCCATTGAGTATCACCCCCGCCTGTATTGCGCAGTCGCTCAATATCTGGTTCCTGAGTGGTGATATTCACATTAAAGGGAGAAAAATCTTCGACAACCCGCTGCCATGACCGCTGAATCTGCTCCCGCTCATCTGCATTGAAAGTGGTAGGGTCACCATCACGATCATAAGCTGGCGAAGTAAATGTAGCCCCACTTTGCCAACCAGTTCCTGTTGTCACATTCCCATTAAAATCGAGGTAGATTGTCATATCTGCAGACGGGTTACTGTTAAGCAAAAAAGTATTTGCCAACGGAAATGGTGGCGCGCTCTGTTCTTCAGCATCATCGTTGTTTTGCAACCTGTATTGATCCAGAAGAGGATCATAAGCCTCACTGGAAAGGACTTCACGCCCATTTCCATCAGCGGCAGCACCAGGGAATGACTCTTCTTCAAGGCCACCGGTACCGGAAAGGAGCATGCGTTGCTCCATTTCTTCAACAAGCTGTGTAAAACTCTGCTTAGCTCTCTGACGACGGGAAACACTTTTTGTGATTCGAGAGCGAACAGACTTCAAAGAATGGCTCATTACCAAAGAGGAAATACGAGCGAATAGCGTAGGAACTGACATTTTTCACCTTACCCAGGGTCTATTTACACTTGTAAAACAGGGCCAAACACCCTGGTACATACATTAGAGGAAGAAATTATCTCAACGGATAAGCCCCGATCCTATCCAGCCGGAGAATCTGATTTCAAGAACTTAATCATAAAATTCTTCAATTTTCGCCCACACGGCACAGATTAACCAGCATACGCAGCCTCCAATGCTAATTCCAGAAGCGGAATCTTCTTTTTATTTCTTATGGGAACTTCGGTTAATTCAAATATCTCCTATTGAACAGAGTGTAGACATTCATGTCTGCCTAAAATGGAGCATACTCAAACGAGACAGACTCTGGATGTCTGTGCTCCTTTTGAATTAATAGAGGTTCCCTTTACAGACCAGGCTAATGCCGCGGAGCAGGTTTGCATTCATTCCTCTTTTAATGCAGAATCACGTTTGAAAATGAGGGAAGAACCATTCTTATCGCCCATCAGTCAATATCTATGCGTAACGTGATCAAACGATACAGGTGAAATATGATTCCAGAAAAGATAGGGCCTTACATCATCGAGCGAAAAATTGGCTCCGGTGGGATGGGAACGGTTTATCTCGGGCGGCATGCTGATACAGATAAAGTGGTTGCGGTGAAGGTGCTACCCGCATCGCTGGCAAGGGAAGATGGGTTTGTCCTTCGATTTTCTCGCGAAGTTGAAGCGATGCAGAAGCTCAGGAATCCGCATGTGGTCGAGGTATTTGAAAGCGGGCTGGACGACGAAACCTATTACTATGCAATGGAATACGTCGATGGGATGACGCTTTCAAAATGGATTCGCGAGAATGGTCGCATGCACTGGGAAGATGTCATTAACTACGCCATTCAAATTTGCAGCGCACTCAAAGCGGCTCATGATGCAGGGATTGTGCATCGCGATTTGAAGCCTTCAAATTTGCTGATCACCAAAGAGAATCAAATCAAACTGCTTGATTTTGGTGTCGCCCAGGTGTTCGCTTCCGCCAAACTGACGAAAACGGGCGGGATTATCGGCACGGCAGAATATATGTCTTCGGAACAGGCGCAGGGTCGCCGCACCACTCGCAAAAGTGACATCTATTCGCTGGGGGCAGTCATGTATGCCATGCTGACCGGGCGACCGCCTTACAGCGGGAAAACTTCGATGGAAGTCATTCAAAAACATAAGTTCGGTCAGTTCGATGCCCCACGTTCTTACGTTCCCGATATCCCCCACTGGCTGGATGAAGTTGTTTGTAAATGCCTGGAAAAAGATCCGGAAAAGCGATTTCCCGATGCCTATGTTCTTTCCCGGCGACTCAAAGAGATTCTGAAGAAGGTCGAACTCTCTCAGCAGGATGTGACTTCAGCCAGTGGCACCTTAGATGGCACCGCTGAAACGATTGTTGCAGGAGACGATCCAAATGCCATCGGCGGTACATTGATGCGCGATCTGCTTCGTGCAGAAATCGAATGTACCCAATCGAAACCACTCCTTTCGCAATTTCTGG
>Ga0316209_1002982_pt1 | contig 12346 bp, 13 predicted proteins | sample 6monopyrite_MG_FD_204945 | JGI IMG/M metagenome (GOLD analysis project Ga0316209, IMG submission 204945) | Microbial mat bacterial communities from mineral coupon in-situ incubated in ocean water Damariscotta River, Maine, United States -... | ecosystem: Environmental > Aquatic > Marine >...
GCAACTGCTTCTTCTTTAAACTCTTTTGTATACTGTTTATACTGTCGTTTTTGACTCATTAGGACACCTCAATAGTTGATAATAATTATCTCTTATTAAAGTGTCCGGTGCTATTAGACCAGAACAAATGTTCGCTTCAACAGACTGGTTTGGCGAGCAAGTTATAAATTTTGATGATCCCGATGAAAACGGTATAAGAATTCTCCACTTTGCGCCTAGGGAGACGCAGGAACTTGATTTTTTAACTGAAAGCGAGCCTGACTCTTAGTGCAAACCGCTAAATACTTGAAATAATTTAGCGGTAGACGCTATGATAGCCCCAATTTTTGAGTCCCAGTAAAATCCTGAGAATATTATGCCAAGAGCCAGTGAACTAAAACGCGGTATGGCCGTTGAATACAACGGCAAAATGCTGCTTGTTAAGCATATTGACGTACATAGCCCCAGCGCTAGAGGTGCGGCAACCCTTTACAAGACCCGATTTAACGATATAACCACCGGTGGCAAGGTGGAGCACGCGTTTAAAGGTGACGATATGCTCACCAAGGTGGAACTTGGACGGCATCCGGTCAGTTTTTCCTATATTGATGGCGACGACACTATCTTTATGGATAACGAAGACTATAGCCAATACACATTTAAACTGACTGAGATTGAAGATGAAATGCTGTTTATCAATGAATCCACCCAGGGACTGGTGGTTTTAACTGTGGATGGCAATACTGTCGGTCTTGAGTTACCGCAGTCGGTGGAATTGGAGATCAGTGAAACCGACCCGTCCATAAAAGGCGCTTCTGCTTCTTCGCGTACCAAACCGGCCAGATTTGAAAGCGGTCTGACCATTCAGGTACCCGAGTACATTGCCAGCGGAGAGAAAGTCAAAATCAATACAGCCGATAAAAAGTTTATGGGTCGAGCAGATTAGATAATGAGGCGAGCCCAAAGCGCAGATTTGTTTTTTGAAAACTTGAACTCGATTTCGGTCAATGCTGATGCCATTCAAATAATTGACAATGCACGAGATTTTCGTCGACGGTTGCTGGCACTAATCAAAAATGCCCGTCGGCGAATTTACATTACTGCGCTATACCTTCAGGATGACGAGTCCGGCCGGGAAATACTCGAAGCGCTTTATCAGGCAAAACAGAATAATCCTGAGTTAGAAGTTAAACTGTTTGTCGATTTTCTGCGCGCACAGCGCGGCCTGATGGGACAGGCCAAGTGTATTGGTAACGTCAGGCTCTACCGTGAGTTAGCTGAGAAATACGAGCACTCGATTGATATTTTGGGCGTGCCGGTAAAAAGCAAAGAAGTTCTCGGTGTTTTACACCTTAAAGGTTTTGTTTTTGACGATACTCTGCTTTATAGCGGCGCCAGCATTAACAATATTTATCTTCAAGAAAACACCCGCTATCGCTACGACCGATACCATGTAATCGATAACAAGTCGATTTGTGACACCCTGGTCGACTTTTGCCGCCGTTGCCTGCTCGAGTCTTCGGCAGTCAGGTCGTTGACCGAAGAAAATATTCCTGATAAAAAGAAACTTAAACATCCGATCAAGCAATTTAAAAAATCCCTTAGACTCGACGATTATCGTTTTACAGCGGACAAGCAACGCGTTCCACATAAACAGGTTTCAGTTACGCCGATGTTAGGGTTCGGCGGCCGCAGGAATCTGCTCAACGACTCAATCATTCAGCTATTGAAAAAGACCGAAAATCACGCCACCATCTTTACGCCATATTTTAATCTGCCCAATAAAGTCAACAAAGGTGTCAAACGATTACTTAAAAAAGGAAAAACCGTCAATATCGTGGTGGGGGACAAAACCGCCAACGATTTTTACATTCCAATTGATGAGACTTTTACAAAAATTGGAATCGTTCCCTATGTGTACGAAACTAACCTGAGAAAATTTTTAAAGAGAAATCAGAAATTTGTTAATTCACAATTGCTCAACGTTTATTTGTGGTCACATGCGGACAACAGCTATCACCTCAAAGGGATCAGCGTGGATGAACAGATGCATTTGATCACCGGACATAATATCAACCCGAGAGCCTGGTTGCTGGATCTGGAAAATGGATTGTTAATTCGCGACCCGGACCAGCTTCTGGCAAGCCAGTTCCGGCATGAGTATCAGACTATTTTGACCCACGCCAGAAGAATCGAACATTTTGAAAAAATTGAAACCCTGTCGGACTATCCCGAGGCAGTACAAAAGCTGATGCGAAAGGTCAAGCGGGCAAAACTGGATAGTATTTTAAATCGCTTGCTTTAGCGTTAGGCTAGCGGCTGGCTCAACAGCGCAACAAATAACATCACCCAAAAACCGATCAAAAAAACAACACTTATCAGGTAAATGTTGAACCGCAAGCGAACTTTATTGCTGGTGCAGTGGATAAAGCTGTGCAGGTATCTTAGCGCAACATAAATCCAGGCCAGATAAATTAAAACCGACTGTTCTACTCCTAGCAAAATTGCCAGTATTATACCCAGATAGAAAATGACCGGCGTTTCAAATAAATTGACAAGATTTCTGGAGATCTGGCGGATATCGTCCGGTTCGTCGTTACCGCGATAAAGCTTGTAGTAGGATAAATCAAAACGCCGCGATTTAATCGCCTTAAAGCGCGAACGGCCAAGGGTTAACAAAACCAGAAAAGTCAGTAACACCAGTGCAAACACCGGCAAAACGAGGTGAAATTGGAACTGGGTCATGTTTTTTCCAGTTTGAGTAGCGAAAGTGATTGATTTTAGACGGATTTATTGCCCATTGTAAAGGTAATGCCGGTTGGATTGCGTGTAATGATTAATTCGCGGTCGAAATTGGAGTAAGCAAAATCGGATAAAACTTCCTATACTTGATAATAGGGTCTTCCCTGTTTCAGGTTCTGCCAGATAGTGGCTTGAATCTGTTTTGGCGTTTTTCAAGCTAAGCCATTGACGGCGTCACTTAAGTAAATGACTTCGGTCAGTCGGAGGATTAAGTTTATGAATATTGAGAGAAGACAGCACCAGCGAAAATTGCAGCAGGAGCGAGTTGTCGTTAACGCGGTCACAGCTGATAAGCAACATCAGGCGTTTGAGTATGAGTGTAGCTCGCGAGATCTGTCGGCCAAGGGTATCCGCTTGCACGGTAATCATCCGCTGGAGCTTAACTGCGAACTCGATTTGCAGGTGCATCTGCAAAATGCCCACATGGATTATTCCCTGACCGGCGTGGTCAAGTGGGTTACCGAAACTACAGAGCATGAACATCTGGCGGGGGTTGAGCTGGACTCTGCCAGAGCCGGGGAACTCTCACGCTGGCAATCTTTGTTTTAGGTGCCAGATCACTGATAAAATGTCGAACTCCTAATTGTTGAGCTGGCAACGAGCGAATATTGCCTGATTTTAGATAACGATAAAAAGCAAAAAATAACGGAGTTCAAATTATGGCAGGTTCCAGCTTACTGGCACTTATTGACGACATAGCAACGGTTTTGGATGATGTTGCTATTTTGAGCAAAGTAGCGGCTAAAAAGACCGCTGGCGTATTAGGCGACGATCTGGCATTAAACGCCGAGCAGGTAGCTGGCGTGAGGGCAGAGCGCGAGATACCGGTCGTGTGGGCCGTTGCCAAAGGCTCTTTTAAAAACAAGCTGATTCTGGTTCCAGCGGCGCTCGCCATCAGCGCATTTATTCCCTGGTTAATCACGCCACTACTTATGCTAGGCGGTGCTTTCTTATGTTACGAAGGATTTGAAAAACTGGCGCACAAGTTCCTGCACAGTCAAACCGAAGATAAAGCCGAGCATCAAAAAATAATCGCTGCACTGGCTGATCCCAACAGTGATATGGTTGAGTTTGAGCGTCAGAAAATAAAAGGCGCGATCCGAACTGATTTTATTCTTTCCGCCGAAATTATTGTTATAGCTCTGGGAACCGTTAAGAGTGCGGCTTTTTCTACCCAGGTGTTGGTGGTTTCGACCATCGCGGTAGCGATCACCATCGGTGTGTATGGGCTGGTCGCGGCGATCGTTAAACTGGATGACGCCGGTTATTATCTGATCAAGGATTTGGCTGCGAGCCTCTGGGGCGGCTTTAAAAGGGCTTTGGGGCGAGGGTTACTGGCATTTGCCCCATTTCTGATGAAGACGCTTTCTGTGGTTGGTACGGCGGCGATGTTTCTGGTGGGTGGCGGTATCCTGATGCACGGCTTACCAGCGGTTGCGCGATGGGCAGTTCAAATTGAACAGTGGACGCTTACCTTACCTGTCGTAGGTGATTATCTGGCGATCCTTGCCCCCATTTTATCCAATCTGGTTTTCGGTATTTTCAGTGGCGCGGTAGTTTTGTCCCTAGTAAGGCTACTGAGACCTTTTGTAGCACGGTTCAAATCTCGCTGAATGACTGAATTGAACAGTTCGTACACAATCCTGCACTTACTCTATTTTGCCATATTTGTTATATAGTGGCCCCAGCACACGTTTACGCACTGAGATCAACTGACGGCGCTTATATGACTCGTGAGATGCATCGCCCATTCGACTGCCGTAGTAACTTTTTTGGTCCATAATCTGGATTTCAAAAGGAAAGAAAAAACTGATCGGTTTTTTTCCTATGCGTTTGATTTTTACCCTTTGCCGGCAGGTAAATTGAATAGAATGATAGTTTGAATTGCTGTGTAAATTTGCCGCTGGCGAATTATCCGCGTTCGGAAATTTGCTATATTCAAACGCTTCCCGGATTAAATTCATATCGTGGTTATTCCAGTGCTGACGCACCCAGTCAAGGTCAATTAGCGTGTTACGAGAGCGAGACGGCTTTACATTGGCAAACATAACGGCATTTATTTTACGTAAGTAAATCAGTGTACGTAAAGCATCTAATCGATCTTTAGTAATAAAACGCAATCCAAGCCAGTCAAAAATATCGGCTGAAATATTTTCGGTTTTATGCAGTAATTTTATCGCAACGGATTCACGAGTTTTGACTGGTCTGAACTGAAATTCAACCAGCTCAATGTCGCCAAGAAAAATCCTGTTATTTTCTCTACAAAAATTAGCCTCAATTCTTGAAACAATCTGGTCTCGAATGGCCAAATGATATTGCTCGTTAAAAAACGAATTGCAATGCACCAGCGTATGGATAACCCGAAGCAAAGAACAAGACCATAGCGCGATCGCCGAACGTTTTGACTCGGACGCCCAGTGAAGATATTGGCGAATATCGGTGGTTTCAACCAGACGCTTCGGTAATTTAAAAGAGGAGACCGTAATATTATTACGTAAAAAGGATAAGGCCTCCAGGCGTAAAGCTTCTATTTCATCTTTGTCTTCCTCCAGATCGTAGCCGTAGCATTCGATGAAAGCGCCACATTCTCGCTTGTTTTGCAATTGCAAACGAGGAAAATCGATGACCGAGCGACCGGTCAGAACTGTACTCAGCGAAGCATCGTCCAGTAGTTCTCTTAGTTGTTCCAAATTGGGCTTCTCATTTTATCAGATGTAACAATATGACTGATTGGAACAGTCGTTTGTTCACAAAAACAAAAAAAAAGACTGTCCTATTACTGAGCCTTAAAACTTCTTGTCGGGAAATTATCAACAATTCGGCGCAAACAGAGTTTTAACACAAATATTCATTCCTGATATAGGGGCAAGGATCTATCTGCAACTTATAGTTAAACCATTTGACATAACTGGTGCGCCCAGTTAATCGCGTTTTCGTGGGCTGAAAACAACTCGATCCTTTCTGCCTGATTTAAATGGTCGGTCGGTGTCCATTCGCCCTGTTCCAGCGCAGAGACAAGTTTGAGAACTTCGCCTTTGCGACCGGCTTCTTGCAATAGTGCCTCATTTATGTCCTGTGCCAGGTCGAGCTTTTCAATGAGCCATTTTTTATCTGCGCGCATTACAGCGTCAATTCCCGAGAATAATCCCACGGTAAAGTAACTCTCCGGATTTTCATATTTTTGATAACTGGCGTAAAGCTCACACGCCCTTGCCCGGGTCAACAAAATTCTGAACAATTCGAGCGGTTGCGAAGAATCACCAGAGAGCACCAGTGCCATCGCCCATTTCTTTATTTGCTCAAGCCCTAAAAACACAACGGCCTCCTTCAAGCTACTGACTTTTCTGGGCAGGCGACACAGGGGGCTGTTAATGATTTTAAGGATCTGGTAGCTGAGTTTGGTGTCTCTGGAAATGGCATGGCAAAGCTGATCAATGTCGATGTCCGGTTCCTGCAATTGGGCCACAATTTGCATCGCCGTTTCAGCGCTATTACTGATTTTCTTGCCGTAGACCAACTGTGGTCTCTCAAGGTAATAGCCTTGAAACAGTTCAAAGCCGATGTGACGGCAGTAATCGTATTTTTCTTTGTTCTCGACTTTTTCGGCGAGAAATGCTGGTCTTTTATTGAGATTTTTAAGGTGCTTGCGTTCCAACTGATGCAGGCTGTCCTTCAAGGTGATATCGGATATGAAGAGCAGGTCAATTTTGATATAGTCTGCCAGCGGCACCAGCGGATCGTACTCTTCAGAAAAATCGTAATCATCCAGCGCAATTTCATAGCCCAGTTGTTTGAGTTCTTTTACTTTATCGACCAATGCCTGATCGATAAGGGTATTTTCCAAAATCTCCAGTACTACCCGGCTTGGCTCCAACGGGAAAAAGTAATCCGATAACAATAAGTTACGCGGCAGGTTGATAAAAACTTTGACGTAGGGAGCATCTTCGTCGTTGATAATACCGCCGCAATAGTTGACCAGCAGTTCACTGGTGGCTTTGTCACCGTCCTCGAACACCGCAGCGTTCGGGTTTAGGCCGCGATAGAGTAACTCGTATCCATAGAGCTTGTTATTGCCGTCAAATATCGGTTGCCTGGCGAACAACAGATCGGTCTGCGGAGTTGTCATCGATTCTCACTTTTCAAGGGCATTTGAGTGTTTTTGCTGGCGAGCAACCCAGTTGTCGCTATCCTAATCCATATCCCATTAGGCTATTTTCAGAGTGCTTAGAACAAGTCTAGTTCAAATTTTAGGGATTAAAAGTAAAAATGGGTCATTGATCGGGATTTTGAATAAGTGGCAGATTAGTCCAGATTTCTGGTGTCACCATAGGTAGGTTGCACGTTGGAAAAAATCCCCAAACATCCATTTGTCATCCGATTGGGTATATAATGCCCGTCGCAGTTTTTAATGTTTTACTGATTTTCAAGGATACGCCAATGCCAATTTATTCAAAACAAAATCCGTTCATCGCCGCCATTCTTGTCGCGTCGGTCCTTTTTTTAAGCAGTTGCAGTCAGCAACAGGATCCTGCGATCACTCAGGTTGATGAATTTATTAGCAAGTTGACCATCAACAAGAGTCAGGCTGGCTGGAAGCGTAACCTGCCGCGACCGCCACAACTCAAACTGAGCAAAGATATACAATATTTATGGGAGTTAAGAACATCCAAGGGAAATATGCTGGTCAAGCTTTTGTCGAAAGTCGCACCTATGCATGTGTCCAGCACTATTTACCTGACTCGTCTGGGTTTTTATGACAACCTCAAATTTCATCGAGTGATTAATGGTTTTATGGCGCAAGGTGGCGATCCCATGGGTAACGGAATGGGGGGCCCCGGATACAAATATTCGGGTGAATTCCACGATAGTGCAAAGCATGATAAAGCCGGAATTTTGAGTATGGCCAACGCTGGCCCCGATACCGACGGTAGCCAGTTTTTTCTGACCTTTAAAGCGACACCTCATTTAAATGGACGACATACAGTTTTTGGCGAAGTAGTGGAAGGGCTGGACGTACTTAAAGCGATAGAGGCGGCAGGAACTTATAGCGGTCAACCCAAGGAAGATATAAGAATTCTTAGCGCGACCATTGTTGTTAAAGAAGGCAGCTGAGCTTGCCGGGCGGACATAAAAAAGCGACCCAAAGTGGGTCGCTGCTTTTTTAGCTTTGCAAATTAACACCGCTGTTTATTTCGCAGGCTTAACAAATTTCAGGGTCATGCGGTCACTTTCGCCAATTGCCTGATATTTTTCTCTGTCTTTATCTTTCAATCGAAAGCTTGGCGGCAAAGTCCATACGCCCATTTCATAATCGTGGGTATCATTGGGGTTGGCATTTATCTCTGTTTGCGCGGCTAATTCAAATCCTGCGCTTTTTGCTAGCGCAATTACATCCGACTGTCTTAAATAACCCATTTTACCGCTGGTATCTTTCGGGTGATTTTCTCCGGCGCGGTGCTGTACCAGACCAAAAACTCCGCCCGGCTTGAGGGCCTTAAAAATGGCCTGATAAACGGCAGGCGCGTGACCACTATTACGCCAGTTGTGGGTATTACGAAATGACAAAATCATATCGGCGGAATTGTCTTCGATAAAATTAAGTTTTTCTGGCGGCTGCATTACGCTGAGTACGGTTTTTGAATATAACTCAGGATTATTTTTTAGTTTGTCGGCGTATTTTTTTGCGTTGCGGCTAAAATACTTACTTTTTGAATCCGGATCATATCCAGCGGCGACATAAGTACCGTTGTCTTTGAGGTAGGGCGCAAGAATTTCACTGTACCAACCGCCGCCGGGAGAAATTTCGACCACGGTCATGTCATCTTTAATGCCAAAAAACTTGAGAGTTTCTAACGGGTGACGGTAAATATCGCGTGCGGCGTAGGCTGGAGTGCGGTGTTTTCCGGCGATAACCTGCGCCAGTTTGTCGTTTGTGGTTTCAGTTGCCGTGGCTGCGGCCACAAAAGTAAACGCCAGCAATGAGTGTAAGATTAGTTTCAGGGCTTTGTTCATGGTACGCATTCCTTTTAGATTTGTGGTGGAGAAATTGTATCGGAAAAACAGTAATTTTGAAAAAAAACGATAGAACCAATCGATTAAACCTGAGACGACCATCGCTGGCAAGGGCTTTGTGCACAAATTATTGAGAAGCTTTGAGATTTTTCAATGGGCGGCGCTGGCGATACCCGGGTTAGACTTGCCAGACGTGAATGGCGAACCGTCGTGTTTCAATGGTTTGAGAACATCTACAGAATTTCTTTAACCAGTCTGGCATTAACGGCGGGCAAACCACCTGAGGTTATTTCTTGTTTACTTGCAGCCAGCGCTCGGTAAGTTGTAACATGCAAAACACGAATGGGCCGATAAAATACTGACAATTAAAGATGACCGACCTCGACCGAACCGACCGCCGTATTCTGGCGATATTGCAGCAAAATGCGCGCATCACCAATAAAGAATTGTCGAACCGGCTGGGATTGTCGCCGCCGCCAACTTTAGAGCGGGTAAGGAAACTTGAAAAAGGTGGTTTTATCCGTGGGTATCACACGTTACTTGACCCTGAAAAAATTAATCTGGGCGCGGTCATGATGGTATCGGTCTCTTTGCACCAGCATTCGCAAGCGGCGATAGCAGAATTTAAACAGGCGATCGAAACTCTGGACGAAGTTATGGAGTGCTATCACTTAACCGGAGATGATGATTTCCTGCTCAAGGTGGTTTGTTCGGACATTCAGGAGTATGAAAAATTTGTGCGCGAAAAACTCGCCAGGCTTAATAGTCTGGGTAAAATCAAATCGTCGGTGGTGTTGTCTACCCTGAAAAAAACAGATGCCTACCCCATCGATCGAGATTAGCTGGCTAGTTAAACTGAAGATTTCAGATTTGCGCTAACAGCGTTATTCTTTTTCAATCCATAAATGATGAAGTTCATGGCTAAGCTGAATGTCTGATTGATTATCGACCAGCAACGAAATATAGTCGCCCTGTTTGCCATAAAACGTTCTTAGAATCGTTTGGTTTGTTATCGAATTTTCCAGTTGTTGGTTAAATATTTTTTTGCTTTCTGCAGATGGCTTTCCAATTAAACTGATTAGTGAAAGTTTCTGGTTGATTTCTTCGGCCGCGCCGTCAAGTGCTAACTGGATAATCTTGGCGTCCGGCTGCGGCGCGTCACCGTTCACATAGTTAACGATCAGGTGGATTTTATTTTCAAACTTTGTACGCAACAGAAAATCAAATCCCAGAGCCGATATTGAATTAATCGCGCTCTCAATTTGATTTGACAGTATCGATTCTTTCTCACGCGAGGCAGCGGACGTGAGGATGATTTCGCTTACGTTATTTACGCTCGCCAGAGCTCTGGCACAGCTTGAACCAGCACCGATTTCGCTGATCAGCGTTCCCGGATGGGAAGGCTCGCCGGTGCAGCGTACTTTTAACGGAATGCGATGTTCGGCTGCCGGTTGAATCGCGCGTGGATGTAATACCTTCGCGCCAAATCTGGCCATCAGTCCAGCGTGACGGTAACTTAATTCTGGCAACGCGCGAGCAGCGCTGATTTCTCTTGGATTCGCGCTGAATACACCGGTCACGTCAGTCCATATCTCAACCTGCGAGGCATTCAAAAGTGCGCCCAGATAGGCGGCTGAAGTATCGGATCCTTCACGGCCCAGCAGGACTGTTTTGTTCTGCTCGTCGGCGGCAATAAAACCTTGCGTGACCACGACTAGCGGATCTTGAATTGCAGGATCTTGAATCGTAGGATCTTGTATTGCAGGATTTTTAGCCGCGATTGACGCCAGTGCCGTCCGTAATTTCCGTTCGCTCGGTGAGCCTGGCGAGTAGTCGCAGGTAGCGGCGGTAAAATGGTGCCAGTCGTCATTTTGAGATTGAGTTTGCAATAATTGTCGCGCGTCCAGCCATCGACCCGATAGCTGGCGTGACTGTAGGTAAGCCACACCTATAGTGGTAGAGAGTAGTTCGCCGACAGCTAACACGCTGGCATGAATCTCTGGCGAGATAGTTTGTTGCTCGGCAATGGCATTGCAATCATTCGCCAGTTGCTCAAACCAGGGGGCCAGTTGTGGCTGGATATCCAGCGAAAGCTTGCTGGCGAATCCGAGATGCAGTGACTGCAGGTGCTCAATGGCCACCGGATGAACGCCAGCGAGGGCCTGATGTAGCAGAGCTTCGAGCAAGTTAGAGACATTTTTAAGAGCGGATAAGACCAGTAACGGCGAGTAACCCTGGCGCAACCGGTCGCTGGTTTCATCAAAAATGGTCTGCCAGTGCGCGGCTTCTCCGACGCTGCTGCCGCCAAATTTTAATACTACCCATTTTTGTGCTTGCATAGATGTCAACATAAACTTGTGCTTGAACTCGGCGCCACTTTAGCACAAACCCGCTAAAACTCTAGCATTGCTGTAGTTAAAATTTCGCTTCATGCGCCATATAGACTGGTGAAATTTTACTCAATCTAAGTTGGCTGGAATAGCGCCTGGCAGGAAAAATTGCTAAGGTGAAGGCCATCGAAACCTTATTAAAGTCAGGGGATTTAATTGAGTGTTTTACTCGATGCCATTTCGAAGCACCAAAATGGTCTTTCCGAATTTCAATTACTCGAATATCTAAACAAAAACCAGCCTGATTTTTTCGAGCAACTGGGAGAGCGTCCATCGCTGTATAAAAAGCATTTCCTGCTGTTCCACCGGCTTTACAAATTGAAGGCCGAGCTGTTGTGCGATAATCAGACGCTGCAGATCTCTGCAATGCAAATCAAGTTGATGCACCTCTCTTCGGCGGCGCAGGATATTGGCGAGTTGGATCCGTTACAGGAATTCTATCTCGATAGGAAAAACTTAGCGCTCTCAACGCAGGAAATTGAAGCGATGCAGCGGCGTTTCTGGCAGAAATATCTGAGCCTGGACAAAAAAGCCGAGGCAATTAAATTACTCGGCCTACAGCATGAACCGCAACTCACCCTAAAACAAGTTAAACAGCGCTTTAACCTGTTGGCTCAGCAGCATCATCCCGACAAAGGCGGTGACCCGGCTCAATTTGTGCTGATGAAACAAGCCTATGATGATCTACGAGTTTTGCTGAGCTGAAGCGAGAACTAACAGTTGCCCGCTATATCGAAACTTCCATTTTCGCCAACTTAAAGCGTTATATGTAAAAAAGATTCGACAGGCCAAAAGATTCGACAGGGTTAGGTCTTTCTTTGCCATATTGGGGGTGTTGTGCTAGTTTTAGCCAATGGCTAGACCAATCCGAATAGAATGCCCTGGGGCAATTTACCATATTACTTCTCGTGGTAATTCGCGGAATAGTATATTTGATAATGGACTGGTACGGACGGGTCTTTTGTTTCCGAACATGGTGTTGTCGTTCGTATGTTAAAAAGGCTGGAGTGGCAAGGAAAGACCTGACCCCATATATTGTTTATATTGGTATTACCATAAATACTACTTGCATGAGTAGCTACAATCAAGCTGATTTTTAATATATGCGCTATAGTGCCGGTATCTTGTTGATATTATTGAGTATTATAGAATGGCGCTGCCAA
>Ga0316209_1002985_pt1 | contig 12327 bp, 6 predicted proteins | sample 6monopyrite_MG_FD_204945 | JGI IMG/M metagenome (GOLD analysis project Ga0316209, IMG submission 204945) | Microbial mat bacterial communities from mineral coupon in-situ incubated in ocean water Damariscotta River, Maine, United States -... | ecosystem: Environmental > Aquatic > Marine > Coastal...
CCTGCGGATTCAACTTCGGCTCGGCGGTAGTACTCACCACGTCTGGAGGAATCTGCGCGGCCCGGTTCGCAAGACCACGATGGTGATTAGCGGTGACAAGGTCCAGCTGACCGGAACTATCGAGCCCATGACTTACGACCTGTCGAAGGAACTTGCGGCCGCCGGAGCCGGGCGGCACCGCATTTCTGCTGTCCTACAGCGGGTCAGGCCAGGGGAAAGAACAGTCGACGTAGACGAGCACAGCATCGTCGTGGTGGTCGATACGACGGGACCGGTAGCGAGGTGGGGCCGTCAGCAGTTTAGACCTGTCGGGCCGGGTGCGCCACTGGACGTCACATACTCCATCGTCGAAAGGCAGTCGGCGATTGCAAAGGACAGCGTGTCCCTGCTGGTGAAAGGGCCCGGCGGGTTCGAGAAGCGATTCCCACTTCCGTCAGGCGAAGACAAGCCGCTTTCGATTGGCACCAGGGATTTCCCCAAGTCAGGCACCTACCAATTGGTCCTTGAAGCGAAGAATACAGCCGGATTGGAAGGCAGGAGTGCTGTCCGCACACTGTCCGTCACCGTGCCGCCAAGAAAAGAAGCCAAAGACAAGTAAATGTTCAGCACTCTTCGAATCATCTTCTACCGCACCCTTGAGTTCTTCCGGTGGATCTTCGGCATCGTTCCGAAGTCATCAATCGGTGGCTCGAAGGTCGTGTTCCGCATCGTGCACTACACATTCTGGATTCTGCTGATCGTGCTCTGCGGGATCTTCAGTACATACGTTCGCGATCCCGCTGATCTGGCGAATGCGGGGTATGGACCCTTCGTTCGGCGATTCTGGCTCGGCATCGTCGTCTTCTTGTTTTACATACTTGGCAAGGCCGTGGTGTATGTCCTGGGCTTGTTGCGAATAGAGGACCGGCCAGAGTTCGAAGACATCGAACGATGTTGGCGCGCTGGCATGGAGGCGTTGGAACGTGAGCGGATGGATTTCCAATGGATCCCGGTGTTTCTCGTGAATGGTCTGACTGCCCAGCAGGAAAAAGCGATGTTCAAGGCCGCCGACTTAAGTTGGCGTGTCATCGCTCCACCATTGGAAGACTCGGCGGCAGTGTTGCGGTTCTATGCGAATGAAGAACAGGTTTTCATTTCCTGTAACGGTATCGGTGCGATGAACCGGCAGGTTTCGAGGCCTGTTGATCTTACACCAGCCCAGACGACATCGATCTCTGGCAGCGGTCCGGGTGCCGCGCCGAATCCGGCGGGAACTCTCATGAGCCCCGGCGTTGGCGGCGGAGTACCGGTCGCACCTGCAAGCACGCCGATCGGGACTCAGGTCGGTCCTGCCGGTGGAGCACCGGCAGGAGGTGGGACGATGATCGCGCCGCCAGGCGGTATCCAGGCACCACCGGCGGCTGCTCAAGCTGCAGATGCTGGCTCAGGTGGGGCTGGAGGGCAGGGCATCCTCGGGACCATCCGGTCGATGGGGAATTTTGTGGCTGAGCGAACCATGATGCCAGGAGCCATGGGCCGCGTCGCCGCCGGTTTGGGCAGCGGTGGCTCGGAGAAAAAGTCCGTCGGGATCAACCCAATTGATCCGGAGGAAATTGAGTTTGCTGCAAAACGGCTTGAATACGTCTGTGATCTGCTGCTTCAGGAGCGGCATCCGTATTGCCCGATCAACGGTATGGTGCAGGCGTCACCTCTGGCCTGGTCAGAACACGATCGCGCTGCCAGTGAACTTAGTCCGATTGCGGTCCACGACCTGAGGAAGGTCCACGATCGGCTTGGTCTGCAGTTCCCGGTTGCATTTCTGTTTACCGGGTTAGACCAGGTCGCCGGCCTACCGGGCTTCATCCGCCGGTGCGGTGAACTCGATCCACGCTTCGGCGCGTCTCGAGCCGGCTCGCGTTTCCCGGCAGGGGCCGAACTTAGCGAAGATAACTGCAATTGGGTTATCGACCGCGGACTTAGCTGGTTCAGAGGCTGGGTCTATGCAGTCTTTGCTCGTGACCTGAAGCAGGCTGACAACAAGCGGCTGTATCACTTGCTGTGCAATCTACAGCAGAGGCGAGACCGTCTCTCGACACAGCTCAGACTGAGCCTTTCCGGGGTCAGTCGCAACCCGAACCTGCGGCTGTCCGGCTGCTATTTTGCGGCCACAGGCGAAGCGTCCAACTACCAGGGTTTTGTGAAGGGCTTGTTGCTGCGATTGGTTAGTACCCAGGGTGAAGTGGCATGGCACCCGGAACACATCGCCAACGACAAGAGTAGTCGGTTCTGGGGTTACATGCTGATGGTGCTCGCGGCCATCTTCCTGGTGGGTAACGTCATTGGCATGTATTGGTTCTACAACTCCCGCGATGCAGATGAGGGCAACGTCGCATCGCGGTCAGTGCCGGCGCTGGTAGTCGGCGCCGAATCACGCTTCGACACGCCAGAGGAGGGGTGACGTGGCCAATCCGGGCAACCAGGGGTGGCGTAGCGGCGCGGCTCCTAAAGGCGACAAGAAGAAGCGTGACTGGCGCAGCGACACAGCATCGCCCGGTGCCAAAGTTCGCTGGGGTCGGCTTCTGAAGTTTGGTGCGGGCTTCGGGATTATCACAGCGCTGATCGTGACGATCATTCTGTTGTTCTTCGTTGCTGACGAAACCAAAGTTAACGTGGTTGCACTTGGGCCGCAGGAGTACAGCTATCTTGACGTTCCGCTTGCCGGTTTGACGGCCAGCAGTCTTGTTGATGACTGGACGGGTGAAACCGAGGTGCAGGTCTTCACGGAAGCCAAAACGGATGGCTCCGGCTTCGTGCTCCCGGCCATCACCGAGAAGCGTGCCATCATCTATGTTCGCGCCGTCGCCATTAGTACGCCGAAGGGTGTTCTGCTGTGCGAGAAGTCGGTACGACCCAGTACCTTCGGCAACGACAACGCAGCAGGAGGCGTGTTGCTGAAGAACCTGGTCCAGCGGCTGATAGAGGTGAAGGCGCAGAAGCTTGTTCTTCTCGATATCAGTCCCGTCCGCGAGCATTGGCAGATGGGAAGTTTCGCCGTCGACTTCATGAGCGAACTTCGCGAAAAGAGCGCGGATGCTGCTAAGAGTGGAACGGTGTTTCTGACGGCATCGAACGTTGGCGAGCAAAGCTGGCGCAGTCGAACGTTTGGTGGGCAATCTGTCTTCCGCCACTTCGTTCGGCGGGGATTGCTGGGAGAGGCCACAGACTCTGAATACGTTCGGGTCAGCCAATTGGTTCGCTACGTCAAAGAAAACACGCGCGACTGGGCCTTTCAACGCCGCGAGACATTTCCCGGTCAACATCCCCAGTGCGTGCCACCGCTGGACGACCTTGACGAGCGCTTGGATTTCACGCTCGCCAACGTCGCGATGAACGAGCCACTGCCCGCGCCGACTGCACCTGACGGCGTCAGCGAACGTAAGCGACTTTCCGAACTGTGGACACAACGCTCGCAGCTCGCAAAGTCGCGCCGTCAATCATCCGTTGCCTGGCGCAAGCTGACCGACGAGCTGTTGCTGCTTGAGCGGCGTGTTGCGCTCGGTCTGAATGGTGCGGTCACAGTGAACTCAAAAGCCGTCGCGGCACTGTCGACGAATCCGTTGAATAGCGCGTTGAATCAGAATGCGTGGTTCAGGCACGCTGTGTTGCCTCGACTAAATGATGCTGCTCGCCCGTCGTCGTCGGAGATCCAGTTACCAGAAGACGTTCTCGATCAGAACATCAAGTGGTTCAATAGTCAGCGAAGAACTACGAATCAGCGTGAAATCACGCGCGACGAAAAAGATGCTGCTACCAAACTGCAGACGACAGCGGAGAACGCCCATGCGAACAGTGCGGGAATCCTGCCGTTCGTGCGCGCTGAACTCGACAAGGCGGACCTCCTGAGGCGGCGGGCTCACGACTTGCTGTTTACGGCAGCGATTGAGGAGCCAGTCTCTGTAGATGGCGAGACATTGGATGGCCGGGCGGCCATGTCAGCGGCGCAGGCCGCTAACGATGCCGCTCTGGACGCCGTTCAGGCCATGCGAGTTTCTCACAACGCATTGCTGGACGCGGTTGCAGACCTGCCCTACCTGGCTCGATTTGCTGCTGCGTCGATGCCGTCCGGGGACTCTGCGACGTTGTTGCTGAAGAAGACTCAGGAAGAGGCCGCGTCGCAGAGCTTGTTCAAGTATCCCGAATCGCCTCGAACGTCGGACGTAGTCGACAGCGAATTGAGGGCAGTGACCGCGTTGCTGGGTGGGGCTGAGTCGGGCGAGATCGCAGCGCTGTTTGCAGCGACGCGCGAGCTGGCGGTTCGATTTGGTCACTTCGACATCCAGAAAGCGAAGCGGGAGTTGCAGCGCGGCACTGGCCTCACACCTGACGGAGAGCGCGACGAAACGCAGGTGCAGAAGATCAACAGGCTCGGCGCGGCAGTCGCTACCCGACTCGCCAGGCTCAAAACCAGGTTGATGCGCGAAGCACAAGGGTCTGGCTGGCAGAAGGAACAAGCCAACGCTGAGGATCGCCGGAATATCGTCCGATATCTGGAGCTGCCGTTCCTTGCCCCCAGTGTCCGCGAGGGGATGCTTGATCAGCTCATTAAGTTTGAGAGCTCGCCTCTGGGGGCTCCGACGGAAGCCACATCGTCCGGCGGACCTGAGGAAACAGCGTGGCTGATCCGCAGCAAGTGGCAGGCGTTCTGGGCGCTTCAAGTAAGCTCACTGAACCCAGGTGCTACCGTGTTGGGCGAGTGGGGCGAGCTGGCTACATCGACTGAGCCTTCCGATACCTGTGACAAGCTGGCTGCGATCGGAACAGATCTCAGGTTCCGGGCGGATAGGCAATCGAAGGCACTGTCGACTGGTTCGGATGAAGACTCAACCACGGCTGGCGTGGCGGAGGAAGGAACCCGGTTACGTCGAGCGGACTATCTGTCTCGGCTACTACCGCGTTTCGGAGCCGACTACATCGGGTCGCGATCAACTGGTCAATCCGTCCCAGCGTGGCAAGCGGCTCAAACTTTTGCGGTTGCTGAGTTTGCATTGCACTACGGGCGTCGCCTTGAACAGGACTTCCTCCGCGATGCGAGTTCAGACAGTGACGAAGCCTGGTTCCGTAATGGCATCGATCACGCTCGGCAGTTGGCAGCGAAGCACAAGGGTCGTCGGCTGACCGAGTACTCGGGTCTTGCGCCTCGCGACTCTGAAGTTCGCCTGCAGCTCGCTGATCAGGCTGCTTTGGATTTCAAACGCAGAGATACGAGTTTGCCGCTGTCACTGGCACTCCAGGAGAGCGGCTTGCCTGAAAGCGTGAAAGGGATTGCGGCGGTTTGGTCACCGGTGCCCGATACCGGGCCTTCTGTGACGCCCGTTTCGAATGGCATCCCGATACTGGTTGGTGGCGAGGGTGTGGATGCGGTGTTGAATCTCAAACGGAATACCGCTGCTGAGGGATGCAATGAAGGGCATTTGGCGGTCGATCTCTTCTTTCGGGGGCATGTGAGTTCTCGGAGTTTCGAAGTCGACCCTTGTACGTCGCCGGATTCGACTCTGGTTCTGCAGGCCAGACCCGCCACAGGCGCTGTGAACGTCATTGGGCGTAAGCACCGCTCGATCGTTTTTGTGCTCGATTGGTCAGAGAGCATGATTTTTGTGAAGGGCGAGGGTCCCAACAAGCGATACGAGCAGGCGATTGCCGCGCTAAAGATGGCGATGGCCGGGCTACGCGACGAAGACGCAGTGGGCTTCGTCATGTTCGGACACAGGGGACGAGTTGGGGCGGATGGAGAAACCCTGGAGGTCAATCGGAAGGCATTGGCTGATTATCAAAAAGCCCCGCCTGCGTCGTGGATGGACGCTCAGGTTCTCGTGAAGGTGCAGCCGAAGGCTCTCGCGGAGCCGGCGATTAACAAGTTGTTGGAAAAGCTGGAGACGGTCGACAGGCTCAAGCCATATGGGAACACGCCTCTCTACCAGGCAATCGATATTGCTCGCAGAGAATTGCCGGAAGGCGGTGCGATTATCGTCGTTAGCGATGGCGATCCTGATGACGCTGCGGATTCAGACCTTGAAGAGAATCTCGAAAGGAAGAATATCGTCGCGACGGCCATTCAGTTCCAGTTTTCAGGTGCGTTGGAGGAGTTCATTCGAACGGTAGCCGCGGAGGAAGCAAACCTTGGGCAGAAGATTCGAGACGCGATTCCGCCGCGCGAGTACACACTTCGGCGAGAGGCTGCGCAGCGTACTGCGCAGCGTTCACTGCTGAACGAGCAGATCAAGGTACCTGCCGGCACGTACGATCTCGGTTTCGGTGAGAGCCGAATTCGCTCGCTTCAGATTGGCGGCGGCGAGTTGCACGAATATGAACTGAGCCTTGGCGAACTTCGGAGAGTTATCCCCGACTGCCTCGATCGGACGCCGGCGATAGCGGACAAGCCGCCGGGTGCTCAGCTTCCCAGGGAGCTTGGCCATACTCGTTTCACGATCGTTGACACGACAGCCACGATCGATGTCAGCCTCAACCATTCTGACGACAGGCAACCAATCGTCTGGCCAGCGGAAATTGAATTCGCCATGTGGGCCGAAGGCCAGGTGCCGGTCACCAATCTAAACGTCCAGTTCGTCGCGAACAAAGCGAGCCCGACCTACCGACTGACGACTCGCAAGTGGCCGCCTCGCCGGGGACGTGTCCAGGTTCAGGCCTGGTGGAAGATTGAGCGTACGCCTGTTGAAGTCAGAGTGAGTTGGAGCGATCTCAAGAAAGGGTCGGTTGAGACAGAGGCCGTTGGTGGATTGCCAGCGCTGAAGATCACGGCCAGACGGAGCGACGTTCCGCAGGGCATCGTCGTGAATGTTGAGGCTAAGGAGCTGCCCGCTGCTGGTCCCGACCCGATTGCCGGGTTGCGAGTCGAACCTGGCTTCACCAGTGGTGCACGTGGATTTGCCCTGCTCCGCGCCAGGAAGACCGAGGTACAACGTTGGTCGGATTCGGCTGCGGCTGAGTTCCTGTTCGAAATCGATCCGAACTCAGAAGAGCTGCAGTTTGGGATTACGTCACGAAAGGCGTTGCGCCGGGGTGCCACAACCGTGAAGCCGATCTTGCGGAATCCGGGCAATGCTCAGAGCGGTTCAAGCGCCAAGCCGGATTAGGTCGAGGCCCGAATGACGACATCTGACGATACTGTTGCCGATTGGCTGTTGGCGGCGGGGTTCTGCCCCGACGACGAAACAATGAGGTCGCCCGTGCGAAAGGCCGGCGAATTTCTGCGGAACAACGGCGACCTGACGCCAGACGAAGTCGGAGGTTGTGTTGCTGAGATCGACTTTCGCAGCGGGCTAATAGTCGTCCGTCTGCCTGCTTCAGTCTTTGTACGCCGGGACGAATCCTCGGACAGCGTCTGGCTGACGGATCTTGGGCTATCGGTTGATCTGGTTCGACCGGTAGCCAGTCGCGCGAGGCGGACGCTGCTGACGCCGATGGGGCCTGTCGCCGCGCTGCGGGCGACACCCTTGGAGGTACCAGCCACGATGACCCCGGACCAGATCTTTCAGGGTCTCCCGCCTGCCGTGCGAGCCGAAATGAGCAAGGGCTCTCCGATGAAGGTCTCGCACTACATCGTTCCTAATGGGTCGCGCCTACGGACCGTTCGCTAGCACGATGCTGATGAATTCGGCGGTCCTTCGCGCGCGATGGGTTTGTGCCCGAAGGTTCCGGTTGAACTGCCTGCACAATCGGATCAGTTCGCCTGACTCGCAGGACGTGGCCTGCGCCAGTGTTTCTACGCTGTTATTCGCGCCAGGTTGTACCGCTGTCACAAGCTGCTTCGGTGTTAAGCCGATCAGAACTGGTGTGACGCTTCCAACACCATCGACCCGTATCGGTGGACGGCGTCTGGATATGTACTGGCCGTTGTTCTTGAAGGAAAAGATCATGCCCAGCAGGGAAGCTTTAACTCGCTGCGTCCGACGGGCATTCGTCGGTGGCGCGGTTGCCACGCTGTTGATCGGCTTTGCCGCCGTTCCAGCGCAGGCTCAGGACGAACCTGTGCCTCTGAAAGAGTTGCTGATCAACAAGGATCCACTACTGCGCGAGATCTTCGCCAAAGCGCCCGCTGACGACGTCAAGGGTCTGGCTGCGAAGATCAAAGCGGAGGAGATCACTGTTCGACACCGCATCCGGGCGGTTCGGTACCTGGCAACGGTTGATTGTGTTGCCTATCCCGAAGCGAAAGAGATGCTGGTCAAGATGCTCCACAAGGACAAGTGGGAACCAGTTCGTTTCGAAGCAGCCAGAGCACTGAAGACCATGTTTGGCACTGGCGTCTGTGCTGAGAAGGATCGTCCGGACAGTTTCGGCGACTGGTTGAAATCGTGGCGTCGTAACAACCGCCGCACGTCGGGCAACGGGGAGCGTCGCTACGACTACTGTCCTGGTTGCTGCGACAAGGACACGCTGAACGCGTTGGTTAAGACTGCCTACGAGATGAACAAGCGCGGAAACTGCTTTGAACCATCGCTGCGAGTTCGTGAGATGGCCGTTGAAGCGATCAAAGCCTGCGGCATTCCGTGCAAGCGTGGTCCTTACTATGGAGAGGGCAGCGATTTGGAAGAGATGGGCCCGCCACCGCCGGAAGTCGAGGACAATCGTGGTGAGGTGAAGCCGAAGAAGCAGGACGGTCGAGGTGAGGTGAAGCCGAAGACGCCCAATGCAACTGATGCTCCACCGTCGGCTTTAAGGGCTCCGCTTCGGAAGGTTCCGGTTCACACAGCGTCGCTTTCGAATGCTCGCAAGACGGCTGTTCCGGCGAAGGGGAACACCATTCCGAGTCTGAATGGTCTGTGCGTCGTGCAACTCGCTGCCAATCGGCAAGTTAAGGCTGACGGCAGATTCAAGACTGTGTACCGGGGACGCCGCTACTACTTCTCAAGCGCAGATGCCAAGGTGGCTTTCGACGCAGCCCCCACCAAGTATGCGGTTGCGTATGGAGGCTATGACCCTGTGCAGTATGTGCAGCTCAAGACGCTTGCCGAGGGCCGACTTCTGTGCGAGTACCGCGGTCAGATGTACTGCTTTGCTTCGAAAGCCAACTGGGAGACGTTTCTGAAGAACCCGCAGCGGTACGTCCTGCGATCCCAGAATCAGATTCCGGTTCGCCAGGTCAACCACTCGCGGTCGAAGTAGCGAACGCGACGCCGGCCGGATTCAACGAAATCCCGACGCAGGAGCCCGATGCAGCCCACGCTGTGTCGGGCTCTTTTCGTCGTGGTGTCAGCAACATCGGAGGGACACGCCCCGATTGGAGCGGTGTCCTACGCGCTCCCGGTGTTCAACAGCATTACCATCCAACCGATGACGCACAGGACGCACACCACGCCGAACACGATCATGCCGACGCGCTTTAGCGATTGGCCCGTCAGAGGGGCGACATGGCCTTCGAGTGGCTGCCCGGTAATCTCCGGGGCTTCGGCCTGCCTGATACGTTGTTCCAGCTGTTTCGCCCACGCTTCACGGGCTGAGTCCGGGTCGGATGCTCCAGCGGGCATGTCACGGTTTAAGTGATTGCGGAACGCATCGCGGATGTCGCCAACGAAGCCCAGAACCAGGGCCAGGTAGAATGTCTCCGCGACATCGGGGCTTCCGTTCATTCCGTTGAGTTCACCCTCCACGTAGAACTTGGAGGCCCGCGAGCGGGTTTCGTAATACTCGCGTTCGAGGAGGATGTCTTTCCAGTCCGGTGCCGATTCAGTGAGAACTTCGTCGGCCCAGTAGACGATCGCTTTGCGAGCGATTTGGAAGTCATGCAGCGGCACTGTCGATCGAGGCGTGCTGGCTCGGCGATCTGCGTCGTCGATGGCGTTGCGGATCTTCGAACGCTCGTACTGCAGGTCGTATCTCTCGCCTCGCTCGACGCGGCGGACAAGATCCAGCACGCACTGGAAAACCGGATCAACAAGGCTGGAAAACTCAGGCGTCATGACGGGTCCGTGAGGTTTGGGAATGTTTCGACTGGGGTCAGGTTCTCTCGAAAAGGACCGTTGGTGCCAGGGTCGTTAGCCGGATTGCATGGCGAACAAAGCGAACCCGAGTCCGACGAGCTCGCGATCGTCCGAACCGTAGATCTCAATACGGTGCTGCCCGTCGATCTCGCCTTCAACCTGCCGATCGTTGAAGCGAATTCCCAGGTTCAGCGTCTTTTCGACTTCAAGCCACGGGTCTGAAGAGCGATCGATGCGCCAGTAGGTCCACGAGGCCTGCGGGAAATCTCGGGGTGCGTCGCTGACCCGCGCGATCCGAACGCCGGCTCGGGCATAGCGGTAGATGGTATCGACTTCGTCTGCGCTACCGACGCGGAAGTCCAGCTTCTGCTCGCTCAGCAGGTGTTCCACTTCGCTGGACTTAAGTCGCGACTCAACACCGATGAAGAACGACCAACTGGGTTCCAGCCACTCACGCTCCAACCGAACCTGCATCTGCAGCCCGGCTCCGACGAACTGCCGTTTGATGTAGCTCTGGGCGGGTTCCTTCCCAAGATTTAGCAGGCGACCCAGTCCCTGGAACATTGTGCCGAGGTCATCGTGATCGTATTGCGGGACGGTGGGAAATCGGCGTTCCTTGGTAAAGATCGCGAGGCTGCCGACAACCTCGCACAGCGCGCTGTAGGCCTGAAACGGATGGACGCCGGTCATGAACGGCAGATGGCCCACTGCGCCAAGAGCTGTGTTTACGGCGTGCAGTTGGAGGATGCGTTCCAGGTCTTCGCGGTGTCCGCTTTCGAAGGCGACGCCGCGGTCGATCATTTGCGAAGCAAGCCGATCTGCTGTGCCACTCAGGCGATCGTAGATGCGTGTCAGAAAGTTATTCAGCCAGTCCCACGCGTCGCAGCACAGTAGCGGTGGGACGTAATCGGGGTCAACTTCCGGTGGAGCTTCGGCCGTTGTGCCGAGACGCAGTCGCATGATTGGGAGCGCGTCGAATCCGGCGGCGGCTTCCTCGCCGATTAGCAGCCTCGCGTTGCAGGTGCGGAACTCGAGGTGTTGCGCGTTGCCGGCTGTGTTTTCGTCTTCGACCTCGATGGTCTGAATCGAATAGCGTGAGCGGCGGGCTTCGCCTTCTGCATCTGCGTTGCGCTGTCCGCGCTGAAGCCTTGGGATAGCGAGGTACACCATGGCGCGTGATTCGCTCGAGGAGAACGCGTCGCGGGGGATGGCGATGGGATCGAGACTGGCGTCTTCCGGGTATCGAAGATGCGTGCCGTCCTGAAGGCGAATGTGACACGACGTCAGCGAGACGCGCCAGTTCATCAGCGCGTCTTCATCGATCTCGATTCGATGAAGGCCATAAGCGTAACCGCAGGTCCAGTTCTCTGAGGTTCGTATTGCGTCGCGCAGCCTGCGCGCGGAGGCCTGGAAATGATGCGGTCGAAGGAACAATCCTTCGCCCCAGTGAACTTCGTGCTCAGCCATACGGGTTCTCTTCGCGGCGTACTACGCGCGGGCAGTCCAGGATATTTGGCCCGCGCTTGTTTCTGTATCGTACCTGGACAGCCCTCGGTTGAAAGTGAGTGTTGATGTTGTGTCGAGATGGCCCTCGAATCCGACCCTGGTTCGGTCGTCGGGAGTGCGCTGGTGAGAAGGCTGAATGTGCGGCTCAGGGGGATGGGCGGTGTCGGATTAGAGACTTTGGTGAGTCCCGGCCGATTGCTCATTTCGTCACGGGCATGTCGGTCTGATTTTCCAGTTTCGGATATACACTGGACGCTACCGTCTCGCCGGGCATCACGGTTGGGTCGAGCGGATTGTTTTTTAGGTGCGCCAACCCAATACTGAGAAGACAGGAAATTCCGGTCCTTATGGGTTTCGCATTTCGCTTGGTTGTCGAGTCAGTCGATTTGGGCGAGTCACACTCGGGCCCGGCGTTGCCTGTTTTTTAGCTGAGCGAGAAATTTCGAGGAAACGTGTCCATTTTCGTCGGGTATTCGCAGTCTTGCTTAGAGGGTGTTACGAGGGAACAAGATGGTTGAACGCCAGATCAGTGAGTTCGGCAGGCATGAAGACGATGGCGATTTCGCCGTGCGTCAGCCGGACCCACGTATTTTGGAGGAAGTGCTTCAGCGAACAATTCTGCGGTCGGCGGACAGCCCCGCGACTGACGAAGATATCGCGTGCCTTGTTCCAGTGGCTGTCGACCATCCGGAAAAAGACGTTGATGAGGCTATGCCGTATCTTGTGCAGGCCATGCTACGTCGCGTTTTCGGATCCGAAATGGACTCCAGCTGGCAAACCATGACTCGCACGATTTCTGAGTCACTGCTTGATGATCCCACCGCGCGTCTTCGTGCTGAGAATC
>Ga0316209_1002987_pt1 | contig 12317 bp, 12 predicted proteins | sample 6monopyrite_MG_FD_204945 | JGI IMG/M metagenome (GOLD analysis project Ga0316209, IMG submission 204945) | Microbial mat bacterial communities from mineral coupon in-situ incubated in ocean water Damariscotta River, Maine, United States -... | ecosystem: Environmental > Aquatic > Marine >...
CGTTTTGTTTGATAATTGATAATATCTGACTATCTGTACGCCTTGATTTTTTCATAGAAAACTCCTTTACTTAGTGTATGAGAATTTTCTACTTTTAACTCCTATTATTTTTCGGGGGGATTACACATCCATCCGTTCGATCTCTTGAACCATTGCAGTTCGATTCGCCTCCATGAGGTCACGCAATTCCTTGCTCGAGAACAGATAGCCTGAACTCTTTTCTATAGTTCGAAACATCGAAGCTCCATTGGGAAAGAAAGCCTAACGAGGCTTTAGGAAAATATTTAGCAAATATTTAAGGTCAGTGTAAAAACTAAACGTCAGCTGTCGATAGTACGCGTTCACCTTCAGTTATCAAACTGGTACTTTCGGCCAGAAGCTGTCGTTCAACGTTCAGCCTGAGCCGATGGTTTTGGAGTAGCAAGCAAAGCGCCACTACGTAAAAACCAGCCGGACTTTAGCCGCTTGTTATATTTTCGTTTCATACTGCACCTTGAGAACTTTTTTACCTTCAAATAGGGATTCCATCTCCGCAGTGAACTCAGAATTCAGTACGTTCATTGAGATAAGATTCTCGTCTACGAATTGAATGGTGGCATCGGTTAAAGACTTTAGTTTGCATGTTAGATCTGGACCAAGCTTGGATTCCAGCTCTTTGAGGTCGAGCTTTCCATCTTTTGTATATCCAAGGCTTTCCATCTTTGGTTGCAGCCAATTGAGAACGATTTTTGATCTTTCCTCAATGATATCGAGAGTAATTCTATACCTGCTTTCTTCAAGAAAAAGTTTTTGAAGTAAATCAGCTTTTTCAGCATCAACTAAAAAAAACAGCTCATCAAAATTGAATGCAACGTTATGAAATTGAGTGCTGACATTTGCTTGCATATTGAACCACGGTGCGATGGATGTTCTTACTGGCTCGATGATTTCCTTTCGATATTGATCTAGATCATTCCAAAGTATAGATAGATCGAAAATCGCCCGATTCACGGCGGACCTTTTTCGAGCTTCTTCCCGTCTCTTGTTTCGCCAGTCCTGAAGTAGGAACGCTGCCAATGCACCTAAAAAGGCTGCGAAAAGTGTAGCGAGAGAGTTAATCAGTACATCGCACATAAGTGTTCCTTGAAAACATAACGCCGCCATAAACGGCGCGAGCTTGCGAGCGTCCGGCGACCGTAGGGAGCGAATTTAATGGCCTTCTCTAGGCGTTTAAGTACAGGAGTGAAAATGTCCAGTGGCATGCAGTACACTCAATAACGGCGTCGGTATCTTTCATCGTCATCCCTTTTATTCCAACTATTGACTAGCGGAATTTGCTAGGTTAGCTAATTTCTTTCTTTCAATTCGAATCGCTTCTAACGTTTTATCTTTAGCATCTGATTGGGGGCCTATTAATAACCTCAGATTCAAACACATCTAGTTGATCCAGTTCTTTCTTTATCGCATCAAATAGCGATTCAAGTCTTTCGCTGTCGTTCATAATCAAATTCCAATCTTTATGGTTTCTTAGTTCCATCGATCTGCTGGGCAGCAAGATCGAATGTATACAAACCTTCGTGAACATCATTTTCATTGTTAGCTACAGTCTTCGATTTCTCTAGGATTAATGCATCCGGGAAGTCTGCATCTTTCTTTTTTGTCCCGACTTTGACCGGCACAGTCTGTCGATACACATTCAGTGCTCGCCATATCGTCTGCCCATCCTCAAAACATATATTTGGTTCTTTAAATAGCTGACTTATCACAAGGAGAATCTGTTCTTTTGATACCTTATATTTCTTACCTTTTAGAGTCCATATCGCCTCAGTGAGCACAACATCAGTAATAAGTACCTTATCGCTACTCGCAATTAGTTTAGTGGCTTTTTTTGACTGTTCATTATCGTCCTGGAGTAGATACCGAAGTAAAACATTTGTATCTATCGCAATCACGCAGCACCCGCATCGTTACTGTCAACATAGTCCTGCAACGACTGTTCATCGGAAATCCGTTTATCAGATTTAATTTTCTTTAAAATACCTTTGGCTGCACTTTTTTCTTTGTGGACAACGGTAATTTGACCATTAAATAGGTAGGCTTCAATTTCATCGCCTGGCTCAATGTGTGCTTCTTTACACAGCTCGATAGGCAGTGTGATTTGACGTTTGGCGCTTACTTTTGGCATGAATTACTCCTTTACTATGTTAGATTTAGTAAGGATACCTGCTTCTTTACCTCTCGTCAAATAGTAAAGACTGGTTTATTCCAATGTTTTTCCAACCTAGCCTTAATTTTATTTTCAGGCAATTCTTATCTGAATTTCACCAGATGCAACATTATCAATTCTGTTGAAATTAAAATAAAAAAACCGCCGTTAGGCGGTCTTTCCCCCCCCAAGCAAGAGCCAATTAAATGACAAATGGAAGGGGTAAGTAGTGTAATGACGCTACATCTATAGTGGTAGAGATGCAATAGAATTAGTTATTATCTCTCTACCACTAATTATAACCATTTGATTCAAATGTAGATTGTAATGAGCAAAGTGCATTTCCCATAATATTTGCTTCATCCTCTCCGGTCGCATATTTTGCAATTCCGGCGCCATCTATTCTGTCAACTAATGAAGCCAGAGCACGCATTTGATCCGCTGGCATTTTAATAACTATAGAAACATCTTCTTGACTCATATTTCACCCTCTTGCTAGTAAAATTAATCCCCACTCTTTTCAATGCCTGACAGTAGTAGCTTACTAGTAAAGTAAAGTAAGCAGGAAGACTGACACCTATTATTTTTGCTCCTAAACAAAAAATCGGAGAAATAATCATTGTAATTCCGATATCGCTTTGAGTTCAAATTCTATCATTGACTACCTGCTTTGAAAGCTAACAGTTATATAAACGAGACCTGACGTCATATTTGTTTTGATATGATCCATTAGAGACACATATTTATATTCGGAAGGGTGGCGTGTTTAAATAAAATTACTCACTAATGAACTTAACTATCTTTCAGCATCGCATCACTCCGTATATTAAGGGGGATTTATGTCAGAAGATCCAAAGCTCTACGGCTTTTTCGTAGACTTCCTGCAAACGAAGGCCGATCCGCCGGAACCGCCCCAGCACGCATCGCAACCCGGTGTTGTGGCCTCACGCCGCGCAGCTTTATCAAAATCGAACGCGGCTTTCTTTGAGGCCCTGTCTGGTGCGGACTCGGCGGAAATCAGCGCGGTCGAGGCAGAGCAAGCAGTCGCCGCGCTGGAAACTCTGCGTGTCAGGACGGCAGTGGAGCGTGATCTGCTTGCCGATCTTGCGAACAGTGGCCTGTCGCTCGACCGGCTCAACGGGTTGGACAATGTGCTGCGTGCCGGTGACGATCGCCTCATAGCGGTGCGTCGGGTACCGATCCTGAGCACGCAATTGAATGAGGCGCTGCCCGCGTGGACAAGCGGATTGGCAACCGAGACGGTCATCGGCCCCGTCGCGGACGCCTTCGGGCGAGACATCTGGCTGCATATCTTTCGAATTGTCCGACAGGTTAAGTTTGTACGAACGCCGGGCGGCACGCCGTTTCTGAGCGTCCCTCATATGCAATTCGCCTCAGTCTTTCACACGACGGCCCAGAGCGATCACGATCTGGCGTCCGGCAGCTTGTGGGTGGCAACGAGCCTCTTTGCGGGCGTGACCGACGACACCTACACCGGAATTCGGATCAGTGGCGGAAAGCTGCGGCTTTCCGTGCCAATCGCCGTTAACGGGGATGAGGTCGTTATTCCTGAAAGCGTGACCTGTACGCTCGACGTCGCTCTAGGCCCGCCCGCGCGACACACTTCGGGCGCTGCTGCGGTTCAACCCGGCGCTGATGCGCGGGCCTCGGTGTTCAATCCGCCAGACACACTCAAGATCGTCGTCGGACCGAGTGGTAACCGTATCGAGGCGACAGCGCAGGCAGTGGTCGGTGCCTTCGGCCAGGACGTCAGCCTTGCGCCCGCCGCTTCAGCGCCGGAATACTTGGTCGACTTGAACCGCCTGTTGGTGCCGATGACGCCAGAGGTAGCCGATTTTACGGTCGCGACCTCGGAGGCGCAGGATTTTCTTATCGATGGCACCGCGCAAATCGCAAGTGGGGGCCTTGCGCTGCCTGCCTCGCGGATATCTCCCGCGCTGTTAGGGGAGGCCGCCGGTGTCGGCCGCTGATGCTGCGCCTCGAGCCCGGATTGACCGCACAGGTCTCGTCTGAGGCGGTCAAAGGACAGCTTGGAACGCTGACGCTACTGAATTTAAAAATCGTGAAACTATTAGAGTTCATTTCCTGCGCCACGGCGCCCATTCTTAATCGTGATCCCTGATCGCCAAAATTCTGAGAGGATTTGTTATGCCCGAAACCAGCGCACCCTTTATTCAACTTGGCGAGGACGCCAGCGAAGCCCCAAGACTAAATTATTCGATCCCTGAGTCTACAAATCACGTCGGGGTCAACGTTATTTCCATCGACATTGACGAAAGCGATTTGAACGCCGAAACCCTCGCCGAGCTGCGCGAAAACGTCGAGGAAAAGGACTCAAACCGCCCTCGACCGGTCGGCCCTAACCTTAGGATCGACGACATCAAACTAGTGCAAAAAGGGCCACGGCGCGCGACGGTCAATGACCTCAAAACGGTTGCCGAAGTCTACAAAGAAAACGCATCAAACTTCATCTACGCACCAGCCGAGGGGATGCTGGGCTTCACAGGTGAATTTGACATCATCCAGCCCCGGCCACGCCCGGCAGAGCGGGTTCTCCCGAAAATCCTCTTCTATGAGAAACTCCAGATTTCTACGTTCCTGGGCAACTATGGTGCAGGGCGGGTCATCAAGACGTTTTCACTCTTTCCAGGCGAAAAGACTAAAATTTCGATCAAGACCTACCAGAAAACCAAGAAGAAGGAGGAGACGACGGTCAATTTCGGCTCCTCTGTCCTTGATTCCGTGACAGAAGAAGCCGCGACCGATTTTGAAAATTCAATTCAGTCGGAAAGCTCGAACAAATACACCGAAAGCGAAGCTGATATCCTGAACAGCGAAAAGAACTACTCCAACAAAAAAGGTTCTGGTGGTGCTAAGGCCCTTTGGGGGATGGTCGAGGCGAGCGGCAGCGGCGGGTCCGAACAATCGAACGAAACAAGCGGCGAATGGGGGACACGATCGGCGCGCGAAGGCTTTGCTGGAACAGTGTCGAACGCTCTTTTCAAACACTCCGCACGGGCATCCTCCAAACGCGATGTGGAGATAAATACGTCGTCCGAGCAAAGCAACTCCTCAGTGTCCCAAGAGGGGACGGAACGCACCATCGAGCGGCAGATTGAAAACGTGAACGTCAGCCGTACGCTCAACCTCGTGTTCCGTCAGATGGTTCAGGAATACATCTCGGTGCTACATCTGACGGACGTGAAAATTGCACTTTATGACGAATCTCCAGGCCCATATCCACAATATTCCATGCATGAGCTGGACAAGTTCCTCGACGCCTATTTCGCGGAAGATGATGAGACCCGAACGCGTATCCTCACAGGGATCATTCGCGAACTTTTCTTTATCTTCGACTATCAGGACACACCTCAACAGTTCCTGGAGCAGGTGAACCTAGCCTTTCCACAGACAACGATTGAGGTTGCTGGGCTGGATATCAATCTGCCGAGGTCGATCGGCTATTTGCGGGTTAACAAATCCCTGCGAACAGCGCTTGCGGGCAGGGAGTTTATCGAAGTGCCGGGCGTGGTTCTGAAGGAAAACGTCATCACAATGCGCACAGAAGGAGTGGTGATCGACGGCTTCCTCGGGAATGGCGGAGACCCCGAAGCGGGCTTGCTCGATACCTATTCAGCGGCGTTGCAGACCCAGACAATCCGCGAGATGGAACTCAAGAACGCCATGACACAGGAAGAGATTGACCGCAGTGCGCTTGGCCGCGCGGTGGTCGGCGCAAATGACGACCAGCAGGCACAGCTTTTCCGCACGGTTTTCTGTTGCAAAGCAGATGATGACACCGCTGACAGCGACGCGGGCGACGAAAATGACGACGCTTGATCTGATACTGTCGCGTGCCGCGATCAAGGCCAGTGCAATCCGCGATCGGGTCACTGGCGGGGCAGAGCAGGTGATTGGTAACAAGAAGCGAATGAGATCCAAGACTATCTGGGCCGTTGGCGACTTCCCTTACTCTTGGGAATCGGAGGCGGCAGAGGCTGCCGCGATCAAGGCAGGGAATTGGTTCCCGGGAGACAAAGACTTCGCTGCAGCGATGAAAAACAGCGGCTTCAAAGGGCGCGACTGGCAAATCGTTAGCTCAACGCCCAGCTTCATCAACCTGATATACAGGGAACCAAAGGGCAGCATTCAGCAGGTGAATTTCGTCACCCATGGTGCCAGCGATGAAATCGGCTTGGCCGGCACAGTGGAGCCGGGTTCGGTCTACTTCTCAGACGGTCTCGACGAAGCGGAACTTGATGGATTTCGCAACAATGGCATTCTGAATGCGGATGGTTCGGTGACACCTTGGTCAGAGGTTCAAGCTCGGTTCGCCCCCGAAGCAGAGATCATCATTTATGCCTGCAAGGCAGCGCTTGACAGAGCGTTTTTAAAGTATCTGGCCGACACGTTCGGGGTAACCGTAAAGGCGTTTTCAAACGAATTACATTATGTCTACCCAATGGCGGATTTGGACGCAGGCAAAGTTCCCAGAAAGAATTTGACTGTGGATGGGGTTAGCAATATCACTACGCTCACCCCGGATGTTGTGGTAAAACCGAGCGCACCAGGCCCGCCCCCTCCGCTGTGAGTCGCTATTAGACATGAAATATAAGCGTATCGAGAACAATTTAATTAGCTCAAATGAAACACTATTACCAATTCTGTTGCATTTTTTGTCGGCTAACGGCCCAGGCTGTGTGAAAACTCAAATATTTTTCTCTTCATAAAAATTTGGCTTTGTGAGAAGCCATGTAAGAAGAGATCTCCAAAAATGAATGGTTATGGCATTCATGTTTTTACTGATATTTTTAGTTTTCACACAGCCTGGGCCAATTTCAGACGGTCAGTCTAATTACCACAAACGTCCGGTTTTAGGTGTAGTCATTCATATATACGAACTACCCCGCCGCAATCGGTAAGAAAATCTGACTTCATCCCATACATCTGATTGTTGATCCGATAGTGCGGTATTCAACGAAGTGCATCCATAAGCGAATGGGATATTGGCCTGACATCATCTGCTATCGCGTCATACCCAGCAACAGCTACGCCTTTTTTCCAGCTAAAGAAGTCCAGCTTACTTCGAAGTACTTGAAGTGTAGCTTCATCGAATGGAGCAATCGATACAAGATAACGCGGCAGGCTGGCGGCTTCGCTGTTCGTGAGCTCACCAGCCAGAGTTCGAACGAGAATCTCTACCGTTTCAGGATCGCGAGATAGTCGTTCTAGTACTGCAACATTAGTGTATGTCTGAAAGTCCCACAAACTATGCGTATCACGATTAATCATCATGCGCAGTACTTCGACAAATTCAGCACTGTTTTTCCTGGCGGCCGATATGGTGCATGCGGCGGCCCATGAGTTATACCGAGTAGCAAGCTCTAAAGGCTGAATCTTCAGCTCCTCAATAGCGCTATGTTTGGGATCATAGATCGCAAGTATCATCGCGCTCTCTGAATTTTTCCGACTAGTGAAGATGCTATTCAGTCGGCTAGAAATGTCAGGCTTACCTCCAAATTGGTCGCGCAGTATATATGCTGACTCAATCATTAGAGTGTTAGCCTCCAAAGGAGAGAGTCCTTTTGATTCATAAGGACTCTCAACGACATGCAGGCAATGACGTTCTAGCAAATCACTATTGGGGCGTTCTTGCGCTAATGCTTTCAAGGATGGGATGCCAAGGAAAGAGTCAGTTAGCTCACAATAGCTAACGAACTCTTGATGCAATCGGTTGTTCCACGCGAGGAATGGAGCAAGAGCATCCCATACGGTTTCTATCGAATGGAGTGATCCAATACGGTTGACGAGACCTTCACCGAGCTCCGATTTCAACTCATCCCATCTTCGAGCAATAAGCTCTAAGAGGGAATCACTCAGCTGGTCGTAGCGCCCGATATGAATAGTCAATGGCTTGTTACCTTCGAGAAGTTTAGCGAATTCCCTCATGGCTCCAAGCGTGATAAGCCCAGCCGTAGCGGCAGCACGACGCTCCGAATTATCCGGCCCCACCGCACGTACATCCTTCAGTAACGTCTCAATTGAGTTTGTGACATCTCCCTTTAAAGAAATTAGATGCTCGTAGTGTCGAATAGAAAGAAGGACTTTCAAATTTCCATCTACTTCCCAGTCATAGCGCTTCAGAAGTTCTGCCATAACATCGTGATGTTCACATTCAATACTTGCGACCTCTGTAAGGGTGTAACGTAGCGAATTTGGCAATGCGCCGATTCGGCCAAGAACATTTTTTCGAAATTCCTGAACGTGGGGGTAAGCCTTAGCGATTGCAAGAAGCGGAGGATCCCGTTCGAGCAGACATTCACGACTAAATGCTTGAACCGATGGGCTTGTACTGAATCTGTATATTAGCGGTTCAGCACCACCCCAAAACTTGTCTGATTTTGCAGCCTTTAATAGTTCATCAACAACTTCGTGGTCAGTTGAATCGCATCCTATGTCTGCAAAAACGTTGGGGAGTACATGCAAGCGATGGGATTTCTGTGATCGATGTATAGCTAAAAGGCGACCTCTGCACTCTTGATGATTAGGCAGGATTTTGGGAAGGAGCCTCACTAGCTCGGCTAACTTTTTATCAGGCCAGCCCCTAATCTCAGCCACAAGATCCAACACGTCTTGGTCTAATGGCCACCCATTGAGAAGCGCATCAAGATACCAAGAATGTGACCATGCAGCATCATCACTTTTAACTTTTTGAATTGCTAAGGTCTTAAGCCTCGGGTCCTTTAGGGCTGCAATAAGGCCGGTTACTTGATGATCGCTGGCACCATCTGCCTTTTTGGTGATTGCAACAATCAAGGATTCTTTTATGGCTTTGTCAACTTTCGAAAATGGAGCGATACGATCCCAGCTTCCATGCATCAAAAGAAATGGGTGTTCTTCCTCAAGTTCATCAAGGATCCACCTACGAACACTCTGATTATCGGCTGAGCAATCGAGTAGAAAATTAATGCTCATCTCGCGATCCAAGTCACCCCGATGCCTGCCGTGCCGCCGGGTGCTTTGAATGCAGCGCTCAATCGCCGTTGGGTGATTAGACCATGCAGCCGATAGAGCTTCGGCTGCCAATGGCCGATACCAATAGTCAAGTGCACTTGGCTCCCCGAGGAGATCAAGCAATTCAGATAAATACCCTTCGTTGTGTTGACCTAATTTGACCAAGGCCCAAATCGCGATCAAACGCAAATTGACATTTAACGATGCACCTGCATCGGCAATGACCTGCTGAAGACCATCTGCCGATGGCCATCCGAGAATAAGTGCTTCGATAACAACGCCCGTTGTCTGTAGGTCGGTGGTTCCATTCAGAATGCCGACAAGCCACTGCTGCACCTCGTCGTCCCCACCAAAGGCCTTTGCCATTGCTCTGGCGGCCGGTCGCTGCCCCCACCTTGATTGTTCAGTGAGCCCGCGCTTTAAGGCCAGAAGCAGATCAGAAGCTTGATCCCAGACTCCCAACGCATCATATAACTGCTCGGTGTGATCCAGGCTTTTTGGAGCCCAAGTTAGTACCCTGTCCAGCAAGATTGGCCCGAGGATTGGGTGACTCGTCCCGTTCAGCACAGATGAAAGAAGATACTCTCGTTCGCTAACAATCCCCGGCCCCTCAATTAACTCAATACTGTTCTGACCTAGCTCTGTGGCTGTTGCTAGCAACATTTTAGAGGGTGAAAATGCAATGTCCGTCAAAAGCTGGTTTCTGGCCGACTCACCGAGAAAGTCAGTATCTGCTGACCTGATAGCTTCTACTAGCTGATCAATCTCAGTAGGGCGTTTAGTTATTGCAACCAGATTGCCAATAACATTCCGCCATCTGATGTTCGTTGCGTTGCCTTGAACAAAAGAAAGCAGCTTTTCAAGCTTCCAACTTTGTATGTGAATCGCTGATAAATATTCTTCCAAACTGGCATGCACGAATCCTATCTCGTCCGGTCCTTTTTCTACTAGCAGCCCAATGGTTTCGGCGTTGACCGCCAGTATTTCCTTTGCGGCTTGTATCGCCCGTTCAGCGGGGAAAGCGTGAGTGTGTGGGTCGACAAGGAATTCTTGTATCTTCTCCTTCGCCCTTGACGTTGGGTATCCAGCATCTCCACCTTCAAGACGCGATGCAAAAGCCAACGCTGCAATGGCTCCTTTCCTCACTTCAATATCTTGCGCAACATTGAACCTCGCTTGCACGTCACCCGCCGCAGTCGCACGACTTTGAGGATGGATTTCCAACAAGATGTCGATCAGTTGTTCGAGTGCTTGAGCGCGTTGTCTTGGGAGAGTGATTCGACGCATCGCAAGCGCGAGCAGACTGACCAAGAGAAGCGGTATCTCAGCAAGTGTAGCTAAACCGTGCTCCCGTTTTAGCTCACGAAAGAAGCGTTCTGCGACCTGATTGAGAGGGTGATCACGAATATCAGCCGTGCTCTCCGTTAACCCAAGGCATCGAAGCACCAACAGCCGCTGTTGATCTACAGATAAGGGAGCTAGCGTTCCGTTAGCCCAACTGCTGGGGATGACGCCAATTTTGCTCAGGCCGCGTGGTCTTGCGGTTACAACTATGGGAATATGATGTGTTCCAACAAAAGTCTGAAGTGTTAGCAAAGCCGTTCGCGCTGCCTGTTCATTTGACCACTCGTCGAGCCCGTCTACGAGCAACAAAATGCGATGTTCGTTGATCGCTCGATCCAGGAGCCCGACAAGATCTGGGGTTGTTAGCAGTGGCTGCAAGGATGAGCGAACTACGTCTTTCAATCCAACCTGCCCCCCTGCATCCTTGGTGGCGCGAGCCCACTTGGCAAAAGACACATATATAGGAATCAGATTTCCCCAGCGTGAGGCAATCTCGGGAAGGCCAGTTTGGTCTCCAATAAGATCAAGCGCAATGCACCTAAGCACAGTACTTTTGCCAGTTCCTGCATCTCCAAGTAAGGCTAATTGATCTGATTGCGTGAGCCAGCCAGCGATTGGAATTCTGCGGATCCTTTCGATCCGTTTGTGCGAACGTTCAGACTCACGTTGAGCCTGGTCGTCCTTTGATACATCCCCCGCAGCTTCTGAAGAGCGGGGCGCGGAGGTGGCGGTTGCATTGCGTAATTCTCGAATCAGAATATCGGGGCGCGTGAAGCGAGTTAGGAGTCCACGTTCTGGGTCCACATCGGATCTGCTCGATAAATCGTTGCTTTCAATTGCGCCTCTATCAAGGAGATGAAACTGTGTTTGGTATACCTGCGCCAGTTGTTTGCGAACACTAGCGATCTCCGCACCATCTAGAGTATCAAGCAGACTTTGGTCGACAGCGCTCCCAAAGAACGCCTCAATCCAAGAACGCCCAAAGAAATCGCGGACCAAGTGAGGATAGTCACGCAGGCGCTCGCTGAGCTCTTCACCTCCTAGAGCAATCAGTAACACACCTTTTTTCTTGAGACGTTTGGTCTGTATCTCGATCTCATCTTGGATTTTGGTATCGGAAAGAGATGCCTGGACAGCAATGACAAACGTCTCTGTTCTAGCAGCCCAACTGCCTTTCAAGAATTTGGTGACCGCAGACTTCAACTTGCTTGGCGAATATTTTTTGTAGCGTTTCGCCTGCCACGTATCGTATCTCCCATTCTTCTTGCGTGCGAAAATGTCGATACCTTGTTGCGCTTGGCCGGCTGTCCCATATCGCGCACTATGTTCTACCTCGCTATCTTGGCTGGCGAGCCGATGACAAAGCCGTTCAAAGTTTTCCCACGTCAATTCGCCAAAAGGTAGTACCTGCGAAACGGTGTCGACCGGCCCCGCTGCAGGGACGCAATCTGGAGGGGTTTCGATAGAGGTAGCTTGTTGAGAACTGTTCATAGTTGGAATTTTGATCATAACTAACTAAGACGAAATGAACATCATACAGTTTTATTACATATCAATGACAACCCACCCCTAGATGACATTTTTTCAAAGCAGACATCGAAAATAATCCCGCCAACTTCCGCTCTGGGCCCAGGCTGTGTGAAAACTCAAATATTTTTCTCTTCATAAAAATTTGGCTTTGTGAGAAGCCATGTAAGAAGAGATCTCCAAAAATGAATGGTTATGGCATTCATGTTTTTACTGATATTTTTAG
>Ga0316209_1002991_pt1 | contig 12304 bp, 8 predicted proteins | sample 6monopyrite_MG_FD_204945 | JGI IMG/M metagenome (GOLD analysis project Ga0316209, IMG submission 204945) | Microbial mat bacterial communities from mineral coupon in-situ incubated in ocean water Damariscotta River, Maine, United States -... | ecosystem: Environmental > Aquatic > Marine > Coastal...
AAGAAGAAAAGCGACAAGAACAAATGCAATTGTCAGGCGTTTAAATTTAGCCCCTTCTAGGGGCTTTCATCATACCCCCGGCTCTGCCGGTGGTATTTGATTGATTCAACCAACCAAAGGTCTCTGCATTTTTACCTTCAAAAATATCCTGGCCATTTTTACGTTTAATAACATCGCGAGGGACGTCCCATTCCCACCATTCGTCGCCACTACCCCATAAAGCTTGAGATAACTGACGTTCACTATCATCGAGTGCGTTCTGGGCTAGTAGTTGTCTTCGCCAGAAACGATAAGAAACGGCAAAAATAGCCGATAAAAGAAAGGAATAACCTAGGTACGCCCACCAGGTCCTCCAGGGTTTTTCTAATACACTAATACTAAGTTTCGCCCTTTCGTTTCCCCAAACCAGGTCACTATTAGTCGCCTTAATCTCTAGTTGATACTTTCCTGCGTCTAGATTGGTAAATGTGAGTTCTCGCTGGTCTTCAATGAATGTCCAGACGTCGTTAAAACCAACAAGCCGATACGCATATTGAATATTGGAGGGCATCGAAAAATCGAGCGCAGAAAACTTGAATTTAAAAAGATTATCTTGATACGGAAATTCGATATCAGTTAATGATCGTAAAGGCGAAGTTAGTTTTTGTGGATAGCTCGCTTGCGCTAGCCCAGCAGATTCTTCTGCGGCCGAGCCGGGATTCATAAAAACCGAATTGCTCTCAATTCCTGTCAAATAAATTTTGGGACTATAGGCCGATTTTTTTATTGTGTCAGGTCTAAACTTTATCGCTCCTTGCGAACTACCGAGATAAAGAAAACCTCGCTCATCCAGGAACTGGCTATTTTCATGAAAAATTGTTCTTTCCGGCAAATATCGACTACCAAAATTAATGACTTTTCCTGATTCCAGGTCTAGCTTATAAATATTACTGCGACCATTAAACCAAACCACAGATTTTTCAACCGGGTACACAGAATAGATACCTTGGTCGACGACTTCTGGATAATCTTGGTCAATTTTTAAATGCGTTTTTACCGTACCGTCGTTTCGAAATTCTAACAATGACATGCCGTTATTCTGAGAAGTTACCCAGAATTGACTGCCCTGGTGGGGTTGTAGTGTATATATCCAATCCTCATGATAAATCACCTGTCCATGCTCGTTTTTTACGGGCGAAATTATCTTTTTTCTGGTGTCGAGAAAGTAAAACCCGCGCGATGTAGACAACCATAGATTATCATTGTTATCTTCATATATATTGGTAAATTCGGTAAAATTTTCTTTACCGAGCGAATTTGCGATAACTTCTGTATAGTCCGCCATCACTGTGCCGCGCTGGTTTACTCGATAGAGCTGACTTTCATTGGTTCCTATCCAGACACTATCGTCCACGTTTTTACGCATTGCCCAAACAGGCTTTTTTAAAACTTGCTCAAGATTTGCGCCTTTGCCATCAATTGCGAGCTCATGTAAATAACGCATTGTAAAAGTATCGATGTCGAACAATGCAGGGCCGAATTCTGTACCGAGCCAGAGTTTTCTTTTGTCGCCTTTCCGCAAAACCCAGATCATCGTACTTCGACCTGGGTCGTCATAGTGTTGGCCGGAAAAGAAAGCCCTCACATCACCCGTGTTTTTATCCCAGCGATGAAGACCTTCAGTGGTCGCTACCCATATCGCGTTTTCGGTTTCTTCGAACGACCAAACCAATTCAGAATTGAGGGAGCTTTTATTCTCTGGTAAGACTCTTAGATTTTCAATGACCTGGTTTCTGTTGTAGTGTGCTACACCGTTATAAGTGGCTATCCAGACCAATCCCGATGAATCTTGCATCAGGTCGGTTGTCATATTGTGCGGAATGGTTCGATCGTCAAACTTACGGTGGCGATATCGTTCGACAATTCCGCTTTCAGGGTCTATTTTGCTGACGCCTTCTCCCACGCTACCGACCCAAACGAGCCCCTTATCGTCAACTAAAATCGTCCAATTCGAGTCGCTCGCTATCGAATTACGATCCCGGGGATCGTGTGTATATTGGGCGACCTGATTATCAGATTGATCGTATTTGATGACCCCGGATTTGGCGGTTGCCAGCCATAAACCGCCATTGCTATCCGCTGCCGCATCACGAAAGACTACATTCTTTGGCAACTTGGCAATAGATCGATGCTGATATTCGCCCGTATCTGGGTCAAAGCTGTAGAGGCCGGTCTCGCCCCCAATCCATAAGTTGTTTCCACTTGATTGGGCGATAAATTGCACCGATGGCTTGTGAACCACTTTTGTGTCGAACATAAAATGCTCAAAATTATCCGACTCCGGCTTGTACAGACACAAACCCATCGCTGTCGCTATCCACAACCTTTGTTGTCTATCCTCAAAAATATCCAGGATCTGATTTGCGCCTATCGAGCTTAAATTCTTACTCGAATGCAAATACTGGCGAAAACTACCTTTGTCGGGAAGTAATCGAGCCAAACCGATGTCGGTTCCTACCCACAATCGACTTTGGGTATCTTCAACTAACGTATTAATCCAAGAGCTCGGTAAAGTCGAACTGTCGTTTGGCTTGGCAACAAAATTAATAACCTCGTTTCCATCAAAACGACTCAAGCCTCCAGATGTCGCTAACCAGACAAAACCATCTTTTCGTTGGATAAGCTCATTAACATAATTTGAGTGCAATCCGAGTTCGCTATCGAGCCTTGTGAAATACGCCGGTGGTGAAGCCAATGAGGCGGGGAGATATAACCAGAGCGACAGTAATGAAAAAAAATGATAAATCCTTTTTGAGCGCATCAATTACTCCTGAACAAACTAAAAGCCGTCCTCTATTGCAAACTATTTTTTATATTTTGCCCTAGAGATAATCTGTTATTGAGATATTCTAGTCAAGTTAAATCGATGTTCAAGTCTACGGCCCAAGGCGGGATTATACTTTGCTTGATTTTTGACCAAACAGTATGTCCGCTCTAAATTTGCTATCCCAACCCGCTCGCATCATTTTACCCGCCACACTGTCTTTAAGCGGATGGGCTTTTATTAAATTAAGTAGCGCGCGCCTGAATAAGGCCATGTTTTTCGCCCCATCCTCAGCATATATCTGGCTTTCATCTTCTCTGAATGTGACGTCCAGCACCCAATGTTGGCTATTTTCGATGGCCCAATGCTGAGCCACTTAAGTTGAGCAACGCCAAAGATATGTATGGCCTTCCAACCTTTGGCTCCGGATAAAACGGCAGACATGGTAAGAAAAATGATATCCAGCAAATCATAATGCTTGTTGATATCGGTACGGTTATCTTCGATGTTTTCACATAATTCTAAAAATGACATAAAACGGGCTACAGGTAAGTGAACTTAGGCGATCTGAGCTGTCGTTCTGTATAAAGTTCCCTGGAATTTATATCATTATGTGATCGATATTCTGCTTTTTATAACTTTAAGTGTGATCCGGTCCTGGCCCACATCACTATGGGCATTACAAAGCCTAAACCTGGAACAATCACACTAGCGAGTTGACTCAAATGCAGTAACATACAATAGGTGTTTAACGGCATTCCCCAATATTTGTCTTCCTGTTGCTCGATCATCACATTCTCCTTATTTTTATTTCAATGTTCTTTAAAATTTGTATTGTTCTTAGTTAATTTCAAAAGCATATTTTCAAGTTTTTTGCGAAAAACGGCTTAACAATTCTGAATTAGTTGGATATTTCTCAAGTAACTCAACCAAGTTCCTAGCGCCTTCTAAGGGTTTAAGATGGCTAAGTGCCCTGCGCAACATTCTGACATTTTCAAGGTCTTTGGAATTTAACAGCAGCTCCTCTCGGCGGGTACTACTTTTAGCAATATCCAACGCGGGAAAAATCCGTTGATCCGCAATCTGCCGGGATAACACGATTTCCATATTACCTGTACCTTTAAATTCCTCAAATATCACCTGATCCATTTGGCTTCCAGTATCAACGAGTATGGTTGCGAGGATGGTTAGCGACCCCCCATTTTCAATCTTTCGCGCTGCGCCAAACAGTTTTCGTGGTATTTCCAGCGCTCTAGCATCAAGCCCACCAGACATAGTGCGACCGCTGCTCTTACGCGCGGCATTATGTACCCGTGAGAGTCTAGTGAGAGAGTCGATTACAATCATGACATCGTGACCTTCACCTGCTTCTTTGCGGGCGATACTCAGAAGGTTATTCGCCACACGTACATGTTGTTCATAACTTTCGTCAGTGGACGAGGCGTGTACTTGAGCTGGCACACTGCGCTTAAAATCAGTCACTTCTTCCGGTCGTTCGTCAATAAGTAAGGCATAAAGCTTTATATCAGGATAAGCTTTTCCCACTGCCTGGCAGATATGTTTTAAAAAAGTGGTTTTTCCACAGCCCGGTGGAGCAACAATCAAACCTCGTTGCCCCATTCCGATTGGCGTGATCAAATCCATCGCTCGGGTGGTGAGTTGCTCAGAACCTAATTCCATGGAAATGCGCTGGGAAGGATTAATGGCTACGCCTTTTAAAAAACGCTTTTCTGGGTCATCAATACAGACATTCTTGACCACCTCATCAAGTTGTTTTGTGTCTTTATGTCTTTTGACTTTCAAAGATAATATTTTTCTTGTCATGATTTCGCTTTATAACGCTAGAAAATTAGGTGATTTCGAGGTTTTTGGGTAAATAATAATAGGAATTTAATTCTTGGTTAACAACAAGTTGAGCCGCAAACGGGGAGAAAGGCACTGCTAATGGCTAAAGGTGTATATCAATGTTCCAAATCCTATTGATTGATAATATAGCAGACCAAGGACGATAACCACTTTGATTTCTCTTCCTACTTGAACCGTTTGAATGGTTCTACCCCGTTTTTTGCTATTTTCTGGAATTATTATTAGGGAATGTTGAACCAAATCGTTAGTTCTGTATCCACTGTGGAATTTGAGCATTGCGAGAGATGCACACAAGTGGTACAAATCCATTCTTGTTAATCATTAAATTAAAATAGCGACGTGCCTAAACAATTTCTCACTACCGAACAAGCCATGCGTTACAACCGCCAAATAGTGTTGCCTAATTTCGATTTAGACAAACAAGAAATCCTCCTGAATGCCAAAATGTTGATCGTTGGGGTAGGCGGTTTGGGCTGCGCTGCTGCGCAATATTTGGTGGCTGCCGGTGTGGGTGAAATAACCTTAATTGACGATGATAAAGTCGAAAAAACCAATCTACAGCGTCAAATTTTACATGGTGAGGCCGATGTTGGTATCAATAAGTGTTTGTCTGCTAAGGCATCACTCGAACAATTGAATAGCGATATCAAAATACAAGTCATACAAAAACGTCTTGCATTAGATGATTACCTCAAGCTACTCGAATCATTTGATTTGGTGTTAGATTGCACCGATAACCTAGCTAGTCGAAACATCCTTAATCAAGCATGTTATCAGGTAAAAATCCCTTTGGTTTCAGGTGCAGCAATCCGTATGGAAGGTCAGTTGATGAGTATTGTGCCCCAAGAAAACACTGCCTGTTATGCCTGTATTAGCGCTAATTTTGGCGAGCAAAATTTAAGCTGTGTGGAATCGGGCATTATGTCACCAGTGGTAGGTATTATTGGTGCCATGCAAGCGTTAGAGGCGATTAAAATAGTGTGCGATTATGGTCAATCCAGCGTTAATAAATTGATGATGTTTGATGGCATGACTGCAACTTGGCAAACATTTACAGTGCCTAAAAAAATAAACTGTTCAGTATGTGGTTAACATGGACTGTTTTTATATAAAAAACACTCAGGAAGAATGTATTCTTAATTGGTATTAAAAATACCTACTTGAAAAATTACCCCTAGTGGATTTCTATACCCAAAGCCATTGGAGTTGCAGCTAGGCGGCAAAGGAACTCAGCCCCATGAGCTTAGACTTACTAAGTGATTGGAGTGAGTGAAAGCAGCCAACAACGCTGCAGCTTCAAGGGAGACGGGTATAGGTGTGAACAGCTGTTTGTCTTATCACTTGCCTCTTGCCAACAACGTTTCGATGATGTTGTTGGCAAGAGGCATCTATTAACGGCTACTAACCTAGCCATAAGCGAAGCGGGTTTAATCGAAACCCTTAAAGATGCTGAGTCCATATGAGATTTTACTGTCTAAATTATCCTTTGCTTTTTTGTTCAGTAATCCATGCTTCTATAATGTTTTCAAGCACTGACAATGGCACCGCACCGTTTTCTAATACTTTGTCATGAAAGTAGCGGACATCAAAGGTATCGCCAAGTTCAGCTTCGGCGCGGCTTCTAAGCTCACGGATTTTTAGTTCACCAATTTTGTAAGCTAGAGCTTGCCCTGGCCATGTAATGTAGCGGTCAACTTCAGTGGTTATGTTGTTCAAAGACAAGGCTGAATTTTCTGCCATATAGTCAATTGATTGCTGTCTAGTCCAGCCTTTGGCATGCATACCAGTATCAACCACTAGTCGGCAAGCTCGCCACATTTCGTACGATAGTCGCCCCATGTTGGAGTATGGCGTTTGGTAAAACCCTACTTCCAGTCCTAAGCGTTCGGAGTATAGTCCCCAGCCTTCGATAAAGGCGGTAAAGCCACCAAACTTGCGGAAGTTTGGTAAGTCTAGCTCTTGTGATAAGGATATTTGGAAGTGGTGACCAGGAACAGCTTCGTGAAGCGATAAGGCTTCAAGTTCATAGCTGGGGCGTGTATCTAGCTTGGTGGTATTAACAAAATAAAACCCCGCCCGTGAACCGTCGCCAGCCGGTCTTTGGTAATAAGCGGTTGTGGTTTTTTCGGCTATGTCCAATGGGATCTCTTTTAAACCCCAAGGCATACGCGGGAATTTGGTGAACAGTTGTGGCAAGGCACCGTCTATTTTTTTGCCAATCACGGCAGCGGCATCAAGTCGCTGTTGTCCTGTTTTGAAATAAAATTGTTCATCAGTACGCAGAAACGCTAACCATTGTGCAAACGTGCCCTCAAAGCCGGCTTGCTGTTTTACGTCTTCCATTTCCGCTCTAATTCGTGCTACTTCTGAAAGGCCTGTCTGATGCACTTGTTCAGGTGTCATATCGGTGGTGGTAAACATCCGCGTGCGATAGGCATAGTAGTCAGCGCCTCCAGGTAGCGAGGATGTGCCTACTTTGGCTCGGCATTGCGGCGCATATTCACTATTGTAGAATGTTTGAAAGCTGTTAAACGCCGGCATTATTTGTGTTTCGATAATCGCCAAAGCCTTGGCTTTTAGCGAGTCAAAATCCTCTTGCTCCATGGCTGCTGGTTTGTTTGCAAAAGGCTGCATAAATACACTATCAGTTGGGTCAACAATATGTGCAGCAATGGAACTATCGTAACCATCCATAGGGGCACAGGGTTGCACCCACCCAGCCTCTAGCCCACTTCTAAGTCTGTCGGTAGATTTCTTAAGGGAGTCTGACATTACAGCAAGTCGTGTTACGTAGCTTTGATAATCAGCTTTTGTAAAAAATGGCAATCGGGATGGCAATCGGGTCAGCGACGTATGCGGACCGCCTCTATTGGTTAGCAGCATATATTTACCACCAAAATTAGACGCTTCAATATCATATCCAAGGTTTAGCACCATAAGCGCATGGTTCAATTGATTGGACTCAGACAATGCCGCTACATCAATCCCTTGAAACTGTATCAAAAATGCTTTTTGACGGGCAATGCCAGCATCATAAGCATCAAGGGAAGGATCACTTAACTTGTCATCATAATCACGTATACCCAGACTGGTTGCAAAAGTTGGGTTTTGCGATATGTTCCAGTTCCAATGCTCATCTAGCAGTTTTTCAAATTGCTGATCAGCGCTCAAAGTAGTGTTTTTTGCAGACGACGATAGGGGGGCGCTTGCTGTAATGGGGTGGTTGGATGAATTACTGCAGGCACTAAACCATGTGGTTAACGCAATGATTATGACGCTAGGTAAAACAGCTTTCATTAATAGTTCCTTTGGAAGTTGAGCCTGAAGTTCATCAGCAACTTAGTGATTTTTCGAAGTGCATTAGACATAAAAAAAAATAACAAGAGTCATGAGTGCGGCCTTGTTTGTTAGAGAGCCAAGGCCTGTAACTAATCGATGCTAAACTGCTTTCCACTCTAATTCAAATTTGTGAGCTTAGAATGATTGTTTTGCTGATACTTTGAAAACGCTGTGACTGTCTTTTTTGAGCGATCTGCTGATAGTCAGCGCCAGTTATTCCAAGCATAGAAAATCTATTGGTGATCGAAAAGATACTCACTCACCTGAATACAAAAAATGACAACATCGTTTACCTATTGCCTCAAGAAATTAGAGCGCTGCCTCAGATAAGTTCTTTTGAAAAAAAGTAGTTCATCATCATAATAAAAAACATATTCAAAACTGGTTTGCACAACAGCGGAAGGCACTTGTTTTGAATTCTGAATTATTTGAAAACAGTTGAGTAATAGACAACATAATGCCGATTTTCACTCCTTCAATGATACAAATGAGAGGTTAATATGGAAAATTTCAGACAGCATGTTAGTCAATATAGGAAAAATAACGTTTTATTTTACCTATATTCGTACTATAAGTTTGACACTTCATTAGGCATAGACTTTACTCATTTATCATTGTGATATGTAATTGATATGAGGTGAATTTATGGCGTCTGGACCAACATGGGCAGAAAGACGGGAAGCGCGGACAATTCCTAACAGAGCTCTGATGAATCGCATTGGTTCGGGGAATTTTTACTTGTTCCGTCAAGGAGTAGATTTTGCCCCCCGACTTTTCATTATATCTCATGGCAAACTCGACACTAGCAGGCCAATGTTTCAGCTGGCTGAAGACAGAACCATGTATTTCGACCATGCACTTGGACAGCCAGGGAATTTGTTGCAAGCACAGGAAAGTGCCTCATATGATAAATGGAAATACTCAGAGAAGGGAGATGTGCATAACTACCGTCTAAGTAAAACTCAAGGGTACCATGCATCAGTAAATAAGGTTACTACAGATGAAAATAATCCATTACTAGGAACAAGTAAAATGGTATGGAATCAAAAGGTCCAAACCTATGAGAATATCCAGAACCGTCAGGAGACAATGGCCTCTGTAGATGGCGAAAACAGAATTAAACGAGCAGATCTGATGGATGCGAGGCAGGATGTCATTGCTAATGGCGGTGGAGAGCAAGCTTACCAGAAAATGCTGCGGGATGTTCCTGATATAGAGGAACGGCGCGACTATGACGTTTTGACCGTACGCAATCGCTTTTGGCGTAATGATGTCACTTTGCAGTCAGCGATTGAAGCAGTGGATAGAGTGCATAGATATACAGATATCTATGGCATTTTCTGTAGGGTGTTTAGTGGAAAGGGAGATAGTTCCATTGATTTTAGCTACGGCAAAAATCCTTCAGATCTTGAGCAAGTGATGATTAATGTTGAAAATGAGATTGAAGATTTTTACTAAATATCAAAAATAAATGACTCAGAGTTACAGATTTATCGAACAAGTTTATGCCGTCTTTTTAATCTAGCTAAAGGATTACAATAAAAAATATAGTAGCCATTAATTCCAAATCAACAATTATGACCCCTTACTTTGAATTGGCCTTGAATGGCTGCTATGCCCAAGCGTGCAGTCAGTCGACCTTGATTAATCGTAGAGGCGAGTAGATTAAATGAGGGCCTGGTTGAAATAGCTGGGGGATAGCAAGCCATCCCCCAAATAAACGGCTAAAGTTGTGGTCCAGCAGCAACAAGTGCACTGCCATCTTCTGTGTCAGTAAATTTCACAAAATTGTCTACAAACAACGCACCTAGTTTATTTGCCTTAGTATCCCACATTTGCTCTTCCTGATAGGTCTTGCGAGGGTCAAGTATCTCAGCATTTACACCTTTTACCGCAGTGGGGATCTCAAGATTGAATATAGGTAGGGTGTTGGTTTCCACCTCATCCATAGACCCATCCAATATACTATCTATGATTGCGCGAGTGGCTTTGATCGATATACGTTTGCCTGTGCCATTCCAACCCGTATTAACCAGATAGGCTTGGGCACCGACGGCTTGCATTCTGTTTTTTAGCACTTCAGCATATTGGGTAGGGTGCAATGTTAAAAAGGCTGCACCAAAGCAACTGGAAAAGGCTGGGGTAGGTTCGGTGATACCGCGCTCTGTGCCCGCTAACTTAGCTGTAAATCCAGATAAGAAATAATATTCAGCTTGTTCCTGGGTAAGTTTGGATACAGCTGGTAATACGCCAAAAGCATCGGCTGTCAAAAAGATAACCTTGTTGGCATGTCCCGCTCTGGATACCGGCTTTACTATGTTATCGATGTGATAAATGGGGTAGGAGACACGGGTGTTTTCGGTCTTGCTGCCATCGTTAAAATCTATCCCGCCATCGGTGTCCACCGCAACATTTTCTAACAGGGCGTCACGACGAATGGCATTGTAAATATCTGGTTCGTGTTCCTTGCTCAACTGAATTGTTTTAGCGTAGCAACCCCCTTCAAAGTTGAAGATACCATTATCATCCCAACCGTGTTCATCATCACCAATCAGCTTTCTATTGGGGTCGGTAGACAGGGTTGTCTTACCGGTTCCCGACAAACCAAAAAATATCGCCACGTCACCGTCTTTGCCTACATTCGCACTGCAGTGCATAGAGGCGATACCTTGTAAGGGCAGGAGGTAGTTCATTACTGAGAACATCCCTTTTTTCATCTCACCGCCGTACCAAGTGCCACCAATAAGTTGAATTTTTTCAGTTAAATTAAAGGCCACAAAGTTTTCGGAATTTAGGCCTTGTTGCTGCCATTGAGGATTAGTGGTTTTAGCGCCATTCATCACTACAAAATCCGCTTCAAAATCGACAAGCTCAGCATCTGAGGGGCGAATAAACATATTTTTAACAAAGTGAGCCTGCCAAGCAACTTCCGTGACAAAACGCACTTTTAAGCGTGTTTCTGGGTCTGCTCCACAATAAGTGTCCATCACAAATAGCCGTTTAGCAGAGAGTTGCTTAGTCACTAAGGTCTTTAAGTGGCACCAGACTTCTTGAGAGATAGCTTTGTTATCATTCTTGCCTTGATCCGACCACCACACAGTATCTTGTGTGGTGTCGTCTCGAACAATGTATTTGTCCTTTGGAGAACGACCGGTAAATACACCAGTGTCAACAGATACCGCACCTAATTCAGTAGTAAAACCTTTTTCACAACCCGCTAATTGGGGCTTTGTTGTCTCAGAAAACAACACTTCATAAGAAGGGTTATGGACTACTTCAGCTACATCAAATATACCATATTGAGTCAAATCCACAGTGGGTACGCTCATTAAATTTACTCCCATTTTTACCACACCCATAAATTTTACTCCCAGTGTTCGCTGTCAAAAATACTGCCAATTTCAACGCTAATAAGCTTTGTTAGAAGCAAGTAAAGTTGAAGTTTCTAGCAACAAAATTAGGTTTATTGAAATTAGCTGCATTTTTACATTTATTGAATCCTAAGTTAAGGCTTGTTTGGTAATAATATATGATGACTTACACTTTGTAGTTGTAATATTACTAAAGTAAAAGCAGGTTGTTTTGCGCTGGTGAAATTTTGGTATGATATATAAAATATAATAAAAACAACTGTTTGTGTTCATTTGTGGTTTTGTAAAATTATTTCATCTAAGTTTGAAATGAATTAGTATGTTGAAACTTACAAAAAATGATCTAATTCGATCATAAATAACGCTCTATATTATTGGGTTAAATACCAAAAAAGATTTGATTGGAGCTGGTTTATTGATTTATTCCGCACCTTAGCGGTTAATTTCCTTACTTTTTTATATGCTTCAATTGAAATGTTCGTACTTTCTATCGTTATTACAAGAATGATAACAAAGCTGCATCTTATCTTTGAAAGCTAGTAGACTGGGTTAATTAACAACGACAAGAATGGAAGTCACTTTTTATGTCTTATGATAAATCTGTAGCGGATCACTATTTACATGGCAGTTTGCTTAATGCTATTGAAAATGCGCTTCCCGCTCTTGGTAAAACTATTGAAACTGTCACTATTGAGGATCTTGCTGCTGTTGATGAATTTCATGTCGGTGGACGCATAGCGACGGATAATCTTTTCAGGCAACTCAATTTTTCTAAACCAAGTTACTTACTGGACGTTGGTTGCGGATTAGGTGGGGCTGCACGTTATGTGGCATCAGAATACCAACACCTTGTTGCAGGCATTGACTTAACACCTGAATACATAGAAACCGGTAATACTTTATGTCACTGGTTGAATCTTGATAG